>Ga0182027_10010511_pt1 | contig 13152 bp, 11 predicted proteins | sample 712E1DmetaG_FD_121300 | JGI IMG/M metagenome (GOLD analysis project Ga0182027, IMG submission 121300) | Permafrost microbial communities from Stordalen Mire, Sweden - 712E1D metaG (Illumina Assembly) | ecosystem: Environmental > Terrestrial > Soil > Wetlands > Permafrost | place: Sweden...
CTCCAGGTGCGGGAAATCGAGCAGGAAAACACTTATCCCCGCCTGCCCTCCCGCCCCGAAGTCCCCGCCCCCGCCGCGCGCCGGCCGGAAGCGTCGCTCTTCGATCTGATCAGCGCCGTTCAGAGCGTGCTCAAACGACTCGGCCAGCGCGAGGACTTGCGGGAGATTTTTGAGGACCCCTGGTCGGTGAGCGAAAAGATCGAATACCTGCTCCAATTGACGGCGGAGCGGGGCGTGGTGAAATTTTCGGATTTGTTTGCCAGCGCCGGCAGCCGTTCCGAAGTGGTCTGCACCTTCCTGGCGCTGCTGGAATTGATCCGGCTCAAACAACTCGTTTGCACCCAGCCGGAGGACTTCGGCGAAATTGAAATCACCCGGGCGCCGGCCCAACCGGTGACCGCCTGAACATGGAACTGAAACTCATTCTGGAAGCCATTTTGTTTTCCGCCCAAAAACCGCTCGCCTCCAAAGAGCTGCGCGATCTCCTGGCCGCCGCCGCCGAGCACGGCGACGAGGCCAAGCCGTTCAAGAAAACCAAGGAGGCCGACGTGGAGGCCGCGTTGGAACAATTGCGCGTCGAGCACGAAACGGCCGGGCGCAGCTACCGCCTGGCCTGCGTGGCGGGGGCGTGGCAGTTTGTCACACAGCCGGAATACGCGCCCTGGGTCATCGCGCTGGTGGGATTGAAGGCGCGGCCGCCGCGCCTCTCGCAGCCGGCGCTGGAAACCCTGGCCATCATCGCCTACCGCCAGCCGGTCACGCGCGCCGAAATCGAGCAAGTCCGCGGCGTGACCATAGACGGAGTGATGGCGACCTTGCAGGAGCGCGGGCTGGTCGAGGCGGTGGGCCGCGCCGAAGTCGTGGGCCATCCCATGACCTACGCCACCACGGCGTTGTTCCTGGAGTATTTTGGATTGCGCAGCCTGGAGGGACTGCCCGCCGCCGACGAGCTGCGCCGCATCCCGGTGGAGCGCCCGGAAGGATTATTGACAGCCGACCCCGGCCTGGCCACCGTCCCGCCCGACCAGTTGAGCCTGGCCGAAGTGGAGCAGGAAAAAGCGCCGGAGGCTGCCGTTCCCGAGCCGCCCGTTCCCCCTGCCGAGCCGCCCGCCGGCGAAGTTCAACCGCCCGAATGAATTGAGTGCAGTTCTACTGGTTTCTTCCCTCACCTTCGCGCAAAACCGCTTCCGAAATAAGTTCCCCTTCAGGCTTATAACTGAACATCGCCTCGTGCATTGCATCCGGGCAGAGGTCAATGCCGCCGGGCCATTCCACGCATCCAAAATCGGGATTGACGGCAACCGCATTGAAGACGCGGGCGTCCAGCAGCTTGAGAAACACGCCGCCGCGCCTGGCAGGCTCCACGGCAAAAATCCCGCTCGCGCCGTCGTCAAAAGCGACTTTCAACCGGCAGTCCGGAAGCGGTTCGACCGAAATAATGCGGTTCATGTCCTTATTCTACTCCAACGGTTGAATTTTGGAAGGCTCCAGATTCCGGCTGGCCGCGCGGCGCGTTTGGAGCCTTTGCGCGGCAAATCAGCGGAAGCGCCTATCCATGAGCCATTTACACCAAAAACGGCGTTTTCCAGATCTGGCCCAATCAATCCTCGTCAAGCCTCATCGTGAAAAAATGTTTGAACATTTTGCGCGCAATTTGTCAAAATTCCGTTGGCCGGTTTCTCTTGCTATTGATCGGCGCATCGGTTAATCAGTGCGCTTAATGCAAGGCCACGCTGGCCAATATCGGAGAATTTGGAATGATTAAAGTTGAGAGTTTGAGCAAGTCGTTCGGCCCAAAACTGGCCGTCAATGATGTCTCCTTCACCGTGGAGCGCGGGGAAGTGCTCGGTTTTCTCGGCCCCAACGGCGCCGGCAAATCCACCACCATGCGCATGATCACCGGCTTCATCCCCCCCACCGCCGGCAAGGTCACCGTCGGCGGGTTTGACATCGTCCACGATCCCATCCCCGCCAAGCGCCTGATCGGCTACCTGCCGGAAAACGCGCCGGCTTACACGGATATGACGGTGGAGGGCTTCCTGGGTTTCTGCGCCGAATTGCGCGGCCTGCGGGGCGAAGCCCGGACCAAGGCCGTCAACAATGTCGTCGAAACGTGTTTCCTGGAAACGGTCCGGTTCCAGAGTATTGACACCCTTTCCAAAGGCTACCGTCACCGCACCTGCTTCGCGCAAGCCATCCTGCATGACCCGGATATTCTGGTGATGGACGAACCGACCGACGGCCTGGATCCCAATCAGAAACATGAGGTGCGCGGCTTGATCCGGCGGATGGGCGAGCGCAAGGCCATTATTTTTTCCACGCACATTCTGGAGGAGGTGGAGGCGGTTTGTTCGCGGGCCATCATCATAGACCGCGGCCAGATCGTGGCCAACGGCACGCCCCAGCAATTGAAAGCCAAGTCGGAAATGGCGGGGACCGTCCTGCTCATCGCGCGCGGGGTGGCGGGCCGGCAGGTGGTCGAGCGCCTGTCCGCCCTGCCCGGCGCCCGCAAGGCGGCGATTGTCAAGGAGGAGGAGGGCAGGGTCTGCGTCCGGGTTTATCCCAAGTCGTCCGCGCAGAACGGGGAACTGGCCCGCCAGGTCCTGGCCGGTTGCACCGGCTGGCAGTTGGAGGAAGTCCGCACGGACGAGGGCCGGCTGGACGAGGTATTCCGCAGCATCACCCTTCCCGACACGACCAAGGAGGGCGCGAAATGAATTCCTTCGGCAACATCAAGACCATCGCCAAGCGCGAGTTGAGCGGCTATTTCGGCTCGCCTGTGGCCTACGTGTTCATCGTGATTTTTCTCTTGTTGACGGGCTTTTTCACCTTCGAGGCGGGGGGCTTTTTCGAGCGGGGCCAGGCGAGCCTGGACGGCAGCTTTTTCATGTGGCATCCCTGGCTCTACCTGTTCCTGGTGCCGGCGGTGGGGATGCGGCTGTGGGCGGAGGAGCGGCGGGTGGGGACGCTTGAGTTATTATTGACCATGCCGGTGACCGCCTGGCAGGCCATCGTGGGCAAGTTCATCGCCTCCTGGCTCTTTCTGGCCCTGGCGCTGCTGCTGACCTTCCCGGTGGTCGTGACGGTCAATTATCTCGGCTCGCCCGACAACGGGGTGATCTTCACCGCCTACGTCGGCAGTTTCCTGATGGCGGGGGCCTACCTGGCCATCAGCGGGATGACCTCCGCCATGACGCGCAACCAAGTGGTCAGCTTCATCGTCTCGGTCGTCATTTGCCTGTTCATGGTCCTGTGCGGATTCCGCCCGGTGCTGCAATTGCTGACCCGGCTGGACAAGCCGTGGCTGGTCAACCTGGTGGCGTCCTTTAGCGTGATGACCCATTTCGAGACGTTCAGCAAAGGGCTGCTGGATTCGCGGGATGTGATTTTCTTCCTCTCGGTCATTGGGTTCTCCCTGTTCACCACGGGCGTCATTCTCCGCAGCCATCGTTCCGGCTAAAACCGGCCAAAGTCATGAAGGAAAAAAACGTTGAAGCCATTCTTTACTCCACCGTCGGCATCGCGGCGATGTTCGTCGTGCTCATCGCCTTTTATGTCGTCACCAGCCCCTTCAAGCAGCGGGTGGATCTGACCGCCGAAAAGGCCTTTACCCTGTCCGCCGGCACGCGCCACATCCTGGCCAAACTGGATTCGCCCGTCACCCTGCGCTACTATTGCAGCCAGGCGGAAATGCCGCCCGAGCTCAAGCCTTACGCGCAGGAGATCGAAGACTTGCTCGACGAATACCAGCAGGCCGGCAAGGGCAAAATCGTCCTGGAAAAACTGGATCCCAAACCGGATTCCGACGCGGAGGATTCCGCCCGCCTCAACGGCGTGGAAGGCGAGCCGCTGGAGATGGGCGGCAGTGATCGCGTTTATCTTGGGCTGTCTGTCAGCCAGCTTGACACCAAAGTGGCCATTCCTTCCTGGCTGGATTTGGTGCGCGATCCGGCCCGCGAACGGTTGCTGGAATACGAAGTCTCCCGCGCCATCAGCCGCGTCATCAATCCCGCGCCGGCCACCATTGGCATCATGAGCGCCCTGCCCGTCATGGGCGAAGAGGCCAATCCCATGTTGCAGCGCATGGGCCAGCAGGGCCAGCCGGCCTCCATCTTTGTCAACGAACTCAAGAGGGATTTCAACGTGGTGGAAGTCCCCATGACCGCGGCGAAGATTGATGACAACATCAAGGTGCTGCTGGTGGATCATCCGCGCGGCATCACCGACACGGGGCAATACGCCATAGATCAATTCATCATGCGGGGCGGCAAGGTGATCGCGCTGCTGGATCCCAGCGCCTATTTTGATCCCCAGCACGACCAAATGGAGCAGGTGCTGGGACACAGCTCCGGCCAATCCTCCCTCCCCAAGCTCCTCAAGGCCTGGGGCCTGGAGATGGACCTGAGCAAAGTGCTCGCCGATGCCGATGCTTCCATGCGCAATCCACAATCCGGCTCCGTCATGCCCGCCGTTCTCCTGGTCACCCGCAAAGGCGTCAACGAAAACGACATCGTGACGGGCCAGATTGACACCCTCTTGTTTCCCTTCGCCGGCGCCTTCACCGGCAAACCGGCGGATGGCCTGACCGAGACCGTTCTGGTCCAGACTTCCACTAACGCGGAGATGGTGGAGAGCATCATCGCCAGCATGAACGGCGAGCAAATTCTCAAGGACTTCAAAGGCACCGGCGCCCGTTATGCCGTCGCCCTCCGTCTCAACGGCAAATTCAAGACCGCCTTTCCGGAAGGCAAACCGGCCGAGGCCCCGCCGACCGAGGGCGAAGCCAAGCCCGCCGCCGCGGACGCCGCGCAACTCAAGGAATCCACCAACACCACCGTCATTCTGGTGGCCGACACCGACTTTCTGGCCGACTCGGTCTGCTTCAATCCGGATCTGTTGCGCCTGCGCATCGCCCAGCCGGTGAACGGAAACGCCAACCTCCTCCTCAATGCCGTCGGCCAACTGGCGGGCGACAACGATTTGACCGCCATCCGCAGCCGGGGCGGCCTGAACCGGCCGTTCACCGTGCTTCAGGACCTGGAGTTCAAGGCCAGCCGGCAATGGCAGGAAACCCTCAAGGGACTGGAGGCCAAGCGCAATGAAACCCAGCAAAAGATCAGCGCGCTCCAAGCCGCCAAACAGGGCGGCGCCCAGACCTTTATTCTCTCCCCGGAACAGCAAAAAGAACTGCAAAACTACCAGAGCGAAGAGGCGGGTTACGCCAAACAATTGCGCCAAATCCAGAAGAACCTGCGCAAAGACACCGACTCCCTGCAAACCACCATCCGGGTCGTCAACATTGGCGCCATGCCCGCCCTGGTCGCCCTCACCGGCATCGTCCTCTCTGTTGTTAAACGCAAAAGAACCGCGGCAAAATGAATCGCAAACAATTGACCCTGATTTTCCTCGCGCTCCTCATTCTGGGCGGCGCGGGTATGGTTTTGATCAACCGCAACAGCGCCTCCTGGGCCGCGCCCCGGGGCCAGATGGGCCGCAAGCTCTTCCCCAGCTTCCCCGTCAACGACTTCGCCGCCGTCCACATCCAGGACGCCGCCGACCTCCACCTGGCCATCAAGGACGGCACCTGGCGTGTGCGGGAGCGGAGCGATTACCCCGCCAACTTCTCCGAAATCCGCGCCCTGCTCCTCAAATTGGCCGACCTGAAAATCACGCAGTCCGAGCCTATCGGCCCCTCCCAACTCGCCCGCATGGAACTGGAGCCGCCCGGCAAAGGGACCAACTCCGGCACCCTGGTCGAGTTCATGGACAAACAGGACAAGCCCCTCCAGTCCTTTCTCGTTGGCAAGACGCACGTCCAGGAATCCAGCCGCCCGTCCCCCTTCGGCGGCGGTGAATCCCCCGATGGCCGCTACCTCATGCTGGCCGGCGGCAACACGAACCTGCTCCTGGTTTCCGATCCCTTGAGCGCCATTGAGTCCAACCCCGATGCCTGGCTCGACCACGACTTCTTCAAAGTGGAGAAGCTCCAGTCCGTCTCCCTGGTCTCCACCAACGCCACCAACTCCTGGAAACTCACGCGCCTGACCGAGAACGACCCGTGGGTCCTGGCCGACACCAACGCCGGCGAAACGCTCGATTCCAACAAGGTTGCCTCCCTGGGCGGCGCCCTGAGCTACGCCGGCTTTGTGGACATCGCCACCAACACCGCGCCCGCCGCGACCGGCCTGGACAAGCCGCTGGCGGTGAGCCTGGCCACGTTTGACCATTTCACCTACGAGCTGAAGGTCGGCGCCAAGACGCCCGGGGATAACGCTTACTTGACAGTAGCCGCCGCCGCCGATCTCCCGGCCCAGCGCGCCGCCGGCAAGGATGAAAAGCCCGAGGACAAACAAAAACTGGACAAGGAATTCCAGGACAAAACCAAGGAGTTGCAGGACAAGCTGGCCAGGGAAAAATCCTACGGCCAGTGGGTCTATGTGGTCAGCTCCAGCCTGGTGGACCCCTTGATCCGCGATCGCTCCCAACTTCTCGTTGACAAAAAGGAAGAGAATCCCGCCGCAAAAACCGGCGCGGAACCCGGCGCCGAGCTAAAACCCGCCGGCGTGGAAGCGCCCGGCCTTTTGAACGCGGCGCCCGCCGCCAACAGCGCCCCGGCTGTCACCAACACGGCCCCGCCTGGCACCAATACCCCGCCCGCCGCGCCGCCCAATTAGAGGGAGTTACCAACCCTTACTTCGGAGCGGTGGCGTTGGTCATGCCATTCTTCGCCGCCTCTATTTCCGCGTCGGTCATGATGCGGGGTTTGTCCCCCTTCTGTATCTCCTCGGCGGAAGGCACCCGCACGATGCCGGAACTGGTCACCGGCACGGAAACCATGCCGACCGGCAGGGGAGGCGCGGCGGCGGCCGGCACGGGAGCGGCGGCGGCGGGCACGGGAGCCGCGGCGGCGGGCGTTGTCGCCCTCGGCGGCAATGGGTTGATCCCCGGTGGCAATGAGTTGATCCCCGGCGGCAACCGGGTTGGCGCGAGGCCCGGCTTCTTCTGGACCGTCTCCAGTTCGATGTCAAAAATCAACGCGGAGTACGGACCGACCTTCCAGCCGTGTTTTGGGTCGGCAATGCCCGGCTTCTCGCCATAAGCCTGAGGATAGGGAAGATAGACCATCCAATGCGAGCCAGCCTTCATCATGGTCATCGCTTCCGTCAGGCCCGGAGGTATCAATTGATGGGTCAGGGGAATGCCGGTGTGTTCGAGCTTCCAGACCGGCGTCCCGTCAATCTTCATGGCTGTAAAGGTCACCATCGCCGCGTCCGTGCTGGCGGGTTTCTCACCGTCGCCTTCTTTAATCACCTGATAGACCACTCCGCTGGGCAGCTTGGTCACGCCCGGCGACTTGGCTTTGTCTTCCATGAATTTCTCGCCACTGGCTTTGTTCGCCGGCCCCGTTGCCGTCAGCTCCTTGATGTCGTTCTCCATCCTGTCCTTCTGATACGCCTCCTCCTGTTGCAGAATCTTCCTCATGGCCTCCATGTTCGTGCTCATGGGAACGCTGAGCAGCACATTGGTGAACGATTCCAGGAACTTGCCCATATCCAGTTCGGTCTTCGGATCCAGCCCGGCCTTGTGCTGTATCATGTCATTGGTCACACCCTGCGCATAATAAACCCCCAGCACTTGGCTCAGTTCCCCCTTCTCCGGCCGTTCCAGCGGCTTGGCCTCGGCGGACGCGACGCTGGCGGGAGGTCCATAGACCGTCGCCGGAGCGTTGGTTGGCGGCGTTTGAACCTGGGCCGCGGCCCCGAACGACATCAGCCCGGCCACCAAAAAACAGATTTGTCTGGATTTCATTTGTATATGCGCTTTGTTGTGGCAGGCTCGCGGCCCGCCCTTGTCATCCATTCTTCTTGCAACCGAACTGACACGATTACCACACCGGCCCGCGGATGTCCAGCCCCGCCTTTCCACTTTTTTCAGGAAGGGTGCATTTCACATTTTTGGGTTGTCTTTCCTAATCTTAATCATAATCTTGCTCCTAATCGGAACGCAGGAGGGGAATGAAAGTTGGATTAAGATTAGGGTTAGGATTAAGAGGGGGAACCCAAAAAAGTGAAATGCACCCAACGCAACCCGAAACACCGGGATGATTGGCCCATGAACCAGGATGCGCGCATATTTATCGCCGGCCATCGCGGGCTGGCCGGAAGCGCCTTGTGGCGCGAGTTGGAACGCCAGGGCTTTACACGCCTGCTGGGCAGGACCCGGCGCGAGCTGGACTTGCTTGATGCCGCCGCCGTCCGGAAATTTTTCGCGGACGAGAAACCGGAATACGTCTTCATCGCCGCCGCCAAGGTGGGCGGGATTCTCGCCAACCAAAATCAGCCCGCCGAATTTCTTCTGGAAAATCTCCGCATTCAAGACAACCTCATCGAAAACGCGCGGCTGTCGGACGTCAGGAAATTGCTGTTCCTGGGCAGTTCCTGCATTTATCCCAAGCTCGCCCCGCAACCGCTCAAGGAGGAATACCTGCTGACCGGCCCGCTGGAGCCAACCAACCAGTGGTATGCCGTCGCCAAAATTGCCGGCATCAAACTCTGCCAGGCCTGCCGCCGCCAGTACGGCTCCGATTTCATCAGCGTCATGCCCACCAATCTTTACGGAACCAACGATCATTACGATTTGCAGACCTCCCATGTCCTTCCGGCGTTGATCCGCAAGTTCCACGAAGCCAAACTTTCCGGCGTGGCATCCGTCACCTGCTGGGGGACCGGCGCGCCCTGGCGCGAGTTCCTCCACGCCGACGATCTGGCCGCCGCCTGTGTTTTTCTCATGCGGCATTACAGCGAGGAATCCTTCATCAACATTGGTTATGGCAGCGACCTGACCATTTTGGAGCTGGCGGAACGGGTCAAGCGCGTCACCGGGTTCCAGGGTGAAATTCTCTGGGACAAATCCAAACCCGACGGCACGCCGCGCAAACTGCTGGACAGCTCCCGCATTTTTGCCCTGGGATGGAAACCCAAAATTGACCTGGAAACCGGCCTGGCCCTCGCCTACCGGGATTTCTTGAAATCGGCCCGCGATCTGCCACGATCATAAACGATGCCATCCAATTCCACAGACGGCCCCGGAGTGACCTGGGAGGAAGCGGAACGACAAGCGCTGCTCGTGGGAGCGGCCCTCTCCTTTCGCGAGAAATTGCAGTGGTTGGAGGAGGCCGAGCGGCTGGGCCGCCGCCTGCTCACCTGCCGGGTGCGCTTTCCCGATCCCGCCAACCCCGGCCGCTGGATCCTGGTCGAGCGCCCCAACCCCAACGGCTGAGGTCGCAGACCGGGTCCGCCGCAAATCCGCAAGTCCGCAAATCCCGAAATTCTCTAAAAATCCGCGCTTGACCTGCACCGCCGCTCCCGTTATTCTCGCCATTATGCAAATGAATGCGCTGCCGGTCGGGGTCGGTTCTGTGGTGGTCGTCGTCACGGACGGCCATGCCGCCGGGACTTGTCGCGCCTGAAGCAAATTTCGACAAAAACCCACGGCTGGCAACGGTCGTGGGTTTTTTGGTTGTCGCCCGCGACCGCCGGCCACAGAAGACAAGACTATGAGCACAAAAATCGCAAACGCCAGGCGCGCAACGCCAAAAAAGGCCGCGCCCCGGCCGGAATCCAGCCCTATCATGCCGGGCAGCGACATCCTGGTCCGGGCCTTGGAACGGGAAGGGGTGGAATGTATTTTCGCCTATCCCGGCGGGGCGAGCATGGAAATCCATCAATCCCTCACCCGCTCCTGCATCCGCACCGTTTTGCCGCGCCATGAGCAGGGCGGGGCCTTCGCCGCCGGCGGCTACGGCCGCGCCACCGGCCGGCCCGGCGTCTGCATGGCCACCAGCGGGCCGGGCGCCACCAACCTGGTCACCGGCATCGCCGACGCTTACATGGATTCCGTGCCGCTGGTCGCCATCACCGGCCAGGTGGCCCAGTCCATGATCGGCAAAGGCGCGTTCCAGGAAACCGACTTCTTCGGCATGACGCTGCCCGTTGTCAAACATAGCTACCTCATCACCGAGATCCAGGACATCCCGCGCATCGTCAAGGAGGCCTTCTACATCGCCGGCTCCGGCCGGCCCGGCCCGGTGGTGATTGATTTCCCCAAAAATTTGCAGCAGGCCAAGGCCCAGCCGGTCTGGCCCGACCATGTCCTTCTCCGCGGCTACGACCCCGACAAACGGGCCGGCGACGCCGATCTCGACGAAATCATCGCCTTGATTGAGAAGGCGGAGCGTCCGGTGCTCTATTGCGGCGGCGGCATCATCACCGGCAACGCCTCGGCCGAACTGCGCCAATTTGCCGAAGCGACGCAAATCCCCGTCACCACCACGCTCATGGGCTGCGGGGCGTTTCCCGAGACGCACGAACTGTCGCTGCGCTGGCTCGGCATGCACGGCGCCGCCTGCGCCAATTGGGCCGTGAGCGGCGAATTCCAGCCGCGCCAGGGCCTGGACCAGCCCATGGTCCCCGTCAAGCCGGGGGCCGATTTGCTCCTGGCCTTTGGCGTCCGCTTCGACGACCGCGTCACCGGCAAGGTGGACGAGTTCTGCAAGAACGGGACCATTGTCCACATTGACATTGACCAGGCCGAGCACCAGAAAAACCGGAAGGTCCACCTCGCCGTGGAAAGCGACATCAAATACGCCCTGGAACGGTTGAACGAAATGATCCGCCGGCGGACAGTCAAGACTAAATTTACCGCCTGGCACGCCCAGATCGCCGCCTGGAAGAAACGCGCCCCATTCCACTTCGGCCTCACCGCCGAGGTGGTCCAGTCCGAGCACATGCGCGACCATTTGCAGGGCCGGGAAAGCGAAGTCATCCTCCCGCAACTGGCCATTCAGGAGCTTTACGAAATGACCCGCGGCGAGGCGATCATCACCACCGGCGTGGGCCAGCATCAGATGTGGACCGGCCAGTACTACAAATTCACGCGCCCGCGCCAGTTCCTCACCAGCGCGGGGCTGGGGGCGATGGGCTTTGGCTATCCCGCCGCGCTGGGCGCCAAGGTCGCCTTCCCGCGCCAGCAGGTCATTGACATTGACGGCGACGGCTCGTTCCTGATGAACGTGCAGGAACTGGCCACCGCCCATATTGAACAGATCGCCGCCAAGGTGATGATCCTCAACAACCAGCACCTCGGCATGGTCATGCAATGGGAGGACAGCTTTTACCACGGCAACCGCGGCCACACCTACCTGGGCGATCCGGACCACCGCCGCCAGATTTACCCCGACTACGTGGCGATGGCCCGCGCCTTCAACGTCCCCTCCGAACGCGTCATGTATAAAAAAGACCTCCGCCCCGCCATCCAGCGGATGCTCGATTCCGACCAGCCCTTCCTGCTTGACGTGGTTTGCCCTTACACCGAGCATGTCATCCCGTTCATCCGCGCCAACGGCACGGTGGCGGACATGGTTTACTAAATGAGCCGCGCGGCCCGCATCGCCAATCGCATCCTCGCCGCCCTCCTGGGCGGGGCGGCCCTCGTGGCGTCCGGCGCGGAAATCAAGTTCGATTTCGGCCAATCCCGGCAGGGACTCGTTCCCCCGGGCTTCGTCAGCCTGGTTTCGGGACCCGGCCGGCCGGGCAATTGGAAGGTCACGGACGAAGCGGTGCCCTCGGCCATGACACCCCTCCTGACCAACCTGTCCGGCGGCGCCGCGGCCACCGCCGTCCACCCCGTTCTGGCGGCGTCTTCGGCGGACCCCGCCGCCGTCCATTCGCCCATCCTGCTCTACACCAATGAGAGCTTCGCAAATTTCACCTTGACAACCCGCTTCAAGATCGTCAGCGGGACGGCGGCCCCCGAAGCCGGCATCGCTTTTCGCGTCCAGGATGCCTCCAATTACTACGTCATCCGCGCCAGCACGCGGGGGAGCCAAAGTGTGCCGGGCAGCCTCCTCTGGTACCGCGTGGTGGGCGGCGTCCGCCACGACGGCCAGGGCATGGGGGTGCTCGTCCCCATCCCGCCCGATGCCTGGCAGGAATTGCGGGTCGAATGCTCCGGAGACAGCATCCGCGGCTTTTTGAATGGAAAGCTGATGATCCCTCCGCTTCTGGCCGGGGCGCTCACCAACGGCGCCGAAATGCCGCGCATAAACGACACCACATTTCCCGCCGGCCAAATCGGCTTTTGGACTGCGGGGGACACGGCGGCCTGCTTTGCCGACACGCGGATAGAGTACACCGCCCGCGTGCCGCTCCTCCAGACCGTCATTGCCGACGTGGTAAAGAAGAATTCCCGCCTGCTCGGCTTGAAAGTCTATTCGCTGAAGAACTCCACCGTCCCCGTGGTGGTGGCCGACGGCAAGGGTCACGACCTGGGATCGCCCGGCGGCAAGACCGAGGAGGATGTCATCGCCAAAGGCACGGTCTTCTATCTCAAGCAGACAGGATCGGTGGAGGTGACGCAGCCGTTGCGCGACCGCAATGGAGAAGTCATTGCCGCCCTCAAGACCACGATGACCAGTTTCCTGGGCGAGACGGCCGACACCGCCCTGGCCCGCGCCACCCAGATCAAGAAAGCCGTCGAATCCGGCCTGGCCAATTCCCAGGACCTCGACGAATAAGCGCGACGTTATCCCCTCCCCGCCGCGGCTTGGAAAACAGCAATCGCAACAAAGCTGAACGGAAAAGACGGGCGGACGAGATAAAAGAGGGGGGACGGAGGCTTTGTCCCGGAGGGACATCGGACAATAGCCCGGCACACCGGTGCCGGGTCCGTGCGCCCAAACACCGCAAGTCCCGAAGGGACGGCTGAAAAGCTCCGCGTCGGATTTTCGGTCCGTCCTTGAGGAGTGAGGAGATGGTAGCCTCACGATATACAATATCTGGGCAAAATGCAGGCCGAGTTTTGCAAGACCCACTTTTATCTCGTCCACCCCCCCTGCCATCCATGACTGGCGCATTGCTTGTGGACATGAAATGAGGTTCGATTCATGCCCCCCCGGGGGGGGCGGGAAGTGGAACCAAGTGGAATTAAGTGGAATTAAGTGGAATTAAGTGGAACACAACTGGAACCACGGAAGGCAGACATTGCGAGATCGGAACAACATGAGAGAGGTGCGCCTTTGGCGCGCGCGGGAAGCAGGAATCCGGATTTCCTGATTTCAGCTTTCCCAATTTCAGCTTTTCCCCCGGCGTCCCA
>Ga0182027_10010512_pt1 | contig 13151 bp, 14 predicted proteins | sample 712E1DmetaG_FD_121300 | JGI IMG/M metagenome (GOLD analysis project Ga0182027, IMG submission 121300) | Permafrost microbial communities from Stordalen Mire, Sweden - 712E1D metaG (Illumina Assembly) | ecosystem: Environmental > Terrestrial > Soil > Wetlands > Permafrost | place: Sweden...
CCCATAGCGTTCGCCGCCTGAAACATCTTATTGGAAAAGGCGCTCGACTTGCCCCCGGCGCTATCCATGCTGGCCATCAGGCCGTCCACGGCCACCTTAGCGGCGTGCGCGGCGATGCTCACCGCGTATCCGCCGTAGCCGATGCCGGTCGGAGGCGCAAGCTCCGCAGCCATGTTCTTCAAAAGGGACTGGACCAGGGGCAACTCCTGCACCATGTTCTCCAAATGGGACTGTGCCAGGGGCAGTTCCTGGATGAATCTCGCCTGCTCGTCGTCGTAGAGCTTCACGGAAATCGCGGCATTGTCCCATCCGTGCGCCATGGCTTCGATGGCCACTTGCTGCTGCATGATCCGGCCCGTGCCAAAGACGGCGTGCTGCTGCTTGGCCCATTCGGCGAATGAAAGGGCTGCCTCCTTGGCCGCGTGCGCCTCATCCTTCGCTGCCTTAACCGTGGCTGCCGCCGCTGCTTCCGCCGATTTCTTTTGCTCAAGGAACGCCTTTTCATCGGCGAGCTTCCATGCCTCACGAGCCGCATTAACCTCGGCCGTGGCCGCCTCGATAGCCTTGGCGTACTCGCCTCCCGCGCCTGCGGCAAAGACGCCAGCGCCCCTTTTCGCCTCTTTCACTTTGGCGTTCAAATCAGCGACTTTGCTTTCCGCCTTCAACAAATCCTGGAGCGCTCTGTCCGCATCCTCGCCTGCCCATTTGGCCTGCATAGCGGCCTTTTCGGCCATGGATTTGCCAAACAGGTCCAACTCATTTTCAACAGACTTCACTTCTTTGGCGAGGCTGGCTGTGTCGCGGATCGCGTCCGCCATCGCCTTTTTTTCCGCCTTGCCGAAACCTTCCCAGCTATCAACAAGGTCTGAAATTCCCTTGACCAGCTTGGGAATCTCCATGACAGCGAACGCCCCCAGCAGTACAGGGCCGATCGAACTGATAGCAGGAAGCATTTCCGCCACCGCGCCGCTCACCGCGCGCGGAAGGTGAATGCCCATTTCCTCGGAAAGCAGGCGCACCGATTCGCGGTTGGAAAGCATTGTTTTATTAATGCCGCCAAACGATTGGTTGACGCTATCGGACGCGGATCGCGCACGCCCGCCAAAAGCATCTAACGCCGCCTCTGCGGAGGAGGGGTCTGCGGTAATCGTGAAAGCAAGACCAATGTCATCCACAATTAATCCCCTTTCTCACCCGAGTGAGTTTATCAAGCGCGCCGGAGTTGCTGACCATCGGGGAGGAGAGCCCCGCGCGCCTGAGACCGCCCAGCACAAGCGCTCTCTTGCGCCAATCCCGGCGCGCCTGACAAACTCGCTCGCATCATTGCTTCATTCGCAGAGTGAAAAATCGGCGCTGCGCCTTGGGCAGAGGGCAGGAGGTCCGTCATGACTAAACGGTTCCACGACATGCCGACATCGTGGGGTAATCCTCTGAGCCTCAGCGCAGCGCCAGTAACCCGCTTCCGGACGGGATCAGCCCAATCAACCATTGGGTAAACCTTTCCAAACTTGTAATTACCTCGGCATGGCCCATTGAATTCTTTCGGGCGGCACATTCTCCGGTTTCGGCATTCCAAGCCTTTGCGGGTTAGGGTCAGCCAGAAATGCGGATGGTGAGGGCGGCACGCGAGAGTCCAGAATTCTTTTTATTTCGGCTTCCTCTTCCTTGGTCAGCTCGGCGCAATCGCCAATGCTAAACGCACCGTTGCACACCAAAGTTTCACGCAGCACAATCTCCCCGCCCTGGATTGCAACGGGGTGCCTGCCATCCTCGCGGCCAAGAAACCACTTCACCCACTTTGCCGATTCCGCCGCCATCCCTTGGGGCAGCGTTCGGAGCAAAGCGTTAAAGCGGTCATCATCCAAATTGATACGCTCGAATTCAAGAGTCTCTGCGAGCTTTTGCATCCTGGAAGTGACTTCCGCCCGCTCGCGTAACAATCGCGTGGCCGTCGCCAGTACCGTATCAAGGTTTCTATCGCCCTCCTCGCGTGCCAGGGCGAGATTTGCCAGGGCTGCTTGCCCTTCGGCCCGCTGCGCGGCTTGCTCGGGAGTCAGCACAAGAGCATTAATCTGCGCCTGGAGGCTGACAGCTTGCGCCTTAAACGCAGAAATCATCTGCTCTGCTTTCGCAACATCCTGCACGCAGTTTTCGAGGGCCAAATGCGCATAGCCTTGCCCCGCCGAGATTTGCGCGGTATTCCGTGTCACACCTTCCCGCGCCGTGGTGAGTTTCCGTTCCCAATATTCTTTCTGCTCATTTGCCCTCTTGAGTTCGGACTCAAGCCGCCGCTGTTCTTTCACGCTCCGCTGGCTGCGCAAGCTCCCGATGAATTCCGGGCCGGAAGCTTCCGCCCGTTGCCGCGATTCCTTTTCCTGCCTTTTCTTGCCCATTGCCCCTCCCCTATTTGTAGATCGTCGTGACCGTCACCGGCGCGGCTGTTCCATATCCCCCGCTGCACGAAAACGTGTACTCGGTCTGCTTTCCGAACCCCACAGCCGCAGAGCTGCTTGGCGTGGTGGTGGTGACTGAGGTCGTCGCGGCTTGGCTCATGACCTCCCATGCATTGACCGTGCTCGTGGTGACAGTGATGGAGGCCGCGCTGCCAAGCGTCAGCCAATTTATGCCGTCGAAAGTGGTTTTCGCCTGGACAGTGCAGGTTCCATAGCTTCCCGCCACCGTGCCGAAAACCCATTGGACCTGAGCCGTCGTAGCTCCCTCTGTAGCCGTGGCCGTTGTGGTCGCACTGCTCCCGGCAATTGTCGCCGTGGGATTATCTTCAATGTAACCGAACGCGGGAAAGCGCAGTGAGGCAGAGGCCGCACACACCGGCGCAGGATACCTCGCCACCAGCGCTAGCGCCACCACCAGCACCGCCAGGCAGAAAGAGCAGACAAACGACCGCCGAAAACTTCTCATGTTGCGCCCCTTTAGATTTCCTGACGATCTTTTTTATAGGCGGTAAGCAGCGCGGGGTTCGACTGCGACACTTGAGAGGTTGCCATCCGGTGCGCTTCCAATTCGGACAAGTGCGGATCGGCCTTACGCAGTTCATAGGCGCGAGTTTTAACCGCATCCGCGAACCGATACGCGGCAAAGCATCCGGTGTCCTTTTGTTCGGGAGTCTGATGGTACGCGCCGGGCAGCGCCGACACATACGATTTGAGATGCCCCTCCCCTAACTCGCCTACTGGCTTTCCATCCTCGCCATAGGCGACGTGCCGATTTGCGACCCGCCGTAGTTGTAAATTAGGTAACATCGTTCCTCCTTATGCCCCGCCGGTTCCATGTTCGCGCTGATGACATCAGCCACACTTCAAGCGCTTTGCGAGGATAGCGGATGCTGTTTTTGCCGATGCGAATGAACGGCGGCCCGTCACCGTCGCGTCGCCAACGTAAAAGTCCATATAAGCTGACATGTAGTAAATCGGCAAGCTCGCGCGTGGTCAGGAACTTCGCTGCCTCAAGTTCCACGCCTGACCGTATCGGCATTCTAGAGCGGTTCCCAAGCATATAGGATTTACTCATCTCACTGTCCCGAAGCGGCGTTACAGCGTTCTCTATTCCTGCCTAGACAACGACCCATACGCTCATTGTCGTACCGGGGCCGGAATCCACGGTGTAATACAGATTCGTGGCATCGCCCGGCGAACTCTGGTGACAAGCCATTACGGACGTGAGCAAAACGTTTTCCCGCATAATCGTCACCGAACCCTGGCTTGTGGTCTTGAGCCCGTGGGGGATAGTGTTTGCACCAACGCTGAGCCCCGAAATGTCAAGCCGAACTTGTCGCCATCGCCGCCCATAGTCATAATCTTTGTAGGCCATTTCTTTGCCGATCACGGCGCTCACTGACATGGTTTATCCTCTCTTCCTTCCTGCCAACTGAAACTGGGCCACGACCAGCCCGCGAACCTTTAAGACCGACCGCGAAATACCGTTCACAAACTCAGGGCCGAATTCGCCCGACGTTTCCCATGTGAGGGTTCGGGGTTTGGATTGGCCTATCTGACCTTGTAGCGGTGGGCCACCGCCTTTTTTTTGCCTTCCTACGCGCCCCAAGGCCATTCCTGGAAACCGCCGGGAGAAGAGATTGCCGCTTTCGCGGCCATCTCCGATCCTTGTCTCTCTGCCGATGCTTCGCATTGAAATAGACCTGATTGCGCCGCTTAGGCTCGAATTCTTCCCCGCATGGGCACGCGCATTTCACTCCCAGACTCCCGGACTACTTGCCGCCCTTAGATGGCGATGGAAACCAGCCGACGATCCGTCCAAGAATTCGAATGTGCGCTCCCGCGCGTAAGTAGCCCTTAGCAAACTCGTCGTGGCTCTTTCCTACGCGTCCAGCTTTGCTCGAAATAGAAGCCTCAGTTTCGTGGGCGACAGAAAAAGGGTGTGGGTGGCGAGAGTGGAGCAACCAATCATCTGTAAATGACTCTGGCGACCGCGAAAGGTCGAACTCATTACTCGGTTTATGGCTCGCACCGATCCAAGGGTGAAGGTTCGCAGTAGCTAGTGCTGCATGGGCGGATGCATCATAGATATGACTTAGCACAAGCCAGCCTGCAACAATCGTCTTGCCACGACGGTCAGAGGCTCCAAATGTAACCTTATCAAAATCAATTTCGGCTAAGATCAGCTTATCCCAAAATGGTTCAAGGCCCCCTAAAGCAGTGTCGGATATGTCCAGTAGAAACACCTCTCCCGGCTCGAAGGCCGCGTGTTCCATGGAGTGTTTGTCTACCTTGAAATATCTCGTGAGTAAGGGATTCGTGATCAGAGAGGATGGGAACTCAAGATTAGGAAGAATCTGCTCGACAGGAGCGATTAAAACATTATCGCCCTTCTGTGGACGCACGATGCGATCCCCAGCCAGCTTGTTTGTGGCTAAAACGATGGTTTCCACGCTCAAGCCAGCCTTCTGCAAAAAGAAAAGTATGTCCCCGGGACTGGCAGCAAGCGTAGCGAGACGGAAGTAGATGTCGGCGGATGGCCGCCGGTCCTCGTCATCGCTCTCCCACGCAGACACCGCTCCTTGACTTACACCAAGTTTCTTTCCGAACTCTACTTGGTACATCTTCCCGCGAATGCGTTTAATCCGTTCTCCCAGCGTTTCAGATTCCTGGCTCATAAAATTCCTCTTGACATGAAGATTGTAATATGCAACCATACCCCTGTTACAATGTCTATTTTCAAGACAAGTCGGAACCTTCTGCCAGATGAGTTGGACGTCCTTCTCCGCAAGTCGATGAAGTGCGCCATGCTCTCCCGTGGCATAAACGAAGAGGAGCTTGCCGCAGAGCTAACCAAGCGGTTAGGTCTCACCGAACACCCCTTCAAACCGAGCCTGATAAACGCATGGAAGGCCGAGACAAAGCACAGATGGCATCTCCCGGGGTACCTGATTCCGATCATCTGTGAAATCCTTGGAGACGATACCATACAACGGGTTGTTATGAGCGAGAAGCTCCGGCGTAACGTGGAGCTTGGGGAATCGACACCTCGGATAGTGTCATTACTCCGAAGCGCATTGGCCCAGGCGACGGAGCGAAAGAACGGCGAAGGCCGAAAGAAACCGCAACGGCGGTCAAAGCGATGAACACCCTATTCCCCGAAACCGAGCTTGACCAGAAGATTGATGCTCTCAAGTGTGACCCGGCGAAGAGGGCTTTCATCCTCCGCGCTATGCGCGCGGCCGAACAGGGCATCAACGGACTCGGTAAAGCCCTCGGCCACGATCAAAGGGGGGACTGGCTTAAGATTATCGCGGCGCAGAATCGCGTGTCGGTGCGCACTTTGCAGCGCTGGATAAAGGTATTGCGGGACGACGACGACCCGACGAAATTGGTTCCTAAACAGCCCGGCCCCAAGCCCGGCAAATTCCCATCACTCAGTGACGACGCGCGTGCTCACCTAAAGGTATGCTTTCTGGATAAGCTTACCCCTCGAAAGTCTTTTAAGTCGCTTGAGGGGGTTTTGCAAGCGAAGCAGCGTGGGAACGGCTGTTCCTACTTCTATGAACCTGTCAGCTACTCCACGGTCAAGCGGTACTGGCGCGAACGTCTGATTCCCATGTATGGCCCCCAGCGCGACGGCAAGGAAGCCGTGAAAACCGCTGCGGGCTACCTCGACCGCCTCTATGATGACGAATTCGCGGGTGACACTTGGTGCCTGGACGAATGGCAAATTGACGGCGCGTTCTACGATGAGCAAGACCACCGGCGCATTTCCAATTTCGGCAAGGGCCGCCCCATTGTTCACATTCTCACCATTCTGGATGAGCGCACGACTTACATCATTGACCACTTGGTGACATGGCAAATTTCCCTTGAAGAGGCGGTGTTCGCACTGGCAGAGCGGACGATTCGGCAACACTTCCTGCCCAAGCGCTTCGTCTCCGACCGCGCTGGGCGTTTCCGCGCCCTGGTGCGTGGGCACATGGTGTTGGGCAGCGATGGTGAGTTGATTGAAAAGCTCGCTGGCCCGCTGGGTGAGCTTGGCGTGATTCCGCGTGGCTCGAAAGAAAAGAATCCCCGCGCCAACCGGCTGGAAAGGATGCACCGTCTCTATGCAGACCGCGCGCGGGACTTCGGCCCGTCATGGAAGCCGCCCCTCAAAAAGCACGAACACCGGGAGATTGATGACGCGGTTGACCGCCATCTAACTGCCCACTGCCGCTATGGAACCATCGGCCCGCAACTGATATCGATTCAGGAAGCCGAGCGCCGTATTGCGCAATGGGTTGAGGAAATCAACCTGGCCGACACGGAAGCGAAGGGATGCAACGGCCTCACGCGCCTTGCGGCCTTCCGGCAGTTCCAGCCGCCCACCGAAGAAATTGCGCAGCGTAAGCCTAATCAGGCTGCCCTTGACCTTGCTTTTGCCGAGCGGGATGAACGCGCCATCCGCGAAGGCGGAGTCATCGAGCTAGAAGACGGCGCGCGCTATTCCTGCCCTCAGCTTATCGAGTGGCGCCTGCGCCTGGGCAGTGGCGTGAAAATCTCCGTGATGCGCTACCGGCGCGACCCGCTGCACCTGGTCGTATCCCCGCCAGGCGCGGAGCCGTTCATTGCCGAGCGCCGCGCCATCGTGGGAACCAAGGACGAAGAATTGCTCTCGAAGGAAATTGAAAAGCTGGCTCACGTTCGCAAGGTTGTGGGCGGAGAGACAGCGGAGCGCGACCGCGAAATGGAAGAGCATCTGCGCTCTCTCCAAAACAACATGCGCGGGTTGCGGGCGCGTCCGATGACGATTGAACGCGCGCCGACTTCAGAGGAAGCAGCCCGGCAGATTTTAGGTTTAAAGGATTAGAGGCTCCTGTGGACGCATCCAACGCAGTTCGGCAAGAGGCGCGGAAGGCCCTGCACGTCTATATGTCGCGCACAGGTTTCGGCCTCCGCACCGTGGCTGAATTCACCGGCTACGCCTATCACACCCTGCGGCAGTTTTCCAGTTCCGCGCGCATTGGAGACCGCGACGGATTGGGTGAGCCCGTGGCGCAAAAGTTGCTCGCATTTTTCGCGGCTAACCCCGCAACGCTCCCCGATCTGCCCGGCAAGCTGTACGAGAGCGAAGCCACACGCACTATGGATGCCATGCTGGCATCAATCCGGCGCGGGCGCTGGGGAACGCTCTACGGCCCGGCTGGCGCGCAAAAGACTTTCTTACTTGAGTACCGTGCGGCGGAGGCCGCCCGCGAGCTTGAGCCGTGGCTCGTTTATATCCGCGCCTCGGCCTCCGGCATGTCTCCCACCGTCTTGTTAAGCCGAATCGCGCGGGCGCTGAGTGTGCCTTACGCCCAATCGGTGGACGCGGTTCGTCAGAACTTGCTCTATGTCTTGCGACGTCGTAAGGCAGGCGTGGCCGTGGCCCTGGACGAAGCGCAGCACCTCTATTCCCGCATCGACACGCTTGAAACCTTGCGCGAGATTGGCGATTTGGCAGGCAACCGCATGGGAATCTTGGTAGCCGGAAACGAGCAAGTCCTTGAGCTGTTCGAGCCGCGCCGCAAGGTGCATTTCGAGCAATGGCGGAGCCGTATTCAGCAGTTGGAAAGGTATGTACTCGGACCTACGCGTCCAGAAGCGCGACGCATGATTCTTGGGGAATTACCCGACGTTGGCCCCAGCAAAGTAGAGGCTGCGATCGAGATATCTGAGGTGAAAGACCCTAAGACCCATAAGACCTATATCAACGCTCGTAGGCTATTCAACACGCTGCGTGACATGCGCGATATGCGCGAAGGTGGAAAGACAGCGGCATAAGTTTTGTAAGTCGGGACTGCTCGCTGCACAAACAGCGGGCAGCCCCTAACCCACAAAGGAGGAAGTGCTCCCATGAAGGCTAAATCCACTGTACCAAAGAAAGGCAAACGGCTCGAATCTCTTGCTGTCGAGCCACCCAAACAACCGGCGCTACCGCTGATCGACTTGAGTAAGTTCTCGGCACTGTCTGTGGTAAACGATGTCCTGGAAAAGCTCTACCGAAACCCTGAGCCGTCCATCGTGGATTGCGAGGACTCTGGCGAGTGGGCTTACAGGCAAGCCTGCGCGCTTCTGATTCAGGCTGACTTAGCAGACGTGGGCCTGCACGCTCAACATAGCACGTTAGCTGAACCCATCACCGGATTGGTCGTGGAGTCGATCCGGCTCCAAGTGGACATCATGCGGCTGGCTTCCACCCGTCTGTTTGACCTATGCAACGGAAGGAACCAAGCCCTGGCTGAAGGATCAGAAGCGGCCTGATATGCAGGTTTCCCTTGAATTGATGTTTTCATATCTTGTCGGGGCTGCCCGCTGCTATCGGTAGCGAACGGCCCCTAAACCACAAAGGAGGCTAGTTTACTATGAAGGCTAAGAAGATCATATCAAAACAAAACGAGCAGCCCCATCCGCTGCCCACGCTGCCCACGCCATCTAACGAGGAAAGAAAAGACGAACTTGCGCCCTGGCAAAAACTGATCGTTGTTTTGGCCGAGGCTCACCTGAGTGTTAACGGAGAACAGGACGTTATTTCTGAGATGCACCGAAGAGCTATTATGCTTTGCACGATTGTGGAGGACATGGCTCTAGGCCAAACTGAGAGCGAGACATCGCTGGATGCTCTGGCGATGGTCATGAAAGTCATTCAAGAAGATATCCAGATAGCGAGGTGGATCAGCTCGGGAAGGCCGCTCGACCCATGTTGGGACTAGCTTAATCTCCGGAGGCCGGACACCATGCCCGGCCTCCGGCCCCGCTCGCCCCACACTTTCCCATCTTCTCATCTTGTCACCTTATTCTCTTCCCGTCTTGCCAGTTTGCGCTTTTCACACTTAGTTCGGATGCTCTTTTAACACTTCCCAAGTATGGCATTTCGCATCTTCTCGTTGTTTTCGTTTTGTCGCATCGTTTTCACGCCTTCTTCCGATATCGCTTTTCGCACATATTTCCGTCGTCTAGGCCGCTCCTTTCAAAAATCGCGCGCCACGAATTCTGGCCCATAAAAAAATTAAGCTATTGAAAACGCGCCACTTCCCAGTTTTGACCTACACTTTTGGATTTTACAATTTTTCTTTCGCCGCCGCAATGTAAGTCTTTAGTTTTCAATACAACTGACTGTTTGTCACTGTGAGAAAGCATCATCCCGCGCCACGAATTCTGGCCCATCCCTTTTTGGCCGCCCGCCTGCAAATCACCCCCATCTTCTTGAAATTAATCAGCCTCTGTCCAACGCCTTCCAACGCCATCCAACGCCATCCAACGCCACCAACTCTGGCCCCTCATACCCCGCGCCGGCCGATTCCCTTAAGGGGTTGCCTCATTGATCTCGTTTATCACAATCGGGTTTCCGGAGATGCTCAGGAAGCCCTATAATGAAACGCAGGTTCCGATTTATGTTTGCATCTGAAAATGAGTTGCGCGCCGCCTACGCGGAGTGCCGCCGGATGGCGAGCCGGCATTACGAGAATTTCCCCACCGCCTCGTATCTTGTCCCCCGCGACAAGCGCGACGCGCTGGCGGCGGTTTATGCCTTCGCCCGTTACGCTGACGACGTTGCCGATGAGCCGGGCGTTGAAAACCGTCTCGAAAAGCTGGCCGATTGGCGCTCGAAGCTCGCGGCCAGCTACGTGAGGAAAATCGATCACCCGGTTTTCCTGGCGTTGCACGACAGCGCAGAGCGGTTTCAACTCTCACGCCAGAATTTTGAAAACCTGCTGCACGCCTTTGAGTCGGACGTGAAGGTGAGCCGCCATCCGAATTTCAATTCCCTGCTTACTTACTGCACGTGTTCCGCCAACCCGGTGGGGCGGCTGGTGCTGGAACTATTTGGGTATCACGACCCGCACCTGTTTGAGCTTTCGGATAACATTTGCACCGCCCTCCAGCTCACCAACTTTTGGCAGGATGTCGCCGTTGATTTCTCCCGCGACCGCATTTATCTGCCACAGGAGGATATGGCGCGCTTCCATTACACGCTTGAGGACCTGCGCGCCGGACGTGCCGACACGCGCTGGCGGGAATTGCTGGCGTTTGAAATTGCCCGCACGCGCGAGTTTTTCGAGCGGGGAAGAAGTTTGCCGGAGGAAGTTCAAGCCAAACTGCGCACGCAATTACGCCTGACGTGGTTGGGCGGGACGGAAATTCTTTCTAAAATCGAAGCGGTTTCCTGTGATATTTTTCATCGGCGGCCCTCGCTCAGTAAGTGGGATTTCCTCCGCCTTTACTTCCGCGCCCGCCGGGCGCCGCTCGGCGCAAGCGTCACTCATGCGCCGACGGTTACCATCCCATCATGAAGGCATCCTCGAAAAACACCCATTTCACCAACGCTCGCGTTACCAACTTTTATTACGCTTTTGTATTTCTGCCTCCGGAAAAACGCCTGGCCATTGAAGCCGTCTATGCCTTTGCACGGCGGGGTGACGACGTCGCCGATAGCGGCCTCAACCCTGCGGAGGCCGCTGCCGGTCTGGCGCGTTATCGGCAGGCGCTGGATGCGTGTTACGCGCAAGATTCCAGCCAACTCGACTCGGCGGAATTACGCGCTTTGGCAGAAGGCATCAAGCGATTCAATATCCCCCGGCAGCCCTTCGAGGACTTGATCCTGGGCCTGGAAATGGATTTGACCGGCGCCCGCTATGAGACGTTTGAAGAGTTGTCCCTGTATTGCTACCGCGTGGCCTCGACGATCGGTTTGATCTGCATCGAAATTTTCGGTTATCAAAATCCCCGCACGCGGGATTACGCCGTGAACCTGGGCAAGGCGTTGCAACTCGTCAATATTCTGCGTGACATTCAGACAGACGCCCAGCGCGGACGCATCTATCTTCCCCAAGAGGATTTGGAACGCTTCAGCGTTAGGGCCGCCGATTTGCTGGCGGGCACGTACAATGATTCCTTCATCGAATTAATGCAGTTTGAATGCGACCGCGCCCGGCATTACTTCGATTTGGCGCGCCAGATGCTTCCGCCCGAAGACCGGCCGTCGATGAAGGCCGCGGAAATTATGGCTTCGATTTACTGGGGCATTCTGAAACGCATCCAAAAACGCTGCTACAACGTATTCGGAAAGCGGGTGCGCGTTCCCCGCGCCGTGAAGCTCTGGACCGCGGTCAAGGTTTACCTGGGAGCGGAGTGGCAGAAATGAAGGTCCTAAGTCCGAGGTCCAGAGTCCGGAGTCAGAACCTCGAAAATCGTGGCGAGTTTCGATTTTCAAGTTTCGATTTTCGCTGACTCTTAGCAACGGACAACTGACCACGGACAACGGGCCACGGACAACGGACAATGCCCGACGAAGTAATCATCATCGGTGGCGGATTCGCCGGCCTGGCGGCGGGGGTGGCGTTGTCCGAGGCAGGCAAGCGGGTTTGCCTGCTCGAACAAAAGCCGCATCTGGGCGGGCGGGCTCGTTCCTTTTGCGATCCCACCACCGGTTCGATTGTGGACAACGGCCAGCACCTCTTCATGGGCTGTTACCACTCTACCATCCAGTTTCTCAAAACCATTGGAACTCTCGACCGGCTGCATTTTCAGCCCCGGCTCGCGGTGCCGTTTCTCGACCGCGACGGCCGCCTCACGCGTCTCGACTGCCCGGACTGGCCTTCGCCCTGGCATCTGCTTTTGGGAGTGTTGCGCTCACGGAGTTTCTCGTTCAAGCAAAAATTGGAAGTGCTGCGATTGGGTAAGGGCCTGCGCAATGCCGGCACAACCTCCGCTCCCACTCCGATTGAGACTGTCACGGCGTGGCTTAACCGGCGGCGCCAATCGGAAGGCCTTCAGCGCAATTTCTGGGATTTGCTCTGCATTGCGGCGATGAATGAAGATCCACGCATTGCTTCCGCGCAGCTTTTTGAGCGCGTCCTGCGGCTGGCGCTGTTCTCCTCTCCCGCCGACTCGCGCCTGGGCCTCGCGCGCGTAGGGTTGAGTGAGTGCTACACCACCGCAGCCACCGCATACATCGAAGCGCGTGGCGGGCGTGTGCAAACCGGGCGCAGCGTAAAGCAATTGCTGATTTCCGAGGGCGCCTGCCGAGGTGTGGATTTGGGCGCTGGTGAAATCATCGAGTGCCTTGCCGTGATTTCCGCCGTGCCCTGGCAACAGCTCGCCGTCGTGCTGCCCGGCGATTTACTGCGCGCCGAGCCGTTCTTTGCCGGGGCCCTGGCGCTACGTCCCGCGCCCATCATCTCCATCAACCTGTGGTTTGACGCGCCCATCACCGATCTCGAGTTGGTGGGCATGCGCGGAACGACCATGCAATGGCTTTTTGACAAGAGCCGCATCCTGAATTCGAGCGACCACTACGTCTCGCTGGTCCTCAGCGGCGCGCACGAGCACGTCAGCCGGTCCAAGGAAGAATTGCTGGCCATCGCGTTGCGAGAGTTGGGCGCAGCCTTGCCGGCGGTCCGCAAGGCCAAGCTGTTGCACTCGCTCGTCATCAAAGAGCGCTTCGCAACCTTCTCTCCGAGCCCGGAGGCTGAGCCCCTTCGGCCACCTGCCCGCACACCCATACAGGGGTTCTTTCTGGCAGGCGATTGGACCGCCACGGGCCTGCCCGCCACCATTGAAGGCGCCGTGCAGAGCGGTTACACCGCGGCGCGGGAAGTATTGCGGGGCTGATACCAAGATTATTGGGAGGCCATAAGCCAGGCAAGACATCGGACGGCCCCATGGCCA
>Ga0182027_10010513_pt1 | contig 13151 bp, 3 predicted proteins | sample 712E1DmetaG_FD_121300 | JGI IMG/M metagenome (GOLD analysis project Ga0182027, IMG submission 121300) | Permafrost microbial communities from Stordalen Mire, Sweden - 712E1D metaG (Illumina Assembly) | ecosystem: Environmental > Terrestrial > Soil > Wetlands > Permafrost | place: Sweden...
CCCAGCAGGTAGCTGGCCAGGGCGTCGCCCGTGCCGTCGTTGGTGGCCGTCTGGGTGGTGGCGCCATTGCTGAACTGGTAGTAGCCGCGGCTTTGGAAGAAGCCCCACATGGGCCAGTCGAAATTCCGCAGGTCGCCGCCCACCTTCAGGGAGTGCCGCCCCCATTGCTTGTTCCAGATGTCACCCGCCTGCAGGATCGTATCCCAGTCGTGTACCGGCGTCCCGATATAGGAATCGCCGAAGGCGTTGTAACCCTGAACCGTCGCGTAGGGCATGCCCCATGCGCCCTTCCCGCCGAAACCCAGTCCCTGAATGCCCAGTTGGGTGATGTAATCGTCGTTGAAGTTGTCCTGGGAGTAGCGATGCATGGAAAGACGCGACATTCCCAGCCACAACACGTTCACCGACGTGGAGGAGATCAGGTGCGTGTACCGGAGGGTTGCGTTCTGCGACAGGTTGTTATCAAACGATCCGAAGCCGGGCAAATTCTCCGGCGTAAAATCCCGTTCGGCAAGGAAGGAATAGCGCGCGAATAGGGCGTCGCCATGGGGCAAATTCTGATCGATGCGGAGCGTTCCTTGATTGGAGAAATTGCGGTTGGTGCGCAGGTCCAGGTAATTGTTGGAGTCCGTCCCTGTTCCCACTCCCGGCTGCATGCTCATTCCCATCATGCTGCCTTCGGCAAGGTTGGGAAGCGGCACGTGCGCCAGCATCCCGGTGGCTACGGAGTTGATGCTTTCGCTCGGAATCGCATCGTTCGGAAAGGGGTTACGGAGAACGGCAGGATTGGAAGGACTGGTGGGAAGCGACGGGTTGTAATTGGGATTGGCGTAGGAGGTGGAAGGATCGTAAATGGTCACGCCGCTCGCACTAAAGTCTCCCATGCGTTCCATAGCGGTGGGAACCGTCTCAATTTGCGCCAGGCCGTTGCTCAAACGGAAGCCTTCCCAGTTGGCAAAGAAGAAGGTTGAATTTTTCCGGATCGGACCTCCGATCGACGCCCCGAATTCATTTTGGGCAAGGTGTGGAATGTTGCTGGGGTCCGTGAAGTTGCGGGCATCAAAAGTGTTGCTGCGGACAAATTCATAGGCGTCCGCATGCAGGCGATTGCCCCCTGACTTGGTCACGATGTTCACCTGGGCGCCACCCGCGCCGCCAAATTCCGCCGAGTAACTTCCTGTCTGCACCTTGAACTCGCGAACAGCATCAGGCGAGGGGCTCAAGGACAGGGTGTTGAACGTGGGGTCGGTGTCCGCCGAGCCATCCAGCAGGAAGCAATTGGCATTTGGCCGCCCGCCCCCCGCGCTCAAGGCCGAATTTTGCGAGGGCCGCCAATAAAGCGGATTGTAGTTTCCCGTTTGCATCCCAAATCCCTGATGAACGGCCGGGGCCATCAACGCCAGGTCGAGCACATGCCCGCCATTCAGCGGCAATTCCCTGGTCAAGGTGGGTTCGATCACTTCGCCCAGGCTGGCATCCGCGGTGCGCAGCATCTCCGCCGCGCCCACCACCTGGATATCCTGCCTCACCGTGCCGACCTGCATGACGATGTCGAGACGAAGATACTGGTTCACTTCCAGAGTCAGCGTCCGCACCGGCGAGTCAAATCCCTCCAACACGGCAGAGAGGCGGTATTGTCCCGGATTCAGGCTCACAAACTGGTAGGTGCCTTCCGGGGTGGTTTCCACCGTGCGCCCCAGCTCCGTTTGGATCTCCGTAAGCGCAACTTTTACTTTGGGGAGCGGCAGCCCTTGAGCGTCGCGTATGATTCCGTCAATATGCGCGCCACTCGCCTGCGCACGAATATAAGGCGTTTCGAAGCCAATAATCAAAACTGCTGCAAAAACCCACATCCAGTTACGCATTGATTTGTTCTCCTGAGGAAAGGGGCGGATTGAGACGGCTCCGCTGCGCAGCATGATGACTTTCAGGCATTTCCAGGTCCTTTGAGAACCCAAGAAGAAACGGACGCTGGAGGGGGAGGCTAACAGGGAAGGGAGAGGTCCGCAATAATCTCAATCCATCAGTGCTTGAGAAATAAACAATTACCTGGATGATTCATAAATACAGACAATATAACCGTATTAAGAACAGGCGTACAGCGCTATCGTTCCGGAAATTCACCTGTCCAGAGTGATGGGGGGATAGGTTGGATCCATACCATGCCCGGCAGGTGCCACCCTCCCGGCTCTATCGGGACACATTCCGGACGGCGCTACAAATACCAGGTGCCGGCCTAAAGGTCGGCGCTACGGGCGCGTTCGGCAAGGTAGGTGGTGATGGCGGCGTCGACGGGATCCGCGCCGGTGATTCCGAGACGTTCGCGGATCTTGGCGCGGAGCCAGATATACACCGAATTGGCGCTGTAAAGAATATTCCCGTGCGGCTCGCCGGTGCGGGTGTTGATTGATTCATTGAAAGCGGGCACGTGAGCAAGTTCCTCGCGAATGCGCCGGATCAGCAGGGAATCGACGGTGGCGGGCTCCAGGCCGTGCGCCAGTCCGGAGAGCCAGGCGCCGGCATCGCAGAAGAACCAGCTCCCGCCCTGCACGTAGGCGCCGGCTTGCCCGGGCGGCAGGCCGTGGGGATTTCCGGGCCCGTACTGGTCGGCTTCCAACAAGTCGCCATTGGCCTTCGCGACCACGCGGATTCCGTATGGCGACTGGGTCTTGATGGCATACCGGCAATGCCGCAGCACCAGCTCATCCGGCAGAGACTTCCGGCCGAAAGCCGCGAAGGAAATGGCCTCGCCGTAGAGAGCGTCGCCGCCGAAGACTTCGGGACGCAGCACGCTGGTGGGAAAATAACCGCCGGAGGAGTTGAACATATCCGCGTAGGCGTGGCAGGCGCGTTGGACCGTGGACTCCTCGACGCCGAGCGAAAGTTCCCGGGCAGCCATCAGCGCCCCGCAATGGAATCCCTGGTTGGAAGTGGGTGAATCACCGTCGGCGTAATAGAAGAGATCCATATAACTCTTCCAGCCCAGCGGCTCGCGCGCGGCGTTGCCGCCAGCTGCCGGCGGGATGTAGGCGCCATTCTTTTCGTTGTCGAGGATGAACTCCAGCGAGCGGCGGCAGAGCGCGACATCGGGATGATAGCCGGCCCGGGCAATGAGCGCGGAAATGATGAGGTACCACTGGGCGTTGTCCTCATAATTGCAACGATTCCAGAAGATGCCGCGCACCGACTCGGCGAGAATCTCAGGATCTTCCAGGCCCAGGCCGGTCATGGCCATGTCGGAGACCCACTCCTTCCAACCATAAGTGACGCCGCTGATGATGATGTAACGGCTTTCGGGGCGGAACAAGTTCCGGCGGACAAGGAAATACGAGGTGTTGCGCAGGATTCCGTTGAGGTCGGAGTCGCCGGGCCGGAGCGCATTGGCGATAGCATGGTGGACGGCGAGTTGGACCGCATAAAGGTTCGGCGCCGGGGCGGAGAAGAGCCACGTGCGGAACCGGCGGAGCTGTCCGATGCTGATGTGCTGCCACCCGTCGAGTTCGCCATGATAGTAGCCGCTGGAATCGCCGGGGATGGTGGAGACCAGGTGCGCAGAAGTCCCATCGCCGGTGCGCAGCGAGATGCGATGCGCCGCGGGGTCAATAATCTGCTCAGCGCGATTTTCCCAAAATGCGGGACAATCGCTGAACGCACCGGTCAAATTTCCTTTCTCGCCGGCGCCGGCGAACGGCAGCAGTTGTGTGGCATCGCCTGCGGTGGGTTTGCCTTTCTCATTCACGTCCTGCACCAGGGCGAGGCGCGCCGTCACTTTGTTGTGCCAACTGTAAAATGAATCGGCGGCGGGGAGCTCGTACGGAAGCTCGATGTTAAACGTCGCATCGGCATCGGCGTAGACCTCAATTGAGCGTTCCACAAGATTGGGCCCCACCTCGCGCAGCACCTGGCGGATTGCCAGTGGGCCTGCCTTGGGAAAGTCGGCCCGCAGGCTACCCATGCTTCGTTCCGGTGCACCGGGCCGCAGAGTGCGCATCGGCTGGCCGGGGAATTCAATCAGGATGGGGGTGGCGGCAAGGTCGAGGAGCGATGGCGACGGACCTTGCGCGTTCAAGGCGGGAGAGGCTATACCCGCGGCGGCGGCAACAGCGAGAAATTCCCTGCGTGTCATCGGCATAAGCGATCCTTTTATCACATCGGAGATACCGGCAATGGCGGGCCATGCCGACCTGCGGCTTTGCGCATGCAGCGCGCTGAGCGTGACGCCGGCGGCATGCATTGATTCCGGTTGTGCTTTGTGGCCCTTCGCTCCCAGCCAGACCTTAATACGGATGCCGCAGCGCGCTCTGCGACTTCCGGGTTAAAGGCTTTCCCCGGAAATTCTTTCTTGAGCTCCGGCACGGTGGACAACATTACACCTGACCACTATGAAAGGCAACGCCCAGCCGGTTTCGACTCTTCCGCGCCGTCAACTCAAGGCAGAGTTTACGGGTGCATAGACACTTTGCGAATCCGCGATTTTTAGCTGCCAACCCGCGCGGGAGAAGCTGTGAAAAAATAAACATTCTCACGCAAAGGCGCGAAGGCGCAAAGATGTGCAACCATAACCGCCTCGTTATCTTTGCGGGCTTGGCGTCATTGCGCTTCTGCGTGAAATGTTTTTGCCTTCTTTCAAATCTTTCAAAGCTTTGGACGCTCGCGCTACCTCTTCGCCATCGGCTTCTTCGGGTATGTTGCTCGCCCTTGTTGGGCAAAACTCTTGACAAAAGAACTTCCCCGTTCAACACTAAGGAACTTGTAAGGATAGGCCTGTCTCTCATGATGGAACCCATTGCCAACGGAAGCATGCGATCTCGCCTCACAGACTGGCTTTTTGATGCCATTTTACGTGGCGACCTGGCGCCTGGGGCCAGGATTGTCGAAGGGAAGCTGGCGCATCGGCTCGGGGTAGCCCAAACTACTCTGCGTGAGGCCTTGCAGGAACTCGAACATCAGGGCCTTTTGACCAAATCGCAGCGCCGCGGAAACTTCGTCGTCAAGCTCACCGTCAAGGACATGGAAGACATTTACGTAGTGCGCCGTGAACTGGAGCCCATCGCGGCTGCCCTCGCGCATCAAAGGATGACGGCCAAAGATTACCAGGAACTCACCCGGATCATGGAAGACATGCGCCTGGCCGGGACGCATAAAGAGTACATTCAAGTCCTGAAATTGGACATGTTGTTTCACCAGACGATCTGGCGGTTCTCGGGAAACCATTCTGTAGAGAGGGCTCTCAACGCGGTGTCCCCCCCGGGATTTGCCTATTACATGATCCGTATTTCCGATGGCGTGGTGTACGATCTGGAAAAGGACTACGAAGAGCATCAAGCGCTGCTGGCGGCGCTCAAGAAAGGCGGCCCTGCCGAAGTCAAGCAGACTTTTCGGTTGATCCTGGAAACCTTCGCAGAGCAGGACGTGGAGTACCTCCGCGCCGCCGATAGTAAACAGTCAGCCGTGGCGGCAAAGAAGGGACACAAGCGCGCGTGTGCCGTCCCGCAAGCTGACGCCCGGCCGTAACTTGATGAAGTAACATCAAGCCGGGCAGGTTAGGAACAAATACCGCGGACGTGCCTTCCGATGTTGCACGGCTCTTCCGCTCCTTGAGTCCGTTTTTCCACTTCGGCCATCGTTCCACATCATCGCTTCGCAACTCGCTCCGTTGCCTCTCATCCCTCTACCAAACTTGCTGAAGTTGTGCGCTGCTCTTCCCCACCGCGCCGTGCGCAAGCATTTTGGTGCGATGGGTGCGTGAGATCGCCTTCGCCTCTCTGGGGCAGGCTCCACTTTCCCCTTCCGGCGGCCTACCGATTCATCTATGGCAGCCCCCATTAATCCGAACTTCTCACCACCTTGGACGCCGCCGGAAGGGCGGGGACGGAACAGGTTGCGGGGAAATGCCTCGCAGCGGTTAACCGCCATGATGCCGGTAACCACCCCGTCGCTGGGAGCGCCACCCCTCCTGAATCAGGAGGGGAGTTTTTAGCGGCTCCCCTCCTCAGATGCGGAGGGGTGGCGCGCCGAGCGACGGGGTGGTGCTGAACCGGAGTGATGCTGACCTGCACAGCACCAGCGCGTTATTCCGCAGCCTGTGAAGCTCTGCCCTTCCAAACCGTGGTGAGAAATTCAGGTTAAATACTGCCTGATACTTCTCTCATGCCCTGCGAATTCCACCTCGCGACGGACGCGGAATTGTGAGTATCGCGGAAGGGAAAAAGAAATCAAAAAATGACTTGACAGGAGCTGGGGACAAGGACCATATTGTCCGAATCGATAATCGATTTATATTAGTCACGACATTTTATTGGTGGATGCGCGGCGGAATAATGGGTATCGCTGCAGGGAAAAAGAATTAAAAAAAGACTTGACAAAACCTAGCAGTAGGTCCAAATTAGCCCAATCGATAATCGATTTGTATATGAACCGGACAACTTTACTGGTGGCTTCGCGACCGAAACACACGCGTTACCTCTACCTGCGTGCCACCAGTTTTCCTTTGGATTTGCGTTGGCGTCGCGGGTCGAGATAACTAGCATGGAGGATGACTATGCCGCACAATGGTAGTTGGCTGAGGAGGCAAGCCGGTCCCTTTGATTCGGTGGCAAGGTCAGGGAATACATTGCGCCGATTCGTGGGCATGCTTGTGGCCTTTACCTTTGCAGTGCTCTTGTCTGCGACTGCATTTGGCCAGACGACCGGTACCGGGATTCGCGGAATCGTTACCGACCCGAATGGCGGGGCAATTCCCGGATTGCAGGTACAGGCTACGCACGTAACCACGAACACCAACTTCACGACCGTCACGAACGCCGAGGGAATCTACCATTTGGAGAATCTGCCCATCGGCACCTTTCAAGTTGTCGTGGAAGCGAAGGGGTTTCAGAAGAGCGTCACGGAAGTGAGTGTTCTGACCGGCACCACGACGTCACTGGATATCAAGCTGGCGTTGGGCACCTCCACACAGGTAGTAAACGTGAATTCCACGTTTGCGCCGGCCATCCAGGTGGACACCGCCGAGAACGCAACCCTCGTGGAAACCAGAGCCCTGCTCGACCTCCCGTCGGAGCTGGGCGGGAACTTCGACGCGAGTGCCTCGGGGCGCCGCCAGATTACCAGTTTTCTCTTTCTGACGCCTGGGGTGGTTGGCAATGGATTCAACCACTCTACTAATGGCGCTCCCGATTTGGCTTCGGAAGTGATCATTGATGGCGTTCCCTACAGTCAGCAGGAGACGCCGGGCTACATTGACCAAAGCTCGCCGCCCTTTGAAGGTGTGGCCGAGTTCAAGAATTCCAACAGTATCTTTCCTCCCGAGTACGGGCGAGGATTCGGGGTGGAAATCTACACCCTGAAGTCCGGCACGAACCGTTGGCACGGCGATGCCTTCGAGTTTTTGCGGAATGAGATTTTCGATGCGCGGGGGTTCTTCGCCTCAACCAGGCCCAAAGTCCGGCAGAACGATTTTGGGGGCACGGTCGGGGGGCCCATTAAGAAGAATAAACTCTTCTTCTTCATGGCGTGGGACGAAATCCATGTGGCGCCCGCAGCTTTTCAGACCTCACTGGATACCATTCCCACCATGGCGATGCACAACGGTGATTTTACTGGACTGAAAGGCACCAACGGGAACGTGATACCGATTTACGATCCCACCACCACGGTGGCGGATGGTCACGGGGGATTCACCCGGACCCAGTTCAGTTGTGGTGGAACTCTAAACGTCATCTGCGCGAACCGGTTCAGCCCGATCGCCAAGAAGATGATCGACCTCCTGCCGGCTCCGGACTACAACCGCTACCCAAACAACTGGATCTCCCGCGGGGGCTCTGCGGGGACCACGATTGACCGCGTTCCGATGTGGAAAGTCGACTATAACCTCAACGAAAAGAACCATATCAATGCTTCACTGTGGCGGACGTGGAATCCCGGGCACGCCCTTAACGGGGAGTTCGGGGGAACCCAAACCACTGTTTTAGACCGCGTGGTGCCAGCTGCCACGGGATGGCTCGGGGGCTATCGGGCCAATTGGGATTTCGTCCCCTCGCCGCATGTGGTGAATCATTTCGGCTTTGGCAACGAAACCCTGATCGGCGGTCGCGGCAGCGACCCACGTCATGGTATTGCCACCGTTCCGATCCCGGGAATTGATCCGAGCATCGGGGGCTTCCCCGCGTTCTACATTGGTTCGATGCCCGAACTGGGGAACACGGATCAGATCGACAACGCCAGAATCGGCAGGTACTGGATCATCAACGACACGGTGACGGTGTTGCATGGACGGCATGAACTCAAATTTGGCGGGGAACTCTGGAGACAGTATCAGTGGGAGATAGATGGATACTCATCGGGCAGCGTGGGCGGAACTTATAACTTCGGCAGCGCTGAGACGAGTTTGCCGGACTCTGCTAACTTTGGGAACTATGGGAATGGCATTGCGAGCTGGTTGGTAGGGGCCGGGGACAACGCCCAGCGCCAAACGGTTTCCAAGGGCAACCGTCGGGATTGGAATCTCCCCTACTTTTCGCTTTATGTTCAGGACAAGATTCAGTTGACGCCGAAGTTGTTGTTTGATATCGGGCTGCGGTGGGAAGTGCCCGAGACGTTTCGTGATAACGAAGAGGGTATGTCGGCGATCAATTTGACCCTTCCGAACCCCGCTGCCGGTGGTCTCCCGGGCGCCTATGTGTTTGGGAACGCGCGCGTGATACCACCCCTTGACTTGCGGGAATATGGTCCCCGGCTTGGCGTCACCTATCGACTCAATGACAAGACGGTGGGACGGGCGGGTTTTGCGGTCAACTACGCGGCAGGGAATGGCTCCGGCCTGGGCAGCCGGCAATGGGGGAATTCTTACGCTGCGGGCTACAATCCCGAACAAGTACTAACCTCTTCGAACTCTGGAATTACGCCCGGTTTCATTTTGGATAACGGGTGGCCCGCCTATCCTTACGCGGTTCCCGATCTACGACCGGGAATTCAAGTGGGGGGAGGGGCGGACTATTACAATCCAGGGAGCGCCAAACAGCCCCAAATGCAAACCTGGACGCTCGATATCCAGCGCGAGCTAGCCCACAACATTCTCATCGACGCGGCGTGGGTTGGGAACCATGGCGTACACATCCCCGCAGCGTTGGAGAACTTGGATCAGGTATCCGCGACCTGGTTGGGCCTGGGGAATGAACTCTACCAGAATATTAGTTGCCTGACGTCGGAATCCTGCCCGAACGCTCTGGCGGCGGGGATCAAAGTCCCCTACTCCGGCTTCACCGGGACGGTGAATCAGGCGCTGCGGCCCTATCCTCAATACACGAGCATCAACGACACGATTCAACCCTCTGGTAGTTCATGGTACAACGCGCTTCAGGTGAAGGTGCAAAAGCGCTTTTCGGAACACTTATCCTTCCTGGCGAGCTACTCGTTCTCGAAAACGCTGACCACGGGTACGGGAGGGTCAGGCTACGCGGCCTTTAACTCCGCCCCGCTGGATACGGCAAACCGGAAACTTGAGAAAACCCTGGGGACGTACAACTACCCGCATAACTTGGTGGTCAATTGGGTTTACCAGTTGCCATTTGGCGAACACTACTCCTCCGGGGTGGCCAAGGGTTTAGTACACGGCTGGGAAGTAAGTGGCGTCTTTAAAGGAGTGAGTGGGCCGGTCATCGGGATCGGTGGTGGAAATTCCATGCCGCTCTTTGGTGGTGGCAATAGGCCGAACCGGGTTCCCGGCGTGGCCGAGAAGGTTCATTCCGGGGGAGGTTTCGACCCGGCGAAGAGCATCTATCTCAATGCCGCCGCTTTTACCAATTCTGCGCCATTTACATTCGGTAATGTGAGTCCTACCGAATCCAGTGTTCGGGGCTTCGCAACTTGGAACACCGACCTCTCGATTATCAAGCGGACGAAGGTTCCAAAACTTGGGGAGACGGGTAACGTGGAATTCCGGGCTGAGGCTTTTAACCTGTTCAACCAAGTTCAATTCTCTAATCCAGACTCGAACTGGAACGATACCGCGGGGTTTGGAACTGTGGGCGGCCAAGCCAACGCGGCAAGGGTGGTTCAGTTCGGCATAAAGATTAACTTCTAACCCGACACGTAATCTGAATCGTGTTGGAACAAGGTTGCCCGTGTGAGAACTTGGATGAGGCATTGTCGGAGCCGCAAATCCAGGTTCTCACACGGATTTTTTGCAAATTCCACAGGTTGAAGTTCCTTCCTATGGCTCGAGCCAGCTCCACCCGCCATGAATGCACGTCTCACGGGGACGGCTTAGGATGGCGACAGCCGTCTTATCCATGCTCACTACAACATCTGTGCATGTCCCAAGGCCGGGAATGGGGAGGCAACGACACAAAATGAGCAGATGGAAGGAATCGCCCAATAGACCTCGCCCGGTTGCCTGATGAAGGAACGAACATGCGGATCATTCACGTGATCATCGGCTGCTGCCTCGCGGGAATCCTGACTTCCTCCGCCCTCGCCGGGACCGCGAGCTTTGACATCGCTCCTTTCGGCCGACGGTGCTGCGTGCTGGATTCGCACAGCTCACAAGTGGCCTTTGATTATGAAGCAGCACGGACCGCCGGGCAGAACGCCGAACGAGCCGCGGATGGGCGCTACATCTATGGCCTGCAATGGGCGGAAGAACGCGACCTCCGGGAGATCCGGGTGCGCGTTCGGGCCGGGAGCAATGCCCCCAGGGGAGAAGTTGAATATTGGTTTCGGAATTGGCCCTATCCACCCCCGAAAATGCCAACTATTGAAGACCCCGTGGACGATCCCTGGCAGGGGAGCTGGCTGAAGGCTTCCACCAAGGTGGATTGCCAGGGCCCGGAATGCCGATACACGTTCGAGCGTCTGGAAAAAGCGGAAAATCCCCTGGCGCCGAACCTGCCGGGTTTGAACTACCGCCGGACTTTGAAGGTGCGACTGGTCTTTTCTTCTGACCCGCAGATCGAGGCCGTGCAGGTCTTCAGCGGCTCGCAGGAAAAGGCCGTGAAGGTGCGCTTGGAACTGGGAGCCGGGGAGGGATCGGCTTATACCTGGGACGGGTCCGTACATGTCTATAACGGCCGGCTGCAGAGTTTACAGCTTTGGAAAGGATCGGCGGAGGATTCGGCCCACGGAGACTCCTTCCACCTGGCAACCTCCGGCGCGCCCAAAGGTTTGACCCTGGCGCTGGTGGCTGCCGAGCCTTCGCTCCCGGGTTCTCACGATGTTACGGTGGTGACCCTCGAAGCCGGAGAACGAACATTCTCTTTCAGCACCTCCGACGTCGAAAGGGGGCCCGTCTACGTTCCCGACTTTCACGCGTACGTGAGCTTGGGCTCCGACCCGCATTTGTTTTCCCCGAGCATCGTCAAATCCGGGGAGAAGATCCGCGACAAGCTTGCCCACGAGCCTGAGCAGACCTACGAACGTGCCACGAGTGAGATTCCTCCCCTGGACCCGGTGATACGCCAAGGTGGGCGACTGTACTTGCCGCTGGCTGCTGACGCCAGTTGGCAGAAATTTGCTTTTGAGTGGGGCGGAAACATCACGATTTCCAAAGACGGAATCAAGGCGAAGGGCAGGGAAAGGGAGCGGCTGGAATGGCCGGGCGATCGGATTTCCTGGCGGATTGGAACTGGAGCAAACCCCCAGTACCGGCCGGCCTCGAAAGACTCCCATCTTTCTGTTCTTGATAACTACCTGCCGATTGCCACGGCGACTTGGTCCACCGACGGAGTCAACTACAACGAAGAGGGTTTTGCTTCATTGCTCTCCGGGCCGCTGGGTGCGGACGATCCAGGGCGAAATGAGCAGACCCCTGCGGTTCTGATGCTCAAGATCAGGGCCCGAAATCCCGGCTCCCGGCCGACGACGGCGCACTTATGGCTGGCCACCAATCTGGATGAGGCTGTCTCCCTTGAGAAGGGCGAACTTCTTGCGCAGGGCGGTCAATTGGTTCGTGGTCATTTTGGATTCCCCTCGAATGCCCACGTATCGGTAGCACAAGTGGCTGATGGCGCCAAGAAGCTGCAGGGCATTCACGCCGAACTCACTCTCGGTGGAGGGGACGAAAAGACCGTACTGGTTTCCCTGCCTTTTGTGCCCAGGCTCTCGCCCGTCGAACGTCAGCAACTGGGCGATCTGAATTACGACGGCGAGCGTACCCGCGTTATCAATTATTGGCGTCAAGTGACAGACGCGGCGGTCTCTTTTGACGTGCCGGAGAAGCGGTTTGTGGAGTTTGCCAAAGCGGTGATTCCTCATATCCGGATCAGCACGACAAAAGATCCGAAAAGCGGGATCTACATGGTGCCCGCCGCGATCTACAACGATGACGTGTTTGAAAATGAGCGGGCCTTCCAATGTGTTCTTCTGGACGCTCTCGGTGACCACAAACTTGCCGCCGAGTATCTGGAGGCATACATCCGCCTGCAAGGTTCCAAACCTTTCCTTGGGACTTACACGGGTGACCAGAAAGATGTTTACCATGGGGCGCGGGTGGACAAGGAATACGATTACACCGAGGAAGATTACAACCTCGATCACGGAACCGTTCTCTGGGCCCTGGGTGAGCACTATTTCTACACCCGCGATAAGGAATGGTTGAAGCATGCAGCCCCTGGCATGGAGCGTGCCGCCGATTGGGTGGTTGAGCAGCGAAAACTGACGGAGTTGCGCGATGCAGATCAGCGGATTCCCGAATATGGCCTCCTCCCGGCGGGGCACCTGGAAGATAACAAGGACTGGGCCCACTGGTTTTCCGTGAATGCCTTCGCGGCCGCCGGCATGACCAGTCTCGCCAGGGCTTTGGCAGACACCGGGGCGCCGGAAGCGGAGAAATATGCGCAGGAAGCCGCGGCGTACACGGAGGACTTGCGCAACGCAGTTCTGCGGGCTTCCCGATTGGCTCCGGTCATCCGGTTGCGCGACAACACTTATATTCCCTACCTGCCGGCGCGCCCCTACCAGCGAATTCGTCTCTTCGGCCCTATCCGCGTCGCCTATTATTCGCGCTATCCCCAAAAGGTATTGCCCACCTACCGGCTTTCCGCCACGCGCGAGGTTCTCTACGGGCCCATGATTCTGCTGACCACCAACGTGTTCCATGCCGATGAGCAATTTGCCAATTGGGTGCTGGATGATTGGGAAGATAACGCCACCATGTC
>Ga0182027_10010514_pt1 | contig 13151 bp, 9 predicted proteins | sample 712E1DmetaG_FD_121300 | JGI IMG/M metagenome (GOLD analysis project Ga0182027, IMG submission 121300) | Permafrost microbial communities from Stordalen Mire, Sweden - 712E1D metaG (Illumina Assembly) | ecosystem: Environmental > Terrestrial > Soil > Wetlands > Permafrost | place: Sweden...
CCATTTGCTCCCGATCTTCGGTATGTGCCCAGTGGATCGTAGATGGATTCCCGAGCATCTCCACTTCGCTAAAACCATAAATTTCGCAATATTTCCTATTGACAGCTAGAATCGCCGAGCCATCCAACCTCGATCGATACATTCCAACCTGCGCGTTTTGGAAAAGCGCACGGTACTTTTCTTCCGATTGCTGGAGTGCTTGCTCGGTGCGCTTTCGTTCTGTGATGTCGCGCACAATAGCTGTGTATAACTTTTGGCCACCGGCCTCAATTTCTGAAATGGAAATTTCACTCGGAAAAGGCTTGCCATCCGCGCGCAGACAAGTCAACGCCAGCACCGGGGTTTTCATCGAGCGTTTGGTTGAATTGGACTGACCAAAAGAGCGAATGAGTGCCCTATGTACTTCCCGATCCGGTTCTGGGATAAATCGGTCAAGCAACTGGCCGATAGCCTGGCTAGCCGGGCATCCAAACACTTGCTCGGCAGACGGATTGAAGATAACAATTTTCTGTTCTTCATCAATTGTGATGATGGCGTCCATCGCCGAATTGAAGATACCGGTCACCTGCGCCTGGCTATCGCGCAGGGCTTCCTCTGCCTGCTTGCGCTCGATGGCATAACGGATGGCGCGCACCAACAATCCGCTGCTGATATCCCCCTTGACCAGATAATCCTGCGCCCCGGCCCTGACAGCCTCGACAGCTTGCTCAGCGTCATTAAGCCCGGTTAGTACCACAATCGGCACGTCCGGTGCCTGGGCATACACCCGCGTAAATGTTTCCAGGCCCTGACTATCGGGTAATCCCAGATCCAACAGAATTACTTCCGGCTTCGCTCGGTTCAGATGTGCAAGGCCGGTTTTAAGCCGTTCAACATGGTCAATCTCAATCGCAGTAAGGCCATCTTCATGCAAAAACTCTCTGAATAAGCGTGCATCACCGGGATTGTCTTCAAACAACAAAGCTTTGATTGGTTTCATCTTCATGGTTTTTCCTTACTGCTTGATCAAACAAATCTTATTATTTTCGCGTTTGGCATAACAAATTTCATGGGTAAATTCTGCCCAACCAATTTATCCAGCATTGTGATATTCATTATTCATTTGAATCGATTGGGAGGCAACACCACGATCGACATCCAGAATTCCTTTATTTGCTTAATTATCCTGAAAAATTGTTCCAAATCCACAGGTTTGACGATGTAACCGTTGGCGTGCAAATCGTAGGTTTTGAGAATATCTTCTTCGGCCTGAGAGGATGTCAGGATAATAACCGGGATGCGCAGCAATTCAGGATCAGCCTTGATCTCAGCCAGCACTTCCCGGCCATTTTTGCGGGGTAAATTCAGGTCCAGCAGGATCATATCTGGACGCATGGCATGCGTGTAAGGCGCCTGGCGGCGCAGCAAAGCCATTGCATACACGCCATCTTCAACCACCTGTAATTGGTGCTGAATTTTTCCGTTTTTTAATGCTTCCTGGGTCAGGCGCACGTCGGCGGGATTATCCTCCACCAGAAGGATGTTGAAAAGCTCGTCCATATTATTTCAATCCATCTGGCGGTAATTTGACGATCGTAAACCAGAACTCCTCCACGGATTTGACTACCAGAATGAACTGGTCCAGGTCAACCGGCTTGGTGATATAGCAATTGGCATGCAAGTCGTACGATTTGATGATATCCTCCTCCGCTTTGGAGGTGGTCAGGATCACCACCGGGATACGCCGCAGCTTGGGGTTGGATTTGATCCTTCCCAACAGTTCTCGCCCGTCCATCCTGGGCAGATTGAGATCGAGCAGGATGATATCCGGGTGAACCGATGTGGCATACTTGCCTTCATGATTGAGAAATTCCAGCGCCTCGACCCCATCCCCCACAACGCTCAGGCTATTGAGTACTTTGCCTTCCTTGAGCGCTTCGCGCGTCAGGCGCACATCCCCTGGGTTATCCTCCACCAGGAGGATGTCGATTGCTTTTGATTTTATTTGTCCAGTCATTGCGATTCTCCTCGATTAGGTAGGGTGAAAAAGAAAGTGGATCCCTTTCCAGGCTGCGATTCGATCCACATGCGGCCGCCATGCCGTTCCACGATGCGCTTGCTGATTGCCAGGCCAATGCCCGTTCCAGGATATTCCTCACGGTTGTGCAGGCGCTGGAAGATGATAAAGATACGCTCGAAATACTGCGGGTCTATACCGATGCCGTTGTCGCTGACAGAGAAGATCCAGCCCTTTTCATCTTTATTAACACCCACATGGACCCTGGGCGGTTTCTTGCCATGGAACTTGATGGCATTCCCGATCAGGTTCTGGAAAAGCGACTCCAGCTGAACGTCGTCAGCCATCAGCTTTGGCAATGGATCGTGAGTCACCTTGGCACGGTTTTCTTCGATTGAGATCTGCAAATTATCGAGGACGCGCCCCAGGATTTCCTCGCAATCGGTCAAGGCGAATTCCTTGCCGCGCGTGCCTACACGCGAGTAGGACAACAGATCGCTGATGAGCGTCTTCATACGGTTGGAGCCATCCACGGCGTAGTTGATGAATTCCAGGGCATCCCCATCCAGTTTGTCTTTGTAACGTCGCTCGAGCAATTGCAGGTAGCTGGTGACCATGCGCAGCGGTTCCTGCAGGTCGTGGGATGCCACATAGGCGAAGCGTTCCAATTCGGCGTTGGATCGGGCCAGATCGTCCATCACTTTTTTTAGTTTCTCTTCGGTTTTTTTACGCTCGGTGATATCCTCAACCACGGAGACAAAGTACTTCGGGGCGGTGGCCTCGTCGCGCACTAGCCCAACGGTCAGATTGATCCAGACCTGAGAGCGGTCTTTCCGTATGTAGCGTTTCTCCATGGAGTAGGTTTGGATCTTGCCCGCCAGCACTTGCCGGACATAGTCAAGGTCAGTGTTCAGGTCATCTGGGTGCGTAATGTCCTGAAAGGTAAGGGGGAGAAGTTCCTCGGCTGTATAGCCGACGATATCACAGAGCCGCTGGTTCACGCGCAACCAGCGTCCGCCCAAACCAACCTGTGCAATGCCGACAGCCGCTTGCTCGAAGGTGGCGCGGAAGCGTTCCTCGCTATCGCGCAGCGCAGATTCCGTTTGCTTGCGTGCGGTGAAGTCAACGAACGTTGCAAGGAATTCATCGCCCAGTGTGATTCCGGAGATTTCTATGTTGCGCTCTTCCCCGTTCTTACAGGTGACGATATATTCGATCGGATCAATATCCCGGCCTTCTGCGGCCGCACGCCGGATCGCCGAATCCCACTTCTCGGTCACCCATTGGCGGTATTGCGAGTCGGGATAGGCGCGCAGCCACCACTCGGTCAGGGTGGGAACATCTTCTGCGGTATAACCGAAGACCTGGACAAACCGTTCATTCCTGAATATGATCGTCCCATCCTTGTCCACATGGCACAAGGGCAACGGTACCATTTCCAGAAGTCTGCGGAATCGAGCTTCGCTTTCCCGCAATGCATCATCTGCAGCCTTTCGCTCGGTAATGTCGCGCACAATTCCCTGCAATGTTCCGTCCGCGTATTGTTTTGCGCTGATTTCAACCGGCATCAGCGTGCCATCCTTTCGGATCATTTCCCGATAGCTGAAAATCGTTTTACCCAGCTGAAGCTCTTCGAAACGTATGGGCTCTGCTGGCGAAACTTTCGTAAGATCGTTGAGCGTTTTTTCGAGAATCTCCTTTTTGGTGTAGCCCAACAAGCGACATCCGGCTGTATTAACTTCGATATAACGACCCTTATTATCTGCAAGAAAGATTCCATCGGAGGCTTGCTCAAACAGGGCCTGGAAGCGTTCTTTGGCCTCGCGCACTGCTTCATCTGACTGCTTGCGCTCAGTGACATCCCGTGAGACACCCATCACTGAGGTCACTTCACCCGCTTCGTTTCGGAGGGGGACCAGTTGGGTTTCCAGCCAGAGCTTCCCACCCGGGAAGGCAATCGAACTCTCTGATAAAAGCGGCTCAGCGGATATTAAGACCTGTTGCAAACTGGCCGTCTGGTTGTCAGCCAGCGCCGGCGGGAACAATTCCGTACGCGCTTTCCCGATCACCTGTTCGGGTGTCTTGCCAAATTGCCTGGCGGCCACAGTGTTGACATATTGCACTTTATCCTGCCGGTCGATGACGAAAATCAGATCGGGGGAGGCTTCCGAGAGGGTCCGGTAGCGCCCTTCGCTGGATTGAAGTTCCCTCGTGCGTTCATCCACGCGTTGTTCCAATTGGTTTACCAAGTCGTGCGTCTCCTGGTATAGGCGGGCCTTCTCAATCCCGATGGCGATCTGGCGTCCGATATTCACAAGCAAATCCAGGCCGGCTGCATCGAAGTATTCCGTTTGGGTGGTCGACAGGGTCATTACGCCGATCGACCCCGCCCGCCCGATCAGCGGCACAGCCGCCATGGACTGGATGCGCTCCCTTTGGATGATATCGGCATGCTTTCCATCGTATTCAGCGGCGTGGCTCATGATCACCGGTTTTCCGGTCTGCATGGCGCGGCCCGGCAAAAAGTCGTCCAGTTTGATCCGGTTGAGTCCTTTTGCGATATCATCCGGAATATTACGGGTAGCAGTCAAAACCAGTTCCCCGGCGGCTTCATCCAGCAGGAACATCGTCGCCGATCGCACACCAACCAAATTCAGAGACTCGTCCATGGCACGGTTGAGGATCTCATCCACGTTCATAGATTGGTTGATGATGGCTGCCACGGAATTGAGCGCGTTCAGTTCCGTCACATGGCGTTCCAGTTCGCTTGTTCGCATACGTAACTGGGTTTCCTTCCCCCCAATATCAACCGCCATCTGGTTGAAAGCCAGGCCAAGTTTGCCAAGCTCATCCCCCGATTTAACCTCGATACGTGTATCCAGATCCCCTTCGCTGATTTTTTTCACACCTTGAACAAGAGCGCGAACCGGTTTGGTAATGCTGCGGGATAAACCATATGCAACAAGCGCGCCAATCAGAAAGACCAGGCCGCCGATCCAAGCCATCGTGGATGCAAGTGCGCGCGCCGGCGCCAGCGCTTCTGTCTGGTCAATTTTATCGATCAGGCATAGTTGGCGGTCAGGAAGCCAGCGATACATGATGAAAGCAGGAATATTCCGATAATCTGGCGCGGCAATCACGCCACTGGTATGCGCCAGACAGTCATTGATCGCCTCGGTGTGAATGCCGCGCAGCAGGACCGCTGGATCGGAAATAAGACGTGGCTGCGTCACAAATAGATTGGAAGTATTCACGAGGAATGCGTCATCGCTTTGATGCAGGCCGCTGCGGCGCTGGATGATCGCATTCATTTCTCCCATGTTCAGCCGGCCCGCCAGAACTGCCACCACTCGTCCATCTGGAGAGAGGATCGGCGCGGCTGCCGTCATAATTGGACTTTGACTCGCCAGATCATAATATGGATTTTCCACGTAAGCATTCTGCAATCCATTGATGAAGAAAAGCTGATCGGCGAAGATTTTCCCCTCATCAACGGCATTCGTTGAGGCAATGACGCGCCCGTCGGTTGCTTCGATCACATCCAATAAAAGAAATTGGTGACCAGTACCGGCCCAATTCTTTAGATCTGTCACCAGATTGGTATAAGCAAGGTTGGCATCGGATAACCCTGGACCCGCTGTCAAAAGTGCTGTAACGCTCTCCTGCAAATAAGCCTGGCCGGCAATATCCCCAATGCTTTGTTGCTTTTCAGTAACCCAGCTCTCCAAGGCAGACTGCTTTTCCAGGGTGGTTGTCAGCAATTCTGAGAAAGTGGCGGCTTTCAACGCATTGCGAGCGTTATTGTAAACCGGGATACCCAGCCCGAGCAAAACACCCCCGGCGAATACAGCGAAGATCAACGTGAGTTTTAGAGTGATTCCCAATCTATTCATCATGGTTCCCTAATTAATGTGTTTTATAAGGTTCAGAAGATTTGTTATGGAACACCGAGACTTCTGAAAAAACTTTAGAATTGTCATCGGAAGTTTTTCCTTTTTTGAAACAGGAACAACCCTATAAAAAACAGACCGATCAGCACCAGGCCTCCCGGCAGCCAATCTTCCAGCACCAGGATGCGCCGCCGCACGTCGCGCGCCAATGCTAATTGCGCAGTTCTTGTTTCTGGAGTGGATTTCTCCGTCCACTGGTTGAAATCAGCGACTCTAGCTCCAGTGGTTTGATCGATAAAATAACTAACACCACTATCCTGATAATCCACCACGCTGCCCGAAACCGGCTCAACCCAGACCGTACCTATCCCGTCAGTGTGGACAAGATATTTATCGGGAACATCCGGCAGATAGCTGTAACCAACGGTTTCATCCATGCCGTTTCCTTTGAACTTAAAGACATAGACCTGTAACCCGTCAATGGTTTCAACATGATCAAAACTCGCCTGCCTCAAGCCCACGAACCATGGATCCCAAATTGGATATTTGATCTTCTTTACATGCGGTGGAAAAAGAAACTGGCCGGTTCGATTAACTTCGCCGTATCCGCTTACATTCAAGCGGGTATGCCGGTCCACGCCATACAGGCTGGTGGCTTCAAAATTAACCGCCCCGGTTGTGTAATACACATGCAAACCACCTTCGATGATTGCCACCTGGCCTGAGATCGTAATGGTCTCGTCCATGCGTTGGGTATTTAGTGTACTTGCCAGCCAGGCGCCAGTAGGTGAATCGCGAATTTTATCTTCTTCCGTCAAGCTTATCCTGTTGGAGTAATTTGCCGGTAGCAGCTCCAGGAATGGCGCGATCCAATAGCGTAGCAAAGCCGCCATGATCAAAAAAAACAGGCTGATGGAAAGATATTTCCAACAAGGCTTCACTTGTAAATCTCCTGCAGAAATTGCAGGGTATACGCCTGGTTCACATCCAACGGAGCAGTTAGCAATCCCTGATCGCTCAGCGTTTTCTGCATGCCCGTCCAGGTTTCCGGTTTCATCCAGCCGATATGATCTTCGCCAGTGTTGATGAAAGGAATACTGGCAACCATCATCTGGGATTGAACTGCCAAGGTCGAGTTTTGGGCATAGTGCAGGCTGACCTGTGCAGCTTCGCCCGGGTTCTCTACTGCATACTGTTCTCCCTTTAAGGTGGCCCGTAAGAATCGTAATACCAAATCCGGATTTCCAGCAATCATTTGATCTGTGGTAAAGAGTGTGTCAGCATAAAAGTGGATGCCGTAATCTTCCGCCCAGATCAGTGTGGCATCCGGGCGTTGATTGAGAATGCCTATCAGGGAACCGGCCGCAATTGCAGGGGTGGCATCAATCTTTCCTGAATAAAATGGCTGGAGGTCATACGAATAAGGTACGATGTAAACTTTATTGACATCAAGTCCTAATTCGGACATCATCGCCTTGAACTGTACCAATCCATCGGTCCCCCCGATATTGATTGTTTTTCCAATCAAATCTTGCGGCCTTTTAATCACAGATTCTGGCAATGTCACAATAACAAAAGGATCTCTCCTGAAAATGGTTGCCAAAGCTTTTACGGGCGTTCCCTGGCTTCGTGAAATAATAATTACATCCGCGTCGGTCACGCCAAACTGGGTCTGACCGCTGGTGACTTGTTTTACGATATCGATTCCGGTACCCCCCGGGGAAAATTTAATATTGATATTTTCTGCCTGGTAATAGCCTTTATCGGCAGCGATATAGAACCCGGAAAATTGTGCCTGGTTGATCCATTTGAGCTGGACGGTGACGGGGGTAGCCGCCTGAGTCGGCGAGGCCTTGGGTGCGCAGGCAGAGAATATGAGCAAGATCAGTACGATCACGGCTACGAAACGAAGAATCTTAATGTGGAACATTTCGTGCTCCTTTGGTACTTTCCTGTTCTTGAGCCGGTTGGTGGTCAGGCTGAAAAACCCGAATATCTTCAGTTCGATTCTGTATCACGAACGATTTGAGCTTTCCTGTGGAATAGCTAATTTTTCCAAAATATCCGTCATCCGCTGGATATCTTTGGTCTTATCAAAGAAATAATCCGCGCCAGCCGCCAGGTAGACCTCACGGTATTGTGGAAAGGGGAAGGAGGTTAGGATGATGGCGATCCGGCCGGGAGTGCGGGCTTTGAGATCCTTGAGTACAGACAGTCCCCCGCCGCCTGGCATCCGGATATCAATAATGCTTACCTGTGGATCCAGGCTGCGGATCTCCTGGATGGCCTGTCCGGCCTCTCCGCATTCTCCAACCACCATTATGTTTCCCTTTTCTTCGAGTGCTTCTTTAAGTCGTCCCCTGACCACCACCGAATCGTCGGCAATATAGATATTAAGCATGGTACAGGCTCTCCTTGAGCAGTGTCTAAGCCGCCTCCTGCTATTTACAGTATATCGATCTGCATTTGGTGAGTCTGTCAGATACGGCTGAATTTCTTGTAGGATATTGCCTACAAAAACAAAAACGCCTCCTGCCCTAAAAGGGCAGGAGGCGTTGCACTGAACCTGTCGAAGTCTTGGGGTAGTCTTTCACTCCTCCAGATGGTTCTCGATCACGTAATGGATGATATCGGCCGTGGTTTTTAATTTCAACTTTCCAATCAGGCGGGAACGATAGGTGCTGATCGTCTTGGGGCTGAGCGAGAGTTCCACCGCGATCGCCTGGATAGACTTGCCGGCGCCCAGTCGCTTTAACACCTCGAACTCGCGATTGGAGAGAGTCTGGTAGGGAAATTTTAGGGCTTCTTCGCCAATATCATCCGCCATGCGCTCGGCCAGCGCCTGGGTGATATATTTGCCTCCCATAGCCACTTTTTGGATGGCGATCACCAGCTCACTGGGAGCGCTATCCTTGGTCAGGTATCCGGATGCACCTAATCGCAATGCACGTTTAGCATACTGCTCTTCGGGATACATGCTGAGCAGCAGCACGCGCGCTTGTGGACGGATGGAATGGATCTGGCTCAGCAGGTCCAGCCCGCTGCCATCCGGGAAGGAAATGTCGAGCAGGACAATATCGTAAACATTGTCTTGGATGGCTTTCAATGTCTCACTTGCGGAACCGGTTTCGTTCACAGTGAGACCGAGTGGCGCTTCTTCCAGGATCTCGCGCACACCCCGGCGGACAATGGCGTGGTCGTCCGCGATCAACATTCTCATGATTGGCCTCCGCGCTCGGCCTGAGCGGGTAGTGGGATGCAGACCGTCACGGTAGTGCCCTGGCCCGGCTCGCCGTGGATGACGAGTGTGCCGTTCCATCGGGCAGCGCGCTCTCGCAGGCCCAGTAACCCCAGCGCACGTGGGTCATTCTTTTCTTCATCCGTGATACCGCGCCCGTTATCCCGGATGGTCAGGATTAAGGCCTGACCTTGCTGTTCCAGGCTGACAGAGACAAGCGTGGCCTGCGCGTGCCGGCTTACGTTCGTCAGGCTCTCCTGAAAAATGCGGAACAGGCTGGTGCGCAAGAACTGGTCAAGATCCGGAATATACCCAGCCAGGTCAAGGCTACATTCAATATTAGTGCGTCGGGAAAATTCGTGTGCCTGCCATTCCAGCGCCGCGCTTAATCCCAGATCATCCAGCAGATTCGGGCGCAGTTCGGTGGCAATGCGCCGCATCAGGGTGATGCTGTCATCGACCAACGAGTCCATTCCTTTTATCCGTTCGGCTCTTTCATCCTTTTCCGGCAGGCGCCTGGCCAGCCAGCTCAGGTCCATTTTAAGGGCGGTCATGGATTGGCCGAATTCGTCATGGATCTCACGCGCAATGGCTGTGCGTTCATCCTCAACAGCCGTCTGGTAGTAAGCAGCCAGGGCGCGCAATTGGTCACGAGATTGTGCCAATGCCTTTTCCGCTTGCGTGCGCTCGGTGATGTCATTCTGAAATCCAACAGTATAGATCTCATTATTAAAGATATATGTAGAAATCATCACTTCCATATCAAAGGTTGTGCCATTTCTTCGAAGACCCTTGATCTCATAATGATTGTGGGCTTCCTTGTCATTTGCTCTCTCGGCTATATACTTCACAATCCGGTTTCTTTCCTCTGGTGCAATCGTGTCTACAACGGGTTTGCCGATTAATTCATGGGTATCTTTGTAGCCGAATAATTTCACAAAAGCCGGATTCCCTAAAATTTGTATCCCATTCTTTGCGAGGCTAATCGAATAGCCTGCGCTATCAAAGAGGGCGCTAAGTCTTGATTCGCGTTCAACCAGTTTTTCCTCCATCTTCTTGCGCTCTGTGATATCCACGAGTTCAGCCTGGTAGTAACGCAGGTTCCCTTCAGAATCTCTGACTTCGCGAGAGCTTACCAGGATGATAATCAAGGTTCCATCGCGGCGGGCGACGGTCATTTCGCTTGGCTCCATAACACCCTTGGCCGCCAGGACGCGCAACACATCTTTTCGATCCTCCGGATTGGCGTAGAGTTGCTTAATGTTGGTTACCTTAGCGATCATTTCATCCGGATTTTCATAACCGTACATATGTGCATAGGCGGCATTCGCGCGGATAAGACGTCCATCGGGGAGCGCCTGGGAAATCCCCATGATGGAATTTTCGAACAGACTGCGGTATTCCGCTTCGGACTCATGTAACGCGACTAACACCCGCTTGCGCTCGGTGATGTCACGAATAATCATGCTTGTTCTGGGCTGTCCATCTTCGGCTTGGAACACCACCGAGGTCATTTCACCGGGGAAAGGCTGACCATCGCTTCGTATGAATGTAAGTTCCGCCCTGGATTTTCCGGTATTTTCCCTTTCCTCGAGAGAGATTTGCAATCTGGGATCTGTGGTATCAACGATGCCATTTCTACCAACCTGGCAAATTTCTGCCTCGCTGCGCTGGAACATGCGGCAGGCCGCCGGATTGGCAGCATGGATCCTGCCATCCGGAGATGTCAACAGAATCGCGTCGTCACTGCTCTCGAACAGTAAACGATAGCGTTCACCGCTTATTCGGAGTGCCTGTTCGGCTCGTTTGCGCTCGGTGATGTCGATGCTGCTGCTCTGGATTGCGTAGTTCCTGCCACTCTCATTCTGGATACATTGGTCGACTACCAAGAAAGTCCGCTCGCCAAGAGGGAGATGGAAAGTATCTTCGTATTCCCGGTGTCCACCGGCTTTGATTAATTGACAATTCCTCTCAAGATACCGGTCAGCTGATTCACGCGGCAGGTAATCGAACATCGAAGTGCCAATTACTTCGGTTGGGTTCTTTCCGAAATTGGCTGCAGCGATCTTGTTCGCCAGAAGATAATGGCCATTTTCATCCACGATGATTATGCTCGTTCCGGAATTCTCGAACAATTGCCGATACCTTTCGTGCGATTGGATAAGCTCTTGTTCGGCCAGCTTGCGCTCGGTAATCTCTTTTTGCATAGTAGCATTAACTCGAACCAACGTGGCTGTTCGCTCTCCAATTATCCGCTCCAAATGGGGCCAAAGCAACCATCCTGTTCTGGAAGTGGAAGATGCATTATCTTCAGGAAGTTCCTGCCGCCCCCACAGGAAGGCAAATATAAAATAGATACAGCCAATATACTGCGCGCCCCTGCCTGCCCAACCCAAGGCGCTGCCCACTTCACGCTGAAGCAGTACACAGATCAAACCGATGGTTATCAGCAACAAAGCCAATCCATACCAGTATGCAAATTCTGTTTTTGACGTGGCGTAGATCTCAACGAATGCCAATCCGGATATTACAAACAGACAGATGGCAGCGCCCAAAACAAGCTGGCGCAAAGGACTCGCTCCCGTAAGTGGATCAAAGAAGACGGGCAGATTACCCAGAAATGCCAGCACTGCAGTTATGGTTACCAAGACGAAAATGACCCCATAAAGGATCCAATATCTTCGAACACGAATTCTTGTTTTTGTAGCTCCTGCCAATTCCTGTATAAAAAAGTGTACGCCCACCAATTGGCAGATGCCCGCGAACAGGCATCCGAGATTATGCACAGTGACTGTGGGATTGGAATTGCCAGCTAACGGCATCACCCAACCCGCGTACAGGCTGCTGATTCCAAAAAATACCAGACCACACCCGATTATCAGAAAAGCGAAAATGCCAGTGCTTTGATGGCTCCTGGCAGCCACGATTGCAACAACCAGCGGGATGGCACACAGGAAAATGGTATTCAAAATTGCCAACAGGATGGGCGGTTCATATATCGCAGACGATCCTTGCAGGTTGAGGATTACCATCAGGATGATGAACGCTGCAACAGGTAAAGCCCCGACCAATTTCCAACCTGCTCTTGCCCTCGCCAGTATCGCAGGCATAGGTGAGGCCAAATTATTCTCCGATTGGATATTCTCATTATGTTGCATGGAGCACTCCGCTAATCTTTATCAATACAAGCGACAAACGCCGAATTACAGGCGTCTTGTGGCTGTCACCAGTAGGATACTTCACTGGTATCTACCTTACTACGAACCCTAACAGATAAATACTCTGTGAACGCTCTGCCTTTTCCCGGATCGCTCTGCACCTTGATCCGCCCACTGTTGGCATCGGCCTGTTTCTGGCTAACGGCCAGGCATCGAATGAAATTGAGGAGGATGACGACAAGACCAGGGAACAGGCTGTCGCTGAGATACAAATTATTCTGTTGATTCTTAACTATGAGATCTGGTTCGTCCAAGGTAAACCAAGCAATGAGTCCCCCTATGGCTTGAATGTCTTTTGTTTTCATGTCACGCCTCCTGACAGGCGCGGTCGCTTCCCGGTGAAGTGTGTGACGCCCTGTTTACATTTTACAACGAATCGTAGTCCCGCGTGTCGGTCAATGCCAAATCCTTGTCAACCCCAAGGTTCTCTGGGAATTGTCGGGGCGAGGAAGTACCGTGTGGAGCGCAAAGGGTTGAACCCAAATTGATGCGTTTATAACTGACAGGTTGGGAAGGTATCATAGGTGCTGGGTGTGAGGCGTTTTTTTGAGTCGTCAGCATTCACCACGTAGATTGCCGAGCGGATATCATCCATGAATACGAAAACGTTTCTCCCTTTCGTTGTCTGCTTGTAAACCTATTCAGTGCTTCCGCGACGCGTTCTTTCCCCCTGATTTTCGGGTAGGAATAGTTACTGGCTTTATGGACATTTATAGACAGTGCCAATTGACCAGTTTTCGTACAGGTTGGACCTGTACCGGGCGAACTACAACGCCCTTTATCCCACGGGCGAAAGCCGATGGAAGTCC
>Ga0182027_10010515_pt1 | contig 13151 bp, 11 predicted proteins | sample 712E1DmetaG_FD_121300 | JGI IMG/M metagenome (GOLD analysis project Ga0182027, IMG submission 121300) | Permafrost microbial communities from Stordalen Mire, Sweden - 712E1D metaG (Illumina Assembly) | ecosystem: Environmental > Terrestrial > Soil > Wetlands > Permafrost | place: Sweden...
ACTCCGGCACCGGCTAGCCGAAGGCCTGGTAGATGGCCACCTGCTTGGGCGTGTTGGAGAGGTGGTCGTCGCCACGGATGACGTGGGTGATGCCCATCAGCGCGTCGTCCACGGTGACCACGTAGTTGTAGACCGGAATCCCACAGGAAACGCCACCCGCGCCGCCCGTGACCGAGCGAACAAGAATGGGGTCGCTGACCGACTCGGCGGCAAACTCGACCTCGCCGCGAACCATGTCGTGGAAGCGCAGCGGCTCCTGGCCGATCTTCAGCCGGACCGCAAAGGGCTTGCCTGCCGCAAGATTCTCTTCAATCTCCGCCGGCGGCAAGGCGCGGCAGCGGCCGGAGTAGGTCTGAGGGCGGTGCTCAGCCACGGCCTGCTCGCGCTCGGCTTCAAGCTCCTCCGGCGTGCAGAAGCAGCGGTAGGCCTTGCCCTCGGCCAGCAGTTGCTCGGTGTACCGGGCGTAGATTTCCAGCCGCTCCGACTGGCGGTAGGGACCAAAGTCGCCCTTCTCGGAGCCATCCGGCTGGCCCGGACCTTCGTCCCAGTCCAGACCCAGCCAGCGCAGGTCTTCCATGAGCTGCGTCTCGTAGCGGGCCTCGGAGCGTTCCAGGTCGGTATCTTCAATGCGGAGCAGAAACTTGCCGCCTGTGCGGCGTGCAAAGAGCCAGTTGTAAAGCGCGGTGCGCGCATTGCCCACATGGAGCAACCCGGTGGGCGAAGGGGCAAAGCGAACGCGGGAATCAGTCGTTGTCATGTCTGTTTTGATGATAGACGGTGCGGAGAGTAGGAGGATGATGCTGCTTTCAATGAGCGCCTATGAGAAATGCTCCCACCCACGCGCTTCCAGCGGCTTCGGGCCTTGCTGTGTGAGCAGCGTGATGGAGGCGTGGCCTGCGCGCGGCTTCACGATGCGGCCGATTCTAGTGATTTTGACGCCCGCTATTGAGCGCGGCATGCGAGCCGTGGCCGGAGCAGTGAAAAGCAGCTCATAGTCTTCGCCGCCGTTGAGGGCCTGAGTCAAGTTTGCTCCCAAACCAAGAGGCACCAGCGCCGCATCCACCTCGGCGGCCACCCTGGACTCCTTGCAGAGATGAGCCAAGTCCGTGGAAAGGCCGTCGCTCACATCAAGTGCAGCGGAGGCCAGGCCGCGGCGCTGAAGCCGCAGGCCCTGAGGGATGCGCGGCTGGGGATAGAGGTGCGGGGCCAGCAGCGTCTCAAGCCTTTTGGGAATGCGCGGCGGGTTCGCGCCGCCGGGCGAGGCCAGTTCCGCCAGGCGGGCAAGCCCGGCAGCAGCTCCGCCCAGAGCGCCGGTAACGTAGAGCAGGTCGCCCGGCTTTGCGCCGGAGCGGAGCAGGGCACGGCCACGGGGAACAGCGCCGACGAGAATGATGTCGGCCACGGCCACAGGAGATTCGGCCAGGTCGCCGCCAGCCAGCGGCGTCTTGTGGAGCTCTGCCAGAGCCATCAGGCTGTCGAGGAAGCGCTGGACCCAGGCGGGACGGCGAGCCGACGCGGTGGTCAGCTCACGCGGCAAACCCAGGGAAAGAAAGGCCGCTACGGGACGCGCTCCCATGGCGGCCAGGTCGCTCAAGCCGCGCGCCAGAGCCCTGTGGCCGACGGCTTCCGGCTGGTGCCAGTCAAGGCGGAAGTGGCGGCCGGCAATCGACAAATCCGTCGTCACGGCCAGTTCCTCGCCGCGACGCGGGGCCAACAGGGCGCAGTCGTCTCCAATGCCCAGGCTCACTCCGCCCAGCGCGGCGCGGACGGCTCGCCTGCGAATCTCATCAAGCAGGGCAAGCTCGCCCCGTCCGCGCTCGGTTCCGAAATGGGTCTGTTTCATCCGCATCCTATGAGAATAGGGTAAACCGGCGAGATTCTGGCTGGCTAACCCTCATGAAAAGGCGATTTTGCACCGATTTTGCAACAAGATGGGCATTCTTCCTGCATTTAATTCGTTGACCTGGCAGTGTCGATTTGTTAGTCTGAAGCATCGTTCAAAAAGAGCGAACTTAGAATTTTATTCATTGTTTAGGGGCCGAAGAGTCCCATTGCCTTGCGCTTTTGTCTGTAAACGGCGGAGTGCGGTTCGGTATACAGCAGGGATGAAGGGCGAAGATGCTGCGCAAGCGCTATTACATTCTATTTGTCGCCAGAGATGACGACGGTCAGATCCGCAAGATTTCCCTGCCGCTTAAGTATGTCTATGGATTTATGGCAGCCGCGCTGGTGGGAACATTCACCATCGTGGGCCTGTTCGGTTCCTATACCCGCATGTTGCTCAAGACTGAAAGCTATAACCAGGTTCGCCAGGACCGGGAGACGCTGCGCAAAAACTACCAGCAGATGGCGCAGGTCGCTCATGACCGCAACGTGCAGGTAGCCTCGCTGGGAGCCTTGGCAAATGAAGTGACTGCGCTCTACGGGTTGAAGCAGAACAAGCTGGCCAAGCCGGGAGCGGCGTCAAGCGCGGCGGCCGAGCCTACGCCCACCAGCCTGGCCCTGACCGACGACGTGGACTCGCAGCAGGTAAAGCTCTCCATCGACCAGTTTTATGCGCTGCGGACCCAGGCCATGTCAGGCCGGGTTGCCCGAGCTCTGGAGAGCGGCCTCTCGTCCAGCTTTGCCGGCGACTGGACGGAGCTGGCTGACGCTCCCTCGCTTTGGCCGGTGGAAGGCCGCGTCGGATCGGGCTTCGGTTCGCGCCAGGATCCAATCAATGGGGAAGGCGCTTTCCACCCCGGCATCGACATTGAAGCGCCCTATGGAACGCCGGTTCGCGCCGCGGGCGACGGGGAAGCTACCGGGGCCCAGATGGGCGCAGGATATGGCCGCCAGGTCGTGCTCGACCACGGCCACGACTTGCTGACGGTCTATGGGCATCTTTCCGCGATAGCGGTTGTGCCTGGCCAGCATGTGACCCGCGGTCAGGTGATCGGTTACGTGGGCCAGTCGGGCCGCGCCACCGGTCCGCATCTGCACTATGAGGTGCGCGTCCACAATGTTCCCGTCAATCCGCACAAATATCTGCACGTGACCTACGAGCAGATTGCCTTCAGCGACGCCAGCCAGGGCGCTGCGCAAGCAAAATAAAACATTCGCTGTCATGGATTCGGCATCGGCTCCCTATCGGGAGCCGATCCTGTTTGGGGGGCGGGATGCGCCTCTGCCAGAATGCCGGCTGCGGTTGTATCGTTATGTTGTTAGAGATTCCACGATGGGAGTTCACCAAATGCGTTTATCGCTCTGCTGCCTTGCCGCTTTGCTTGTTGTAGCCATCCCCGCCGCCGCACAGGATCGTTCCTCTGAAGTGCAGACTGCCTTTGCCCGCGCCCAGCATCTGAGGCACGGCATCAATGCCTCGGAGTGGTTTGCCCAGTCTGCCGGCGACTACTCGGCCGCGCGCACCGGCCGTTACACCGACGCCGGAGACATTGCGCTGATGGCGAAGTTGGGCTTCGACAATGTGCGCCTGAGCATCGATCCCGTGCCGCTGGAGCAGGCCCCCGTCGGCAAGGACGGCTTCAACGCCGACTTTCTCGGACGGCTGGACACGATTGTGAATGCCATACTGGCCGATGGCATGGCCGTGCAGATCGATATTCACCCGGAGCCAGAGTACAAGCAGCAGGTGCGCACGAGCGACGCTGCGGTGGACCAGACGACTGCATTGTGGCGGCGTTTGGCCGCGCATTATGCGACGCGCAATCCGGAGATGGTCTTCTTCGAGATCATGAACGAACCGGCGGTCAGCGACCGCTATCGCTGGGCGGGCATTCAGGCGCGGCTGGCCGCGGCCATTCGCGAGGCAGCGCCGAAGAACACGATCATCGCAACCGGACCGAATTACTCCGGCATTCATGATCTTCTGACCTTGAGTCCGCTCCCTGACGGCAACGTGATCTACAACTTCCACACCTATGATCCAATGCAATTTACTCATCAGGGCGCCAGTTGGGCCGGTGCGTGGATGGGTACTACACATGGCATTCCCTATCCGGCGACGGAGAGTTCGATGCCGGAGTTGCTGAAGCAGGTTCCCGATGCCAGCGACCGCTCGGAGCTGGAAAGCTACTGGCTGGATCACTGGGATGCGCACCGCATTCGCCTGATAGTTGACGAGGCGGCAGCCTGGGCGCAGGCCAATCACGTGCCGCTGATCTGCAATGAGTTTGGAGTCTACCGTGTGCACGCGGATGCCGCCTCGCGCATGAATTGGATTCACGATATGCGCACAGCGCTCGAGGCCGACGGCATCGGCTGGACGATGTGGGACTATCGCGGCGGCTTCGGCGTGGTGTGGAAAGAAGACGGCCAGCCTGCGAAGGTCGATCCGGCAGTGGTCGAGGCGCTGGGATTGAAGGGGCGGTAAGAGCGGAGTTCGCGGAGTTAGCCGCGCTGGCGCGCGTGTTGGCGGAGTTAGAGCGCCAGCGTCAGCCTCTCTGTCCAGGTTTCTGACAACATGAAGATGTATTCATCTGAAATGTAGCGCCGGTCTCCAGACCGGCTGTAGCGCGGGTTTCCCAACCCGCGCTTCTCTACCCAATGAAACATAAATATGCTGTCAGAGACCTAGTTTCGCCAACTCCGCTAACTGTGCTAACTTCGCTGTTCTCCGCTATCTTCGCTGCGGCGATCGGCCTACTTGACTGCGCTGGAGCCATCCGGCGGGACGTTCTGCTCCGCAGCCGTCTCGCTGAAAAGCGAACGATCTATAGTAGCCGTGACCACCACCCGGTCGTGTTTCTGCGTAATCTCGGCTGTTCCAAGCATCTCTTTCAGGCCCTTGTTGGCGGCATTATCCGCCAGCGGGATGGTGAAGCCGCGGGCCAGGGTAACCAGCGTGGCCAGCGCAGCGGCCTGGCGGCTTGCTACCTCTTCACTGGGAGCGATTTCCTCAATCCTGAGGTGCAGTGTGCCCGTCCAGCGCAGGCTGGCGATAATCGTCGAGTCGGATTCCAGCGGCAGTGAAAGCCCCAGGACCTTGATGGCCCCGCTTTCAGAGAAAGGCAGGCCGATTTGGCCCACGCCCCATGCCAGCGAGAGCAGCGGCACGTCGTGGTAGTGCCGCCTCAGCAGCGTGGAGCCGGCAAAGGGCAACGCGGCGCTGCGATGGCGGTCGATGATGGAGTGAATCTGCTCGGGGGTGGGCGTGTTGGAGACGGCCACCATGTCGTAGCCGATCTGCGCCACGCGCACCGTGCGGCCCTCGGAGGGAATCGAGTAGACGGTGTGGCGGGCGTAGGACTCGCGGCTCGCGGCGTGGACCGCAAGCCAGGCGTTGAACCGCTGGCCGGTAATCTTGCCCACCAGCACCATCGAATAGGCAACCGGGCCATTGGGACCGTTCGGGTCCGGCATGCGGTGCAGCGCGATGGCTGCCTCGTCCAGGTCGCGCTCCGGGTCGATGCCGATGGCATCAATGAACTGCTGGTACTCCGGCACGCGCTCCGGCGGCTTCAGATCCTTGTGGAAGAAGGCGCGCACCGGCCTGAGGTTGAAGTAAATGATGCCGTCGGACTCGGGCAAGAGGCGCGCGGCCTCCGGCGGAGCTTTCGAGCGCAGGAAGATGGCCACGGCCAAAAGAATCAGGACCGCGGCCACCACCCAGAGCGTTCTGCGCGTGCGTCTATTCATGAAAGGCCGTCAGGAATTAAGGTATCACCTGAACCTGCACCGGCTCGGCGGTTGCTTCCGATAGCCGGATCAGTTAGACGGCGGCGACGGTGGCGGCGGAATTGGCGCAAGCTCTGGTTTCGGTGCGGGAGTCTGCGCATTAACAGGAGTCGCCGTCTGTGCCGGAATGTGATCGCAAACGTCCTTGATCGACTTTTCGACGGTGGTCTGCTTCGTGGCGTACACCATATCGCCATTGTTCTCAAAAAGCGATGCTCCATCGACTTTCATCGCTGCCGAAAAAGCCAGACCATACAGTCCGCCAAACGCGAACATTGAGCTACGTGAACCTCCACGGCGACGAAAGACGAGTACATAATCAGCTCGGTCCGGGTTATTGGAGGCCATCACGAAAGCTGGGCAAACCTTCAGGATGTCGGCCTGAATCTCCACCGTTCTCGGGTCGTCTCCCACCTGTGTATGGGATACCGCGGCGGCTGAAGCGCCGTGCCTGTCACCCGATGCCATCCCGATTCCATTGGACTCAAAAATCGGGTGGTCGGTGACATAGATGCGAATCTTTCCGTCCGTGGAATGAAATGGCGGAGGAGGAGCTTGTGGCTCAGGAGGCTGGGCCGCCAGTGCTGGCAGTGGTACTGGAGCCTGGGTAACCGGCGCTGGAGCGGCGGCCTTCGCCACAATCGCGAAAACCACCCTGTCGCTAACGCCCGCAGTTTTGAGCGCTATAATCCCATCCGCGGATGTGTCGTAGGCCCCGGCCGAACCGTTGATGGTCGAAACAATCAAATCGTCCGACAGACCGGCCTTGACCAGCTTGATGACGGAGTTATTGTTAAGTGTCTGCTGGGCAAAGAGCACGGGGCAAATTGCCAAAAACAAAACCGCGAGAATATTTCTGCGCACGAGTTCTCTCCTTCCGATTCAAAACCGCCAAAGCTATTAAGGATTGGTGACAAAATCATCCACCCAAGTCCCTGCTTTTCGCAAGAGATTTCTCTTCAGTACCCAAAATAGACAGTCGCTTTGAAAGGGCACGGCCTCCCTGTCTCAAAAACAAGACAGGGAGGCCGTATTTGTTCGCGAGTTCTGGAAGATGCCTTATCTGCCGATAACCAGCACCACAAAGCTGCCTGGAACGAGGGCCGGGCGGGGGTGCGGATTGTCGGCCGTGGGCGCGGGCCGGGGGCCGGTCTCGGCGGTCACCAGGTAGATGCGGTCGGTGACTGGGTCGTAGTCCATGGTGCGCGCGCCACGCTGGGTTGCCAACTCCTCAATGGCCGGATAGCCGGGGGCCGAGCCGTCAATCACGGTGAGCGTTCCGCTGCCGCCGTTTGGCGAAAAGGCCAGCTTGTGCGCGGCATCCCACGCTGCGCCGTCGGGGCCTTCTCCAACTGCGGCTGTTGCCAGCGATTTGCCAGTCTTCGCGTCGGTCACCGCCATCTTCTTGCCGTCGCAGGCCGAGAAGAGCCGTCCACCGGCAATGTCCAAGGCGAGGCCGGAGGGCGATTCGCAGCCAGCCAGCGGCCACTCGCCGGCGAGCTTGTTGGTCCTGGCGTCAATGCGGACAATCTCATTTTTGTCTTCGATGTTGTCGAAGACCATTCCCTTGCCATCGACAACGGCGAACTCCGGCTTGCCGGGAAGCGGAATGGTGGCGACGACCGCGCGTGTGGCAGCGCTGATCACAGTCACGTCCTTGCTGCGCCCGTTGAAGGCCCAGACGGTTTGCGTGGCCGGCTCGAAAATGATGGCGTCGGGGTTGATTCCGGCGGGAATCGTGGCCACCGCAGCCAGCGTCGCGCGGTCAAAGACCACCACCGCATTGCCGCCGCCGTCGGAGATGTAGCCGAATTTTCCGGCGTCGTCCAGGGCAACGCCGTGCGTGCCATGCAGGCCGGTAATGCCGCCAACGAGCTTGCCTGTCTGCGTGTCAAGCACATCGACGCGGACGCCGTGGGTGAGATAGAGCCGATGTCCCTGGGGATCGGCGGTGAGAGCGTCCCACCAGCCATCGCCACCCACTTTCCAGCGATCAACAATGTGGTAAGGCTTTTGCGCGGCGAGCATGGCCGGGGTGGCAAGCAGGCCGCAGAGCGTGGCGACAGCAAGAAGAGCTGTACTCAAAAAACGGAATCGCTGGCTTGACATGAAATCTCCCTATATATCAGACGAAGAATACCATCTTGCGGCCACGGAAGAATGAATTGGTCCGGCCAATCCAAGCCCCTTGTGCATTACCCTCATAAGGGCGGGCTTTCCAAGCCCCGAGGACTTTCATTTGCGCATCGTTCTCACGAATATCGGCACCTATGGCGACACCAATCCACTCATCGCCATTGCCCTGGAACTGAAACGGCGGGGGCATGTGCCGGTGATGGCGCTACCCGCGGTCTATGAACAGAAAATAAAGCCTCTAGGCCTGGAGTTTCACGCGGTCCGGCCGGACATCGACCCCAGCGACACCGCCCTGGTGAAGATGATCTACGACATCAAGGACGGCACCGAGCACGGGCTGCGGGATTTCCTCTTCCCCGCGCTGCGCCAGACTTATGCCGACCTGCTGGACGCCGCCACCAAACCGGAGCGCGCCGACCTGCTGCTGGTGGGCGAGTTGAATTATGCCGGGCCGCTGGTGGCCGAGGTGACCGGGATTCCGTGGGCCAGTTATGTGCTGGCGCCGCTCTCGTTTTTCTCTGCCTTCGATCCGCCCGCGCTGCCCGGTTACCCGCGGCTGGCGCGCGCCGACAGGGCTGTGCCGGGCTTTGGGCGCGTCATCAAGCGCGTGGCACGGTTTGTGAGCCGCAAGTGGCCCGAACCCATCTACGAACTGCGCCGCGAACTGGGTCTGCCCAGGGGCGCAAATCCGCTCTTCGACGCCAAGCACTCGCCCTACCTGGTGCTGGCGCTGTTTTCGCGCGTTCTGGGAACGGAACAGAAGGACTGGCCTGAGCATACGAAGATTACCGGCTTCTGCTTCTACGACGCGGACGCAGGCAACCGGGCGCTGCCAGAGAATCTGGAGAAATTCCTGTCCGCAGGCACGCCCCCGGTTATCTTCACTCTGGGCTCGGCCGCGGTGCTGACAGCCGGAAAGTTCTATGAGTTTTCAGCGCGGGCGGCCATTCGCCTGGGAATTCGCGCGGTGCTTTTGATCGGCAGCGACCCGCGCAACCAACTGCGGACCGCGTTGCCGGAGTCGATCTGCGTGGCCGAGTACGCGCCCTATTCCGCTCTGTTCAACCGCGCGGCGCTGGTGGTGCACCAGGGCGGAGTGGGAACCACGGCGCAATGCCTGCGCGCCGGCAAGCCGATGCTTATTGTGCCCTTCTCCCACGACCAGCCAGATAACTGCCGGCGCATGCAGAAACTCAAAGTGGCGCAGGGAATGCAACGCGCTAACTACACGCCCATGCGGGTAGCGCGCCGCCTGAAGGCGATGCTCGCCGAGCCGCGATTTGCCCAGCGGGCCAAAAGCGTGGCGCAACAACTTAGCCACGAAGACGGCGTGCACACAGCCTGCGATGCGCTGGAAGAGTTATATAGAAACACACAGCGCGGAGACTAACTCTGAACAGGTTTCCAGCGCAGGATGGGCTTGCGAGCCGCCTGAACTTCATCAAGGCGCGAGACGCGGGTGGAATGCGGCGCTGTCTTGACTAACTCTGGCGTCTCCTCGACTTCGCGTGCGATGGCCCGCATGGCCTCGATGAACAAATCCAACTCCTCCAGTGGCTCGCTCTCGGTCGGCTCGATCATCATCGCGCCGTGGACGATCATCGGAAAACTGACCGTGTAGGGATGGAAGCCATAGTCGATGAGCCGCTTGGCGATGTCGCCGGTCTTGACGCCTTTGGCCGCTTGAAGCTTGTCGCTGAAAACGACCTCGTGCATGGAGGCGGTCTTGTAGGGCAATTCGTACACATCTTCAAGCTTCTTGCGAATATAGTTGGCGTTCAGCACGGCGTCTTCCGTGGTCTGGCGCAGGCCGTCGGGTCCATTGGCCAGGATGTAAGCCAGCGCGCGGATGAAGATGCCCACGTTTCCGTAAAAGGCGCGAACCCGGCCAATCGACTTGGGCCGGTCATAACTCCAGCCCAACTGACCACCGGACTTACCCTCCCATATCCCAGAATCGGAACCTGTGGCACCCGACCTTGAGTCCCTAGTCCCTAGTCCCTCAGTCCCTGCATTTCTTATCAATACCGGCACCGGCAGGAACGGCTCCAGAAACGCCTTGCACGCCACCGGGCCAGATCCGGGACCGCCGCCGCCGTGGGGCGTCGAGAAGGTCTTGTGCAGGTTCAGATGCATCACATCCACGCCGAAGTCGCCAGGCCGCGCCTTGCCCACCAGCGCGTTCATATTGGCGCCATCCATGTAGAGCAGAGCGCCCTTGGCGTGCAGAATTTCGGCAATCTTTTCGATCTGGCTCTCGAAAACTCCGATAGTCGATGGGTTTGTAAGCATCAGCGCGGCCGTCTCTTCATCTACCTGCCGAGTTAGCGCCTCCAGGTCGATGCCGCCCTCGGCGTTGGATTTGAGAGTTTCAACCGTATAACCGCAAATAGCCGCGGATGCCGGATTGGTGCCGTGCGCCGAGTCCGGTATAAGCACCTTGCTGCGCGAGTTTCCCAGCGACTCATGCCAGGCGCGGACTAACATGATCCCGGTAAGTTCTCCGTGCGCGCCAGCTGCCGGCTGCAGAGTAATAGCATCCATGCCGGTGATTTCCAGCAGGCAGCGCTGAAGCAGATCGATTACTTCCAGCGAGCCCTGCGCCAGCGAATCCGGCCGGTAGGGATGCGCCTCCGCCAAACCCTCGATGCGGGCGACTAACTCATTCACTCTCGGGTTGTATTTCATCGTGCACGAGCCGAGCGGATACATGCCCATATCGATGGAATAATTCCACGTCGAGAGCCGCGTGAAGTGGCGGATAATTTCGATCTCGCTCAACTCGGGGAGTTCCGCGCTTTTCTCGCGATGCGCTGCGCCCAGCAGCGAAACCGCATCGACAGCCGGAACATCGAGCGGAGGAAGTTTGTAAGCGCACTTTCCCGGTGAGGACTTTTCAAAGAGCAGCGCCTCGTTCTGTGTCGGATGTGGACGAACTTTGCCAACAGAGCGTGAAACTAACACTTCAGATAATGCCATTCTTCATACCTCGATGCGAGCTGTCCGAATCGGCCACAGCAAAAAACACAAGACTCCAACATTGACGGAGAGAACAATACCTGAAAGAACCGTGCAGACGCTACCTGGATTGCATCTGAACTCAGCCAGAAACGATAGGCCAATTCCAACGCATTGCAATGCAATCAGGGCAGCTAGACGATGTCTAAGGTTCTTTTCTGAAAAAACAAAAACGATTGCGATTACCAAGATGATTGTCGCAAAGCACAACTTAAACAAATTACTTGGAAAACCGCGCCAAGAATAATAGGCGGCGACAAAAGTAATAGCCAAGGTTGCTGCATTTCTACTCGGCCAATCGTATTTCATCAGCGAACCTAACTTTCTTCACTTCAGGGGATAAAGCCCCGGCTAATCTTGCTGCCTATTGTCCGGGCCGTAACCCCTATCTGCCAACCGCACCCTTTCAACGCTCATGCCGCCACCACTCCGCCTGCCAGCACGCGTGCGGCAGTTTCGATCTGCTCCAGAGTTACCATCTCCGTGGCGCACCACAGGGTCGCATTCTTCATCTCGGGATACCAGCGGCTCAGGTCGATGCCACCGACAATTTTGTTGTCCATCAGCCGCTGGCCCCATTGCGCCGGAGCTTCGTCGGTCTGCAAAACAAACTCGTTGAAGCGCGGCGCGCCGGTAAAGAGCAGCTTTGCTCCCGGTTGCGCGCTGAGCGTCTTGGCCGCGTAATCAGCTTTTGCCAGATTATGCTCGGCTAACTCGCGGATTCCTTCCTTACCGTAGACGCTGAGGAAAATCGTCGCCATCAGTGCGACTAATGCTTGATTAGTACAGATGTTAGATGTAGCTTTTTCTCGGCGAATGTGCTGCTCCCGCGTGGAAAGCGTCAGAACAAACCCGCGGTTTCCGTTGCTATCGACGGTCTGACCGACCAGCCTTCCGGGCATCTGCCGCACATACTGCTCCTTGGCCGCTATAACTCCGCAGAAAGGTCCGCCATAACTCAAAGCCACGCCGAAGGATTGCGCTTCCATGCTGACAATGTCCGCCTCGACCGGCGGGCGCACCACGCCAAGAGAAACCGCCTCGGCAATGGCGACAGTCAGTAGAGCGCCCTTGGCGTGGGCGATCTTTGCGATGGTTGGAATGTCCTCAATGATGCCGAAGAAGTTGGGGCTTTGGACAAGAACGGCTGCTGTTTCGTCTGTTACCGCCGCATCCAGTGCATCCAAATCAACGCGGCCCGTCTCGGGATCGTAGCCAACCAAAGTAATAGGCAGCGCCTGGTGCTTCGAGTAAGTCGCCATCACCTCGCGGTACTCGGGATGGACACTGGCGGCAACCACCGTCTTATCCCGGCCGGTGACGCGCATGGCCATCCGGACCGCCTCGGCCGCTGCCGTCGAGCCGTCGTACATGCTGGCATTCGCCACATCCATGCCGGTCAACTCGGCGATCATGGTCTGAAACTCGAAGACGGCTTGCAGCGTGCCCTGGGAGATTTCTGCCTGATACGGCGTATAACTCGTCAAAAACTCTCCGCGCTGGATAAGCGCATCGATGACGACCGGGCGATAGTGCCGGTAAGCCCCCGCGCCGAGAAAGCTGGCATAATCGGTAGCGTTCTTCGCGCCAGCGGCGCGAAAGTAGTCAATGATTTCGCTCTCGGCCTGTTGGCGTGGCACTTCAAGGTCGCGGGTGAGGCGATGCTCGGCGGGAATGACGGCGAATAGGTCATCGATGGATGCCGCGCCAATTTCGGCCAGCATCCTTTCGCGTTCCGCGGGAGATTTGGGTAAATAACGCATGGTTTACGCTCCAAAGAAGGGACCAGGGACTAGGGACGCTGCGACTTCATCAATGCGCCCAACATACGCCCGACCTCACTGCACAATTCTTCTGCCGTTTGGAGCAGTTGCTCCGAGCCGAGGCCGAGTGCTTTTGAAATGACAATCTGCGTTTCCACTTCGGAATTAGATCCGCGAGCGTGGCCCAGGAATTGAAGATATTCTCCCTTGGTTGAGCGGCCATACCCTTCTGCAATATTGCTGGCAACAGACACTGCTGCCCGGCGCAGTTGACTCGTAAGACCAAACCGCTCCGATTCCGGAAAAGAGGAAGTCAGCTTATAGATTGCCAGCGTCAATTGAATAGATCGCTGCCAAACGGTGAGATTCCTGAACGATTCGCCCACGGTTCACTCCTCACACTCCATTTTCGGGTCCTGCATTCCTAGTCCCTGGTCCCTAGTCCCTAGTTCCCTGCTTTTAGCTCTCTTCCGCAATAAACGCCTCGTAGGCAGCGGCGTCGAGCAGGTCGTTGAGCTGCGCGGGATCAGAGACCTCGACCTTGATGATCCAGGCTTC
>Ga0182027_10010517_pt1 | contig 13150 bp, 3 predicted proteins | sample 712E1DmetaG_FD_121300 | JGI IMG/M metagenome (GOLD analysis project Ga0182027, IMG submission 121300) | Permafrost microbial communities from Stordalen Mire, Sweden - 712E1D metaG (Illumina Assembly) | ecosystem: Environmental > Terrestrial > Soil > Wetlands > Permafrost | place: Sweden...
CGCCGGGGAACGCGGCGCCCCTGCCATGACAGAACTCAACAGACAGAATACCAACAGACGGCCACTGAGAATGCCAGATTTCATATTGAATGAAATGGAAGTGGCGGAAGGGATGGTTTCCGCACCCTTTTTGCCACCTGATGATCAAGACCATAAGGGGGGATTCGACCCCCTGCAACTCAAAGGGCGAATGGCTGCAAACAGGATGGGTGTGTGGGCAACGGGCTTAACCGCTCCGTTGGGGAGCTTGCAAATACTGCCCGCCGAGAGGAGGATATGCGGCGACAAAACTGCGGCAACAGGCCAGTTTGGCCACGTCCCCGATGCGGCCCTGATGGCTTGAGTCCAGGCAAAAAGTGGCGGCAAGTATGGCGAATAGAAAGACGACCCTGAGCTATTTCGTGCCGCTCCTTTTTTTGACCGCGTTCACGCTGCCGGCACAGACCAACCATTTAACAGCCGCAAACGCGGTTGCATCCCCCCCGTTTTTGCCGCCGGCAAGTGTGTCAACTCAAGCCAGCCCGCCGCTTTCAGTCGTCCAGCGCGGAGAACAGATTCGAGCGGAGTGTGTTCGGGGCCGCCGCCTCATTTGCGGCAGAATCCTCAAGGTGCTGCCCGACGGCTTGGTGGTGGACAGCGGTTATACTGACCTGTTGCGTCCGCCATTGAATAAGTCATGGCTCATTCCCGGCAGCGTCGTTGCAAGCCGCGCCGCCAACGTGATTGAAGGCCGAGAGCCGGAATCCGTCTGCGTCGGGCTGGTTTTCCTTGAGGACATCCCGAAAGCGCGCGGTGCCGCAGGCAAGCCCAAGCAATACGATTACGTCGTTCTGATGGGCTACCCCGCCGGCCAACACTCCTACACCTCGGCGGGAACTGTTCAAAAAACCGTGCGCTGTTTTTCCGCGAACATCCTCAACGCAGTTAAACTGAATTATGAAAAGGAATCTTCGGCGCCGTATGGACTGAGTTTCCGTCCCGCAGCACAGGGGTTTTTGCGCATGCCCGCGCACGCGGACGGCGCATTGCCGCGGCTGCTCTCCCAAACGGGCGCGTTTGCGGATGCGGCCCGCCTCGCGCCCGCCAGCGCGCTGATTCCCTACGACATCAGGGTTCCCTTCTGGTCGGATGGTGCGGAGAAATCGCGCTGGGTTTCCGTGCCGCGCGATCAAACAATTGGATTCGCACCGGCCGGCGAATGGGTCTTTCCGCGCGGAACGGTCTTTGTAAAAACTTTCACCCTGACGACGAATGAATCCAAGCCCGAAGGGCTGCGCCGCCTCGAAACGCGACTGCTGGTTTGCGACGCGGACGGCGGCGTTTATGGCGTCGCTTACAAATGGCGTGCGGACAATTCCGATGCCGATTTGCTCTCCACCAATCTGGCCGAGACCATTATGATCCAGACCGCGACCGGCATTCGGACGCAGCAGTGGTATTATCCGAGCCGCCAGGATTGTCTCGCCTGCCACACGGCCAACGCCGGTTACGTCCTCGGCGTGAAGACGCGCCAGTTGAACCGCGATTTGACCTATGCATCCGGTGTGACGGACAACGAACTGCGCGCCTGGAATCACCTCGGCCTGTTCGGCACGAATCTGGACGAGGCAGGCTTGGAAACGCTTCCCAGGCTCGCGCGCGCTGATGACCCGGCGCGCAGCCTCGAAAACCGCGCGCGCTCCTATCTCGACGCCAACTGCTCGCAATGTCATCGTCCGCACGGCACGGTTGCCGGCTTTGATGCCCGCTACGATACACCGCTGGCGGGGCAAAACCTGATTAATGGACGGGTGCTGATTGACGAGCGCATCGATGGCGCACGCATTATCGCGCCGAACGACCCCTGGCGATCCATCCTGTTCATGCGGGCCAATACGACCGAGCCTTTCAAGATGCCGCCGCTGGCGCGCAACACGATTGACGGGCCGGGAATGGCTTTGCTGCGGCAATGGATTGAAAGTCTGCCCGGACCGCCCGTATTGCCGCCGCCCGAAATGTCGCCGCGGGGGGGAACCTTTGAAAAACCGCTCGACGTGGCGTTGAAAAGCGAACCGGGCGCAACCATCCGCTACACCCTGGACGGCACCGTGCCGGCGAGCTCGGATTTGCTCTACGAAAAACCGATTCAACTGACCGGCCCGACGATTCTGCGCGCGAAGGCGTTCAAGCCCGGCTGCACCAAAAGTATCACGTCACAGGAAATCTATCTCGTGGGTGAATGAGCTTCACTTCGCGTCCGGCACGGCAACGATGCCCCACGGACTGCCCGGAGATTTGACGCGGGCGATTTCCTTTTCCGTTGCGAGGTCAACAACCGAAACATCATCCGAAGGGCCGTTGGCCGAGAAAAGGTATTTTCCATCCGGCGAAAATGCGATGCCCCATGGACGTTTGCCGACCGGGATCGTGTTCAGCACGTCGTACGTGCGCGCGTCCACCACGCAGACCGTGCCGCCGCGACCCGTGCTGGCATAAACCCTCCTTCCATCCGGCGAAACCTTCACGGTCATCGGGCGCGATCCTTTGGGCAGTGTGATGACTTTCAGGAGCGTCTGGTTCGTTGTGTTGATCACGTTCAATTCACCCACGGATTCCGAGGGGATGAATGCGCGCGACCCGTCGGGCAGGAAAGCCACGCTGCGCGGACGCGGGTGAACGACCATGTGGCCGATCTTCTTGTAGGTTTTTGCATCAATCACAAAAACATCGCCAGCCGTTTCGCAGGTCACATAGAAAAACCCTCCGTCCGGACTGACGCCCACGCCTTCCGGCTCGCGGCTGACGGGAACGAAGGTCACCACCTTGCCGGTTGCAGCATCGAGGATCGTTGTCGCGCCGACGTCTTCGTTGGCAATGAAAATTTTCGAGCCATCGGGGCTCAAACAAAACTGTTCCGGATCGGAACCGGCCGGAATCTTGCGCAGGAATCTTTGCTGAACGGCGTCCACGAGCCCAATGCCATCGGCGGATTTGTCCGACTTGGCCTTGTCCTCATCGTCCTTCTGATATTTACGCAAAATGGGATTGCCGCCGGCGTCAAGTTGTGGCGGCGGCTCGATGGGCGTGCCGCTCAACGCAACGTAAACAGTCCTGCCATCCGGGCTGGCCTGGATGCCGCGCGGGCGCTTGCCGACAGGAATGGTGGCAACGGCTTTGAAATCACCGCCGCTGATGACCGTCAGGTCGCCGGATTTTTCGTTGGAGACAAAAATGTGATAACTGTCGGCAGCCTGGCAGCCGGCCAGGGCAACCCACAACAGAAGCCCGCTGGAAACAGAGATTGCGAATGACTTATGCCCCAAATGTATTTTCATGATCGAAGAGTAGATCCGCATTTCGCGCAAAGGCCAGTTCAAAAACGCGCCCCGCGCTGGCACGGGTCAGCCGGCTGTTCCTCTCGATCCGGCCCAGGATGAAATCCCCGATGGCCGGGAAGAACGCTTTGGCGGCAACCGGCCGGCTCAAGGGCTTCTGTTGTTTAAATTACCATGTCAAATTGCCTTAATGCGTGTATCTTAACTAATTGATGCACCCTGAGAACGCCTGTGGCCGGGTCGTCCCTTGCCGAACCATTTCGATGAGAAAAGCGAATGCGCCGTGCCGCGGGAGATTTTTCCTGAAGGGAGCCGGAATTGTTAAGGAAATCCCGACTTGCACGGTCAGGATTGCGGGCTTGATGGCATGGGTGTTCATGGGCATGGCCGTGTGCGCCCAAACGCCGGCGAGGCTCACGGATTTGGGCGCCGCGGCTCCGGCGTCCGGGCCAAATGACATTTCCCAATTCAGCACCTCCGGCCAGGTAGATTTTCCGGATGGCTTGAATTACTACACCGACAATCAATCCGATCACAGCGCGGGCGAACCAGGCCAGACGTTCACCACGGGCAACAGTGGGTCTGGATATTTGCTTAATTCCCTGGCCATCAAGACCGGCGGCGGCAGCACTTCGGGCACCGGCACGCCACAAAGTTATCTGCTGCATGTGTATTCGGTGAGCGGCAGCACGGCGACGCTGCTGGCGACCTACAGCGCGTCCAACTTTACGTTTGCGGACGGCGACTGGCTGCAGTGGAGCGGCTTGAGCCTGGCGCTCGCCAACAACGCCGTTTACGGCTTCTCTTTCGGCAAGGCGACCAGCGCGGTCTCCGGGTGGGAAGCGATGGGCAATGCCACCGGCAATCTTTACGCCGGCGGCGAGCTTGGCCTGATGCCGGTTGCCGGAGGGACCATCACCTTTGGCAGCAGCCATGGCTATGATGCGGTGTTCGATGCCGGGTTGACCTTGAATGGGCCGCCGACGGTCGCGGTGATCACGAACAATCCCGCCACGACCATTCAGGCAAGATCGGCAACGCTTAACGGACAGGTGCTTTCAACCGGTGGCAGCATCCCGCAGGTCGCGATCTACTACGGATCCGGCGATGGTGGGACGAATGCCGCGGCGTGGTCCAACCGTGTCGCGCTCGGTTCGCAGTCGGGAAGTTTTGCCGCGGCCGTGACGGGACTGAACACCAACACCCTGTATTTCTTCACCGCTCAGGCCACGAACAACCTGGGGATCTCGTGGGCAACGCCATCCAAAAGCTTCACCACGCTCGCCAGTGTGTCTCCGCCCGCCGCGACCAATCTGCCCGCAACGGCGATAGCCGCCTCGTTCGCGGTGATGAATGGACAGGTGCTGTCCACCGGCAACGAACCCCCGACCGCCAGGTTTTATTACGGCGCCACCGATGGCGGCACCAACCCGGCCGCCTGGTCGAATCAGATTTTCCTGGGCGCGCAGGCCGGAACTTTCAGCTCGCAGATTGCCGGGTTGGCGGCGGGCACGACATATTACTTCACCGCTTTCGTCTCGAACTCGGCCGGCTTCGCCTGGGGCGGGCCGTCCAAATCCTTCACGACGCTGACGGTCACGCGCGTGCCGGTGCTCACGTATCACTACGACAACACACGACAGGGCGCCAACACCAATGAAACACTGTTGACGCTCGCAAATGTGAACGTCACCAACTTCGGAAAGCTGTTCTCCTACCCCGTGGATGGCTACGTCTATGCCCAGCCGCTGATCATGACCAACCTGAACATTCCGGGGAAGGGCGTGCGCAATGTCGTTTTTGTCGCCACCATGCATGACTCGGTGTATGCGTTTGACGCCGACAGCAACGGCGATGCCAGCGGCGGATTGCTGTGGAAGACGAATGTGGGCATTTCTTCCCCTTCGCCGAGCATCGAGTACGGCGCGCGTTATCATCCCGGGATTGGCAACCTGGACGTGGTTCCTGAAGAAGGCATGGCCGGCACACCTGTGATTGATCCGGCCAGCGGCACCATCTATATCGACGCCTTCACGCGCGAAGTCGTGGCCGGTGTTTCAACGAACTATTTTCATCGCATCCACGCATTGAACATTCTCAACGGGAACGAACAGTCTTACAGCCCGGCGGTTGTCGCCGCATCCGTTCCCGGCAGGGGCGTGGCTGGGAACGGTTCCGTGGTGACGTTTTCAGCCATTCAACATATGGCGCGTCCCGCGCTCACGCTCGCGGGCGGAAGATTATTTGTTTGCTATGGCAGCCATGATGACACCGATCCTTACCACGGCTGGGTCATGGGCTTCAATCCCGCCACCCTCGCGCTCTCGGCCAGCTACATTTTCAACACCACGCCCAACGCGACTGTCGCCGCGTTTGGAGGGAACGCCGGTGAAGGCGCGCTGTGGATGGGCGGCAACGGACTCAGCGTGGACGCCAACACCAATTTGTACTTTGAAACCGGCAACGGATCGTTCAGCGCGAACACCAATGGCGGCGATTACAGCGACAGTTTTGTGAAACTATCCACCGGCACGAGTCTATCGGTGGCCGACTATTTCACTCCCTACAACCAGCTCAGTTTGCAGAACAGCGACGCCGACCTCGGCTCCGGCGGGCCGCTATTGCTGCCCGACTCGGTGGGCAGCGCAACCCATCCGCACCTGATTGTGGGGGCGGGCAAGGAAGGGAAGATTTACCTGTTGGATCGCGACAACATGGGACATTACAACGGCACCGATGGAATCAATGGGAATGACAGCCAGATCGTCGAGGAGCTGCCAGGCGCGATAGGAGGCGTATGGAGTTCGCCCGCCTACTTCAACAACCGCATCTATTACCAGGGCAATGGCGATGTGATGAAAGCGTTTTTGATCACAAACGGGGTCATCGTACCCACACCGGATTCGCGCTCCACCACCAGCTTCGGATTCCCCGGCGCCACGCCGACCCTTTCCGCCAACGGCACCAATAACGGGATTGCCTGGATCATTCAGGCTGACGCTTACCTCAGCAGCGGCCCGGCGGTGTTGCACGCCTACAACGCGACAAACCTCGCTTTGGAATTGTATAACTCCAGCCAGAACCTGGCGCGCGACAATCCCGGCGGCGCTGTGAAGATGGTTCCGCCGGTCATCGCGGGCGGAAAAGTTTATGTCGGCGCTGAATACGCCTTGTCAGTCTATGGCCAGGCGATTTTCCTGAGCACGCCGGCCATTTCGCCGGCGGGCGGCGCGTTCACCAATTCCGTGAGCGTGACGCTGGCTGACGCGACGGCGGGCGTTTCGATTTACTACACGCTGGATAGCACGACGCCGACCTCCGGTTCCACGCTCTACACCGGCGCATTCAATCTGACGAGCAATGCCCTGGTCCAGGCGGTTGCCGTCGCCTCGGGCGCGGTTAACAGCGCCGTCGCCAGCGCGTCATTCGTCAACACCGCCGCCGTGGGCAATGGCACCGGGCTGACCGGCGCGTATTACACCAACCACACCAGCGCGAGCCCGTTTACCGGCTCGCCGGTCCTGGTGCAGACCAACGCCACGATCAATTTCAACTGGGGCGTGAACGGCCCGAATGCAATCGTGGGCAAGACGAACTTCACCGTGCGCTGGACCGGGATGGTGCAGCCGCAATTCAACGAAACCTATTATTTTTACACCACAGCCGATGACGGCGTGCGCCTTTATATCAACGGCCAATTGCTGGTTAACGATTGGGCGGACAAAACCGCCGCGACGACCTCGAGCAACAGCCTCACTCTCGCTGCCCAGCAGTTCTACAACCTCGAGCTGGATTACTATCAGAAGACCAACAACGCCTCCGTCACGCTGTCGTGGAGCAGCCCGTCGACGCCGCTGGCTGTCGTGCCGCAAACACAGCTTTATCCGTTCACCAATCCGCCGCCCGCCGTCCTCCTGACCGCGCCTTCCGGCAGCGCCACCAATTTCACGGCCGCCGCGAGCGTGACCCTCGGCGCCGAAGCGGATGCCGTTTACAACACGATCAGCCTTGTCAGTTTCTATGGGAACGGCGCCTTCCTCGGCAGTGTGACGACTGTGCCTTACTCGATCACGGTGACCGGTTTAGCCGCCGGCAATGATGCCCTGACCGCCGTGGCGGTGGACAGCAGCGGCCTGAGCAGCACCTCCGCGCCCGTCAACATCATTGTGGCGCAGAGCAGCGGTCAGCCTTACGGACTGACGAGCAACGGAACCGTCCCGCCCTTCTTCAATATGCCTGTGACGTTCAACGGCACACTGCCGGCGCTGCTTTCGCAGGTGGGCATCTTCAGCAATACCGCCAGCATGACGCCGGCGAGCGGTTTGATTCCCTATGTGCCGAACACGCCGCTTTGGGCGGATGGCGCGTCGATGATTCGTTACCTCGCCGTGCCCAACAGCGGCGGCATCCTCTCGCCTAATCAACAAATCGCCTTTGCGCCGACTGGCTCGTGGACTTTCCCCGCTGGCACGGTGTTTGTGCAAACCTTTGAATTGAACACCGACACGACGCATCCGAACGTGCAGCGCCGGATCGAAACGCGGCTGCTCGTCCGCGACGTCAACGGCGCGGTCTACGGCGTGAATTACAAATGGCGCGCGGACAACAGCGACGCGGACCTGCTGGCCAGCGGATTGTCGGAAGACATTTTGATCACCAACGCGAGCGGCATGAGCACGCAGACCTGGCTCTATCCGAGTCCTGCGGATTGTCTGACCTGTCATACACCCGTGGCCAATTACGTTCTTGGCGTCAACGCCCGCCAGTTGAACGGCAACCAGACTTATCCCGCCACCGGCGTCACCGACAACCAACTGCGCACCCTGAACCGGCTCGGGCTTTTGAATCCGGCGTTTGATGAGGCGGCCATCACCAACTTTGAAAAGCTCTCCGCGCTGACGAATCTCGCCGCGTCGCTGCAGGAACGCGCCCGCTCCTATCTCGACGCGAACTGCGCCCAGTGCCATCAGCCCGGCGGAACCGGCATCACTTATGATGGCCGCTACGACACGCCGCTGGCGAACCAGAATATCACCAATTATCCCGCCGCGTTCCCTCTGGGGCTGGACAACGCCTGTGTGATCAAAGCCCGGGATCCCTGGCGCTCCGTGCTGCTGTCCCGGATCAACACGACGGACCCGGACATCCAAATGCCGGATTTCCGCACGCTCATTGACAGCAATGCCGTGCAGGTATTCACCGGCTGGATCAACAGCCTGCCCGGCACGCCCGCGCTCGCGCCGCCCGCCATCACGCCGAACGGCGGATTATTCACCTTCACGGTGGCTGTGACGCTGCTGGCGCCGGACACCAACGCGGTGATTTACTTCACGCTGGACGGCTCGCTGCCCACGACCAACTCGTTCCGGTATTCCGGCGCATTTAATCTGACCAGTAATGCCACTGTTTCCGCAAATGCGTTTGAAACCAGCTTCAACAACAGCATCGCCGCCAGCGCGCTGTTCCTCATCCAACCGTTGCAGTTCACATCCGCGGGCTTCTTGGCCAACCGACAGTTCCAACTCGTCCTCGCGGGCGTGGCTGGCAGCAACTATGTGTTGCAGGCGACCACCAACTTTTCGACCTGGACGCCGATCAGCACCAACACCGCGTTGACCAATCTGTTCAACCTGGTGGATCCCAAGGCGACGAATTACCCGTATCGTTTCTATCGCGTCCTGCAGCAATGAGCCGTCCGGCGGCCATCCAAACCGATTCGGTTTCGCGTTGATCGAACGATTGGGAGGCAACTGTTGGCGCCTCTTAGGCCGAACTTTTCACACTCGAACGTTTGCTGTTTCACGCTGCTGTGACATATCCCGGTGTGCTTGGGTCGCGAGCGGGCGGCGTGGGCGTAACACCGCGGCCGGACCTGCGCCAGCCGTCAAATTCAAGACCGCGCAGATCAATGCGGCGCCAGAAGTCATGTTGGCAAGCTTCGTAATGGCGAGTAAGCAGGACAAAAGTGGCGGAAGGGGTGGGATTCGAACCCACGTTAGGATTGCTCCTAAGCCTGATTTCGAGTCAGGAGCCTTCAACCACTCAGCCACCCTTCCAGCCGGGTGCAGAATGATTAAACCATCCTGACGGGCCGGGCAAATTCTAATTCCGCCCACGGAGAGTTGACGAATCCAGGAGCACACGGATCGCAGGACACATTTAGGTCCGGTAGCCGCGAATTGCCTGGCGCACCGCAATTATCGTCAGGCATTTGCCAAGTATTGACTGGAGATTCATCAGAATAGCTGGTACAATCCGAGACGAGCCGTGTTGCTCGCTTATGGGCGGGCTGCCTGGTTTTGCGAAGTAGTTTATTATGAAGCGTGTTTGTCTCGTCCTTCCGGTTCTTTTGATCTCGTCGCTCGCCATCCCGGTTACCGCCCAGGTGCGCATCACCGAATTCATGGCCAGCAACACGCACACGCTCTTGGATGAGGATGGTGATTCTTCCGATTGGATCGAAATCCAGAACACGTCCACCACGAATGTCAATTTGCTGAACTGGTACCTGGCCAACAAGGCAAGCAATCTGACCAAGTGGGCGTTCCCGTCCACCAACCTGCCGCCGGGCAATTTCATGGTCGTGTTTGCCTCGAACAAGAACCGCCGCACGCCGGGCAAGCCGCTCCATACCAACTTCAAGCTCTCCGCCGACGGCGAGTATCTGGCGCTGGTGATGCCGGACGGCGTCACCATAGCCACCGAGTTTGCACCCACGTTTCCGCCGCAGTTGCCGGATGTGTCGTACGGCTTCGGAATCGAGTCTGTGGCCAATGTGTTGGTCACCACAAATTCAACGGGCCATGTGCTGGTGCCGGCGGACGGGGCGCTGGGGTTGAACTGGACTGCCACGGGCTTCGACGATACGGCCTGGGGCGCCGCCACGAACGGCATTGGTTTTGAGACCGGCCAGAGCGAAGATTCCGGCACTGTCCCGCTGGACGTGCTGGCGGACAATCCGGCAGGTTACTGGCGCCTGGGCGAAACGAGCGGCACGGTGGCCACCAATTCCGGCTGGGTCGCCGGCACCGGCAACGGCCAATTCATCAACGGGGTCGTCAACGGCGTGCCGGGACCGCGCCCGCCTGCCTTCAACGGCTTCGAGTCAGGCAATCTCGCGGCGCGGTTCAACGGCAGCGGCGCAAAAGTGGAGGTTCCTTACACGTCCGATTTGAATCCGAGCGCAGCCTTTACTGTGGAAGCCTGGGTCAAACCCGCCAGCGCCAGTTCCGCCACCGGCACCCCAGTTTCCTCGATGAATGTTTCCGGCAGCAGCCGCTATGGTTATGCCCTTTACCAGAATTATTCCGACGCTCCGAACCAATGGGAATTCAAGCTCGGCAATAACCTGGGCTATATTGCGAGCGCGCACGGCGGGACGCCGGACACCAACAACTGGCAGTACCTGGCTGGGGTTTACGACGGCACGACGGCGTGGCTGTATGTGAATGGAGCGCTGGTGGCGTCCTCCACCTTGAGCAGCACCTTCACTCCGAACACCTCGCAGAAGCTGGACATCGGCGGTCGCAGCGACGGCTCCTATAACTTTGCCGGTGATGTGGACGAGGTATCCGTCATCGCCCACGCCCTGTCTGCCAACGAAATCGCCACGCGATACCAGGTGGCGACGAATGGCCTCTCTCCGACGAATGTCTTCAACTATACCGCGCTCATCACCACCGATTTGCGGACGACCATGTATGGCATCAACAGTTCGGCGTATTTGCGTCTGCCGTTCAGCGTGACCAACACCGGCAGCATCAGCAACCTCGCCCTCCGCGTGAGATACGACGACGGCTTCGCCGCTTTTCTGAACGGCGTCCTGGTGGCGTCGAATAACGTCCCCGCGGCGCTCAGTTGGAATTCCGCGGCCAGCAATCGCCGCGCGACCGCCGACGCCCTGCAATTTGCCAGTTTCGATCTGACGGCTGCGGCGGGGTATTTGCAGAACGGCGCCAACGTGCTCGCCATCCAGGGCCTGAATGTCAGCGCCACCAACTCGGATTTCCTGATCCAGGTGGAACTGGAGGCGGACAGCTATCAATACAGCGCCGAGGCGCACTACTTCACGCAGCCCACACCCGGGGCGGCGAACGTGATGGGCGTGAAAGACCTCGGCCCGATCCTCTTTCCCGAAACGTTTTCTCCGGCGCTGCCCGGCACCAACGACAGCATCATCGTGACGTGCCCGGTGGCGCAGGCCTTCGCGGCGGTCACCAACGTGACGCTCAACTGGCGCGTGATGTACGACGCCGTGCAGCAGATGCCCATGTACGACGACGGCCTTCATGGGGACGGCGCGGCGGGTGACGGCGTATATGGCGCAATCATCACCAACCGCGTCGGCACGAACTGGACCTATGCCTCCGGCCAGATGGTGCGGTGGTACATCACCGCTTCAGACTCCCTGTCGCACACCTCGCGCTGGCCGTTGTTCACCGATCCGACCGGGTCGGCGGAATACGACGGCACGGTGGTCAATCCCAACTACGTTATCAGCGCCATTCCCATTATCCATTTGTTTGCTCCCTCCTCGGTGCTGCAACCCGGACCGATCACCACTCAGACGGGTGCGGATTCGCAGGACGGCGGGCGCGTCTCGCTGTATTACGACGGGGAGTTTTACGACAACATCAACATGAACCTGCGAGGCAACACCACCGCCGATTACAATAAGAAATCCCACCGCCTCAATTTCAACAAGGAACACACTTTTCGGTACTCCGATTCCGCCCAACGAATCAGCAAGACCTCGTTCGAGGCGGATTACCCGGACCCGAGTTATATGCGGCAGGGCATGAGCTTCTGGCTGTGCGCTCAACTGGGTGTGCCGCCGCCGTTCTGCTACCCGGTGCGGCTGCAATTGAACGGCGCGTTTTACGAGCTGGCGACGCACAGCGACGTGCAGGAAACGGAGATGCTGGAGCGGATCGGCTACAATCCGACGGGCGCCTATTACGCCAACGTTGGCACCGCGCAACCCGGCGGGTACAGCACCGGCGGCTTTGAAAAGAAGACCCGCGATCCGCTGACCGACTATAGCGATTACAACACCTTGATCAACGCGCTCGCGCCGGCCCTGTCCACCGGTCAGAAGCTGACGAACCTTTTCGACCGGCTCGATGTGCCGGAAGTCATCAGTTACATGGTTGCGGCCCGGTTCTCGCACCAGAATGACGACGTGTGGGCGGGCATGGCCCTCTACCACGACAACGATGGCGACGATCTCTGGCGCATCCTGCCCTATGACCAGAACCTCTCGTGGGGCGCGGCCTGGATGGACGCGCCCGTTTACGCGGGCATCCAGGTCACCAACGACGACCTCAAGAGTTTTCCGCTCTATGGCTCGTCGCAGGCGATTCCCTCAACCGGCGGCGGATGGAACGGGATGTATGATCTGATCTTCCAGGTTCCTCAAACGCGGGAAATGTTCCTGCGCAGCACCCGCACGATGCTCGACACTTACGTGAAGCCGCCGGGAACACCCGTCGGCACGGCGCCGGTGGATCAGACGATGATCCAATGGCGCAACCAGATCGCGGCCGACTCGCAAGTTGACCGCGCATGGTGGGGTTGGCCGGCGTTGGCCGGGCAATGCAATTTCAATCCCGGCATTGATCTCACCAACGGAGTCAACAGCCTGCTCAACGATTTCGTCAACAACCGCCGCAGCCATTTCTATGGCAAGCACAGCGTCACCAACACCGCTCTGCCCATCGGCATCACAAAAACCAGCAACGCGGGAATCCCGCTCGCCCAACCCGCCAATGCGGTCGTCTCCATTGTCGGATGGGACTACAATCCCGTTTCCGGCAATCAGGACGAGGAATATGTGC
>Ga0182027_10010519_pt1 | contig 13150 bp, 6 predicted proteins | sample 712E1DmetaG_FD_121300 | JGI IMG/M metagenome (GOLD analysis project Ga0182027, IMG submission 121300) | Permafrost microbial communities from Stordalen Mire, Sweden - 712E1D metaG (Illumina Assembly) | ecosystem: Environmental > Terrestrial > Soil > Wetlands > Permafrost | place: Sweden...
ACCATAAATTTAGTTAGAGCCAGCCGTAGCTGCCTGAGATGAACTGCAGTCAGACGAACATATCTGGCAAATACTTCTTTGCCGGAGAATGTACAGACCTCATCGTAAGGATCTTTAAAATCTTCCCTGGTCTGGTTCTCATACATAACAGAAGTATTGAACGCCGGATCGTCTGACATTTCTATTTTGAACCGGGATGGGAAACCCTCAGATCTTACGTAACCCCAGGGGACTACCTTTGGCAGCAGCTTGATGCCATCTATTTTTTTCCTTTCACCTAAATCAATCTGTATCCAACGTGTCTCTTCATCTTTTTTTGCCGGTTTGGATTCATAGGCAGGGATAAAGAATCTTGCGACACGTTCTATTCCCATGCCTGCATCTTTGCGCTCATCCGAAGGAATATATTTTATCTGTGACAGGACGGGTAATGAATTTATTGCCATAACCACGGCCAGAGCAAACACATATAATGGGCCATTGCCTTTCTGCCTTTTACCTGTCATCATCATTCTGCTATTTATTATAATTTAATCCGAAGCCATAAGGAAACAGAGGAGCATAGACAGCATCACCATAATTAAGTGGTACCTGGCTTATTGTGGCAGGCCATGTATGAGATAATTTACCAGTAAAATTGTAATCACCGAACAGAACATCAGTAACACCTGAACCTTCAGTTCCCGGCAACCAGCATGCAACCAGGGCATTTGCGTCAGTTACGGATTTATCAAGAATTAATGGTCTTCCGCTTAGTAGCAAAACAATATAAGGTACACCCAGCTTTTTTACATTATCAATAACTTTGAGATCTTCAGGTTTTAGCGTAAGTTCCTGATTATCCCCCATTCCTTCTGCATACGGAGTTTCACCAACAACCACGACAGCGATATCAGATCTTACTTTAGTCTTACCATCAGCGGAGAAAATAACATTTTCCGATCCCCTTGCATTTTTAAGAGCTTCGAGAATTGTAGTTCCTTTTGTTGCGGTTCCGGTATTTCCCTGCCAGGTTATGGTCCAGCCACCGCACTGCGATCCGAGATCGTTTGATTTGGAACCGGCAACAAGGATTTTTCCTTTTGATTTAGAAAGTGGAAGTATATCCTTTTTATTCTTTAGCAGAACCAGAGATTCACGGACAGCCTGCCTTGCAATCTTCCTGTGGTAATCGTTTCCGAGACTGTCAGCCAGGGCCATTGAAGCAAAAGGATTTTCAAATAAACCCATCATGAATTTTACCGAAAGAATCCTTCTTACAGCATCATCAATTCTGCTCAAAGGCACAGCTCCCTCTTTCACCAGCTGTTTCAGAAGAGTAATGAATTCCTTTGCCCTGGTTGGTTCCATGAACATATCAACCCCTGCATTAACACTAAGCTTAATTGCCTCCTTGAAATCGGGAGCACATTGTCTTACAGCTTCCCAGTCGGAAACGACAAAACCGTCAAACTTAAGCTCTCCTTTTAACAGGTCAGTTATCAGGAACTTGCTTGCATGACATTTTAATCCGTTCCAGCTGTTGAATGAAGCCATAATTGAACCGACACCCGATTCTATTGCTTTGATATATCCCGGAAGGAAGATCTTTCTGAGCACTTCTTCGGAAACTTCCGTATTGCCCTGATCTTTTCCGCCTGTTGTACCGCCATCACCAATATAATGTTTTGCACAGGCCAGGATATGATAAGGAGTTCCAAGTGTTTCTCCCTGGTAACCTTTAACCGCTGCTCCGGCCATCATTGCCTGAAGTTCAGGAGTTTCTCCGAACCCTTCGTATGTCCTGCCCCATCTGATATCACGGGGTACAGCAATGCAAGGACTGAAGGTCCAGTTTAAACCTGTAGCCCTGACTTCCATTGCAGTAATCTCAGCACATTTTCTTACGAGCAGAGTATCGCGCGTGCATCCCAAACCGATATTATGAGGGAAGAGAGTAGTTCCATATACATTATTATTTCCATGGACAGCATCAATTCCATAGATCATAGGAATTTTCAGGCGCGTTGATAAAGCAGCCTTTTGCAGTCCATTATACATATTCACCCAGCCCTGCGGATTATTTTGATCAGGAACACTTCCTCCACCGCTTAGCACAGATCCCAGAAAAGAGTATTGTAATAGGGAATCAATCTTCTTATTGCCCCGCTCAGATTGCATCATCTGCCCTATTTTTTCATCGAGAGTCATTTTCTTTAAAAGATCATCCACCCTCTTAGTGACAGGAGCTTTGGGGTCGAGATAAACATTTGTACTGCAGGATGCGGAAATAAAAATAAGCACCAGAGCCATGGTCAATAAGGATATGGCGTTCTGAAAGATCAAATTCTTTATTCTCATAATATTCTTATTTAAGATTTTTTATAAAAATAGTTTAAAAGATTTCTAAAGCATAAATTTTTCTAAATTTTCTTGGGTTATCACGAAACACAACTATTCTTACCGGCCTGACTCAGCAGTAAAGTTCTGCTTCAATTTCCATAAGAAGGCTATCACGGCATATTTCTGCCTGAACATATATGGAAGGAATATCTCCAAAGAATGATTGACAGATTGACTTTACCTTTGGAATATCATCCTTGTATTTGACGTACACTCTTATATAACGGTATTTTTCAGGAACAGGAATTGGCAGTATACAACACCTTTTTATGTTTTTCCTGTAAGCCAGGGCGCTGATATTTTGAATTGTCGTCTTTGTCTGCATTTCAACATCACCTGTTCCGGCAACCTCCTGGACTATAACAGATGCAGTACCTGAGACATAAAGTACAGAATTATTTCCATCGGAAATCAGCCTTCCGCGGACAAACTCCGGAGGATGCTTAGTCTTTTTAGTCCCTATCAGTTTATTTTGTTCGTAAGAGAAAGGGTTAACCTGACGCGGATTATCTATTGGAATATCATAATAGCCTGATTTAAATGCAAAGGCATTAAAATCAATAGAAACAGAATCGAAGCCGCATCCTATTCCGGTTGCCGCAGGAAATCCGGTAATAAGTCTGTATTTCTTATAGAATTTGTGGCGTACCTCATTAAATATCTGGTAGTTTTGAATTTCTGAAGTATCTGTTTTTGTAATTTTTAAAATATTACCTATGTAATTCCATTGCCTGACTATATTATCGAAATTCATTTTTCCCTTCTGCAATATTTTCAACATCGCTTTGAATGCTCCGTTTGATCCGGCTTCTGTATTCAGGGAATGCTTATCACCTTCAAGACCGGCGCCCCATAACTCGGTACAGGTTGCTGTTTCAAGCACACAATATCTGCTCTTTTTCCACCTTCCATACCGGATTGATCTCCCTGAGGTATTAATAAGCAAAGCCTCTATTGCAATATGATATGAATTTTCAGGAGGTTGGGCAAGGACACATGTCGGGGGACAATCATCAGTAAAAATGCTGTCAAGCGAAGAATTAATTATCTTTTTTTTGTTCCTGAAATCTTTGGCTGAATCGAAGTTTATAAAAATATTCAGCTTGCATAACCTTCTATCTGTTGAAGTTTGAAATGATTTCAACACTGAAAGACAACTTTGAAATTCAGAGCTAAAACTTCCATGTGAAACCGGAAAAACTATCGAATAAAAAGTATTTGTAAGAGGCATAAATACTCCGCTATTTTGTCTTTTCAAATGTTGCCGGAATAGCATTTGCATCAGTGATTCCTGATAATGTATGTGGATTCAGCTTCACCTCCGACGTCACCAGTTCAGGTATATTATATGATTTTATGAAAGTCTGGTAGAATGATGGATTCTTTTGTGGCAGAATGAAGGGTTTATGCGCTTTGCCTGAAGGGTCGAAGTATGAGAAAAACGGACGCGTAAATAACCCATCAAGCCTTCTGCTGCTGAATACTATCCATCGTCCGGTCGAAGACCATGTATGATAGCTTTCGGACTGCGGACTATTGATATCAGGTTTGGAAATTTCTCCTGTCTGAAGATTTTTCAGGTATAAATCGCTTTCGGGATGCCAGATAGAAAAATTTCCGTAGGATGACATACAAAACAGAACATACTTCCCGTCAGGAGATATGCGTGGGAAAGAGACGCTAAGTCCTTTATCTGCTGCATAAACAACAGTATCAACATTTCCGAATTGTTTTGTAGCAGGATCGAATTCAATTCTAAGCAGGTTATACCGTATCTGATTATATTTAACCAGAGGAATTATTTTTGCACTGCAGTAATATAAATACTTTCCGTCAGGTGACCATGACGGAAAAGTTTCAAAATTCTCTTTTGTGGAGAGCGCTGCACAGGTGCTTATTTTATTGGTTTCAGTATCGAAGAGGACAATGTCTGAGAGAGTGTCTATTACATCTATTTTCCTTTCCGAAACAGAGTGAAACATCTGTACTATATTATTAACTGAGAAGGCAATATATCGTCCGTTGGGATGCCATGCAGGATAAACGCCCGCGGATATTGTTTTATCGGTCTTTGTATTCACTTTTACCAGCTTCCCGTTCCTGTATATTACAGTACCAGCATGTTGCGCCCTCATATGAAACATCATAACATTACTATTATTTGAAGCAAAGGCATGACAATTCATACAATTGCCATCGCTTACGTCGTTGAGCATGATAGGCTCTTCCTTGTAATTGTCAAGGTTTCTCTGGTATATCCCCATTTTGTTCCAGGTTTCAAATCCTGGTTCAATAAGGCGGTAAACGAGATAATCATCAATAGGTTCGTCGGCAACCTGATTGACAATGGTCTTAAACTTTGTCCAATGTCCATCCTTCCTGGTATATATCTCGACTAAAAATTCTTTTCCCTTGCATGACTGCAGAAGTTTTTTCCATTTCTTTTCGGGAATAATAATTGTTTCATTCCCCGAGTTAATGGTAATTTCATTCTTGCCCTGTGAATGAATTTTTACCAGGAATTTATCTGCGTTTTCTTTGATCATGAAATTGGCCGGAGCAATATTTGGAGGAAAGGTCACATCTGTATAGTCAGGAAATATTGCGGCTTCCCTGTCTGACTGAACAAATGATGTCATGTTCCCGGTGCATGCATGGCAGACTATACATATCGCTATAAAACTAAAAATTTTGTTCAGTGAAATCAATGTTTTCATCGTTCTAATTCTTGATAGTTTTTGTACCTCCGCTTTGATCAGGAAGATTGACAAAATTAAGATAAAACCAATAAGTTCCACCATATGTTTTAAATAGCGACTTAGCAGCAAGTTGCCTGTTGTTCCCAGAAGAGTTAAGGGTTTTCAGATAACCGGATAAGCGAGATATTGTCTCCCGGCTTATTTCATATCCGGCCGGAACAATATTCTTCTTTACGTGGCTCATGTACACGAGAAGCGCTTCCTCATAATGAACGGGAATATGTGTATAGCCCAGCTCCTTTATCCTGCCAATATTTGCTGTAAAGGCATCAAGATCCTTATTAAGCAACAGATAAGCCATATAATATTCAAATACCATCCTGTTATCGGGGTGGTCCTTAAGCATCTGAACCAATCCGATATCATTACTTGCTACATCGGCAAATATATCTGTATGGAACTCAAAATGTCTTTTTTCCATAATCTCTTTATCCTGGCCGATAAGTTCAGGATGATTAATCAGGGTCTGATAGTGCTGTGCCCACTTCTTATAAAACAAAGTTTCATTCAGAATATTAATATAATGCCTGGTAAGAGATGTATCGCCTGAAATGATACTTGTCACCACAAGTCTTTTTAGGGAACGGGGATTTTCTCCATAAGCAACCATAGACTCAAAAGCCCAGCGATAAGCTTCGCTTGTATATCCAAGCTGATAGTAAAGTTCTCCCCCAAGAAAAGGGGTTACTTCGTTGCGCTTCCAATCGAGCCACAAACCGTGCATGCCTACCTGGGGCAGATGAAACATCTTATCTCCCATCTGTCCGGTTTTATACATTGCCATATTACCATAATATAATACTAATTGATTTGTCCCCGGATACAGGAAAGAATATTCGAGCGCTTTCTTCCATTCACCATTCTGAACAAGGTTGTCTATCCTCAGTAAAATCTCATTCTTTTCATCATACGCATATTTGAAAAGGCAGAATGATAATGAACTCACAACAATTATTCCCGCCGGTATTGTTTTCCAGTTCCAATCTGATTGAAGCTCCTTTTTTGTAATCATTCTCCAGCATTTTGATGCAATTAATAGCAGCGGCAGATAGAGAAATAAGGCATAAAAAAAGGTAATCATGGATTTTTTTAGATTCATAGGGAACAGAGAAAACCAGATTTCTTCAGATTTAATATAATAAATCAGTTTAGATGAAAGAATTGGTAAAAGAATACATAATATAAGGTATGCTATACTTACAACAAAACGGCCGCGAGCATTCGAATAAACCAGTTCATGAACAATGCACAAGGCAAATGCAAGCATCGCGAAGCCACCTGATACAAAGTATAAAAGGGAACATCCAATTATTCCTGAAATATACCGGTAAGAATACCTGTCGATTGAGATATATAAGGAAAAGAAGATGACTGATAATAATAAGCCAGTTGTTGTTCCTGGCATATATAAATAGTGGCTTTGAAGTATCGCCAGAAGTATTACAGGAATTAATAACCAGAGTATTCCATTTATCCGGTAATGATTTAAAATTTTAGCTAAGACTAAGAAAAGAGCAATGGCGAAAAGTGTTGTGATTAATGCCGATGAAAATGAATTCTGACAGAACTGTGTACAAAAAGCTCCAATAAATGTGCATATTCCTCCCGGTTTTGTAAGAAATGAAGTGAAATAATTCCGGTCAAACAGGAATAATTGTGTCTGTTCGTGATATATAATATGATAGCTGTTAAAAAGAAGAAAACCGGCAAAGTGGATGATAAAAAAAACTGCAGCCGTGACCCAGATCAAAAGTGATTTTTTTCTAAGGCTTACCATAGAGGAGTTAGGTGTGAGCAACTATAATAGTCGACATGGAAAGAACCTGAATTAATATAACCTTTATTGAATAATTAAACTTTTCTGCCCTCATCCCTGTCATTTTTCAATTCCAGACCAAGGTATGAAAAAAAAATATTCTTGCAAGGCGGATAAATTGAAACCTGCTGCAGGGTTCAGAAAACAATGATCCGGAAAGAAACCCAACATATATCCTTCCACTTCGCAAGTGATTGTCTTAATGTAAGATTCATTATAGTTTCCAGATTAACAAAAACACGCAGAACAGATAGAGTCATACAAATAACATGTCAGAATATGAATTATGATAATAAATTTATACTAAAATATGTTGGATAATATAAAATCTTCATTATATTCGTAACGAAAAATTGATAACCAGACCCTTTAGAGTTATTAATTCCTGACTGAGTCTATTTTTATTCTTATGAAAAGGTTGAAAAATTATGCTGTTTCTGAACCTGCTTGTGTAGTTACTCAATTGTTTCCCCCTGATTATTATTCACAATGATAATAATGACAATCAACTTTAATTACTAACTATTTACTAACTAACAGTGTAACAGTATGAAAAAAACTCACAACAACTTTTGGCTTCTAAAGCCAAATGTGAATTTTCGCAAGTTACTACTAACTATGAAAATTGCGATTCTCATCCTGGTTTGTGGATTTGCGCTACCTGCTTATTCACTTACACCGGGAACTCTCTCTGCTGTTGGACAGCAGCAAATTAAAGTATCCGGGAAAGTTACCGATGGTGCAACAGGCGAAGCAATGCCAGGTGTAAACATCCAGGTAAAAGGAACGAGTGTTGGTGCTATTACCGATGTGGCAGGGAAGTACACTTTGTCTATAGCAGACAAAAATGCAACCCTGATCTTTTCATTTATCGGTTATGTTACCAAAGAAGTACCTCTGAATGGAAGCACAACCATGGATGCAGTCCTTGTTGCAGAAGTAAGAAACCTTGAAGAGGTTGTTGTTGTTGGTTATGGTACAGCCAAGAAAGCTACCTTAACCGGCTCGGTAAGTTCTGTCGTAGGAGAAACTCTGAAACAATCTCCGACTACAAACCTTACAAACAGCCTTGTAGGTCGTATTGCAGGGATCACAGCTGTTCAGAAGAGCGGTGAACCGGGCTATGATGCTACCACGATCCTTATCCGTGGCGCCAACACACTGGGCGATAATTCTCCTCTTGTTGTAGTTGACGGTATACCGCATCGTTCCCTGGATCGTATCGACCCAAGCGATATTGAGAGCTTTACAGTTCTTAAAGATGCATCAGCAGCCATTTATGGTACTCAGGCTGCAAACGGTGTTATCCTGATTACAACCAAACGTGGGCAAGTTGGCAAGCCAACTATTACCTTTAATCTTAACACAGGCTGGAACCAGCCGGACGTTATTCCTAAAATGGCAGATGCAGCAACATATGCAACTATTCTCAATGAGTTATCATATTATGCTAATCCCGCCGCAGGTCGTAACCAGGTGTATTCAGCTACAGATATTAAAGAATTCGGTGACGGATCAGACCCATGGGGACATCCAAATACAGACTGGTTTAAGGCAGTGTTTAAACCATGGTCGGCACAGAATTACGAAAACATTTCTGTTTCAGGTGGTACCGAAAACATGAAATATTTCCTCTCAATTGGAAGTAAATATCAGGATGCATATTACAAAAACAGTGCAACCAACTTCGGACAGTATGATTTCCGCAGCAACATCGATGGAAAAATATCCAAGAATATAGATATTTCATTTGACGTTGCCGGCAGACAGGAGGACAGGAACTTTCCTACAGTAAGTGAAGGGAACATCTTCCGTATGCTGATGAGAGGTAAACCAACCATGCAGGCATGGTGGCCCAACGGAGATCCCGGACCGGATATCGAATATGGCTATAACTCAGCTGTAACAGTTACATCTGCTACAGGATCCAACAGGGAGCGTACCTATAATATGGAAAGTAACGTAAAACTTAATATTACGATCCCATGGGTTAAAGGATTATCTTTTACCGCTAACGGTTCATATGATAAAGTGTTCGACTACCACAAGGAATTTGATACTCCATGGTACCTTTATTCATGGGATGGAACCACAAAAGATGCTAACGGCGTACCGGTGCTTGTTAAAAACTCGAGAGGATACAGCGCTCCTCAGCTTACAGAGAACTGGCAGGATGGTGATAAGAAAACTTTTAACGCATTTGCTACATATGAAACATCTATAGCTGAAAAGAACCATATCAGATTAATGGTTGGTACTGAAAGTCAGGTTGGACAAAATAACTATGAAAATGCTTTCAGAAAGAACTTTGTTACCACAGCTATTCCTCAACTGTTTGCAGGCGCTGCTGACCAATATATGTCAAACGGCGGCTCCGCTGACCAGAATGCACGCTTGAGCTATTTTGGCCGTATCAATTATGACTATGCTCAGAAATATCTGATTGAAATTATCTCAAGGTATGATGGATCCTACATGTTCAAACCTGGTAAAGATTTCGGATTCTTCCCGGGAGTATCAGCCGGATGGCGTATTTCTGACGAGAATTTCTGGAAAGATAATATATCTTTTATCAGTGACTTTAAGCTCCGCGGTTCATGGGGACAGACTGGTAATGACAGAATTTATTACAATGGCGCATTGAAGGAATACCAGTATCTTGCAACCTATACTCTCAACCAGGACTATTATGTGTACGGGCAAACTGTCAACAACCCTATGTTGGCTGAGAATGTGGTTCCTAATCCCGATGTAACCTGGGAAATAGCCAACGAATCGAACATCGGATTCAACACGACTTTGCTTAATAAGCATCTGACAGTTGAAGCTGACTTTTTCTATAATCTGCGAACCCGCATTCTGTGGCAGGCTTCGGCTGTTACCCCGGGAAGCGCTGGTATCAGTTCTCTGCTTCCTCCTGAAAACATAGGAAAAGTTTCCAATAAGGGATTTGAATTTGTTATAACCTACCAGGGCAGTAAAGGAGATTTTGGTTATAATATATCGGCGAACAGCAGTTTTGCAAAGAACAAAATTGTGTTCAACTATGATACGCCCGGAATACCCGATTACCAGAAATCAGAGGGCATGCCAATGGGAGCACAGTTAACATATCAGGTCATCGGTGTTTTCAAAGATGCAGCTGCTATTGCAGCCTATCCTCACTATGCTGGCGCTCAACCAGGAGACCTTATTTTTAAGGATGTGAACAATGATGGAAAAATCGATGGTCTTGACAGGGTTATGGACAAGAAGACCGGAATGCCTACATACCAGGGTGGTGTTACTGCAAACCTTTCATATAAGCAATTCGATATAAGCGTATTGTTCCAGGGATCTGCAGGCGCTATTGCCTATCTGTCTCCTGAATCAGGTGATATTGGAAACTACTATGAGTCCTGGGTAAAGAACCGTTGGACACCTGAAAATACAAACGCAGCCTGGCCGCGTGTTTTCAACCGCAGTAATGAATACTGGTCTCCGGGCAACCTTCGAAATTCTTTCTGGGAATTCTCTACAGACTACATTCGTCTGAAGAGTCTGGAGTTTGGATATACAATCCCGACAAATATCGTTAAGAAAATCGGTGTTGAAAAGCTTCGCGTATATGTAAGCGGACAGAACCTCCTGACTTTCAGTAAGATTAAAGAAATCGACCCCGAAGAAGATCAGGGTACTTCGTATCCTCTTCAGAGGGTTGTGAACTTTGGTTTAACTTTAACCTTCTAAAAATTAAAGTAATATGAGAAAATTATTAATTATACTAAGTGCGATTTCTCTAATAGGGATAGCTACTTCCTGCAGCAAAAGTATTCTCAACACAAGCCCGCTGGGACTCTATTCTGATACAGATGTCTGGAAAGACCCTAACCTTGCTGCTGCTTTTGTCAACAACTGCTATAAAGGTGCGGTGGGCGCTCCTTTCGCAATTGCAAGGCTTGGCGACTATGTTGATGAAACATCTTTTACCCCTGACTGGGGCTGTTTCGACTTCAATAAATGTATTGTGACCCAGGATAATGTTACAGGCTGGGAGCAGAGCTGGTTTTCTGACGATACCTATCATTATATGTGGAACCAGCTTTATTTTAACATAAGAGAATGCAACGTGTTCTTCTCAAAATACAGTACCGTGCAATTTCCTGATGCTGCCACAAAGAACCAAATGACTGGCGAAGTTTACTTTTTGAGAGCCTATACCTATCATTTCCTGGTTGCTCTTTATGGTGGCGTACCTATAATCACTAAACCTGCAGTACTGGGACAGGATTATAGCATTGCAAGGAATAGTTATTCAGATTGCATTAACTATATAACCGGTCAGCTTGACTCTGCTGCTGCACTACTTCCTGCATCATTTTCAGGCGACCAGAGAGGACATGCAACCAAGGGAGCTGCTCTTGCTCTTAAAGCCAGAACTCTGCTCTATGCTGCAAGCGATCTGCACAACAGCACAAGTATTGCAACTTATGCTCCTGGTTTTGCTCATCCTGAACTGCTGGGTTATACAACAGGGACACAGGCTGCCCGCTGGACAGCTGCCAAGGCTGCTGCAAAAGCTGTAATTGATCTTGGAACCTTTAGCCTGGTTAATCCTAATCCTGCACCCACAGACTCCGTAGCTAAAAACTTTGTAGCTTATTTTCTTGACTATGGGTACAACAGCGAAGATATTTTTCTTCAGTATTTTACACCCAAAACCGGTCAGTGGACCTGGCAGGATTATTTTCCGGCAAAATATTGCGGACCTAATGGCTATCACAACTGGGGCAACAACTGCCCGCTGGGAGATATGGTAGATGACTATGAAATGAAGAATGGTACTGCTTTCGACTGGACAAATCCTGTTGAAGCTGCCAATCCTTACAGCAACCGTGACGCCCGTTTATATGCTTCCATACTTTACGAAGGAACTCCCTGGAGAAAACGTCCATTGGATGTTCAATCACTTGATCCATTTGACAAGATCCAGGTAGGACACGTATATGCTATGGATGGTACTACTCAGCTTGTTCCCGGTGTTGATACCCGTCAGGGACCTATTGAAAACTGGAACGGTGGAAGATCAGGTTACTATCTGCGTAAATTTGTTGATCCGACACTCGATCCACAGTATGTTAACCAGGATATCCCATTCCGTCACATCCGTTATGCTGAAGTTCTTCTGAACTATGCAGAAGCTTGCATTGAAGAGAATACAGGTTCTGATCTTGCCGATGCAACAACCTATATCAATATGATACGGAAAAGGGCCGGTCAGCCAAATACTACTGCGGTCACTCAGGCTGCCTTACGAACGGTTGTCAGGCACGAACGTCGTGTTGAGCTTGCATTTGAGAATCATCGTTTCTTTGATGTACGTCGCTGGGTTATTGGTTCATCAGCATATCATGCAATGCATCGTGTTGATGTGAAGTATTTGACTCCAGCTGCAACATCTTATCGTAAGGGCGATGGTACAACATGGGGCGCTGCGGTTTATTCTAATCAGCCTCTGGTTGAAGAGACAGGTACATGGATTGATAAATGCTACTTCTTACCGATTTACAGGAGTGAAATGAACAAAAATGCTTTGTTGGTTCAGAACCCTGGATACTAATATTTAATTTGGATTTTGGTTAGTTATACAAGGCTGGTCAAAAATGACCAGCCTTGTTTTTTACTTTTATTCCTGATTTCAATAGTGTCCACTTAAAATTAAAAATGTTCTTCGAAATCATATATTAACTGAGGTTTTGAGCTTAATTATTTCGCATTTATTTGATTTGCATAAATGTTTAAAATGAGTATCAGGAATCAGGTATCTAAATTCATTGATTTTGACTTCGTCGAGCTCAGCTTTGCTCCGGTTCTTCGTTTACCCCGGTCCGCCAGCTGGCGGAGAGAGGGGCTATAAATATTATCTCCCCCTTCTTTTGCTCGCAAGAGAATCCCGCTTGCGGGATCGACGAAATCTACGGGGCCGGGGTATTGCCATCAACCTCAGAGTTAATGAATTCTAAGAATACTGGAAATTAATTAAATATGTTTATTAAACCCACTTTTACGGTACTTTGTGTCAGCCGGCCTCTCCCCAAACCCCCCGACAAGCAGGGGCAGGCTCTCCCCCGAAATGGGAGAGGCTTTAATTCAGGATAATTATGTATATTTTGGATTGAAATATGGGAATAATAAAGAAGGTAATAGAAAAGAA
>Ga0182027_10010520_pt1 | contig 13148 bp, 7 predicted proteins | sample 712E1DmetaG_FD_121300 | JGI IMG/M metagenome (GOLD analysis project Ga0182027, IMG submission 121300) | Permafrost microbial communities from Stordalen Mire, Sweden - 712E1D metaG (Illumina Assembly) | ecosystem: Environmental > Terrestrial > Soil > Wetlands > Permafrost | place: Sweden...
CCACAAATTTGGATCCGACCCGACCAAGGGGGTTGAGCGCGCGCTGGGACTGGCGCCGGCGCCGGACACACTCTGGCTTCTTTCGGACGGGGAGTTTTCGCCGAAGATTGTGAACGCCGTGCGCGAGGCCAATGGCCCCATCCACGCCCATATCAATACGATTGGCTTTTACAGCCGGGACGGAGAGCCGGTGCTGCGGGAGATCGCCGGGGAGAACCAGGGAATTTATCGCTTTGTTCCGCCGCCGGATAAAAATGCCGGGGTCACGCCGGATGCCCCCGTCCCGCCCGCCGTGACATCGGATGGGAAACCCCCGTCTTCTCCGTGAGCTGGTCGCCCCGACACAAGCAGGACGCGGTGATCGCGATGGCGATTATCGTGGTCGTGCTGGCGCTTTGGCGTTTGCACTCGCGCCCGAGGCAATTGGGAAGGATCGGTTCATGGGCTGGCACAAACATATTTGGCCCCGCCACCTTGAGTTTATTTCCCGGGGCGGAGCCGGCGGAGGATGGGAGCGGGCCGCCTGCCGGGACGGGCGGAGAGCCAAGCCCGGTTTTCAACACGCCGCCTTCGATCCGAAGCAACGGGGTTGCGGCCGGGTCAAACCAGCCGCCGGCAATCGAAAGTGCTCCGTTTTCCAGTCAAATGCTTTCGACCAATCTTTTGAACACCAATGGGCCGGTCACAGTGATTGCGGTCACGCCCTCGGAACTGGTGGAGACGCCGGCGGGAGTGATCTCGGCCTCCAACGTGGCGGAGTCTTCGGCGATGGAGCGCCGCCTGGGGGAAGTCAGCGCCAAGGGGGGGGACATACAGATTTCCCTGTTTTGGAAAAACTACAATGATCTGGACCTGCACTGTATTGATCCTCCGGGGGAGGAAATCTATTACAGCCACAAAAGATCAGGCCGCAGCGGCGGCGAGCTGGACGTGGATCAAAACGCCTCCGCGCCCTACAACAACTCGCCGGTGGAGAATATTTACTGGCCCGCCGGCGGAGCGCCGCCGGGCTTGTATCGAGTGTCTGTGGTTCACTACGCCAACCACGGCGGAAAGGATCCGACCGCCTTCACCGTCCGTACGGTGGTCCAGGGGCGGACCAATTTTTTTTCATCCACCATCAGCTATACGGAAAGGAAGGCGCCCAAACCGATTTGCGCGCTGCAATACGATCCGGCCAATGCGGACCCGTCGCGGCGTTTTCGCTTCTTGCCCTGATGAGTTTTGGAGGCGATCGTCCGCGCCCGCGCCGCCAGAGCAGCGGGTCACGGCGCTTGTCTTTCAGCCTCAACTGCGGGTCAGCAAATTGAGTTGGCCGACGATTCGGAAATGGGCGCTTCGCCGGCATTCGAGGGTGGACCCGTCGGTGTTGATGGGGAAGACCTCGTCGTTGCCGGGCCGGAGAACCAAGGATTGGGTGACCCGGAAGGATTCGAATCCCCATCGGGCCGGGTCTTGCAGGATGGAGGCATTCCAAGCCGCCCGCAACTGTCCGGGGAGCCGGGCCAGTCCGAGGTTGCGGATAGCGAACAAGTAGAAGTCGCCCGAACCCAAGGGAACGCCCTTGGCAAAAGGCAGGTTCGGCCCCAGGTCGCCGTTGACGATGATCATGGACTGGAAGAGTCCACGGGCAACGGTCTGGCCGTCCACCGCCACCGTCCAATCCCGACGGGAGCGATAGCGGGGCGCCAACAACCGCCGCAGGATGACGAGGTTTGATCCGACAAAGAAAGGGCCGAGGTCACCGAACAACTGGCTGAGGATACCTTTGTAGTATTTGATGAATCGGTTTTCGGTGAAGTGCGGGATCTCGCCGAAAATTTCCGCGCCGCCGTATCCGACGAAATGCCTGGGTGGAACCTGGCCCAGCTCACTGGTGGCTTGGAGGATGTCGCAGGGAGTGATCCGGTCCTGGCGGATGGAGTCAACAAACACGGCGACCGCCTCTTCGATGTTGTCCGGCATGCCGAGCACTTTGCCGATGAGGTCGGCCGAACCTTTGCGCAGGAAACCCAGGCGCAACGGGCGCAGATCCACCCCGGCATCCAGGCAACCTTCGACGACACTGTTGAAGGTGCCCGAACCACCGGCCGAAATGATGAGGGTGGAGCCGGCTCGCGCGAGTTCACAGGTCTTGGCCCTTGCCTCCCGGTGGGAGTCGAGCACGGCCAACCGCACATTTTCTTCCCCGTGCTGCCGGAACAGGGGCACAATGCGGTCCACCTTCCGCCAGTCGCTGACCGAGCCTGAAATGGAAGTGGCAATGACATCAATCCGCCGATTTGTGGTCATGGCTTGGTTCCTGTTCGAGATTAGCTTGGGCGAAGTTCAGGACTTTGGCAAGAGCTTCGTCGAGGGGGCGGTCGCCCTCAATCACCATCACCGGGATGTTCCATTTCCGGGCGGTGATCCGAACCACCCGCTGGTAAGCTTGGCGGAGGCGACCGAGTTTTTCTTCGGTTTCGTGAGGTTGGCGCGGTCCGCCGCGGCTGGTGATGCGCGCACAGGCCACGTGGGCCGGGAGATCGAGCAAGAACAACAGCCGGGGAAGTTGCAGGTGGGCCAAGCCCAGACGGCTCAAGAGGGCCAGTTCCGGAATTTGCCTGAACACAGGATCGTTCCGAGACAGGCCGGAGTTGTCTCCGGTCAGGACGGCGATGGCTTTGAGCAGGGTGTCATCATCCAGGTTCTCGCGGTCATAGAGAGCCACCCAGGCCGCCATGTTCAAGAGCGGCGATCCGTCCTGGACGACCAACTGAGGGGCATACCAGCGGTTGACGTCGGAGAGCAAACGATCGCGCAGCAGGAGTTCCGCCAGCTTGGGGATTTTGTAGGTGGCAAGGGATTTGGCTTGTTTGGCGTAGCGGCTGAGCATGCCGCGCGCTTCTTCCAGACCGAGCGGTTGCAGGGGCTTGAGTTCGCCGCGCTCGTAAAATTCCAGGCGGTCGCTGACCAGGCAGGCGCTGCCCGGAACGGAGAGGCGCTGAGCGAGCGATCGGGAGACGGTGCTTTTGCCCGAGCCGTCAATGCCCAAAACCGCCAGGGTTGGCGCCGGTGCGAGGCGGCGGCGTTTGCGCGGGTTGCGACGGGCGACCCCGGAGCGGGACAGTTCGATCAGCGTGTTTTCCAGATGCCTGATGGTGTCGCGGGGCGAGCCAGTGCAGAACTGGGGCGGCCCTAACAGCACCTGACTCCAGAAGGGCAGCGGCACCAAGCTTCCCTTGGGCAGAACGCGCTCCGGGCCGGAGAGGAAGACGGGGACGATTGGCACACTGGGGAGTTGCTGAACCAGGCGCCCCAGCCCGCTCTTGAAGGCCTGCATTTCGCCGGGCCGCCCGCGGGTGCCTTCGGGAAAAAGGATGATGTTGTGGCCGCGCTCGAGCAGGCCGCGAATTTCCCGCAGAGGATCGTCGTGCCGACCGGCCTGTCCGCGGCGAATCCAGACCGGCTGAAGCAGGAAGTTCATCAGGCCAAAGAGCATGGGATGGCGCGTGAAGTAGAGTTCGTCGGCCACAGGATGGGTCCGGGCGATGTCGCGGGCCGGGAGGAGGGAGAAGAGGAGAAGCACATCGAGGTGGCTGTTGTGATTGGCGATAAGGATGAAGCGCGGCAGGTCATGAAGATGGATCGAACCGATCACATGCACGCCGCAATAAAGCCTGACCAGCGGACGCAGCACCGCCAGATGAAGGAGAACCCGCGCCAACGCAGCCAGACGCTCCGCATTCATGGCAGGTCCAAGTAATACCGGAGGTAATGATACACCACCGGGGCCGCGAACAACAGCGACTTGAGATTGTCCAGAATCTGACCCCGCCCCGGACCGACCGTCTCTTCCGCCACACCCAGGTCGGCTTCGACGTAGTTCCCGGTATGCCGACCCATCATGACCAGCGCCGGGATCAGGATTCCCAGGACGACACTATGCCCGACCGGGATGGTAGTCCACGGCGACAAAGCGACCGTGAGGAGCACGGTGAGCGGCAGAGGCAGAAAATAACGCGCGGCCAGCCTGCCCCAGCCCGGCCAGGTCTCACGCCGCAAAAGAAAATGGATCACGTCGCAGACGGCCACATCGAGAATCAGGAAGGCAGCCATCCAGATCGAATAGGACATGAGGTAGCTGATATGCCCCATGCAATAAACAAAGAGAAACAATCCAAAATCAATCACGCCGATGGAAAAGACCGTGCCTTCCCTCTCGCATCCGCCCAGACTGACCAAGAGCGGGATGGCTAGAAAACTGTAAACCGGGATGGAGACGATAAACATGCCATACCATTGCGTGGTCACGAAATGGAACATGAAGGGGATGGAAGCATAGGCCCCGAGGATGCCCAGCCGGTCCTGCAAACGGATCTCGACCATGGAAAAGTACTCGCGCAGGGCCAAAAAGGAAACGATGGCAATGATCCAGTTGCCCGCCCGAAAACTGAAGAGTTCCGCCACCGCGAAGGCCGCGAAAAAGGCCCAGGTGAATCCCAGGTAGGAACCAAAAGGCCAACGACGTCCGTAACAAACCCGGACACCCTGAACCAGCGAAAGCCCCACCGCAATCGCAAGGATGGCGCCTGTCTGTGCTGGCATATTAAACTCACTATCACTTGGTTTGCGGGGCCGGGCAATTCAAAACTGAAAGCAACAGACCGCCGCCTCCGGCATTCGGAGCCTGTTTGAAAACTCGCCTGGTCAGGGGACCGGGCCTGCAAAAAGTCTGAGTTTGCAAACAGGCTCTCCGACAGGGGACGTTGGCTCAAACGGCTGGAGCGACCGTTTTCGAGCCGTTTTGCGCAAAGGCATGAACCTCTTTCGTAACCCTGCGCCGGAAACCGGGCGCCGTTCCGCCACTTTGCGATCCCCGGTTTTTGAAGAGCGGCGATATTGCCTGCCCTGCAATTGATACGGCTGCGGCGCCTCCCGGATGATACTGGTCGTTCAGCCGGTTTTGCTTGCGCAAGGGATGGGGCCTTTTCGCCAAAAGAAGTTGAGACTTTTTTCTTGAAATCCGGCACACATTAAAAATGGCTTGCGAAGCATTGTCGGCGTTGTTTGGTCGTCAGGCCCAGTCAACTTGGGCCAATGGACGGACGGAATTGAGCCAATGCTCCCGGCATACCGTCAACAATAACCCGAGAAACCATATGAAAACAAACCGCATAATTGCCGGATGGCTGACGCTGCCGGCGCTCCTGGCCCTCAATCTCCAGCCCTCCACCGCCTTCGCCTCCACGAATCGTGTCGGCGTGCTCACGGCACACTATAACATGACGGCCAGCGGCTCGGGCGACTGGGATTATGAAGATTTAAATTATGGATATGGATTGATATATGTGGATATCGGCAGTGATCAGATCCAGGTTTCAATTTCAGGCCAGGCTCAATACGAGGTGTTAAAGACGGAAACCAACGTAATCATCGGATCGCTGCTCAGTTCCAGCGCGCAGGAAACCGTTTCGGGAAGCGGCCAGTGGGAATTTGCCAATCCAGGGCCCCCCATCACTCCTGGTAGCTGCCTTTACTATCCCTATTTAAACCCGACCAATGTTTGTGTGATTCTGACCAATTCCCCAGGTGCTTCCGGCCCCTTCGCCGGAACCAGCGCCGGCAGCTTCGGCGGAACGTGTGAGAGGGCTCCAGTTTGTGAATGGGATGACGGCTGGACGCCGTTCTCCTTTAAGGATCTCTACTGTTTCGGATTCCAAAGCGCCACGAAAGCCGAATCCGAGGTGGCGGGTTTCCAGTTTGCCATTACCAATTCCGCAATGGGTTGGAGCGAAACTCTGGCGACAAACGCCCCGGGGTACATTAGTTTCCTCCAGTATTGTGGGAACGGGACGGGTGATGCGACCGCCACGAACATGATCACCCTGGAATACGTTCCCGACCAACCTACGGTTCAGTACACCGCCGATCCGGCCAGCGGCCCGGTGCCGTTGAAAGTGAATTTCGAGTCGCAGCAATGGGACAGCGGCGGCACTTTCATCTCGAGGTATGTTTGGGATTTCGGCGATGGCGGAAGGGACTTCGACGCGGTAGTCTCACACACTTACACCAACGCCGGCGACTTCACGATCAGCCTCGTCTGCACCAACGGGCTGGGCCAGAGTGTTCCCGGCGTCGGCCCGACGACGATTCACGTCGAGCTGCCCACCGTTCAATACACCGCCACGCCCACCAACGGCCCCATTCCGTTGACTGTGCATTTCACCAGCACGAACGCGGACAGCGCCGGCACCAACATCACGGAATGGCATTGGAATTTTAACGACGGCGCCACCAGCGGCGAGCAGAATCCCACCCACACTTACACGTATGCAGCCGACTTCACCGTCAGCCTGGAGGTCGTCAACGCGAGTGATTTGACGATTGAAGCCAGCGGCCCGACGACCATTTCCGCGGAGTCGCCCACGGTCCAATTCACCGCCAACCCGACCATTGGCCTCGTCCCCTTGGCCGTCCAATTCAACTGCCCAAGCGTGGACAGTTGCACCAACAGGATCACCGTTTGGAGATGGGATTTCGACGACGGCGGCAGAAGCACGAATCAGAATCCGCCCCCCCATGTTTTCAGAAAAGCCGGCAGATACTATCCCAACCTGGACGCGACCAACGCGAACGGCGACGCGGTGGACGGCTCCGGGCCTTCCATTGTGGTGGCCTCGCATTCCGGGCTGGTGATCAACGGCGATTTTGAGACGGGCGATTTCTTCGCCTGGACCAGCGGCGGGATGAATAATTACAGCACGGTCGGCACCAACGACGGGGAGGTGAACTCCGGTGAGTACGGCGCGCAACTGGTGGGGATGTCTTTCTCCGTCAACACTCTCTCCCAGACACTGGTCACGACGCCGGGCACCAATTATCTGCTCTCGTTCTGGCTGGACAACCCTCCCGGAAACAATCTCAACCAGTTGACCGTCTCCTGGGGCGGCAACACGGTCTGGGGCGTGACCAATCTCGCCGCCCCCGGCTGGACCAACGTGCAAGTCACGGTCACGGCCAGCGCGACCAACAGCGTGCTGCAATTTGCCTTTGAACCCATGAGCTATTTCGGCCTGGACGATGTGGACGTGGAGAACGCGTTTGTCCGCTTCACCGCGACGCCCGCCGCCGGCGTTGCGCCGTTGCCGGTGCTGTTCACTTCACCGACCTACGACAACAACCACAAAACCATCAGCGGTTGGTACTGGGATTTCGGCGACGGCGCGGCGAGCACAGCGCCAATTCCGACACACACTTACCTGGCCGCCGGCAAATTCATGCCGCAGCTTACCGCGACCAACAGCGACGGCGGCACGGTCATTGGCGTCGGCCCGGCGGTTGTGGTGTCGCTGCCGGCCGCGCAATTCGACGCCAGCCCGGCCAGCGGCGGGGCGCCGTTGCCGGTGCAGTTTGCCGGTCCAGCGAATGACAGCGGCGGCAATGCCATCACCCATTGGAGCTGGGATTTCGGCGACGGCGCGGCGAGCGCGGCGCAAAATCCCTTGCATACTTACACCAGGAGCGGGAACTTTTCGCCCGCGCTGGTTGTCACCGATAATTATGGGGTGACGCTGGCCGCCACTGGCCCGGCCATCACCGTCCTGCGGGTTTGCGGTCTGGTATTGAACGGCGGCTTTGAGGGGGGTTTCAGCGGCTGGACGTGCGGCGGGAATTTCGATTCTTGCTATGTCGGCTCGGGTTCAGCGTATGCCCACTCCGGCAGCTACGGCGCTCAAGTCGGACCGTCCGGCTCGTTGGGTTATCTATCCCAAACCCTGGCCACGACGCCGGGCGCAAATTACCGGCTATCCTTATGGCTGGACAGCCCGGACGGCGCGACGCCGAATGAGTTTTCCGTCTCGTGGAATGGAACCGTGCTGTTTGACCAAGCCAGCCTTGCGGCCATCGGCTGGACCAACCTGCAGTTCCTTGTCACGGCCACGGGCGCGAGCACCGTGCTGCAACTTGGATTCCGGGACGATGTCCATTATCTGGGCCTGGATGACATCAGCGTCATGCCAGCGATCCTGCCGCAGCCCGGCCTGGGGTGCGTCACTTGCGCCGGCGCCAACCTGGTGCTCGGCGGAAATAACGGAATGGGCGGCGGGACCTATCGCGTGCTGATGAGCACCGATCTGGCGCGGCCGTTGAACCAGTGGACGCCCATTGCCACCAACTGCCCGGACGGCGGCGGGGATTTCACCATCACCCTCACCAACGCGGTCCACTCCTACGCGCCGCAGCGATTTTACATTCTTCAGGCGCAGTGAACCAGTTCCACCGGAAGGACGAAATTGAGGCGATGCTCGCGCCGCACCATCAAGGACAAACCGAGCAACAAAAAGCACGGTTTCAATTTCCGTTCAGGCAACACACGATGTGCCGGAAACGGAGACCGATCTGGTTATTGGCAATCCGCTGGCAACCGGCCGCTTCGGGGAGCCATTAGGTGCATTTCTGGGGCTTTGGGGTCGTGATTCTCAAAAAGCGGCGAAATAGCTTGCACTGCTTTTTGTTGCGCCCGTAGTATAAGGACCACAACCAGCGGGGTTACGAATTCGGGTGCAAAAGTTGGTTTTTGCCACTGTTTGTTCTTGTGTAAGTGGCTGATGGTGAACGGTTCGGAGCGTAGCTCAGCCTGGTAGAGCACTTGGTTTGGGACCAAGACGCCGCAGGTTCAAATCCTGTCGCTCCGACCACTTCATCATCAACGACTTATGCCAGGAATTGATGAAGTGTGCTGAAACCTCGCTTTGCCACTTCTTTGCCACTTTTCCGGTCTGGGGCGGTTGTGTCCCGCACTGCGGGCGACAATCAACGATTGCCCCCGCCAGCCGTGGATACGGTCGTCGAAATCCCTATCAAAATATCGCGCGAGAACCCGTGACTTGGAGTGGAGAGCAGGTGACTTGCTTGCCGGGGAAGATCTGGTATCATCGCGGTGTCGTCCACGCGACGCCGAACATGGCCGTGAGAAATAAGAACTCCGCTGTCCTTCTGGCCTGGAGCAAAATGGTTCCCATTTCACAGGCGCAGGATCCGCTGGGTTTGTCCCTTCGTGTTTCGGCACGACTGTCTTCCGAATTGCTGCACTGCATTACGTCCATAACGCCGAGGGCCAGGTATTTCTCATTTCTTCCGTGGTGTGTATCTGATTTTGGGAAGCGGGAGAAGGTGAGTCGGTCAGACGCCGGTCTTATCGAAGCGGTTCGATTGCGGGAAAAGGCGCTAACGCTGGGATGCGTTTTGCATCACGACGGAGGTGCATGCAAAGGCGGGCGGCTGGTCGGGTCGGACAAGGCGATACAATGGTTGACGGCTAACCCGGGGAAGACGCCGAGGTTTTCGGGACTGAGTTTCGTCAAGAATCCGGCGATGAACGCGTACTTCAACTCGCTAGTTCATCTTGGCTTTTTCAAAGAGACGCCGGACGGAAACGGGAGAGAGGAGGCCGAGACGGAGGAGGATTCCGAGTTGGAGATTAGCGACGTGGAGTTAAGCGAGTTGGGCAAGCAGGTGGCGGCCGCGTACGAGGGGGCAGTTGGGGGTCTTCCGGTCGTGAGGAAGCTGACCAAGGAGCCGGACGGCTGCAAGCCGGGGGAATTGAAGAGGTGGGGGCAGCATGGCTGTATCTGTGAGCTGGCAGAGCCGGGAACCCCTGATCGCGCCCTTCTGCGGGAGGTTTTCTTCAACAAGGTTGGGAGCCCCGGCCCAAGCCATAGATTCCGGCACGCTAGCCTGACGCTTTTCCTGGAGTTGATAGACAAGATCGCGCCGCACGAGATCATGATGCACCAGGACGTTTTGGGAGATGCGGTCTATTTTGGCGCCACAGCTGCCGGTGAGGACGGTGCGCAGATTGTGCAACTCGCAATGTCGGCGCAATTGGAGGACATCGCGAACCGATGGCGCATGTTCTACTTCCATTACTTTCTATCCGTGGCGCTGGAGAGTCTGTTCGTAGCCGTGGTGGCGTTTGCGCAGAGAGCAGGAATGGCCGGCACAAAGGTCGAAAAAATTGTGGGGGCGTTGAGGTCGAAGAGCGTGGAGAGCTTCCTGGTTCGGGTGTTGGGGAAGAAGTTCGAGGGGAATTTTCTCGAACTGACGCCGAATGAGTTATTTCAGGCGGCTGGCTTTGGGGGCATCGGTGGGGACTTTCGAGCTGGGGACGAATTCGATCGGCATTTCGATTACGCGCACCTACTTGGGGAGCGGAGGTTGGCCGATGAACTCCGGTACGGGGAAACTGCCTACGCAAGCCCGGAGGGAGTCGCGTGCGCTCTCGTGTTGCTCATGATGACAGTTACCCGTTACACCCGGTGGGATGGCGGGCAATATGGCAACTGGCTGGCCGGGGCTACGCACGACCCATACCGGGATATCACGGTGCCCGTGGTGTTGCGGGAGCTTTGCGGATCGTTTGGCAATTTTTGGGACGCGACGTGGGGAGACTTGGCGATGCGGGTGATTGGGCGCTTCGTCGTAAGCCAGCATGAAGTTCTGTCGTATGAGAAGGTCTGGGATGGTAGCCGCGCCCTATTTCAGAGCGAGCAAGGGGTGATCCGGTGGCGTGGACTTAGCTATGACGACATTGTTGTGGGAAACTCGCGGTTTAACTCGGCGGTGCAGATTCTCACCGACCTAGCGTTGGTGGAGCGCAAAGAGGATGGATCGTCCTTAGAGAAGCTAACCGCGGAGGGGAAACGACTCCTCAAAACGGAGTTGGCAGGAGTGGAGGGGCCATGAAACCGGTCGAGTTTCGTTCCTTTTTTGAGGAAGAGGAGGCGCGATTTGCGATTTTCTCGACCTACGAGTTTGACCCGGTTCATTTCGAAAGGTACCTGCTCGCATCGAAGGCGCTCGGTCGGGCGCGGCGAATCATTGTGATGGCAGACGCAGGGCGGTTCCAACGCTTGTTGGCGGAGAGCAGGACAGCTGCAAGGTCTTTGAACCAGCATTACCTGGTGGTACCTGTTCGGAAGCCGGGCGGGGTTTTCCATCCGAAGCTGGCCCTGTTGCTTGGAGAAAAGCACGCCGAGGTCATCTGCGGGAGCAATAACCTGACGCAGCCGGGTAGTACTCATAATTTGGAGCTGCTCAACCGCGTGCCGGTGCGAGTGGACGATGGCGAGAGGGAGATTGCCTACCTGCCGCTTGTGCTCGAGGCGATTCAGTTTTTCAAGGGATGCACGACTCACGGCGAAGCACACGCGGGGCGGATTGCCCGGAAGTGGCTGGAGGAACTGGAGGGGGAATTTCCCTGGCTGGGCAGCAGCCATAAAGGGGACGTGGGTGGAGGGCCGGTGCTGGTGCATACGCTGCGCGGCGGATTGTGGGACTGGATGGTGGCGAAGATCGGCAAGGAGCGGCCGCAGAAAATACAAGTCATTTCTCCGTTTTATGACTCTGACCTTGCTTTGCTGAAGCGCGTTCGTCAGCGGTGGCCGGCATGTCCGGTTGAGATCACAGCGCAGCAGAACACGAGTAACCTGCCGCCCGAGGTGCTGACAAAACTAGGAAGGGGAATTCGCCTTTTTGATCTGCCGAACGAGGATAGCCGGCGACTGCACGCCAAGCTTGTGACGGTGAGTCTGAATGGGAGGAGCTTTTGCTTGGCTGGCAGTGCAAACTTCACGAAGGCAGCGTTCGATGGCGGAAATGTGGAAACCTGCCTGGCTTGGGAGGCGGACGGGGACTTGGTGAAGCCATTGTTTCAGGATGAGTTCTGCCGGAAAGCGATTGCGACGTCGGAGTTTGAGCCTGGGGAGGAGGAGCCACCTGCGGCGGATGCGACGCCAACGCCGCGGCTGAGGATTAAGAGCTGCGTTCTAGATGACAGCGGAAAATTGTTGGTCAGCTACACCGTCGGCACCGAGTTGAAGGCCGACAGCGCCACGTTTGCGCTAAAGCATTACAGTGAGCGTGATTGGGCGTTTACACAACCGCTGAAAGTGACGAATTCCGGATTAGAGGAATTCGTGTTACCGCCAGAACTGAGCGGCGGGTTCAGCGGGTCGGTGTTGTGTTACCTCCTCGCGTCGAAGGCTGGTGTGTTCCAAAGCAGTATTCCGACATGGTTGATTCAGGAGCACAAGTTGACGCACGAGCCGACGGAGGGCGGGGGGAGTTCGAACAGGGAAGCCGAGGTGCGCGAGACTGGGCGTGGGTTGGTGGAGCACCTCGATGAGATTGGTAGCCAGCAAGGCCAGACTGAGCTGATCCGGCGCCTGATGGAGTTGAACATCCGATATCGGGACGAGAGTCAGTGGGGAGGCAGGGGGCGAGGCTTTCAGGTTAAGATCCGGGATCCGTTCCATCCCGACACGATGCCGGACTGGTTGAAGATATCGCGCGCGCAGTTTCCGCAGCTTGAGCAGGCGATTTACGATTTTGCGGACCGGCACCAGCATCATGTGATGGAGAAGCACGAACGAAAGGGGAACATCAACGGTTTGTCCAACTTCATTGATGTTATGGTGGCCAGCAGCAAGCTGCTTTTCGTTTACATGCGGCGTGGGCTTTTGGCGCAGCATCAGGTCACTTTCCGATTGAGGGATTATCTAGACATCTTCACTGGGACGTTGCCGCAATACAGAGACGAGGTTGCCACCGGATACCTTGCCAAGATCTATACGAATCGCCAGGGTGAACCAAGACTCTTGAAGAATACCTTTGACGAGCTGAACGTAGCCGGGCATCTGCATGCTTTGCTGCTGGTCGCCCAGGTAATGCGCTGCGGGGGCGTTTTTGATGCGGGCCGGGTTAGGGGCCAGTTGACGATGCTGTCGGACCGAGTCGAGGGCTTCCAGCGGAGGATTGGGCTGGCCCGCGCGACAGCCGCGCAAGTTCGGAAGGCGCTCGAGGATTACGAGATCCTGACCGACGAGGAGTTGGCGTTGTGGACCAGGGGCATTTAGGACTCCCACTTGTGTGGCCGGTAGAAGAGGCTTAATCACTTGTAATACAGCCAATTACGTCAGGGGGTCAAGCCCTGAATTCGGAATCATAATTGCGGTAATCTCACAATGGCCGATCAATCTCGGCAGGATTCTTCGAGGTTCATAATGGGTAGAGGTCTAGCTTTCCGCAGAAGAACAGGATGCGAATCCGGTAGTTGCGAAAGTTGCGGAAGCCACGCGCATTGGATTTGATGCTCTGGATTTTCG
>Ga0182027_10010521_pt1 | contig 13147 bp, 11 predicted proteins | sample 712E1DmetaG_FD_121300 | JGI IMG/M metagenome (GOLD analysis project Ga0182027, IMG submission 121300) | Permafrost microbial communities from Stordalen Mire, Sweden - 712E1D metaG (Illumina Assembly) | ecosystem: Environmental > Terrestrial > Soil > Wetlands > Permafrost | place: Sweden...
GGTTGTGTCGGCATTCAAATATTTCATTCCACCTGATCGGACATAATGAATATCTTTTGCACGGGTATCGGAAGCAGTCCATTTGCCCAGGTTCTTATAGCCATAAATATCACCAATCGGCTGTCCTTCTTTGATAATAAACTCAGGCATCAATACGTCCGATGTACTTGCAAAAACCATTGGCTGGTCATTCAGTACTTTCTTTACAATTTGGTGCGAAATAGAGATGTTAAATTTAGTATTCCAGGAATAAGTGCCAGTTTTCACGGGGTTTGCTTCAAGACATAATTCTGAACCATTTACGGCTATTGTACCGACATTGAGGTATTGCATCCCGCCACCATAATAATAGGGTATCTGACGTTGAATAATCAGGTTGCTTATGCTCTTAACATAATTGGTAGCAGTAATTGAAACCTTCCTATCGAAGAACATACTTTTAATTCCATAATCAAATTCATCTGTTTTTTCATGTTTCAGGTTATGGTTGGCTAATTGTAGAACGGCAGGGTAGGTTCCGGTTATGCTACCAAGCGTATATTGGACATTTTGGTATAAATCATTGGCCAGGCCATTAAGCGGAAAGTTCCCACTTTCACCCCAGTTGGCATATAGGTTTAAATTATTTAACCAGATAATTTGTTTGAAAGGCCATTCCCGTGCAATATCCCAATTTACTGCCAAAGAAGGGAATAAAGCATAATAATTTGTGTACAGCCCTTCCTTGATATGACTTAAATTTGTCACAGCCGATATAAAGTAAGTTTCATTATAATTATGACCTGCATTGGCCACATAAGAACCAATGGAACGTAGCACTGAACCATTTGGCCCATAAGCCGCCATAGAATTGCGCAGGTACGAGTAGCTATTCAACTCACCCTGCATGGTATCAACTTTCCACCAAAGGTTATCTTCATAAAACCTATAAGCTGCAACCAGATCTATTTTGTGTTTACCAAATGTATTGAAATAGGAAACATTATACTGATGGTTGTATAAAAAAACATCTTCATTACTTTTTATCGTGTTCATTACACTTCCAAGACTATTGAAAGATTGATCGGAACTGTAATTATAAACGGAATATCTCAGCATTAACGATTCCATGGCATTCAGGCTTAGGTGATCGGTAAGTTGCAGCCTTGCCGAACCGCTAATTATATGCGAATTGATGTTTAAGCTATTAGTATTATTAGCGATTATCTGTTGTACCGGCTCTTTTTGGTTTAAGGAAGTATAATTATAATATATTCTTTTATAGTAGTTATTATATTGATCGTGATAAAGTGAATCAGGGGTTGATTTGATACAGGGCGATTTGGTTATTCCTACAAAAAGAAGCGGGTTGCCCATGTAAATATCCTGATTGTCATTATTGTCCTGTGAACTTCCACGGTAACCAATATCTATGGCTAATTTTTTCCAAAATATCCGGCTAAGCCTTGTTGAAAGGGTATATCTCCTATAGCTTGCATTTGGCAAAATACCTTGTTGGTTGGTATAATTACCCGATAAATAATATTTTATAGTTTTAACTGTGCCCGATGCCGACAATTGATATTCCTGGGAAGAGCCATTACGGAATATTTCTTTTTGCCAGTTGTCATTACTAGGATTGTTAGTAATTTTCGGATAATAGTTGTATAAATATGACTGGATATTATTTTTTGCTAATTGAAGCGAAGAAAGAAAATCCTGTGTGTTCATCAGGTCATAAAAATTATTGAACCATTGAATACCTCCTTTAGTGGAGAAGCGAATCTCGTTTTCACCACCTTTTTTGGTATCAATCAAAACTACCCCATTTCCACCCTGGAAACCATATAACGCTGTTGATGAGGCATCTTTAAGCACGGTAACATTTTCAATATCGTGGATATTAAGGTCGGCAATGCCCAAACTGGACATATTTACAATAGGCACTGGCACCCCATCAACCACGTATAAAGGTTCGGCTGATGAAAAGAATGAATTTTGACCCCGAATCCTTATTTTTTCATGATCACCCGGAAGGCCCGATGTACTTGTTGCCCATACGCCTGTGATACTGGAATGTAAAATATCAGAAGCATTGTTTACGTTTTGCAGTTCAATGGTTTTGGCATTAATAGTTGGTATGTCCCTGCCATATTCCATACTGCCAAAGAACTTACGCTGACTTGAAACCTTTACTTCCTGTATTTGGCTGGTATAGGGTCTAAAAATAACATCTATCGACGTATCGCCAACCACATTTATTTTTCTTTCATAATCCTTATAACCAATAAACCTATACACTATTGTATATTCACCTGGCAAAAGGCTTATGGAATAAGTGCCATCAGAATTGCTTACAGTACCTGAAGTTTCTCCTTTAATATAAATGCTTGTGCCTGCCATGGTTTCATGTGTTGCGGAATCAACTACAATCCCGGTAATTTTGAATTTTGTGGTTGATTTTTTCTTTTTCAGGATTATGTAATCATCTTTTAATTCATAATCGACGGGCGCTGTTTTTTGAATTTCGTTCAAAATTTCCCTGATATTTAAATTGGGTTGGGCAATAGTTACGGTAGCATCGGGTGAAAAGGTTTTGCTGCTATAAGTAATATATACAACATTCGAAGCATTTATTAATTCAATAAGTTTGTCGAGTTTATAATTGCCTGGCCCTAAAGTTGATTTTTTATCGAGTATTGTATTCGTTTGCGCAGCAATATTAGCCGAAAACATGATAAAGCAAAAACATATATACTTTATCCTATGCCAGCTTAGCTTGTATTGATTTCCTTGGGGAAGGATCGTGGTTGATCGTGGTTTTGTCATGTAATGAATGTTAGGATAGTTTGTGGCTTACATTATTTGAAGTAAATAAGGATGCAATCGCCTTTGCTGATAATATTCACGCTTAACGTGCTGCTGATAATATTCAGGGCCTTTTCTAATGGCAAATTGTTAAAAGTGCCTGTAAATAATTCTTCATCAACGGGGTTAGACTGTTTTACATAAATTACTTTTGCTTTATAATAGGACGAAAATGTCTTGCATAGCTCAGCAAGCGGAGCATCGTTAAACTGGATAGTACCAGTTTTCCATGCCAGCATATTTAAATTCTTAACCTGTTCTTTCCTGAAGACCCCCAGCGATGCATCGTAAATTCCTTGTTGTCTGGGTAAAAGGATGAGTTTTTCGTTCTTGCCATCATTTTTATACAAAACGACTTTGCCTTTTATAAGTGTTAGTTTGGAAATATTTTCCTGCGTTTTAGCCATTAAATTAAATGAAGTGCCAAGTACTTCGGTTGTGGTGTGTTTGGCAATAATCTTAAATGGGTGTTTAGTGTCCCTTGCTACTTCGAAATATGCTTCACCGTTGATGTATACCTTTCGGTCGTGCTTATTAAATACTTTCGGGGCAAATAATATACTGTATTTGTTCAGGCAAACCCTGGTGCCATCAGAGAGGTGAATCGACAAAGTATCTGTGCCCGAATAATAACTAATTAATTGTTCACCAAAAAAAGAACCTTTCTTATTAAGCCATAAAGTGACTAATCCAAGTGAAACCAATAAAACTATGGTAGCCGCAACTTTGAGTATTGATAAAGTAAATTTCTTATGTTTAGCAACCGTTTGTTTACTAACAAAATCCCATGCTTTATCCGTTTCAGCATTAATATATTCATACGTTTTACCTGTGGCTTCCCAACATTCTGCCCAATCTTCGTAATATTCCCTATTGTCTGGCGAAGCTTTAAGCCAAGCATTAAATTCATCGAGTTCCGCTTTATTAGCTTTCTTTGTAAGATAAAGAACCGCCTTGTCAACGTTCATTTCTTTGTCCATAACATTTAATATTTATTGCTATGACGTGGAAAAATGTAAATTTCCTAGTCGAAAATGAAATATTTTTTAAAGTTTGAATTGAAAGAAACCGAATAAAAGGGAAATATTAAAAGAGTAGCAATTGGAGCAAGCTGTATTTTAAAAGTACTGACCTTATTTTTTTTGTTGCAATGGCCAAATGATTGTCAACAGTTTTTTCTGATATATTTAATTTTTCGGCAATCTCTTTTCTTGAAAGTTCACCGTACCTTTTTAGCGAAAAAACAGCAAAACACTTGTCGGGTAGCCCTTCAACCGCCTTGGTTATTATTTTACTGTATTCTTCGAACTCAAGTAATTGTGATGGAGTTTCCTGATCATTAAGTATTGGGGCTTCGTTGTATGAAATAAATGATTTTGAGTATTTTGTCCTCAAATAATCAATAGCCTTATTTTTAACAGAGGTATATAAAAATGACTTATATGATGAATGGATAATGATTTCATTTCTCATTTCCCATAGTCGGATGAATTTTTCTTGTACAATATCTTCGGCAATTACCTGGTTTCGGGTAATTCGGGTACAATACCTGAGCAGGCCGGGATAAAATTCCCTGAACAAATACTCAAATGTTTGTGGGTCTAAACTATTATTTTTTTTAGAATTATGGTTGAATAGAGCCATAGGACATTCAAAATTAGAACATACTCAAAGATACACTCATGTAATTGATACTTTAAAGAAAAAAGCTATAAATTCATTACCTGATATGAATATTTTGTAATTTGGTATATAAATTATTGATTATCAATATAAGGTCACAAATTGTGACCATTGGCTGATCATAAATAACTACTCACTTTTAAACTTATGCAAATACAATTTTTACAAAATAAAATTTAATTAGAAAACAAAAAAAAACGGCTTAATATTTCAATTACTATCTTAGGTTTTAATTATTAGTTTATAAGGATAATATTTTATATATTTCATAAATACCATACTGTCAAAAAGGGTGTTCAATTTTGTTGATTAAAACACCCTTATTTTATTAGTGTTTTCGTGTTGGAATTTATATAGTCAAAAATGATTACCTTTTTGATAGGTAGTTTTAATTTGCATTTATGTAAGAGATTTTCATTAAATTAACAAACTAATTATTTAATTTTGCGTACCATTACGGTACACAAATTAAAATAAAAAATATGTTAGTAATTAGTTCACGAGAATTTAGAGATAAACAGAAAATGTATCTTGACCTCATTGATAAAAAAGAACATGTTATTATACAAAGAGGGAAAAATAAAGCCTATGCTTTAACTCCAATTACTGAAACAGACCGGTATTTTTCTGAACCACAAATAAAAAAGCGTATAGCTCATTCTATTAAACAAGCAGAACGAGGAGAGCTTACAACATTACCCAAAGAAGAAATTAATAAATTTCTTGGGTTATGAGCTATGTCTTAAAATTAACGCCCGATGCAATTGAAGATATAGAATTTCATAAGAAAACCGGGGATAAAGCTACCTTAAAAAAGTTGGGTACTCTGTTAAATGAGTTGACCGAACACCCAATGACAGGAACGGGACAACCCGAAGAAATGAAGTATGAATTTGTCGGATGTTGGTCAAGACGGATAAATAAAAAACATAGGCTTGTTTATCGAATAGATGAAGAACAAATTACGGTAATAGTCTTACATGCAAGAGGACATTATAAAGACAAGTAAACGGGCAAATAAACCATTATCTTTTTGCTATTATGAATTTATGATATTTATATAAAGAGGATGGTTTGTCATTAACTTTTAACCAACCTTCTAACAGATTCATAAGCAATATTTATTAGATTTAGCGAGGGCTGTAGTAATTTTTCATGAAGTTTTCAGTTTCGTCTAAATCTCTTACTTCTTGTTTCATACCTTGCTGCATTATACTTGCAGGTGTATTCTCCGGAATGCATTTATAATTTTTCGATCCTTTTTTCTTTAATTTCTCAAGTTTATTTATGTCCTTAATGAGTTGTTCTTTAGTCACATTGAATTCATGAAGCTTATGCATTATATGAATATCAACATCAGTAATACTAGAATCTGTGGGTAACCCCATTCTTTTTGCGATTATTTTATAGCTATTATAATATGAAGTTAGTGAGAGTGTTCATGGATTTCTTGAATCAATTGACTTGGGAAAAATTTACTTAAAATGTTTTGAGCTTAAAAAAAGTTTTGAATAAATGAGAAAATTGTATAAAAATAAATTATAATAAAATCTAAATATTGGATAATCAATCAGGATATCTCTTTATTATTAAACTATATTTTGTATCCCGTTAAACTTTAAACCCCTTATAACTAATTTGTTACAAGGGGCTTCCTGTACCCGGGGCGGGAATCGAACCCGCACGAACATTGCTGCTCACAGGATTTTAAGTCCTGCGTGTCTACCTATTCCACCACCTGGGCAACTTAAGCATTTGAAACGTAAAATTAATAAAAACCCGCTTCTAATAAAAATCCCGACTGATCGGGAAATTTGAGCGGGAAACGGGACTCGGACCCGCGACCCCGACCTTGGCAAGGTCGTGCTCTACCAACTGAGCTATTCCCGCATAATGGTGGTGCAAAAGTAAAAATCTTTTTCATTTCAGCAAAACCCGGAATAGAAATTTCATTTTATATTTGATTGCATAATAATAGTCAACCTTATAGGATTTTTTTTAAAATAAAAAGATGATACCAGGAATATCCGATATCATCTTTGCTTTTAATACTATATAATTAATTCAAAGAATACTTTAGTATTACATCGGAATAGTAATTCAGTTTCCCGTTACGCGATTTCAGACTTCCAATCACTTTGTAACCTTTTGGTTGTATATATTGCTTCATTTTGCGGAACATACTTCCGGTTGCTATTTTGTAAGTTGTAAATAGGACTGTTAGCTTGTCCTTCGATTCAGGAATTCTTGAAGCAAAGTCAACCCAGGTATGTTCAGGCTTCTGGCCAAATAAAATATGGCCACTTGTCCAGCAACCAAGGTATAATCTATCGGCTGCTTCAATATCGCTTTTCGTAATTTCATGAATTGAACCAATTTTTACTTCAGCATTTCTTTTTTTCAATTGATCGCTGATTTCCCGGGCCATTTTTTGAGTTGTCCCATTCTTACTGTCATATACTACCAATGCTTTCATTGCTTTTTTATTAATTTTCGAAGCAAAAATAAATTGATAAATAATTTTGCAGCAGTTAAAAAAGGCGAATGCCCAAATAAGAGAGGTGAACAGGGAAAATGAAAGTTTAAAAACTATAACCCTGAAATCCTTTTTATATCATTCAGCTTATTAAGGGCTTCGATTGGAGTAAGGTTATTAATATTCAGATTTTTAATTTCATCACGGATTTGCTTCAAAACAGGGTCTTCGAGTTGGAAAAAACTCAATTGGTATCCTTCTCGTTTCTGGCCAATATCAGCCGATGGCCTGGAAGGTTTATCAGAATGTTGCGATGATTCCATTTCCTTTAAAATATCTTCTGCACGCCGAACAACACTTTTAGGCATACCTGCCATTTGTGCAACATGAATTCCAAAACTATGTGCACTTCCGCCACGGACTAATTTTCTCAGAAATAATACTTTATTGTTAAGTTCTTTAATTGATACATTGAAATTTTTTATCCTTGAAAATGTAGACTCCATCTCGTTTAATTCATGGTAATGCGTCGCAAAAAGTGTCTTTGCCCTGGCTGTTGGATGCTCGTGAATATATTCTACCATTGCCCAAGCTATAGAAATTCCATCGTATGTACTGGTTCCACGTCCAATTTCATCTAAAAGTACAAGGCTACGTGGTGAAAGGTTATTCAATATGCTGGCAGCTTCGAGCATTTCAACCATAAATGTAGATTCACCAAAAGATATGTTGTCTGATGCCCCTACACGGGTAAATATTTTATCGACCAAACCAACGGATGCCGCTTCGGCAGGAACATAGCAACCTATTTGTGCTAAAATAACTATTAATGCTGTTTGTCACAACAAAGCAGATTTACCAGACATATTTGGACCGGTAATTATTATAATTTGCTGATCGTTGCTATCAAGAAACACATCATTACTAATATAGGGCTTGTCGGATGGCAATTGCTTCTCGATAACAGGATGGCGGCCATTTTTAATTTCAATTACATCGGAATCATTCAGATTTGGCCTTACATAATTGTTTTCAATTGCAATCCTTGCAAATGACAATAAGCAATCGAGCCTGGCAATCAGGGAAGCATTAAGCTGAAGTGCTGGAATATAATCAACAAGGCTTTGCACCAATTCCTGGAACATGCTTGTTTCAATCGACATTATTCTTTCTTCGGCACCCAGGATTTTTTCTTCGTAGGTTTTTAGTTCCTCGGTAATATAGCGCTCTGCACTAACAAGTGTCTGCTTTCGTATCCATTCCTGGGGAACCTTGTCTTTATGTGTATTTCGGACTTCAATATAATATCCAAAAACATTATTGAAATGTACTTTAAGTGAAGAAATGCCAGTCCTTTCACTCTCTCTTTGCTGAAGTTTCAATAAATAATCTTTCCCTGAGAATTGGATTTCTTTAAGTTCGTCAATCTCGCTGTTGACGCCTTTCGCAAAAACGCTACCCTTACCTATTTGGTTTGGAGGTTCCGGTAATATTTCCCTCTCAATCCGGGAAGCAATGGTATTGCATGGATTTAGTTGTTCGGCAATTTTTACCAAAGGGGCAAGTCCGCTCAGAGAACTTACATTTTTAACCGGCCCGATTGCTTCAAGTGCAAGTTTAAGCTGAACTACTTCACGCGGATTTATGCGGCCCACAGCAATTTTCGATGCCAGTCTTTCAAGGTCGCCAATTATTTTTATTTGTTCTTCTATTACTTCACGAATTTCTATATTATTTATAAAATGCCCGACTATATCATGACGTTCGCAGATGGGCTGAATCTCTTTTAAAGGCATTGCCAGCCAACGCCTGAGCATTCTTCCTCCCATTGAAGAAAAAGTATGGTCAATAACGTCAAGTAAAGCTTTTCCTCCTTCGTGAATAGGTTGAAATAATTCGAGGTTCCGGATTGAAAACTTATCGAGCCAGACATATCGGTCTTCTTCGATTCGGGAAACAGATGTGATATGATCGACCTGTTTGTGTTCGGTTATTTCTAAATATTGCAAAATTGCACCGGCAGCTATAATACCTGATGAAAAATCGCTAATTCCAAAACCTTTGAGTGAAGAAGTTTGAAAATGTTTAAGCAATTTGTTCTCTGAATTTTCAAAAGTAAAAATCCAGTCGTCTAATTTATAAGTATAAAATTTATTTCCAAATAATTCGACAAACTCCTTATGACGGCTCTTCTCGTAAAGCACTTCCTTGGGTTGAAAACTGCTGAGCAGTTTATCAATATAATCGAAATTTCCTTCAGCTACCAAAAATTCGCCGGTTGAAATATCGAGAAATGCAATACCCGCATGGTTTTTATCGAAATGGATACAAGCCAGGAAATTATTTTCTTTGTGTTCCAGGACATTGTCATTAAGTGATACACCCGGTGTTATTAGCTCGGTAACTCCACGTTTGACAATCTTTTTTGTCAGCTTCGGGTCCTCGAGCTGGTCGCATACAGCTACCCGTTGGCCGGCTCGCACAAGCTTGTGTAAGTATGTGTCCAAAGCATGATAAGGAAACCCGGCAAGTTCAACAAATTGTGCAGAGCCATTGGCTCGCCGGGTAAGTGTGATACCAAGTATTTCTGAAGCCTTGATAGCATCTTCGCCAAAAGTTTCATAAAAATCACCAACCCTGAAAAGCAAAATCGCATCCGGGTGTGTTCCCTTGATGCTATAATATTGCTTCATCAAAGGCGTTTCAACGTATTTTTCGTTTTCGGCCAATTTAATTTAAATTGATATAGCAAAAATAAGAGTTTGAAAATGAAAGCCGAATTTTTAGCTATATTAAATTTTAAACCCATGGAATATTTCTCATCGTTGCTTGAGGAACAATACAATTGAAAACTCAGTTTACAATTCTTAAAAAAAACGTAGATAAAAACTGTTAGTTCAGAAATAGGCTTTCTGGTAAATTCTGCAAGAAAAAGTTATAATTTCTACGAATTGATAAATAATGGATTATTTATTGCCTATAAACACTTTTATAAATATTGTTTCACGTGTGATTTGATAAAACAAGACAGTTTTTAATATTGCTTATTCGAAAAGGTTTATAAGAAATTAATGAATTTTCTTTTTACTATTATATAGTTTTTAAATTCCCAAATTGATTTTCCAAAGAAGATATATTTTTCTAAAAAAGAAACAAACCTGTAGCGGAATACTTCATGTTTGTGCGGCATCCTGTTTTTATAAGGTTTCCCTGTCAATTGAAGTTCGGTTTGCCAATTCATCTTTGAAATCCAGTCATGCATGGACTTGGGATGAGTACCTTTAAAAACAGGCAACCTATCCATCGGGCCATAATCGAAAGATGCATATTTTGGGTTTTCTTTTGAAAGTTTTTCAAATTTTTCCTTGCCAATATATAAACTCCGGAACTCACGTATCCGGACTTTTACGCATGAAGGCGGGCGCACCCATCCATAATGAAAAATATAGGCATCAATACTAATTACTTTGAGTTTAAAAGTTCCAACCTTTTTATGAAAACTTACACCATCGAAACCAGGAATTTTACGAAATGATTGTGCGTCGCGCCACGAATGAATATCAGGCCGGTTTCTGATAATACGTATTTCGTTTTTGTACCACCCGTGAGAAGATTGATAATGGCCATAATCGCCCCAGAAATGAATATATTTAAACAATAAACCTTCAACTTCTGTATCATTGATCAACTGTTCGCAGGTGTTTCTGATAGTTTGCAGATTTTTCTCGTGAACCACCTCATCAGCCTGTATATAGAACAGCCAGTCCCCAGTACAATAAGATTTGGCTAAATCAGTTTGTTGAGCCAGAATTGTACCATTGGTATACTTCTTTGTATCCCAAACGGAATCGTAAATTTTAATTTTATCGCTTCCGATACTTTCTATTTCCCGACGTGTAGTATCATCGGGATCGCTGTCGCCCAAAACAACTATAAACTCATCAACTATCGGCAAAATTGAAAGAATCGATTCTTTTATTGGATAGTATAATTTACTAACATTTTTGCCTATTGTAAAACCACTAATTTTCATCTGTAAATATTTCTATTTTTTATGGTTAGATGGAATGTCCGTTCATTATTTATTACAATTCGAATGATTTAAGAATCATGGACATTTCATTTCACTATTTTTTATTGTAAGTAGTCATTGTTCTTTCAAGGCCAATAGTGACAAAAGATTTAATTATATCGCCTGCGATTTCTATTTTTGCCGGAAGTAATTTTTCTTCCTCATCATCCCACTTGCTAAGTACGTAATCGACCTGCCGGCCCTTATTAAATTGATTTCCTATACCAAATCTTAACCTCGCATAATCTTGCCTGCCAAGTACCATGTTGATGTCATATAAACCATTATGACCGCCATCGCTGCCTTTAGGCCTTAAACGCAAAGAGCCAAACGGCAATGCAAGGTCGTCGACAATTACCAATAAATTTTCAACAAGTATTTGTTCTTTCTGAAGCCAATAATTTATTGCCCTGCCGCTCAAATTCATAAATGTAGTTGGTTTTACGAGGATAAGCAAGCGGCTTTTATATTTCATTTCGGCCTTATACGAGTATCGTTTATCTTCAAAACAAATATTGGATGCTTTTGCTAAAGCATCCAATATATCAAATCCTATATTATGTCGGGTATGGGCATATTCATCGCCAATGTTGCCTAACCCTGCAATGAGGTATTTCAAGGTCTTATAACATTAGTTTATGCTTTGGCTTTAGCTTTAGTTTCAGGCGCTGTTGCCGTTGCTGCTGCTGCTGGAGTAGCTTCAGCACCTTCTGCCCCTGGTTCCTCGGCTTTTGCAGTTATTCTGGAAGACAGAATACTTACAACAGGTTCCCGGCCATTATTAAGTAAAGAGAGATTTGCAAATTTAAGGTCGCCGACTTTTATACTTTGGCCAACTTCAAGTTGTTCAACATCTATTTCCAAATAGTCAGGCAAGTCATTAGGAAGTGCCTTAACAGTAATTGTCCTTTTAACAAGGTTCAACCTGCCGCCTTTTTTTACCCCAATGGAATTCCCTATAATATGAATTGGGATATTTATTGTTATTGGTTTGTCTTCTAAGATTTGCATAAAATCGATATGCAATATTTCATCAGAAACAGGATGGAATTGAATTTCTTTCATAATTGCTTCGTATTCTTTCCCGTCTATATTTAACTTCACAATATAGACATTCGGCGAATACACCAGATTTTTAAACGCCGGTACATGGGCAGAGAAGTTAACATTTTCACCTATACCATAAATTATGCATGGCACACTTCCTTCTTTGCGCAATGCATGTGTGGCTTTCTTGCCTAAATCCTTTCTGATTGTTCCTTTAATTTCGATTGTTTTCATTTTAATTTTTTTAATTGTGCTACTCAGAATTAACTTTAAATTATTGACATACTGTTAATTCCCCATTACACGAAAGCATAAAATACTTTTTTAAACAGGGAGTGCAAATATAACAACTTAAATAATAAAATTGCCACTTATCGATTGATAGTTATATACCTTGTTAATTGTGTCGGCAAAAATATCGGCAATCGAAATCACTTTTATTTTCGAACATTGTTGTTTCAGTGGTATTGTATCAGTTACCATCACTTCTGTAATCTTCGAATTTTCAATTCTTTCGTAAGCGGGACCTGAAAGAACCGGGTGTGTAGCAACAACCCTTACACTGCGTGCCCCTTCTTCAATCATCATGTTGGAAGCAACTGTAATTGTACCGGCAGTATCAATCATATCGTCTATAACAACAATATTTTTATCGCGAACATCTCCAATTACTTTGAATTCTTCTATAACATTGGCCTTTTTCCTAAGCTTGTAACAAATAACCATTTCTGTTTTAAGAAAACGCGAATACGCATTGGCACGTTTGCTGGCACCCATATCGGGCGCTGCAACCACCATGTTGTCGAGACAAAGTGTATTAAGGTAAGGGACAAAAATTGATGAAGCATATAAATGGTCTACAGGTACGTCAAAAAATCCCTGAAGTTGATCTGCATGAAGGTCCATAGTCATTACCCTGTCGACACCGGCTGCAGTGAGCAGGTTGGCAACCAACTTGGCCCCTATTGCTGAACGTGGACGGTCTTTCCTGTCCTGCCGCGCCATACCAAAATATGGCATAA
>Ga0182027_10010522_pt1 | contig 13146 bp, 10 predicted proteins | sample 712E1DmetaG_FD_121300 | JGI IMG/M metagenome (GOLD analysis project Ga0182027, IMG submission 121300) | Permafrost microbial communities from Stordalen Mire, Sweden - 712E1D metaG (Illumina Assembly) | ecosystem: Environmental > Terrestrial > Soil > Wetlands > Permafrost | place: Sweden...
CATAAGCGCGCACATAATACGTAGTATGTGCTGTTAAACCTGTAATAGAACTTGTATAGTTGCCCGAAGTAGCATTATCAGTTGTAAAGCTATTTGATGTTGTTGGATTCTGGCTGGTACTCCAACAAACCCCGCTTGCCGTTATCGTTGCACCTCCATTGGACGAAATGTTGCCCCCACTTGTAGCTGTTGTTTGTGTGATTGAACTTACCGAACTGGTTGATAAGGTTGGGAAGGTTATGGCTGACAATGTTGTAAATGTTTGCTGTGTGCCATAATCTGTACCCGCACTATTAGTAGCGTAAGCACGAACGTAATAAGTAGTGCCAGGGGTCAACCCGGTAATACTTGTATTAAATGCCCCTAAGCCTGAACCAACATTAATATAATTGTCAGATATTGTTGGGTTGGCAGATGTGCCCCAGCAAACCCCGCGCGATGTAACAGACGAAGCCCCTGCGTTTTCAACCTCCCCTGCCAATGTTGCCGTGGTAAGGCTAATGTTTTCAGCCGAATCTGTAATTACCTTAGCCAGGTTACTGGTTATTATTATTACCAATTTTTTTGTAAATGCATTTGCTGCATCGTTCAAGGTAAGTATTGCCGTGTCAGAAAATTGGCCTACCGGATAAATTACCGCTTTGGAATTATTCTGTGAATTTGTTCTCAATTTTACCAAATTGGTATCGTTAACAGACCAAGTATAAACAGGTGGTTTTTTTGCCTGGTAGGTTGTTGCCGACAATACCATGCTGTCGAGCCTGGTAGTGGTGGCCAAATCTGAATAATATCCCCCATTGGATGTATTATAATACCATTTTATGCTGTCTAAACCATAAATTTGGTTCCAGTTTTCATTTATAACAACACCCGCTAAGGTATCAGTTTGAAAATTAGTAGGTGTGACATAATCTTTAATATAGCTGTCCGTACCAGCATTTGTATTGTTTACGGCATCTACCTCGAGGCTGAATTGGTTTACCCTTCGCGGGGTCATGTAATTAAGCCAATAGAAACTATTTGAATTTTGGATAATATCAACCTGGATTTTATGGAAAACACCTGCAAGCAGCTTATCATTGGCAATGGCATAAAAAGGGCCAGGGTTGGCAATTTTGTTTAGCACAGTTGGGTCTATTTCATTTCCAAGCCCAATGGAATAAACTTTTTTATCTGCCCTCGCCGATACAATCTGGCCAATTGTAGCACTGCCCTGATCGTCGGTACCATCGGTATAAACAATCAGGTACCCATCTATTAACGAGTCGGTGTTAAAAGAAGTTGACCATCTCGATAAACCGGTTATTATCGAGCCATACAAGTTGGTGGATGCATTCCCGACCTTTATTCCATTTATGGCATTAATAAGTTTCGTTGTATCCGCCGTAAAATCCTGTAATAATTTGGGCTGATCGGAAAAAACATATAGGGCAACCTCCTGGTTTTTCACAATTGAACGGACAAATGTAGCAGCTGCCTTCTTAATTGTATCAATTTCGTTTGCTACACTAAGGCTGTTGTCAAACATTAATACAGTTTTAAGCCTGAAAGGAACCTGATTTATTTTATTAACATACATGAAAGATTCTGTAGGCGATATCGGAGAACCTGCCTCTTTAATAACAAAATCGCTACTGGTTAAATAATCTACGCCATTATTTAAAGAATCAGAAACAGAATAAAAAACATTCACAAAACAAGGTGTAGTAGTTTGAAGCAAATCTTCTTTAAACCTGTAGAATTTAGAGCCAAAAACAAATTTATAATTTTTCGATACGATGGGCGATTCATTAATATATGCAACGCGGTTGCCATAATAGCCTGTATATTTAAGCATATCGCCTAAATTTACAACAAGGCCAGTACCTGTTTCAATTGTGGCATTCATATCTAATACCGTTTGGTTATAAGCTGTTTGATATGAACTTTCAGCAAAGGTTTTTGTACCCGTATATTTTATACCGGCAAAATTTACACTGGCAGATTCGCAATACACTTTCGCCGTTTTGTTCAGGCCATTTCCCGATATATTTACGAGGTACATTCCCTGGTTTTCTGGTACAAATTTGCAAACATGTATTCCTTGGCAAAATGTGTTATTATACCTTGCAACAAGTTGCCCTGTCAAATTATAAGCCTGGATATTAATGTTGTCGGCTTTTGCTAAAGCAAATTCGATATTCATGGCATCTGTAAAAGGGTTCGGATATATACTGTAAGTTGAATTATCTAAAGGGCTAATTGGTTTTATATCGTTTCCGCCAAAATTGATGGTCAACGTAAAATTGGTTTTTAAAACCGTAAATGTGTTGTTTTTCGTATTATCAATACGTACACTATCCAACGTTAATTGCTGAGAACTGGCTGAGCCAAATGCCCCTGTAAAAGTTAGCACAATACTTTTCTGGGCAAAGGAATTGATAGACATCATCAGTAGCGAAATCAGGGCAATTTTTTTCATAGTTTCTAGTTTTTTTATTTCCAAAGATAAATATTTGAAGTTTTATAGGAATACTTAAAATTGAGTATATTTATACTAAAAAAACAAATTATGGACCAGAGAAAAATTGATTTAAGAGGTAATATAATAAACATAGCGGAAAGCATTGGCAAAGGTTTCCCGGTTATTTTTGTACATGGCAACTCGCTATCGTCAAAAGTTTTTTTGCACCAGATTGAAAGTGATTTGGGCAATCATTACAGGTTTATTGCATTCGATTTCCCGGGGCATGGGGAATCTGAAAAATCTGGCAATCCTGAAAAAGATTATTCAATTAAAGGAATGATAAATACATTGACAGGTGTTGTCAAAGCTTTAAATTTAAAGGAATATATTATTGTTGCCCATTCGTTGGGCGGACATGTTGCTATTCAATCTTCGCCCCAATTGAATGGGTTAAAAGGGCTGATGCTGTTTGGAACGCCGCCCATCCCCATTCCACCGGTATTTTCAGAATACTTTTTGCCAAACCCGGCGTTGAATTTTTTATTTAAAGGCGCCCTCGAAAAAAATGAGATGGACGAACTGACATCTGCCATGATTGCTGAAAAGGGGGAAGCCCGGGACTTTATATTAAGCGATATAATAAAAACCGATCCCCCGGTACGCGATAATATTGGAAAATCTATTATGGAATGTGCCTTTGGAGGAGATGAAATTCAAATTCTGAAACAATTACAAATACCGATATCGGTGGTTCATGGGTTAAGGGACACAATAGTTAACCTGGATTATATTAAAAAAGTCAGTTTTAAAAACCTTTGGGAGAATGAAATAAAAATAATCCCGAATGCCGGACATTGCCCGCAATTAGAAAATGCAAAAGAGTTCAATACTTTATTAGGCCGGTTCCTGGATTTTGTAACAAAAAAGCCATGAATGCAAAATAAGAAATGGCCACAAATACACGAATGATTTTTTATTCGCGTATTCGTGGCTTAAAAAACATTTAATATGTCGGAAATATTCTACAAAGAAGAAAGCTACAAAATAATAGGCATTTGTATGGAAGTCTTTAACAACCTGGGAGCTGGCTTTCTTGAAATCGTTTATAAAGATGCCCTGGAATACGAGTTTCGAAAAGAAAATATTTATTATGAAAGGGAAAAAGAATTTACAGTAAATTATAAAGAAATAGTGCTTCCTCATAAATTTTATGCAGATTTTATAGTTTTCGATAAAATTATTTTGGAAGTAAAGGCTGTCTCCGGGATTGAAGAATCATTTATAGCGCAGGCAATAAATTATCTGACAGTATCAAAAAACAAGCTGGCGCTTATAGTTAATTTTGGAGAATTAAAACTAAACTATAAACGCGTCGTTAAATAGAATTATTAGCCACGAATACACAAATAATATTTTATTCGTGTATTCGTGGCTAAAAAAATCAAAACTTTAAGCCTTTTTCCATCGCAAAAGTTATTAGTTCGCGGATATTTTTTGTGCCTGTTTTGCAGAGCATATTTCTACGATGTGTATCAACAGTGTGGCTGCTTATTGACAAAACTTCAGCAATTTCTTTACTTGTTTTGCCTTGTGCCAGCAACCCTAAAAGTTTAATTTCTGCAGTTGTTAAAATATCTTTGTTAATTAAGGCCAAAAGCTCTTCATCAGGAAATTTAAATACACTCAAGTCCGGGCCGGTATAAGTTAAGTCAATACAATTGCTTTTTTTGATATGCGAAATATCGGTATAAACAGCAAGTGTCAAGACCATTTTGCCAGCTTTATCTTTTTTGAACATGCAGGTTTGGCGCAGCATCCTTAAATAACTTCCATCTGCTTTACCAATCCTGTAATCCATATTAAACACATATTCGAAAGGCCCGGAAGGAATATCGAAAGCAAATTGAATCGTTTTTTCGGTTGCTTTTGCAATTATTGCCCTGTCATCGGGATGAATAATATCGTACATTTTTTTCAGGGTAATTTCTTCAATCCTATAGCCAAGGATAGTTTCAATATTTTTGCCTGCAAATACTATTTTTTTAGCTTCTAAATCGGCAATGTATAAAAATTGCCTACCAAGTGTAAGTATATTGTTCAATTCAGCGTTATGAAATAATTGTTGACGGTAAAATGGAAGTCCTGGATCAAATTCCAAACCCGAAAGAAAGTTAAATAAGTGGTCGCTTTCCTGAATCACATTAATAAGATTTCTGAAAGTAAATATATAAAAATCAACATAATTTATAAATATGTGTATCCGAATAAATAACAATGAACTTTCAATTTTCCTTTACCGTCAAACTTCTGAATTCAAAGCATGAGTTAACACAATCCATCCCCCAACTTCTCCCCATGGCTATATACATATCTTGTTTATCACGTCCCTATGGGTTTTTAAAAGTGAGGGGAACTCACAATTCCAATAATATACATTGCATACTATTTGTGAATATATTAAATATCTTGCTGTTACAAAATGTTTTTCCAGCATTTTATCGCAGCGGCAAATGAAATGATCGAATTTAATGAACCTTTGAATCGGGTCAGGGTTATCTCTAATTTATTATATTTATATGTTTTAGAAATATATAATATAGATATAATCCATATATAACTTAGATATAATTTACTATTAATTTATATTTATAAGTTGTATATTAAATATTTATTTTACTTTATAAATATACATATTAAATTATGGTTTTAAATAAAGGACTTTAGAATATTCCATGAAGTATTAGAGGATTATCCTATGTAAAAGGATTTATGTTACTTACGTTTTAAATGGATATGCAAGCGAAGCAAAGCCAGATTTAAATTCTAGAAGGGATTGTCAAATCGCATTCTGTCGAACATAAGATGGACTCATGCTTTCAAAGATGTGTACATAGCCCTGGACTCTGTTTGGGATGACTCTTCGGCAATAGTAATATTCATAATTACTGATATGAATATTTTAAAATTTTAACGATTATTAGTAATACTTCATCCTGTTTTTCGTCCTATTAGAAATTAAATAATTGCTGATAAATTACTTTTGCAATATCATGAAGTGGAAATTGATCGCTTATATTTTCCTTTTTAACCAATATCTTTCCGGGCAGGAAATATACAGGCCGCCATTGCTTCATGATCAGGCAAAATTTGATAGCATTGAAATAAATACATTGCTGGATTCTTTGTCACTACGCAAACTAAATTTCATTTTTTTTGATAACAATTTTGATTATTTAAAAACGAATAATACAATTAAAAATCCCGAAATTATTCACAATGGCCCTGATGAAAATAAACGTTTACAAAAAGTATTGGGCAACTATCCGGATTTCAAAAAGAAATTCCTGGCATTGGATATCAAAGACAATGTACCAGATCTTCACCTGCCAAAAGCAAAAGGCGGCACACCTAAAATGCTCAATCCTGATTTTATTGGTAGTTTAGGTTTCTTAATAAATAGTCCAATTTCTTTTTTCTACTATAATTTCAGTAAAGAAGAGCAGTCGCGGCGCAAGTTTTATGCTTTGAATGCCGACTTGCCAAACCGAAGGTGCATTGATGCAAAATATAATAAAGAAAAAGTACAACTTTGGACTGGTCTAAAAGACGAAGAATTAACGGAGTTTGTATTGTATTGTGATTTTGATGATTCTTTCCTTTCAAAAGCAAGTGAATACGATTTAATAGAGAAGGTTTTAAAAAAGCTTGCCGATTTTAAAACTTTTAAAGATTCCTGCAATTACAAGAATTAAATAACATCATTTCAGGGTTAGAAAAGATTTTTAGGACTTTGGCCCAATATATCGACTTTTTAATAATCTCATGGCCTAAGCTTGGATTAATTGAAGAAGAATTAAATAAAGGGACTTAGCCTTAAATAAATTATCCTGAATTGACGTTAATTAATCCTTCCCAAAAATATTACGGATTGATTGACAACAAATAAATTCAAAGGAACAAGCAACAGATAGTTTTATAAAAAAGTCCAGGGTTATTGAAACAATGGCCTAACTTAACATTCGAATTAATCTAACCTAAATCATTATTTGAAGAAAAAACTTCTTTCACCGTTTCATTAAACCCTGAACCTCTATAAATTACTGAAATATAAAATTTGCTTATTTGCCTTTCATTAAGAAGACAACTATGTCAGGTTAATACCCTATTCTTTCTTATTGAAACAAATAAATACCTTAAGAATTTTTGTTTCTTATTGAAAATATCTTTAAAATTCGTGTAGGTTTGTTAATCAATTCATTATCCATGAGAATTCTGCCAATATATTTTTCTCCTTTCAAAGCCAAAGGAACTGCGATGTTTGGATCTGCTCCCGGGAAAACATGGCAGAAACTTTATCCTGATGATGAATTAGGCCGTTGCAGTTGGGCATTGAGATCGCTTTTAATTGATGATGGGGAAAATATAGTACTCATTGATTCAGGGTTTGGAAATTCCAATAAATATATCCTTATCGAATATTGTCTGGACAATTTTGAAACTTCGTTTGACATTTTAAATGCTTCAGTTTATAAGCCAGAACAAATTACCCATGTTGTGCATACACATCTGCATGTCGATCATTGCGGGGGAAGTTTTTTAATAAATGAAAAGGATGAGCTGTCTCCGGCTTTTCCAAATGCCGTATATATTGTCAGTCAATCTCAGTTGGAAACGGCTTTGAACCCTTCGGATTTTGAACGAAGCTCCTTTCAGCCTGAAATAATTTCAGAATTTGCAAATCATAAAAAATTACAACTTATCAAAAATGAATGTTTCCCGTTTCCCTGGCTTGAATTGGATATTTTTAACGGGCACACGAAAGACCTTATTATTCCTGTAATACACACTAATAAGAAACCTATTGTTTTTGCCGGCGATTTAATCCCTTCAGCAACACATTTAAATTTGCAGGCTACTATGGATTACGATATCAACCGGTTGTTAAGCCTTACGGAAAGGGAAAATTTTCTGGAAGAAGCTTTTGAAAACGATAGTATTTTGTTTTTCCAACACGATTTATATTACGAATGTTGTTCGCTTAAAAAAGAAAACAGCCGGGTATTATCGGCTGAATTTTTCAAATTATCTGATATCGCTTTTTAGAAAAGCCACCTGAATTTTCAAGTGGCTTTTTAATTAAAATGTATTATTATTAATTTTTTACATACAGCCATGCATCCTGAATAACGCTGGACCGAAGGTTATTCAATGCACTCAGGGCATCTTTGTAATCGTTACTGGCAAATGTACTCACCAGATTAAAGCCATTTGGCGCCATAATGATCTGCGATTTATAGCCTTTCAATTTCATTTCTTTTACATAGCTTTCTGCATTTAAAGGATTACGAAAACTTCCTGTAATTACATGATAATTTCCATTAAGCCCACAACATTTCTGGACGGAATCAATTTTTGCCTTCGAATCCTTTTTCAGTTTTTCCATTTGGGCGGCAAACTCAAGAGAATCGTCTTTCAAAGAGTTTTCAAGGCGTTCAATATATTCTTTCATCCTCTTTTTTTCACCTATAATACCTTTCTTGCGTAAATAATTGCAATTGGTGCTCAACAAAGCAATAATTGCTAATAAAAAAGCTATTTTTTTCATATCAGTCTGGGTTAAGTTTAAAAAATCAGTGGAAATGTACAAATTATCATTTTAGTTTGCAAGAAAATTACTGAAAATGAACACTTCAGATGAAATGATTTTTTTAGTCCATGCCACCCTGAAAAGCCTAAAACCTAAAATTGCAACAAAAATATCAAAACGTTAGAATTCACAAAATAAAAAAATCATTGAAAAATTAGGCGTATTCTTTAATTTAATTGGCTTAATGTGTATTTTTTGGAGTAATTTATTGTTTTAATAATAAAAATACGATAGCATAAAGTATTTTGTTCTTTATACTTTTACATTATGTAATATTTTTTAAAATCAGATTAAAATCTATGCCAATCGATTTTTCTAAAATACCATCGCCCTGTTATGTTATCGATGAAGGGTTACTGCGAAAAAACCTTGAAATAATAAGCAGTGTCCGCGATAAAGCTGGTGTTGAGATAATCCTCGCTCTGAAAGGTTTTGCCATGTGGTCGGTGTTTCCTATTATTAAAGAATATGGTTTTAATTATGCAACGGCCAGTTCTTATAATGAAGCCAGGCTTGCATTCGAAGAAATGGGCACTCCGGCGCATACATATTGTCCTGCATATACCAATAATGACTTTGAAAAAATTGCTGATCTCAGCAGCCATATAACATTTAATTCTCTATCTCAGTTTGAAAGATTTTATCCTCAAATTAAAAATATTAAAAATTCTATAAGTGTTGGATTACGGGCAAACCCGGAATTTTCAGAAGTGAAGGCACTTCTTTATAATCCCTGTGCCCCAGGAACAAGGTTGGGAATTACCGCTTCAAAATTTACAGATAAATTACCCCAGGGAGTCGAAGGGCTTCACTTTCATGCTTTATGCGAATCGAGTTCCTATGACCTTGAAAAGACTTTGGCAGCATTTGAGAAAAATTTTGGCCATCTTTTATCACAGGTTAAATGGGTAAATATGGGCGGAGGCCATTTGATGACCAGGAAAGATTATAACTGCGACCATTTAATTTATTTACTTAAAAATTTTAATAAACACTATCCGCATTTACATGTTATTCTTGAACCTGGCGCTGCTTTTGCCTGGGAAACAGGCTACCTTGTAGCTTCAATATCAGATATAGTTGAAAATTCAGGTATAAAAACTGCTTTGCTCGATATATCGTTTACGGCCCACATGCCAGACTGCCTTGAAATGCCTTATAAACCTTTAATTTTAAAGGCTGTCGATGAAGAACCCGGCAAACCAACTTACAGGTTTGGCGGAAATAGTTGCCTTTCAGGCGATTATATGGGCAACTGGTCCTTTGATCACGAACTTGAGATCGGCGAAAAAATAATTTTCAACGATATGATCCATTACACGATGGTTAAAACTACAACATTTAATGGGGTTCAGCACCCATCAATTGGAATTTGGAACAACGAATCCGAGTTCAGGCTAATAAAAGAATTTGGTTACGAAGATTATAAAAACAGGTTATCGTAAAAAGTGAGACCGGAAAAAGGAGTCCGGATGCCGGATACATTTCATCAGACTCCAGCCTCTGTTTTCCAGTCTCCGGTTTCCTGAAATCAATGCAATATTTTAAAAAGTAATTCTCTCAATAGTTCTCCATCAGGGACAGATGTATTGCCAACTCCTTTTGATTTCATGTCGTAATCGCGCAGGTATGAGATAATCGCGACAGTCTGAGAAGGATTGTATTTCCTGGCAGCTTGTTCATATTCAGCCACAAAATATGGATTTATACCGAGATTAGATGCTACGGACGATCTTGATTTGTCAGTAAGAAAATGAAAGGTAAGCACTTTACTGAAAAAACTGAACAGTACCTGAATAGTAACAGTGAAAGGTGCTGCTTTTGGATTTTTACTAAAATAATCAGCTATGCGGTTGGCCTTTAAAACATTTTTTTGACCAAGAGCCTTAGTAAGCTCGAAATTGTTATAGTCCTTACTAATGCCAATATTCTTTTCGATGTGCAGTTTGTTTATAAGTTTTGTGCCTTCGGGCAGCATTAAACTCAGTTTATCGAGTTCGTGTGCAATCTTGCTTAAATCGTTTCCTAAAAATTCAGTAAGCAATGCTGCAGCTTCAGCATCTATTGCAATTCCTTCTTTCTTAAGAAAATTAATAACCCAGTCAGGGATTTGGTTATCATAAAGTTTTTTTGACTCAAGTATTTCGGCATTTGCTAAAAGTGTCTTGTAAAATTTTGTACGCTTATCTAAAGTTGAATATTTATAATTAATAACAAGAATGGTTGACTTTAAAGGCTTTTCAACGTAAAAAATCAAGTCTTCAATTTTTTTTAATTCCTGGGCTTCTTTCACAATTACTACCTGATAATTTGCCATCATCGGGAAACGTCGTGCAGCATCTATTATCGATCTTACATCAGCGTCTTTTCCATAAAACACAATTTGATTGAAAGTTTTCTCAGCTTCGGTAAGTAAATGCTTTGAAATATAATCGGTAATTAAATCGAGGTAATATGCCTCATCGCCCATTAGCAGGTAAACGGGATGAAATATTTTATTTTTAAGGTCATTTAGTATCTGCTCATAATCTTTCATAATCAAAAAAAAGATATTAATTATCGACCAAAGTTTAAATTTGCATTTTGTAACAGCGACCAAAAGATACTTCAATTAGTCGCTGTTCACAGAAAAAATATTTCGTTCAAATATATGAAGAAATGACCTGTCAAATTTAAATAAAAACAAAAATCATGATGAAACATCCATGCACTTGCGTTCACAAAAGGAAATGAATATAACATGGATGTTCTGTGAGAATCAACTGTAAGATTATTAAATGTTTAACCTAATTATATTCTCATGAAATTGAACTTGCCTGAATTTGAATTTACTTTTAAAGATGAAGGAGGCAGGCGTTTTATTTTTGATAAGATCAGGCATAAATATCTGTTATTGTCACCGGAGGAATGGGTGAGGCAAAACTTTGTAAGATATTTAATTGAAAATAAAAAATATCCTTCATCATTAATTGCACTTGAAATGCCATTTACAATTAATGAAGCCAATCTGCGAAGCGATATTGTTGTTTATAACAGGCAAGGAAAAATTATTGTAATGGTAGAATGTAAATCGCCGCAGGTTTCACTTTCCCAAAAGGTATTTGATCAGGCAGCAGGATATAACCTGAAACTTAATTCAGAAATATTGATAATTACCAACGGAATATCGCATTATTGCTGCCGATTAGACTACCCTCAACACAAATGGATATTTTTAAGCGATATCCCCAATTATACAGAATTGTCTTCAATTGGTATTGATTAACTGGAGCAAATATTCATCGGTATAGCCATTCGTACTTTTAGTCCAGTCTTTCTTTAAGCCTATTATATTAAAGCCATGTTTCCTGAACAATTTCAGGCTTATTAAGTTGTTTGAAGAAATATTGCAATATAATTGATGCAGGCCAAGTAATTCGAAGCAATATACAATCAACACGTTTAAAGCTTCAGAAGCTAATCCTTTTCCCCGATCTGTTGCATCGGCAATAAGAATCCCAACACCGGCACGATGGTTGAATGGGTCGAAATCGAAAAGGTCAATAGTTCCAATTGTCCTATAATTTTCAGTTTTCAAGTCAATCATTAAGCGAAGTTGTTTTGTTTCGTATATATCGAGGTGGGCAGTTTCGAGGTATTTCATCAATATATGTTTCGAGAACGGGGTAATAGTAGCGCCGGTTGACCATAAAGCAGTATCATTTTCCCATTTATATAAAATTCCCAAATCAGAAATTTCCGGAGCCCGCAGTTTAATTATCTTATTTTCCAGATATTCCAGGACAGGTTTCATTTTGCGCCTTTCTTAAATACTAGTTCCTGATCTTTAAATTTAATCCATTTTGAAGTAAATGAATCCTTAAAACCAGCTTCTTTAGCCTTTTTTAAAGTTGGTATTGCATCTGCCTCATTTGCAAAAAATCCAGTAATATATCTGTAATAGCCATCTTTGAATTTGTATATAGCAACTGAATCAAGATTGCCTATGTTTATATCTTTATTGAGTATTTTAGAAGTATAAAATTGGATTGTAAATAGTTCAGAATTTAGTAAAAGAGGATTAGATGTTGTGTTCGCCAACTTTTTCGACAATGAATTATTTGCGTCTGGCATAATTTCATTTTTAATATTCTTATTGCTATCAGTAATCAGATTCTCAAACGCCATTGAAGGTCGATTGATTTCTATTAATAAAGATGAAGAATCGTTATGTGTCAGAAACGGAACAAACACCAATGCAGTTTTCAACACACTATCTGCTGTAATAAATTTAAATGCAAAATTGCCCTGTTTTAATGAAGTTGAAAATTTGCCACTTGTTGAAACTGACAAACTATTTAATTCAGAATTGCTGTTATTATCAGTTATTTTAACAGATATGCAAGAAAAATCAAGTACTCCCGCTATTGAAAATAATTGACCTTTTATCTTCAAAGATTTTGTTTCAGATTGTTTTTCCTGTTTTTTTGTATCCAAAAGACTTAGGTTAAAAAAAGCCTGGCTTTCTTCAGTTAAAGGAACATAACTCTGGTCGTCTTCAGATGTGTTAACCGGATATCCAATATTTATTGGAGCTGACCATAATCCCCCATTGACGTTATTACAATAATATATATCAAAACCGTCGCGGCCTTTTTTAAAACCCTGGGAACAATATATTAACGTTGCACCACCATTTGTTATTAACGGATAATCGTCGTTTAGAAAAGTATTTATCCTAACGCCGGCATTAACGGGCTTGCCCCAATCGCCATTCTGGTCTTTAAAAGAATAATAAATATCCATTCCCCCGAAGCCGCCGGGCCTGTTGCTGGCAAAGTAAAGCACCTGGCCGTCGGGTGATTCGCTTGCATGGGTATCCCAATATGAAGTATTGATATTCCCATTCAGCTTATGGATGCCAGACCATGTTTTGCCATTATAATTGCTAATATAAATGTCGCTTTCAAAATTATTATATTTGGTAACATAAAGTCTTGTGCCATCGAAGTTCAGGGAAGATGGGAAACAATCGCCACTTGATCCCAATTGAGTTGTAATATCAACTGCTTTA
>Ga0182027_10010523_pt1 | contig 13145 bp, 12 predicted proteins | sample 712E1DmetaG_FD_121300 | JGI IMG/M metagenome (GOLD analysis project Ga0182027, IMG submission 121300) | Permafrost microbial communities from Stordalen Mire, Sweden - 712E1D metaG (Illumina Assembly) | ecosystem: Environmental > Terrestrial > Soil > Wetlands > Permafrost | place: Sweden...
CGACCGGAGCTCATCAAACAGTTGTGGGCTGAACAAGGGAAGAAAGTCAGACTCGCGATAGCGGCTTAAATTTCAACGGAGGGATACGCTAAACCTTATTTCCACCACATTTGACTAAAGCTCAGTGTGGCGCCCGATTCCGGCTGGGGGGGCGGATTTGATTCCAGCACAGGTCACAACCACCTGGCGAGTGTCAAGTTTTACTGCAAAAAAACTTGACAAACTAGGTTCTAAAGTCCCATACTTCTGACATGGGAACCCCTGCAAAGTCACCCCCCACACAGCATCCTATTGCGGCCTTGATCCGTCGGCGCATTGAGCGCGGGGGAGAACGCCTGTGGCGGCTTGAAGATTTCCGGGCCTATCCCTTTACGGCTGTGGCTCAAGCCCTATCACGACTGACACGCCTCGGAATACTTGAACGCCTAAGCAAAGGGGTTTACTACCGCGCCCGAGAAACGACATTTGGCAAGAGTCGGCCAAACCCCGCCGCCATCCAGAAGCTCACGTCTGGACGCAAGTCCGTCTTTCCCTCAGGCATTGCCGCCGCTAATCTTCTGGGACCCACCACGCAGAACGCGCGCCGACAAGAGGTTGCCACCAGCGCTCTTAGTCTTCCTCGAAAACTTGTCGGCAGTGGGACGGTGATCCACGCGCGACGACCGGAAGCATGGGCCGGCCTCTCCGAGATCGAGGCCGCATTGCTGGACTTCTTAAGGCGGGGGGGAAAGACCGGCGAGCTGTCAGCGGAAGAGACTATCCGCAGGATTGTGGCGTTGCTATCAGAGAAAGGTCGTTTTGAGCGGCTGCTTAAAGTCGCCGATTCGGAACCTCCTCGCGCGCGCGCCATGCTCGGAGCCATCGGCGAGCAACTTGGTAAAAACCCTGCGGCGCTGAAGCGGCTCCGGGCTTCCTTGAATCCGTTCTCCCAGTTCAGTTTTGGAATGCTGGCCCGATTGCCGTACGCGCGCGCCTGGCAGGTTAAGGAGCGCGGCTGACGTGAAACTTTTTGAACATCCCGATTTTACGCAGTCGATCCTTCAGGCGGCAGAACATTTTCGCAACCAAGGACTTCGCCCGGCGATTATTGAGAAGGACTATTACGTTACGGAAGCGCTTCGGATCATTGCCGCCGTAGGCGACAAGGTTATCTTCAAAGGCGGAACCAGCTTGTCCAAAGGCTGGAATCTGATTGAACGGTTTTCAGAAGACATCGATATCTTCCTGGATCCATTGGCTTTCCACCCCGCCTTAGGGAGACGAGGCATTGATCGAGAACTCAAGAAGCTCCGCGATGCTGTCGGCGCGCACCCCGCGTTAACGTTTGTCGAGAAAGAAAGTCAAACGATCGGGGGCTTCGGACGGAATGACCGGTTTTCCTACGAACAACACTTCGGCGCTCCCGGCGAAGTGGCTAACCGTGTGTTGGTGGAAGCTGGAACCGCCAGTGGTCGCGAACCTACCGTCGTCGTCGAATTGCGCTCGTATCTCGGTCAGTTCTTACAGGAGAAGCGCTTGTCCCTCGGCGCGGATGACGAAGGACGGTTCCCTATGCGGCTATTGCATTTCCGGCGCACGTTTGTTGAAAAGATGTTTGCCATCCATAGCAAGGTGGAGTTGTTTAAGCGCGATGGACAGCGGCTCGGCGGCTATGCAAGGCATTACTACGATCTTTTTCAACTGGCCGCTCAACCGGAAGTGCTCGCGATGCTGAAATCCGCCGAGTACGCGGACATCAAGGCTGACTACGACCGGATCAGTCGAGCCCATTTTTCGAAGAGCTATTTTCACCCCGATGACATGAGTTTTGCCAAGAGCGATGCCCTCTTTCCGCCTGCAGATTTGGTGCCGACTCTCAGCGGCGAGTACGAAGCGCAATGTCGTGTGCTTTGCTACGGCCCGCACCCGTCATGGACTCAAATTCAGTCCCGGTTCATAGAACTTCGAGATCTGTTATGATCCCCACTCTTAAACTGGCTGGATTTGGGGAAAAAGTTGGGGAAAACAGAATGTTAAAACGGCAAGAATGATCGGATTTTATTGAGGAAATTGAAAAAGCGGACATCCGCACTTAGGGATGGAGGTCTGACGAGCCGTTCGAAGTAGAGGCGTCGATTTTGCTATTATTCGTGCAGCGAATTTTGGATCCCTCATGGGCTGTTAACTCAGCGGTAGAGTGCCATCCTCACACGATTAACATTCACGCGAATGCCCGGCAGATTGAAGTAGATTACCGTCGATCATTGGAAAAATCAGGTAGACCGAAGTAGCTTGAATGAGCCTTCCTGGTGGCGTAATTTGGTGTCGTAATGAATACCGCTAATTTTACCGTCTTTGAGGGGGCTGGTATACTGGAGTGGCCATGTTCGAGCGCATCTCTATCGATCCTAATATCTGTCATGCAAAAGCCTGCATCAAGGGGACGCGAGTGATGGTTTCCGTCCTCGTTGACTCTGTCGCGGCCGGTATGGCTGTGCCCAAAATCAAAAAGTCGTTTCCTTCGATCACCGAGGCCGATATCCGCGCGGCCCTGGCGTATGCCGCAGCGCTCACCCGTGAACAGGTCTTCCCGTACCCAATTCTCAAAAAAGCAGTCTAAAATACGCGTGTTTCGTGGCCATTGACAATATATCATATATGTTATATAAAGGAGTGTAGGTAAAGTGTCAGATTATTCCGTAGAGTTCTTTAAAGATAAACGGGGACATTATCCAGCGAAAGAGTATATCGATCAATGGCCGGAGGAGCATCAAGGGAAAATTGCCAATGTCATTAAGCTTTTGCAACAAATGGGACCCCTGCTTCGGCGGCCATATGCGGACTTACTTCGGGACAAGATTTACGAACTTCGGCCAATTCATTCAGGATATCAACATCGGATTCTGTATTCTTTTGATGGCAGGGTCATCGTTCTAACCCATGGTTTTTTGAAAAAGACAGATGAAGTGGAGTCCAGTGAAATTGATTTTGCCATCCGGTGTATGAACGAATGGTTTCTGGGAAAGGAAAAGGCGAAGAGAGGTGCAAAATGAAATTCGATGATTATTTGCAGGAGAAGCTAAAAAATCCGAAGTTTAAAAAACACTTCGAGGAATACGATTTGCCGGTCCGACTCGCCGTGGAGATTGTCCGCGCGCGCGAAAAAGCCGATTTAACGCAAGTCGAGCTTGGTAAGCGGGTGGGCATGAGTCAGTCTGCCATTGCCCGCCTGGAGTCTGGAGACGAGATCAATCCCGAGTTCCAAACGATCACAAAAATTGCCCATGCATTGCGTCCCCACTTCTCCTTTGTCATTGGGGAACCCAGGAAACTGGCCGCTGCATAACTATGATAAAGAAAAATAGCGCCGCTGGGTCTTCGTTTGATGATTTCCTGAAACAAGAGGGGAATTACGCAACGGCTCAAGCGGTGGCCGTCAAACGAGTCCTCGCATGGCAAATTCAAAAAGCGATGAAGGGCGTGAGATCCGCTTAGAATTAGTGTAGGTCCAATCGCAGACGCTGCCTGTAAATCCGGGATGCTCAAATCCCTTAGCTATTCCTGCCGCTTCCTCTCGGATCAGAATAAGTTCTAGGACGAAAATTAACTACAATAAGCCGTCCCGTTCGTCTGAGAACCCTCTATGCCCTTTAACGAAGCCGACACTCGCGCTAAACTTATTGATCCCGGCCTGCACGGTCGCGGATGGACCGAGGACCTCATTCGCCGCGAGGAGACCGCCGGGGCCATTGAAGTCATAGAGGGGCAAGCGCGCAAACGGTCGAAGGGCCGCGTGGATTACGTCCTGCGTGTGAAACTCAATCCGAGCAATCAAGGGGTCGCCGTGGCGCTCATTGAGGCCAAATCCGAAAACCTCCCTCCCGATCATGGTCTGGAGCAGGCCAAAGCTTACGCCAAATGCCGACGTTTTAACGTGCAATTTGTCTATTCCAGCAATGGGCACCTGTTTGTTGAGTACGACCTACGTTCTGGCCGCACGACCGCTCCCAAACCGCTGACTCTATTTCCGTCGCCAAACGATCTGCAGGTGCGCTATGAAAGCGCCGTTGGCTTTAAATTAGCTGATCCTCAAGCTAAGCCCCTCTTGGTTCCTTATCATGGAGGGGAAGCCACCCGCAGATATTACCAGGACGCCGCCATTAGAGCCGCCTTGGAGAAGATCGCTCGATGTGAAAAAAGCGGCGAGCCGAAACGCGTGCTTCTGTCATTGGCAACGGGCTCCGGCAAAACCTTCATTGCCGTCAACTTGCTTCGCCGCATCGCCGACGCGGGACAATTGCAGCGCGCGCTCTTTGTCTGCGACCGCGACGAACTGCGCTCACAGGGTCTGGGAGCTCTAAACAATGCCTTCGGCTCAGACGCCGCCGAGGTTTATGAAAAGTCCGACGGAAAAAATAACGCCAAGAACGCCCGCGTGCATGTTGCCACCTATCAAACGCTCAACGTTGACCAAGAGGACGCAACCGCCGGTTTTCTCGCGAAGCATTATCCGCTCGACTATTTCAGCCACATCGTGATTGACGAATGTCATCGCTCGGCCTGGGGAAAATGGTCCGAAATCCTCACGCGCAATCCCAAGGCCGTTCAGGTAGGGCTCACCGCCACGCCCCGGCATCTCAAAATGCCCGAAGATACGCTGGAGACCAAAGCCGACGCCGCCGTCACGGCGGACAACCTCAAGTATTTCGGTGAACCTGTTTATGAGTACGACATGAGCCAGGGCTGGGAGGATGGGTATCTCGCGCCCTGCGAAGTTCTGCGATTCGACCTCTTTCACGATAACAAAGCGCTGAACGAGCGCGATTCAGGGGTAGTCCGCGATGATCTCACGGGCAAACATCTCTCGGATGCCATGACCGGCGAAGCGGTAGCCTCCACCGCCGCACGACCGCGTTATGAAGCGTCATCATTGGACGACAGGCTCCTGATGCCCGACCGTGTGGCCGCCATGACCCAGGACCTCTTTAAACATTTCCTGGAAACCGGCGGACCGGAGCAAAAAACGATCATTTTCTGCGCCCGTGATGTACATGCGGAACGTGTAGCCATCGCCCTTAATAATCTTTATGCCGATTGGTGCGCCAAGAATAACAAGACGCGCGCGGAGCCGTATGCCTTCAAATGCACAGCGGCTTCAGGGGGGAACGAATACCTGGCGGATCTGCGCGGAGCTTCGCGCCACCATTTCATCGCCACCACGGTGGAGCTTCTGACCACGGGTGTGGACGTCCCCTGCGTTCGCAATATCGTGTTTTTTAAGTACGTTCGCTCCCCCTTGTCGTTCTATCAGATGGTGGGCCGGGGCACACGTCTTGATCCCGCTTCCGAGAAACTGATGTTTCGCGTCTACGACTACACGGACGCGACGCGTCTATTTGGAAAAGATTTCACCACGAAACCCCCAACGCAGCATAAGCCGGGTGAAGAAGGGCCTTCGCGACCGCCGGAACCCCTTCTGCAGGTGGAAGGGTTTGAGGTACGGGTCAATCCAGCCGGACGCTACATCCTGACCCAGGTGGATGGCAAAGCCATGCCCGTGACAGTGGAAGATTACAAGGAGCGGCTGGCGGCCAAATTGGTAGAAGAGGCGCGGACGTTGGAAGAATTCCGGGGAAAATGGATTGTGCCCCCGGAGCGCCGGGAGCTGCTGGAACATCTTCCGGATGGCGGTCGCTCGGCGACCCTGGTCCGGGCCCTGGAAGACATGAAGGATTACGATCTCTACGACGTTCTGGCCGATTTGGGATATGGCCTATCGCCGCGAACCCGGCATGAGCGCGCCGAAGCCTTCAATTACAAACACGCGAACTGGCTCGCCACTATGCCGCCGAAAGCGGCAAACACTTTGAAGGCCGTGGCGACCCAATTCTCACGCGCAGGGACGGAAGGCCTTGAGAATCCCCAGATATTCCAGACTCCAGAAGTAAGAGAGGCCGGCGGCTTGCCTGCGCTGCAATTTCTGGCCCAATCCCCTGCCGATATCCTCCTTGAAACCAAACAACGGATGTTCGCGGCATGACTTCGACCGAAATTGAAACAGAGGAAACCACATCCGAAGAAAGTCGTCAGCTCCCCAAAGGCTGGCGATGGGCGCGTTTAGGAGAAGCGTGTGAGGAACGCACAGGCACGAGAGACCCTCATTGTGAGCCGAATCATCCATTCTGGTATGTGGATATCAGTAGTGTGAACAATCTGCAAAAACAAATTGACTCAGCTAAGCATTTATTAGGCCAGGATGCTCCAAGCAGGGCTCGACAGATCATCAGGGCAAAAGATGTTATTGTTGCGACGACGCGTCCGAATCTAAATGCTGTTGCTTTGATTCCAGACTCGCTTGATAACCAAATTTGCAGCACGGGGTTTTGTGTGCTTCGACCAACGGCAGATATTGACCCCGATTTCTTGTTTGCCTATGTTCAGTCTTCAGAGTTTGTGCATAGATTATCTGATCTCGTGAAGGGAGCTCTTTATCCAGCGGTATCTGATCGCCAAGTGCGTGGCCAGCCGATCCCGTTGCCGCCGCTGGCAGAGCAAAAGCGTATTACGGTAATCTTGGCAGACCAGATGGCCGCCGTTGGGCGCGCCCAGGCTGCGGCCGAAGTCCAGTTAGAAGCTGCCATTGAAATGCCAGCGGCATATCTACGCAAGGTTTTTGCCACCGCAGAGGCCCAAAAATGGCCAAAGGCCCGCCTTGGAGATATTTGTGAAATCATGGGTGGCAATACGCTTCCGGAATTAGCGGAAGGGAAAAACGCTGAAAAAATCTATTGCCTTAAAGTGTCCGATCTCAATGGACCTTATTCTGATGGGCGATTATTAAACGGTGGGGCACAATACACCAATTCCTCTCATGCCGGTTCAAGGGTTTTGCGTGCGGGGTCAGTTGTTTTTCCAAAGAGGGGGGGAGCCATCGCAACCAATAAAAAGCGTATTCTTAGCTGCAACGCGGTTCTAGATCCGAATTTAATGGGTATTCAAATTAAGGAAGCCGGTAAAATCTTGCCCATGTATTTGTTGTTGTGGTTTGAGAGCTGGGATCTTGCATCGTTGCAAAGCGGGAATACGATCCCACAAATTAACCAGCAAGACTTATCCCCTCTTTGGGTTCAGGCGCCGTCGTTAAGTGAACAGCAGCGGATCGTCGACGACAATAGTCAGCAAATGAAAGAGGCCAACAATATTCGACGAGCATGCTCAGAGCAGATCGAAAGCATCAATAAGCTGCCATCGGTGCTTCTCAGACAGGCGTTCGCCGGAGAGTTATAAATGAAGCTCTGCTACGTGGATGAAAGCGGCTGTGGTTCTGAGCCAGTCTTAATATTGGCTGGCGTCGTCGTTGATTACTCCAGAATGCACAAAACCAAGGAAGACTGGAGAATCCTTTTAGCGTCTCTTTCTGAAATCTGCGGAAGACAGCTCCGAGAGTTTCATACGCGTGAGTTCTATAGAGGTAATGGAGCCTGGCACGCAACCGATGGGCAACTACGAGCTAGAATAATCTCGGCTTTACTGCTGTGGATAAAACAACGTAAGCATACTTTGGTGTTCTCTGGAATTGTAAAGGAACGTTTCCTGGCACGTATTACTCAAGATGCAGAACTACAGTCTTTGGCAACGCCTTGGTGCGCAGCTATGATTCACCTGATGGTCAGCGCTCAGAATTGTCATCAAAGAGAGAAGAAAAATAAAGGACACACGATTTTCATCTGTGATCGCGAAGTCAAGGAAGAGCTGCGAATTAGCGAGCTAACGTACCAGCCGCCAGAATGGATTCGTAATATCTGTGCCACGCAGAAAGCGAAGCGCATACTTCACCAAGTTATTGACGTTCCATTTTTCGCAGAGTCCGAGCATGTCCCTCTTTTGCAGGTCGCTGATTTGATTGCATATTTGTTGAGATCATTTGTTGAAATTGAGTTAGGCTTTAGTAGCCCACGCTATAAAGAAGAAGCGGAACATATGCGGGATTGGGCTGCCACGATCTCAAGCCTAAGTCAAGACATCTCGTTCAGATGGCCTGCCAGGAACCGGAATGCGGCACAAGAACTCTTTCGACATTTGACGCCAGAACCGTTAATTGCTCTAGGTTAATACTCATGGAAAATGTAAAAGCTTTTGCAACACAGCAATCTCTGAATGGTGCCGTCAAGAGCATCTGCGATGTGATGCGCCGGTCAAACTGCGCGGGAGCGTTGCAGTACGTGCCGGAGCTGACATGGATATTGTTTCTGCGCATCCTCGATGAGCGGGAGACGCGCGAGGGGCAGGAGGCCGAGGCCGTTGGAGCCAAATACCGGCCTTCCTTGGCGGCTCCTTATCGCTGGCAGGATTGGGCTGCACCCCAAGGTAAGAAGCGGGCGGAGCTACAGAACGCTTCTTTGGGCGCTTTTTTTGGTTTCGTCAACAATGACATCATCCCACATCTGAAAGGGTTGCGCGATAAACCGAATGCCACGCCCCGCCAGAAAGTAATGAGTGAGATTTTCTCCGGGGTCGACCGAACGCGCATCGATACGGAGCGCAACCTTTTGGATATTCTGGACAAGGTGCACGAAATCAGCGCGGAGACGGTGAGCACCACGCATATCTTCACGCTTTCGCAGGTCTATGAGGGACTTTTGCTCAAGATGGGAGAAAAAGGCAACGACGGCGGACAATTCTTCACGCCCCGCGAGATCATCCGCGCCCTAGTCCGGGTAATTGATCCCAAGGTTGGGGAATCGATTTATGACCCCGGCTGTGGAACCGGAGGCTTTCTCGCGCAATCTTATGAGCACATGGCGGGCCCCGGAAATTCAAAAATAAAATCGGCTGATCAACTCGAGACCTTGAAACATCGAACGTTTTTTGGCCGGGAAAAGGACAACCTGATCTATCCCATCGCCCTGGCAAACCTGGTCCTGCATGACATCGATGAACCGCATATCTGGCATGGGAACACGCTCACCGGAGCCGAAACCTATGGGGGGCTATTCAGGGATGCACCTTCCCTCTATGACGTGGTTTTGATGAATCCCCCGTTTGGCGGCAAAGAGGGGAAAGACGCGCAGACGCGATTTCCCTACAAAACCGGCGCCACGCAGGTTCTATTCCTGCAGCACGTCATCGATAGCCTCAAGAAAGGCGGCCGTTGCGGCATCGTACTCGATGAAGGTGTTCTTTTTCGTTCGAACGCCAAGGAGAAAAAAGAAACAGCTTTCGTTCAGACCAAGCGTAAGTTGGTGGAAGAATGCGACCTGTGGTGCATCGTCAGCCTGCCGGGAGGCGTATTCACCGCCGCCGGCGCCGGCGTCAAAACCAATCTGCTCTTTTTCACAAAAGGCAAACCGACGGAGAAGATCTGGTATTACGACCTCTCCGACATCAAAGTCGGCAAGAAAAAGCCGTTCATGCTGGACAAGTTCGATGAATTCTTTAAGCTCCTGCCTACGCGCGGCGACAGCGACCGCAGCTGGACCGTCCCCATCGCCGCCATCCAAATGAAAAACTACGATCTGAAAGCCGTCAACCCCAACGCCAAAAGCAATGAGGATACCCGCACTCCCAAGGAACTCATCGCGATCATTGAGGCGAAGGGGAAAGAGGTGGCTGAAGCAATCGCGGCATTAAAGCGCATGTCAATTGATAATTGCTGAAAATGCAATTTCTTAACGGCCATCTAATTTATTTCCAAACATTGGGACCAGTGGCGACATGGTCAGGCGTGCTACTGGCTGCGTACGGTGTCTGGAAGGGGCGCAAAGAAATCAGAAAAGGATTTGCGCCCGTTCTTGTCGCCGAATTTAACACAGCCTCTCCTATAGATTTTCATAGCCCGAAAGGCATCATAGTCGTAAATCACGTCAGTATATTTCTGAAAAATGACGGTAATGGCCCCGCTGTAAACATTGATGTCGAAGCATCTCAGGGTGCGCTGCATTTGACTCGTGCTGTAGATCCCGGTTGGGCAGTAATGGGTGGAGACGGACGTGAACTCCATCGCACGAGCCTCGCAAGAGGTGAATTGATGGAAAGTTATTTCACGGTTGAGGCTGGCTATACACCGCCAGCCAAAGATTCTCCGCTAATGATCAAAGCCACTTGTGATAATGTCTACGGACAACGATTCGAATTCCTCTTTACAGCCCCTGCAACCTTAACAACGGCGTACATAACACAAGACCGCCGATTGCGATTTATCTCGATGAGCGAGGTGCGCAGGCGGACTGAGACAACTGACCCGACGTGAAACGACGGGTGCCTGACCCAACGGAGAAAAACAGAAATGACAAGAAAACATCCCAAAGATTTGTACCTTGACACGAACGCGATCGATTTGTTTCCACTCAACTTGGAGCAGGCTTCTCTCATTAAGCTCCGTAATCTATGTGAAGAGCTTGGAATTGTTCTTAATCTACCAGAACCTGTTTTCAACGAATGGGTAGAGCACCACTACCAGCGGTTACTCGGCATTTTGGATGATCTTAACTCTGCCGATAAAAAAGGGCGTCAATATTTAGAAACGGTGCCTGAGGGAAAGTTATTCTCAGATCTCAAATTTATCACCTTGAAAGAGATGCGCGAGCGGGGGCGTGCCGGCATCAAAAGCCAACGAATTAATTTAGTCCAACTACCTGCAATCGACGTGCGTTATTTCTTTGATCTATGCATTAAAGCTGAGCCACCATTCAAGCCTGGGGGGCAGGGTAAGGGGTTTAAGGACAGTGTTATTTTGCATACTATTTTGGTAAATGCTCGATCCCGTCGGGATGGAGCGCATTGGATCATCTCGGGCGATAGTGCATTCTCGATGAATGAGATTTCCACAAAAGCGGACGCGGAGGGAATTTCAATCGAGGTGGTTAAAGGATTATCAGCTGCAATTGAACAGCTGGAAGGGATGCTGGGTGCGAAGAAGCAAAAGCAGATCGAAGACTTAAGAGCGAAGGTGCGTCATTTCTTAAGCGATAAAAGTACAGAAATATTAATGTTTGTTCGAAATAATGTCCGATTTAGTTTCGGCACGATTTTAACAGGTGAGCCAAACATTCAAGACCTTAAGGTAAAATCAATTAAGAACATAGAAGTTGTGCCAGAAAAGCTGATGCCTTGGAAGGTCACCTTCGAAGTGGAAATTGAACTGCGATTAGATAGATCTCCGCGCGACTATACAACTGTGCCGCGATTTGGCGATTCGCCTTTACTTTCCTCGCTCGGCCTTCCAGTCTTTCCAGGTTCAGCGTTTCCGATATCTACCGAAACTCGTGTTATTCGCTTAGAAGCCAAGATCGGACATACAGATGAGACGTTGAATGTGCTTGCGATCGAAGGCGCAGAACTTCTACCGACCGCCAATAGTCTTATTATGGGGTACTTAAACACTCTCAAATAGCGAAACCGGGACGTTGATGTAAAGTGTCAAAGTTTTTTCTGTGCGGCCGGGCGGCGTTTGACATGTTGCATCTACGTCCCCTGTTCGCACGATTCTTCTACGCAGGGAATCGAATTTCAGCCAGCATAGGCGATGTTGCGTTTTTCAAGCTAATCGATGGCGGCGAAAGATTTGCAAAAGGAGAAAGCCTTGTTGTCGATCTAGAAATACACCAGCTGTTTGACGCCTAATCCGGAGAACCGAACAATATAGTTCTGCTTAATTAGAAAATACGCGAAGAATTTCATGACCCATCTTTTTAGCCCAGAGAATCGCATCGTCCGCTTGCGGTACTACTATCGGAGCATCTGCTTTTGCTTCGGCATTTTTGTTGATCCATTCCAGAGCTAGGTCTGGTGTTCCCAGGACTTTCGCCTTGGCAACATCCTTTATGTCAACGGTCATCCCCACTATTTGAAACATTCCCAAGTAGCGCTTTTTAATTATTTCAGATAATTGTGCAATCTCCTGACAAGGATCACAATGGGCAAGAGAGGCCGCCTTGCCTTGCACCTTTCGTTTGATAGCGATCGCGCGTGTGATCAAATTGTCTTCGCCATGTCCTCTTCCACCGAAATAACCCCGTCCGATGGATTTTACATCGGTGATGTTCTCAATGTCCTTCCGAAAATGAGCCATCGATTTCGGTCCGGGCTGTAACTGGCCGCTCTGGATTCGATAGCCAACGAATTCCACGCCGTCCGTTTTGATGGCACGTAGCCGGGTCTTCGCAGCGGGACCATCGAGGAGCGGATGCATATCCAAGCCCAGAACCTGCATTATCTCGCGAGCCTGTTGATCCGCCTTTTTGGCATCGTCTACCGATTGTGCAAAGATAATTAGGTCATCGGCATAACGAACCAGTTCCCACCCCTTTTTTGCCATCATGAGATCGAAATAGGAAAGGAATAGGTTAGCAAGAAGGGGTGAAAGTGCGCTCCCTTGAGGAATGCCCTCGTCGTCGTTGAGAAAAAACTTCCGGTCGGCGGGTTTGACTTCATTTCCAATTTCAGTTTCAAGGTCGAGCGCCCCTTCTAGCAGGTCTTGGATAGAAGTCAGCTTTTGAACACGAAAAAGCACTTTCCGTAATCGAGTCCGATCGACGCTCTCAAAATAACTTTTAATATCGGCTTCGAGGACATGCGTATACTTTTGGCATAGCTGGCGGGCATGCGAAATGGCGTGAAAGGTGCTGATATTGGGTCGATACCCATAACTGAATGGCGCATCAAATCGAGCAAGCCGGGGCATGAGTAAAAACTGAAGTGCTTTCAAAACGACTCGGTCCCGAACCGCAGGAATACGAATTGGCCTTGGCTCCCCCGAAGGTAATAGAGACTTTTTAGGAATTGCTTTAGCTTTCAATCGATGGAATCGAAATGAGCGATTTTTTATCTTTAGCGCAATCTCTCCGAGTCGGGCGCCTAGATCCCGCTGAAAATCACCAATGGAGATATCGTCGATTCCCCGAGAACGCTTATTGGTTCTGTCTATATTTAGCCACGCGTGAAGGAGAAAGCTTAAAGAGGTGAGTTGGCGGAAGCTGCTCTGTTCTGAACTAGGAAGTTTTTCGAAAAGGATGTTTGGCAATGCGCGCACCAATGAAAGGAGACCTTTCGCCGTGCACCTGCTCTCTGAACTTGTTTAACTGAATTCAGTCGGCAAGATTCCGGTCTGTCGGACCATCTTGTGGAACAGCCTCCGAAACCCATGATGCGATCGCGGCGTGCTGTCC
>Ga0182027_10010524_pt1 | contig 13145 bp, 11 predicted proteins | sample 712E1DmetaG_FD_121300 | JGI IMG/M metagenome (GOLD analysis project Ga0182027, IMG submission 121300) | Permafrost microbial communities from Stordalen Mire, Sweden - 712E1D metaG (Illumina Assembly) | ecosystem: Environmental > Terrestrial > Soil > Wetlands > Permafrost | place: Sweden...
CCAGACCAACCGGAACGCGGTCGGCAGCGTGCTCAGCAGTTTGAAAAGAGTGAAGGCAAATGTGATTGGTGTGGCGCTGAATGAAGTCCGCAAAGACATGAGCGACCGGTATTATTACTACGGCTATTACGGTAAGTATTATTCGAAGTATTACAAGCCGACGAAGTCGTAGGGCTCGCGATGGCCCCCGGCTGCCGATCATGCGCAATCTCGGGTTGTTCGGGTTGAGTCTGGGTGTGGTATGGGCGTGAAAGCGGACGTAGTGCCGCACCAAGCCGCTCCATCAGCACGATACCCCGCTGTCCGGCCTTCGACGCGCCAGAGCGAGCGCACCCTAGCGCTCGACGGACTGCGTGGTTTAGCTGCCCTTTCGGTGTTCTTCTCCCATGCTAGAGGCATGATCCCGACCACGTCCATTTTGGAGGCGCTACAAAGCACGCCTGCGAGGATACTGTGGGACGGGGCCGCCGCCGTTTGCCTGTTCTTCGTGTTGAGTGGTTTCGTGCTTGCGCTACCGTTTGTGGGACCGACGTCGAGAAGGCTCGACGTGGGGGATTTTCTTGTACGGCGAGTATTCCGAATTTACCCAGCGTACTTCCTTGCTCTCGGCCTAAGCCTAGTACTCCGCTTGCATGGCCCCGTCCTGTCCACTGAGGCCAGCGTGTGGTTTCGGGAAATCTGGACGAGCCCCGTGACCGCACGAGATCTAATTCGGCACGCGATGATGATCGGGCCGAAATTCAACACCAGACTGATCGATCCAGTAATCTGGTCCATGGTAATTGAGATGCGGATGTCGATCTTGATGCCGGCTTTTATTCTGGTGCTCCGGCGCGCCTCGGTGCGCACGGAGTTTTTTGTTCTCGCAGCCGTTGCATTGCTCGGAAATGCCCCATTTTTTCGCTTTGCTCACGCCGCTCCGTTCTTCATCGTTGGGATACAAGTAGCGAAACACCGCCTCCGTATTGTCTCGTGGGTCCTCGGGCTGTCGTTCTGGTGGCGTTTGGCATTTCTTCTCGCGTCTTTGGCTCTTTACGGGGGTCGGATGTTTACGCCCGAGGCATCGACGCTGGTGGACTATGTGATTGGGGTCGGCGCCTGCGGGCTCATCCTGTGCGTCCTGAGTTTTCCGCCATGCAACGCAATAGCGTCAGGCCCGATAGCGCTATTCTTGGGTAACTCTTCATACAGCTTCTATTTGGTCCATCTTCCGGTTTTGGTTTTCCTGACTTCCTGGTTCCTTCCGATTACCCACTCACTGCTCGGCTGTTGGGTTTCGGGCCTGTGCGCGTCTTTGCTGATATCTGCGGCCATCCGTGCACTAGTGGAACTGCCAAGCCAACGCTTAGGAAAGCGAGTTTGGCCAGCGTCCACTGCTTGGATTCGAAACATGGTCGGGGCCGCATAATGCCGACCGCTGCAAGGACGGCGTGCCTCTCCTTTGCGTGGCCGGGTAATGGTGGGGGATTGGGTAACGCTATGTTAAGACGGGCCAGAGCAGCCGGAGCGCCGTTAAGTCCGCAAGGACATGAGCGACCGCTATTATTACTACAGATGCTTGGCGGGTGAACCTATGAGTGAATGGAAGAGGTACATCAAGAGTCTGCTTCCCAAGCCCGTGCGGGAGCGCCTCGCTGAGGTTCGTTTTCAACGGGTGAACAGTCAAGCGGATGCAGCCTTCGGCGGCGAGAACGCTACCGAGATTTTTTCTGAGGTCTACAAGAGTGGTATTTGGGGAGGGGAGCCGGGAATTGATTTCTACTCCGGCGGTGGCAGTCACGATGCCCGGCTGGTGGGTCCTTATGTAAAGGCGGTTGTGGGCTTTCTGTCGTCCCTTTCGTTCAAACCGTCGGTCGTCGACTTGGGTTGCGGAGACTTTAACGTCGGTAGCCAGATCCGTCCGCAGTGCGACGGGTACATTGCTTGCGACGTGGTGCCAGGCTTGATTGACCACAATCGGACGGTCTTTTCCGATCTCGACGTAGAGTTTCTCTGCCTGGATGCTGCTTCAGACGATTTGCCGGATGGTGATGTGGTGTTCCTGCGACAGGTACTGCAGCATCTCAACAATGATCAGATAAATAGAATTGTGGCCAAGTTGCAGAAGTACAGGTTCTTGGTGCTCACCGAAGGCTTGCCGGTCAAACCCGACTTCTTGCCCAACGTGGAAAAGCAGGCCGGCCCCGGCATGAGAATTGCCAGCAAATCCGGAGTCGTCATCACCGAGCCCCCCTTTTCCCTGCGATTTATCACGCAACAGCATATTTGTTTGATCACAGAACATTCGACCCTGATTCGAACAACGGTCTACCAGCTCCAGCGTCAGGTTGAAGCCTGGGCTTGCGGTGGGCGCTAGTTTCGCGACGATTACTATGGATACTACGGAAGGACGCCACGCCCCAGTCATCTGACACGCTGGCGGCCAAGGCCGCATCGGGGCTCGGGTGGAATCTGGCCGGCTTTGCCGTGCGTGCGGGCGCAGGCTTCGGCATCAACATCGTGCTCGCGCGTTTGCTGGGCCCGGCGCCGTTTGGGCTGGTTGCCATTGCGATGGTGGTAATCGCCCTGGGAAATCTGCTGGTCGATTCGGGCTTAAGCGTTCAGCTCATTCGGAACGCGACAATATCGGCGAAGGAGGTACGCGGCGTCTTCACGCTCCAAGTGCTATTGGGCTTGGTGCTTGCTGCCGGGACAATTCTGTCGATTCCGTTGATAACCGCGCTCCTCAAACAGGAGGCTGCGCGGCCTGTCATGCGGGCCTTGGCGTTCATGCTCATCATCATAAGCGCCGGTCAAACTTCGACAGCCCTGCTGAGACGGGACTTGCGTTTTGAAGCGATTCAGAAGATTCAGATTATCTCGTATCTGATTGGGTACGGTGCCTTGGGCATCCCGCTCGCCTACGCCGGGGCAGGAGTCTGGACCCTCGTCTGGGCACAATTAACGCAAGCCGTGCTCTGCACCGTCATGAGTTGGGCGTTGGTCCGCCACAGCCTCCTCCCCTACATTGGACCCGAGTCGGCGGTGCTCCTTCGGTTCGGTTCATTCTTAGCTGGATCGAACGTCGTGAGCTGGTCCATCGGGGCCATGCCAAATTTCCTGATCGGCCGCACCTTAGGCCCAGCACAGCTGGGGCTTTACAATCGCGCCTATATGTTGGTGGGGGTTCCTTCGACCGCCCTCGTGTCGCCGGTTCAAACGGTTTCGCTTTCTCTCTACTCCAGGCTTCAAGGAAACGAAGGCACGGTTCGCAGGTCTTTCCTGGCAATCGTCGCGGCCATTGCACTTTTGGCCTTCCCATTCTTCCTTCTGGTGGCCGGTACGGCAGGGACGCTCATTCAAGTGGTCCTCGGCCACAAGTGGAGTGGAGCTGCGCCTATCCTCATTCCACTTGCATTCGGTGTGTGTTTTGATGCGATCGCGGCGGTATGCAGCCCGCTGCTGATCAGTCGTGGAAGGCCGGACCTCGATCTTCGCACTCAGATCATTGCCGCGGCCGTCGGAGGCGTCTCCTTGGCTGTTGCGGCTTGGGCGAATTCGCCATTGCTTACCCTGGCATGGACGGTATGCGTCTGCTTGTATCTGGTGCGTGCCGCCGCCGCGACGGTGTTCGTGAAGCGAGAGCTCTCGATTCCGTGGCCGAGATTCGCGCGGGCGCCGCTCGGCGGCGTACTGCTCGGGGCGGTTGCATTGATCGTGGCAGGAACGCTGAATCTCCGGCTGGCAGCATGGGCAGCTTGGCCGCGTTTGCTCCTCTCCGGGGGGGCGGGCCTGGGCGCTATGATAGCCGCGATCTTTCTCTTCCCAAGAACGCTGCTGTACCGCGATCTTTTCTGGCTTGTTAGCGGCAGAGGGCTTCCCATTCCGAGTAGGATCGACAAGTGGCTACGGTCTCTTTCCCCACGTGAGGACCAGGTGTCAGTTTTCTACTCTCAGCCTGCGCTGTGAGTGCTCTGTCTTCGAAGGTACTGTGGTGTGAAGCTCCTGGTTCTTTACCAAGCTCGTGATGCCGCGAGGGATCATCCTGGTTATCACGAGGGCTTTTGCCGCTTGGTTGCGGAAGGTGCTTTGGAGGCGCATCGAGCGATCCCTTACTACGGCGTATCCGAAGAGCAGGGATGGGACTGGCTGTGGCGGTTCGCCTACGAGGCGGCGCGGGACATGGAGGCGGATGCCATCTTCCTGCATTTCTTTCACGGCGGCGCGGTCCCCGACCCTTCCTCGGGTATCCGGCGCCTGAGAGGATTGGCGTCCAAGCCGACAATCTTCGCAAGCCTCGGGGACCCGTTTGGCCGACTAGTAAAGAGACTACCCAATTGCTTTAGGGCCGCAAGCGCGCTATCCGACGTTAGCTTCCTTACCGGTATGGGATACCTGCCACGCCAACTTATGGCGTCGGGCAGCAAGAACCTTGTGCTCATGCCGCATGGCTGCTGCCAGGTGCGATTTTCGGCGCCGGCAGGTACTGCCTGCGCTGGGCCTGAGTTCGACGTGGTTTTTGTGGGTAGTCGCATCCGCTCGTGGAACCCGCTCAGGATGGGCCGGAAGCGGGTGGAGTTCGTTGAGGCTTTCACAAGGCGCTACGGGAGCCGTTTCGGCCTATTCGGAAATGATTGGAACGGTAACCCATCGTGGCAGGGGCCCGTACCCTACGCCGCACAGCATGAGGCCTACTGCAGGTCCGCGGTGGCGTTGGGTGGGATGCCAAACATGTTCCACGATTACTACATGTCGGACCGCCCGTTCATTGCGATCGCTTCCGGAGTTCCTTTGGTCGATTACTGGGTCCCCGGCGTGGATCGAATTCTTGAACCCGATCGGGACTGGTGGCTAGGTCGGAGCCATGAAGAGATGTTCAGGTTGTGCGACAGGCTGCTGGAGATGCCGAGCGGTGACCGGGTCCGCCTTGGCCAAGAGGCAAGGGAACGCATCTTGGCTCATCACACCCAGTATCATCGCTGCGCGGAGATGATCGAGATAGTGAAGAGACTCCGGGAGGCCCGCCTGTCGGGCCGCAGGGCTGCTGAGCCCGAGCTTAGCTTTCTGGCGGGCTCGCGTGCGACGGGATCTGGTCCCGATTCGATTGTCGGGTGGGAGGGATGAGAGAGTTACCCAAGTTTTCGCTGATGGGCGCGGCGGGTTCAGGTGCGTCCGCGGTGACCGTTGCGTCAAGAGGTGAGGCAATCGCCCCTATGGGAGGCTGTCATATTGTGTTAGCCGGACATTTTGACCCCTCCGCCATGGCTTCGCTAGTGGGGGGCGGCGACGCACACGCACTGGCCCCACTGAGCGGCCCTCCCGCCGTGCCAATTCACTATTTGGCCGCCGAGTTCGCGAAACGGGGGTTGGAGACGACGATATTGGGGGGACTTCGGGGCTCTGCCGACGTAATCGCACGATCTTCTCCTCTCAGCGCAATCGTCTACGGTAAGCGGGGTAGGACCGCGTGGGTCGTAGATGGTTTGCGCCGGGAGCAAAATGTGATTCTCGATCATCTTCGGAGAATCCATCCCGCCGTGGTTCACGCACATTGGACGTGGGAGGCTGCCAGGGCGGTTGCCGACTGGGACGGGCCGAAGGTGCTTACCGTGCATGACGCCGCTTGGGAGCATGCCAGGTTGGGCACGAGTTGGAATTGGGGACCGTTAGCGCATGCATCCACCTTCCGATGGCTCGCAAATACGGCGGCCGTTCTGAAGCGGTTCAGTCACGTCATTGCGGTATCGCCGTTTGTAGAAGATTACCTCAGGCTGAAGCACCATTTTCGGGGTGAAATTCGGGTGATCCCCAACGCAATTCCTCCTTTGCCATGCGCGGTTCGGGTGCCCATGGCGTTTCCGAAGGCTGGCCGCGTGACCTTCGGGTGCTGCGGCAGCCCGGGGCGCCTGAAAAACATCGGCGCTGCTCTAGGTGCTTTTCTTCGGATGTACCAGGAGTTGCCAAATAGCCGCCTGATAGTTTTCGGCGGAGGCTGGGAAAAAGAGGGAGCTCAGTACGCCGGCCTGCCAATTGAGTTCCGCGGGCCCCAGCCGCACCTCCGCCTTCTCGATCAGCTTGCCGCTGAGGTAGATATCTGGGTGCATCCATCCCGGATCGAGACCCACAGTATCGTAGTATGCGAGGCAATTCAGGCAGGTTGCCCGGTAATCGGCGGGCGCGCCAGCGGCGCCGTGCCTTGGACGCTTGATTACGGCCGGGCCGGCATATTGGTCGACATTGCGGACTCGTCGGAGATCGCTCGCGCCATGCTGACCCTTGCCCGTGACCGGGAAAAAGCCCTCCGCTTAGTGTCTTACGGTCGCCAGATGATACTGGATCGCTTCAGCCCCGATCGGGTTGTCGAGATGCACCTGCGGTTCTATGAAGACATCATTCGCGAGCACGGCGCCCGACGACAATAGTCGTACGGGAAGATCATGACGGGGAGTACCACACCACGGGTGTTGCACATCCTCGGCGAACTCCGCCCATCCGGAGCGGAAGTCATGCTGCGAGTCGCCGCCCCGCTATGGTTTGCCGCCGACAGGCCCCACGCGATTCTCGCAACTGCGGAGGAGGAAGGTCCCTTTGCCGACCGGCTGCGCGAGGCCGGCTACCAGGTCCACCACATTCGGTTTTCAAAGACGCTCCGGTTCTTTACCGACGTCTACCGCCTGATACGCCATGGACGATTTGACGCCGTCCACATTCACACCGAGCGAGCTAACCTCGTCTACGCGATAGTTGCCAGGCTCGCGGGGACGGTCCGGGTGGTCCACACCGTCCACTCGGCGTTCGAATTCACGGGCGGACTTCGCTTGGTCCGAAAATCCATGCGCGCAGGTCTTCGATTACTCGGCGTCGCCGAAGTGTCCGTGAGCCTCTCGGTCTTCGACAACGAGATCCGGAGGTTTTCGAATCGGACAATCCTGATTGCTAACTGGTACGACGACAAGGTGTTTCGGCGACCTACCCCCGAAGAAAGAGTGACAGCCCGTGCGGTGTACGGCATTGACGACGGTCGTCCGGTTCTCGCAACGCTTGGAAACTGTGCCCCCGTCAAGAACCACGGCGTGGTGCTTCGCGCGCAACAGATCTTGCTGCGGAGACGTCCGGACTGGTTCTACCTGCATGCGGGTGGCGAGGATGCCAAGCGAGCCGAACGTGCTCTCGCCGCGGAGCTCGGTGTTGGGCGCCGGTGCGCGTTCCTCGGCTATGCGCCGGAACCCATCTCTGTCCTTTGGGCAGCCGACGTGTTCGTCATGTCTTCAATGCGAGAAGGGTTAGGCGTCGCGGCGATTGAGGCGGCCGCATGTGGGCTCCCTCTGGTTCTGACGGATGTCCCCGGCTTAAGGGACCTAAAGGCAGTCGTCTCCGATGCCTTCTGGGTGCGGCCGGAGCCGGCGGCCATCGCCAACGCAATTGAGGCGGCTTATGTGGGCTACCCGTCGGGTTCGGAAGGCAATGCTTCGTCCGTTCGGGCCGTGTTTGGTGTCGAGGCGGGCGCATCGGCGTACTACGGCCTCTACGTCGGAGTCGCCCCCCCTCCGGCCCGTAAGCTGCTGGCCGCGAGAAGTCTGTGAACCCCGCCGCCTCGCGACACAATGCGCCACCCCCGACCGCGCCGCGGCGACGGTAACTTTCTCAGTGTCAGCCGCTGTTGATAGTCACGAACGCCCATGCCAAGCACTGATTCGATGACGCGGATTGTTCCGACTGTCGGCCGTCGCGAGACCCTCTTGGGAAAACCGCGGAGCCGGTCCCTGGCCGATGGATCTCTGTGGGTGATTGTTGCGGTGGTCTTTCTGTGCGCGGTCCTCGGTATCGCCATCAACACTGATCTGAACATCTCGGACAATCCGGGCAGTGCACGCGCCGCCAGCCAATCCGTCCGGGAGGGGAATCGCCCTTACAACGAAACGGCCATCGGGGCTTGCCTGGTATGCCTCCTGATCGCGGCCACTCGTGCAGAGTGGTCTAGGCGCGCGTTGCGCGTATTGAAGAGCCCAATTGCGTGGGCCCTTAGTTACCAAGGGATCATCGCGTGGCACTATTTGTCCGATGGTAACCTGTGGGACCTGGCGAGGACCTGCGGCGGAGCGGTGTTGCTGGTGGTTGCGATGGCAGCGAGCCCTCTGATGGCAATTGAGAAGTATGTGTCAAGGATGTTGTTGCTATTTAGGTTTCTGCTGTGGACGTCTCTGGTCGTCGGCATCCTGTTGCCGAACAACGGGTGGCAGCATAGCTACTATCAGAGCTTCATACCAGGTATCTATGACCGCTTTTCCGGGGTCGGTGGTCATGCGAATGGAATGGGTGCCATAGCGAGCATAGCTATCTTGCTGGAGTTGGGCCAGTTCCTCGCAGGCCGAACAAGACCATGGATCAGCGTTTTGCACCTCGGGCTCGGGAGCGCACTGCTGCTTCTTACGCAGTCGAAGACATCGCTGATGGCTTGCGCCATCTGTGTCGTTTACCTCCTATTGAGCCATAGGGGCCGATTCCTTCCACGCCTGGCCCGGGGGCTCATGGTCGCTCTTGCTGTCCTCGCTGGTAGCGTGGTCGCATGGTCGGCGATTTCCGAATGGGTGGCATCGAACACGGGTTCTCTGGAGGAGTTCAGCGGCCGCCTATCGCTGTGGAGGTACTACTTGGAACTTGGGCTGGATCGGCCGTGGTTTGGCTACGGAACATCTCTGTGGTCGGAGCTTTTGAATAGTGTGTCCTTTAAGTACCAGTGGGCTGCCGGAAATGCGCATAATCAGATTCTCAATTCTTTCCTAATGGCTGGCGTATTTGGAGTGGGATGCCTCGTCGCGTACGTGATTGGCTTGTTCCGCAGCAGACGCCGAATGGACATCCGCTATCGGCCCATCTTTACGGCCTACCTGCTGTTCATGGTTATTCGTTCCTTCGCGGAAGCGGGCTTTGACCCCAGCGATCTTGGAGTTGGCGGAACGATTCAAATAGTCCTCGTTGGCTTCTGCCTTTGCCGGCCCGTCCAAAGGTCGGCCCTCTATGCGGGCGGTGTGTACAGGGCGCTCCGCCCAAAGAGGGCTGATTTGGAAGTGCAAGTAACTCAACAATGAGAGTCGTTGCAACCTTGATCGCCTGTCATAATCGCAAGGCCAAGACAATAGCTTGTCTGCAGCGATTGTTCCAGCAGGCACTTCCGCCGGCGGCTGTACTGAGGGTCTATCTTGTGGACGACGGCTGCACGGACGGCACCGCGGACGCGGTCCGCGAAAAGTATCCTTCCGTCTCGGTCCTACCGGCGGATGGGTCGCTATTCTGGTGCCGAGGGACGCGTCTCGCGTGGGAGCACGCCGCCCGATCGGACCCCGAGTACTACCTTTGGTTGAACGACGATACCATGCTTCGCCAGGGTGCCCTGGTCTCGCTCCTCGGAACCGCCGAAAAGGCCCAAAAGCCAGCGTGCATTGTGGTCGGATCCTGCTGCGATCCCGCGACCGGCGCGCACACCTATGGGGGCCAGAGGCTGCTTGGACGGCACCCGGCGAAACTGTCACTGATAGAGCCGAGCGCCGTGGACGTCAAGACTTGCGACACCTTCAACGGGAATTGCGCACTCGTGACGAGAGCGGCCTATCAAATACTCGGAATCATCCGTGTCTTCCAGCATTCGATCGGGGACACGGATTACGGGCTGAGGGCCCGCCGGCAGGGCATTCCCATACTGCTCGCGCCCGGCTTCGTGGCGGAGTGCGCAACGGGCACCCCGGCTCTGAGTTGGCGCGACCCAGGGCTTCCTCGATGGCAGAGGCTTCGGGCCCTGACCGGCCGGAAGGGGCTGCCCCCGGGTGACTGGTGGCGGTTTCTGTGGACCCATGTGGGGCTGCGGGCCTTTATTTACTGGCCGGCACCATACGCCCGCGTGCTCACCGGTCGTTGATTCTGTGCCACGAAATCACTAGACCGTTTGCCATGAACCCCGAATTCAGGACCAAGGTAGTCTACGTCAGCAACCAGCTCCTGCCAACCCAGGTGCCACTCTGGGAAAAGGTTCAGCACGGGGTCGGCGAGCTGACTATATTGATATCGGTATCGAGGGAGCCCAACAGGCACTGGTCCGCCAATTTTGGCGCGCTCAACGTTCTCGTGCAAAAAACGATCACCGTGGCCTCCCGGTGGAGGCACCCGCTGGGCTTTTCAGACGACAACTACGTTCATTTTCCGCTCGACACGTACGTCAAGCTGCGGTCCTGCCGGCCAGATGTCGTGATCTCGGGTCAATTAGGCTTCCGCACGCTTATGGCGGCGGCATACAGGGTGTTCCACCCAAATACGCGATTGATCCTGTTTGTTCAGATGTCCGAACATCAGCAGAGGGGGGCGGGCTGCGTGCGGCGCGCGCTCCGCCGGATTTTGCTGCGCCGCGCCGACTGGGCCATCGTTAACAGCCATAGCGGACAGCGCGTCCTAGCCGCGCTGGGGTTTCCGGCAAGCCGGACCACGGTGTCGTTCACAAGCTGCCGTCTGGAGCAGTTCTTCCGGTTGTGCCCGGAGCGCGGCTGGAATCTGACGCGGCGGTTAGTGTTCGTGGGGCGGCTGGTCAATGGGAAGGGCCTGATGCAACTGCTTCACGCCCTTGACCAAGTGGTATCTAACCATGCCGACCTTCGCGTCGAAATGAATTTTGTAGGATACGGGCCGCTCAGCGAAGAACTTCCGCATCTGGCGGTGTGTAAGCGACTGAGAGTGGTCGTCAGAGGTCCGGTGGAGGAGAGTGAGCGCCACGAAGCGTATCAACTCGGGCGGGTGTTCGTCTTCCCGTCATTGTCCGACGAGTGGGGAATTGTGGTGAACGAGGCTATGGCGGCTGGGTTGCCGGTCTGCGGGAGCGTCTATAGTCAGGCCGTAGTCGAACTGGTGGAGCCGGACGTAACCGGATGGAAATTCGATCCGCTTGACACGACGTCGACCGCCGGAGCGCTTGAGAAAATGCTGTTGGCGCCTGAAGAGAGAATTGCGCGGATGGGACAGGCTGCCCGATCCAGAGCGGCGGATTTGACGCCCGAAAAGGCAGGAGAAGGAATCCTGCGCTCGATTGCCAGCGTTTTGTAGGTTAGAGCGATTTCTCTTCGCGCACGTGAGGCTTGCATGATTGGAACGACTGTGGAGGTAGAACCCGTTAACGCAGAGCCTAAGGTCTCTGTGGTGATGTGCGCTAAGAATGAAGAGAAATACATTGGCGTAGCTATCGAAAGCATACTCCACCAGACCTATCCGAATGTCGAGTTAGTGGTCATTGACGATGGTTGCTCCGACGGCACTCCGGAGATTGTGAGAGCGTTTAATGATCCGAGGGTCAGGCTCTACGCGAATAACTCCGGACCACACGGTGCCGCAGCAGGTAGGAACCTGGGTGTGAAATTATCTACGGGTACCCTAGTTGCGCTTCAGGACGCCGATGACTACTCCTACCCAAACAGGATCGAGCTACAGGTCAGGGCGCAGGCAATAGGGCACAAGCCGCGGGTCGTAGGCTCCTGGATCGAAGAAAGGCTGGGGGAGAGGGTGCGGGTTCGTCGGCTTCCCACCTCGCACGGGGATATAGTCGCGGGCTTTCACCGATTTTGCAACCGAGTGACATTCGTCAGCGGCACGATGCTGTTTCCGCGGAGTGTCTGGCTCGCGGTTCCAGAACGTCCGCAGTTCCAGTACATGGAAGACTGGGACCAGTTGTGCCGGATCGCGGAGGCTGATGCCGTCGAATTCTGTAATGTGCCGGAGCCCCTATTTGTTTACAACATCAGACCCAAGGGCGTAAAAGGGAAAAGCGCGTGGCCACTTTACAACGTTTTCGAAAGGGCCTGTCGGGCACGCCGTCGTGCTGGTTTGGATGAGTGGTCCTCCATAGAAGAGTTCAGAACGTATCTCGCAGGCTTCCATCCAGGCTCCCTTTGGTGGCGGGGGCTCTGGGGGATGATTCAGGTGAAACGGTCTTGGGAGATGAGGAGGCTAGCCGAGCGCCTCGGTGTGTAGTATCAATGCCGTGAGTTCGAGCTGAAGTGTACGGCCGATGTCAACCGCGGTCGCAGAGGAATCGATTCTCGGCACGAAAGTGAACGCAACCAGCTATGCTCACGCCGCCGCCACGGTTTGCGAATGGGCGGAGCAGGGAGATTCGAAGTACGTCTGCGTCGCGACCGTGAGCCAGGTGATGGAAGGGCACGACTCGCCTGGATTCCAAGCGGTAATGAATGAAGCAGATCTGGTAACTCCGGATGGCATGCCACTTGTATGGGGGCTAAGACTGCTCGGCTGCAAGGAGGCGACTCGTGTGTATGGTCCCGATCTGACTCCGGTTATGCTGGAGCGGGCCGCGTCGGAAGGCTTGCCGGTTGGGTTCTACGGCGGGTCGCCAAGCGTCCTTGACCGCTTCGTGCAGGTTATGAAGGAACGGTTCACGAAGTTGCAGGTCGCGTACGCGTATTCTCCGCCTTTTCGCGATTTGACGCCGGAGGAGGACCAGCGGGTTGTCCAGGAAATCGACGGCTCCGGTGCACGGATTCTCTTCGTGGGAATCGGGAACCCAAAGCAGGAGTTCTGGATGGCGGCGCACAAGGGTAAGGTCCAGGCGGTCATGATTGGCGTCGGTGCGGCGTTTGACTTTCTCGCTGGGGCCAAGCCGCAAGCCCCGCGGTGGATGATGGGCGTTGGTCTGGAGTGGCTGTTTCGCCTGGCCACCGAACCGCGCCGGCTTTGGAAACGGTATCTGAAGCAGAATCCCCGGTTTATGGTTTTATTCGCTCTGCAACTGCTTCGCGCGAAATTTGGTTGGACAAAGGCCGCAAAGAGCGGCGCATAATCTCGCTCACCTCGAAATCCTAATGTCCTCCGCTGCACGTCAGACTGCGCGTCCCACTTCGTCTCCGCCGACCGGCATGGCTGCCGAAGCCGTGGCCGTCCGCCAATTGGCCTATTCGCCGGCGTATATGACCGCGACGTTGGCGGCCTCGGACTTTTGGATGTTGAGCGCCGCGGTGGTGGCGGGCTTCGCTCTATGGCGCCTGATCAACCCGTCAATTCCGCCGCTCCGTCCGGAGATGCTCCTGCTGCCGCTGTGCTGCGTCGGCGTGTTTGCCTGCACCGGCCAGTACCCTGGCATTGGCCTGACCGCGGTGGAACACCTGCGCCGCATC
>Ga0182027_10010525_pt1 | contig 13144 bp, 9 predicted proteins | sample 712E1DmetaG_FD_121300 | JGI IMG/M metagenome (GOLD analysis project Ga0182027, IMG submission 121300) | Permafrost microbial communities from Stordalen Mire, Sweden - 712E1D metaG (Illumina Assembly) | ecosystem: Environmental > Terrestrial > Soil > Wetlands > Permafrost | place: Sweden...
CGCAGTTTCGCTACGATCGCTTCTACTGTGTGTCGTTTTTTACCCATTTGACCTGTCTCCTTTGATCCATAATATACTTTTTACTAAGTTTAAATTGGATCACTTTTTGGGGGGCAGGTCAAAAGCATATGGATCGAAATTGCCATGGAATTGTCCGGCAGTATCCGAATAAACAAAAGCCCGGTTTCGTTAATTCGAAACCGGGCTTTTCTTCAACCATCTGCCTAATGAAAATACGGAGGATATTCTCATAGGAGGTGTTTTACTTCAGCATAATCATTTTCTTCACAGCGTTAAAGCTGCCCGCTTGCAAGCGGTAGAAGTAGACACCGCTGGAAATATGCTGGCCATTCTTGTCGGTCCCATTCCATTCAACATTCCAATTTCCTGCTTCCCTCGATCCGTTGAATAACGTCGTAACCAGTTTTCCAAGCATGTCATACACATCGAGCCGTACCGCTGCACGCTGCGGCAATGAGAAGGAAATCATTGTTGTAGGATTGAACGGATTAGGATAATTTTGGTTAAGTTTAAATGCACTTGGAACAGCTGCATCTGTCTGTTCAACGCTGGTGGTAATTGAACCGATGGAAGCTTGAAGCAATGCCACGGTATATGCAGGATTATGGATACCGTTGCTGCGATCTTCTGAAATAAGATTATAATTCCAGATTCCTTGTACTAAATCAGGACGATTGTAAATCTTCATGGTGTCGGCTGCGGAGCTAATGACATTTCCGAAGGAATCCTGAGGTAATTTGGCCTTAAGCTTTGCCATAAGTCCGTTGATCTCTGTTATAAAAGGTTCAATTTTTCCGTTGCCATCGTAGTCCTGGCTTGCCATTTTTTGTTCAAAGGATGATGTTACCTCGCTATGGCATTGATTGCAAATGCCCACGAAGTCTTTTACACCCGCAGAATCCATTGCAAATTCATGATTGGGCTGCCCGTTTCTGTCCTGCATATGGCAGGTAACGCATGCGTTTTCTGTCACATTCACATGGATACTGGGTGTACTCGTAACTATTCCACCATAGTTATAACCATTTTGCCCGAACAAGAGATCTGCCTGAACACTATGATGACCGCCAAACCTTCCGGCGTAACCATATTTCGGAGCTTTCGTGGTGACCGATTTTGCAACGCTGCTCCGGGAACGGTGACAGTTCATACAGAGCTGGCCTTTTCCGCCTTTCGTAATTTTGTATCCGTTGTACAAACTGTCAACGCTGACATATCGTAATTGATTTGGATTCGCAGTGCTATGAGGGTCATGACATGATGCGCATGAGATCGATGCAAAACCAGGATCGCCGGCAAGAGTATCTGCTTGCGATGGTTTTTTACTCCAATTGTGTCTCCATGAGTCAACAACGAATGCAGAACCGTTATGGCATGGCCAGCATCCGCTATTGCTTGCTTCCGCGCTGCTGACTTTTAATGTCGCGTGGGCAGATGCATTAAAGTTGCCTCCGATATTATGATGCGTCGGTGCATCGTGGCATTGATTGCAAACGCCTGCATCAAGGCTCTTGCTTATTTTAGTAACATCTCCGTAACGGTCTTCGGTATTATGATTTCCACCGGGTCCGTGACAGCTTTCACAGCCAATGTTTGCGACTGCCTGTTGAGATGCTGATAATTGATTCCAAATATCCATGGTATCTTTGGTTATGAAATAGCTGCCGGGAAGACCCTTATACCAGCTTGTATCCCATGCCGGTGATCCTTGATGTGCAAGAAATCCAAAATTCCCGTTGTTAACAGTTGGTTCCCACCCGGTGGTATGGCATTTAATACAGTTTGGTCCATACGTGCCGCGGTTAAGCCCCGCTGGATCCGAGCTATTTTCCAGATTGCCTGTGACTCCATTCTTAAACCAGTTCGCATGTCCTGTTGCCTGCCAATCTGTAACGATAGCGGCATGGCAGCCGGCAGAACAGCCAGGGAGACCTGCCATAGCACCAACATACGTACTTGCAAACAATGTGTCTCTATGGCTTGCACCGCCATTTACATCGACCTGAACGATGTACTGTCCGCCCGAGTCTGCAATGAACCATACCGTATCCTGATGTGTGCTATACGTGAATGCTGCTGTCGAGCTGATTGGTTTTGAAACGAACGTCCACATGAACGATGTGGCGACATTTATTCCGGATCCCGTAGTATCGGCACGCAGGCAGACCTGCATACCTTTACCAACTGTGCGTAACCCGCTGTAAATCTGATTAGTACCCGAGGTCGTTATTTTTCGTTTCCCGGGCGACATTGCGGTGCGTTTTATGACTACCGCCTGTCCAAGCATAATCTGCGAAAACATTCCGATCAGAAATAACGATACGCATACAGTAAGGAAATATTTCACAAAGTATCTCTTATTCATACTATCTCCATTTAATTAATTATGGCTCACTAAATCACATTATGCTATACAAGACAACTTGCGTACCGACGGAATTTGTGAATATATGAGTATGGATTAACGAAATTGTTGAATTTTCAATACATCTGGATGGTAAAATTGTTTAATTTTGCAATAGTAATAAATTACGACCTTTGATTCCAAGATATAAGAAGCCATTATTGAATCAAAATTATTCATAAAAAGTGCCTTTAAATAAAATAAAAGTGACCGTAGATACGCTAAAAAAGAGTGAATTAAGGCGAACCTCGTCGAAATATAAAGCCAAAGAGTATAAGAATTGACGATTATAGTAATATCAGTAGCAAGAGATATTAAAGCAAAACACCTAATAATGGCCGTACGAAACGACAACATGATATACATATATCGTTCATGTTCGAACGCACGTACTATAACTTCTTCATGCGGAACCTAAACTATTGAAGTTCCTGGTCCTGTGATTTCTATTTTGAGCCTGCTTCTATTGAATTATGAATGAAGTGTTTCCGGATCAAGGAAATAGTTTGTGCAGATTTATGCTGCAGGCATCGATGGGAAACAGCACGGAGGAATATAAAAACCTGAAACTCTTATTGGTGAGATTAATGTGAAGCCGTTGATAAGATTCGTATGGATTGTTTCTGCGATGATTCCTGGCGGTTTGATCTTAACGATGGTAAGGCGATCAAAACAGAATATTATCTAAAAAAATTACCCCTGTTCGCTTATAGATTTTTACCCATTTTCTTTTTAAAACACAACGGGCGGCTTAAAGCTGCCCATCTGATTTTACTCAATTCTTTTCTTCCCCTTTACCTTATTTCTTCTTTCCAATATTCGTAATTATTGCTTCGGTTTATCAGCGCAATATCTTTCGGGATTATTTTCAATAATCCATGGTTGGCGGATCTTACCTCTGTCAAGTCCACAGTAAAATGAACTTTGAAAAATACATTGGATTCGGTTGCTTTTGCCGACCGTGCTTCGCTTTTTCCGACCTTCCACTGAAAGTCAGGATTGAATTTCATAAAGATACTCGATGTCCGATAGCCGCCCTGAATGCTGTCCGTTAATTGAATATAAGGATTAGCCGGAACTAGACAGTCCACGGTGGGAATACTGTACGGCGCCTCGATAGTCGTACTACATTTCACAGAATATATTTGCGCGTCAGCATTGTATGAGTCGAGTGTTGCTTTGAAACACAAGCCAAAAACCCTGCGATCCAATTTTGTCTCTTTGAGGTGTGCATTCAATTTACTTTGAAGGGAATCACGTGCACGCACTGCACGTGCCTGAAATTCCGAAGTTGTCTCAAACTCGTCCTTATTTTCAGTTTCTTTTTTCAGCTGTGCGACGGCATCGCGCAGGTAGGCCCATTCGTCTTTCAGCAGGATGGTAAATGACTCGGGCGGCGTATCTTCATCTTGATACACAGCCTGCTGCACTTGTGCCAGCAGTGTCCCGGTCGTAAGCAAACTGAACAATGAAACAAAAAGTGCAATATTCTTTTTCATAGTTAATCCTTTCAAAGAGAACATCAAATAACGTCTAACGTTTTGAGAGTATCTGCGAGGAAACGTCCTCTGCAATCTCGTATGCATTTTTCACACAGTCGCCGACCGATATACCGCCGCGATAGTTTCCAGCCAGCAGGATGCCCGGGCTGGATTCTTCAAACTGTGCAAGCATATCCATCTTCTGCTGGTAACCTATTTCGTACTGTGGAATGGATTTCTGCCAGCGCGTTATATTCAAATATACAGGTTTTCCTGAAAATTGCATAATAGATTTTAATTCATCAAGCGTTATCTGAATAATTTGTTCATCGTTCAAACCGGTTAATTCCGGTTGCCGGGCGCCGCCGATGAAAGCATTCAGCGCAGTCATTCCGGCTGGTGCACGATTGCCGAACAAACATGAGTTCCACAAACAACCGAGTATTTTTCGTTTTTCCTTCGATGGAATGAGAAATCCGAACCCGTCTAATGCGTGCCCGATATCCTCTCTTTTCACACCCATGAAAATCGATATGACCGGCGAGTAATAAATGGACAACAGCACGTTCGCTGTTGTTGCCGACAGGGATTTAATAATGGGTGCAGCATCATATGCAGGAATAGCAAATACGACAACATCCGCTTCTCGTTCTTCCTCTTTACCATTGCGGAGATACTCAACAAGGTAGCGCCGTGCATCGGGGTCATCCGAAGGCTCATCGCGTGTGGTGGCCAGGTTGCGGATGCCGGTAACTTTTGCGTTCAGAAGAACCGCTCTGCCAAGAGAATTGCCGATAGCCTGCGGTAATGTCTGCATTCCGCTGACGAATGAAAATGTTTCTGCGCGGTCTTTCGCTTTCTCAGCCCGCTGTTTTCTTTCTTGCGCGCCTTTGATCATGCCTTTGACCAATCCGCCGTACTTTTCTTCCAGCGCATACAGTTTGGGAAATGCAGAGCGTACGCTTAACTGTTCCGGCTTTCCGGCAAAAACACCTGCAACAAACGGATCGATAGCGTAGTCGAGAAATTCGCGTCCCAACCTTCGTTCAACAAACTCTGCAATACTTTCTTCTTTCTCGGCACGCCCGATGAACGGTTCTCTCATTACCCGGAATTTTGCAGCGGTGGAAAAGAGTTTAGTGAATACAAAAGAACCGGGTCCCAGCGGCATGGAAAATAAAACGCCATCGCGGAGGATATAACGATTCTTGCCTTCCGGGTTGGCGTAGATAAATTCCGATTCCAGCTTCAAGTCGGACACGAGTTCTTTGAAGAGAGGCGTTGTTTCCAGCGCGGTGTTTGCGCCGGACTCATGCAGGAAACCCTGCTCCTGCACGGACTTCATTGTTCCGCCCACTTCGCTGTCTTTTGCGAGTACCGTAACATCGACGCCGCGTTTCTTCAGCCAGTACGCGATGCCAAGTCCGGTAATGCCTTCGCCAATGACGATTACATCTGTCTTTATTGGTCCCATAATGATTCAAGTATAAGATATAAAGTGAAAAGGATAAAGGAAAAAATAGAGGCTATTATAACTTGAAAACTCTCACTTGACTAACTGGGGAAGAAAAATGATATTTAGCCCAACGACCTTACTACAGCTTTTCTGAATAGACATTCCAAACTCGACTTATGGCATATTAGAATAAAAGTTGATACAAGAATTAACACCGTCTGGTTTGGCTTTATACTGTTCTTATAAGGTTCATGTCTGAAATCGAGCCTGAATAGGTTTTAGTACGTTGCGGCCTGACCGAGGCGTTTCCCGTCCGACTTCGTCGAGATCGCATTTCGATATGAATATCGAAACGTACTAAAAGCAGCGGAGCAGGCCAGCCCAACAAGACAGCATGTAAACAAGTCCCGCTTTCAATATTAATTATAACATAGCGGGATGGCGCCTTCGGCGCTCACGCGGCTTGTCCAGATGATTGAATTACAACCGGAGGCCTAAGAATATATTGCGCGAAGCGCAACACAACTTTTTAAAGACACTCTAGTTATTAAGGAATTCACTGGGTGAAGCATGATTTGTATAGGTTTAGTATATTTTATAAGCCAACGGATCTTATATAAAAATTAACAGTGCCGCAGCTCGGTGTGTGCGGGCTTCACCGCGGTGCAATCGGACACAAACTAAATTGAGGAGGATAAAATGACAAGGAATAAAATATTCATTCTCATCGGCAGCCTTCAAGTACTATCTCTGATTAATATTATGCCGTATTACTTTCGTTTGGCGCCGCAGCTTGCCGCTCATGTGAACATATTTGATCAGTCGAATACTCCTTTCCTCTCATCGTATTGTTCGCAGATAGTTCTGTTTTTATTGATTATTGTTTCCATTGTTCTCTATTTTCGGCAAAAAAGAATTGCTCTCAGATTATATTATTTTGAGTTCATTATCCGGGTTATTCTTTTTACCACTTCCTTTGGTTTTCTTCTTAGGCTGAATTATTTCGTTCAGAGTCAAAGTTTCTATCACACACTGACAATTGCAGTACTTGTCCTGGAAATATTGAGATTGTTCGTCTCCATAATCCTGGATGCGAAATGGAAGAAGGGGTCATGAGCACCAGGCCCATCGTTTCCTGACAAAAAGTTTCGGGACAGAGAGTATAAGGGCCCGCCAAAAAGACAGCGGGCATACCTCCTGTAAATTTCATAGTGTGCAGAGGTGGATCAGAATCTTAAACGACATCTACGCGACACTGTAACCGCCAATCGTTTGGCGCCAAAGGATCAGGTGTAGGTAAGAATCAGAACATCATTATTCGAAATGCGGAATTATCCGATGCGAAAGCGCTCGCATCGCTATCTGCAGATCTTGGATATCCGGCAACACCGGCAGAGATGAAGAGCAGGTTCGATACATTATATTCTAACTCCCTTCATGGAATTTTTGTTGCCGAACTTGGCATCATCGTCGGGTGGATTCAGATATCTGTTATTGAATCTCTCGAAAATGAACTGTTTGCAGAAATACGAGGCCTCGTGGTGTCAGAGCCGTATCGAGGTATGGGAATAGGAACACAACTCGCTGTTACTGCAGAAGCCTGGGCAATCAAGAAGGGCTGCGGGCGGGTTCGCGTTCGAACAAACAAAGTGCGAGTGGAAACACTAGCATTCTATAAAAAGCGCGGTTACGTATGGAAAAAGACACAAGAAGTATTTGACAAGTAGAGTGCATTCAGCAGTTAATCAAGTGTTCCCGCCTGCCGGTCCGATACGAGATCTAGCGGGAATCATGCGGGTAGGTGCATAGTGCTGTTCATGGTTTGTACAAATTGATTACCTGATGAAAAGTTATCGGAAAACAGTCCGCCTTCAGCGCTTTTTTTAAAGAAGATAAAGACTGCAAAATTATTCGTTTTTATTTCTCACAATAAAGGAGAAAATACAATGTTGAGAAAACACTCTATTATGATATCTTTAATATTTTTAACCTTTCTCTTCATCGGATGTTCATCGAAAGATCCTGATAGATATTATAATACGAAAGATGATTTCTCTATCGAGTTTCCTAAGGAGTGGGAAAATAAAGAGAACTTTATGAGATGTGCTGTTATATCGCTGAGTCCAAAAGAAAATGATGCTGACCAATTTCGCGAGAATGTTAATGTTGCCGTTGAACAGTTACCTGGAGAAATGAATCTTCATGACTATATGGAAAAAAGCATTCCGAACATAGCAAAGGTTATTACGGATTTTCAGGTAAATGAAAAAGGTACTACGACGATCAACGACCATGAAGTTCAATGGCTCATGTACTCGGGAAGAATGGGAACGATCAATCTGAAATGTAAGCAATATTACATGATTCAAAACAAACGAGGTTATGTCATTACATGTTCTGCTGCTCCTGACTCCTACGCCCGAACCATAAGTACATTTGAAAAAATAGCGCATAGTTTTGAATTTGAATAAGAGATTGCGTGCCGGCGAATTAGATGTTCCCCGCTCGAGAGCAGCGGCATTTCGTAATAAACGCTCAACCCGGTAACTCAAGCTTTGCAAAGCAGGATGCATAAAATGCCAACGCCCTCGAACGAGGGCGTTGTTGTTTTCGGAGGGATATATCTTTGTTACAGACTTGTACCGAAATCCTTTTTGAACTTTGCCACGAGTTTACTTGTCCAATCGCTTGTCGGAGCAAGACGGCCGACAAAGAAGCGCAGGACTTTCGGCTCGTCGACAAACTTGAGCCCGCCGACGAGGTTGCGGTTTTCATACAGCCATGTGACGCGATCTTCGACGAATTTAATTTGCGACAACGTAAACACGCGCCGCGGCAATGCAAGACGCAGTAACTCGACTTCTGCCGGGACATCGTTTCCATTTTCATCGCGGTCCATCGAGATGGTACCGCGTTCCATTCCGCGAATTCCGGATATAATAAAGAGAGCGCCTGCCAATGCTCCGGCCGGATATTGTAATTGCGGAACGTGCGATAAAAATCCTTTCGCGTCGAGGTGACATCCAAGTCCGCCGGCAGGGGTTACCACAGGAATTCCCTTTGCATCGAGACGTTCCACCAGGTATTTGATAAACTGCGGTGAATGGCTGATCACATTCATATCCACCGATTCCCGCAGCCCTACCGCCATCGCTTCGATTTCACGGACAGACATACCGCCGTACGTTAAAAATCCTTCAAAGAGAGGCACCAAATCCCGCATGGCTAAATACAGCTTATGATTGTTCGTTGCAATGCCGCCTCCGCGTGTGCAGCTGATTTTACGGCCGGAGAAATAAATAATATCCGCAAGATTGCACATCGTAAGCAGGATTTCCTTGACGCTTTTATTTTTGAATTCCTCTTCGCGGATTTTGTTAAAATAGATGTTTTCACACGCCAGGCTTACGTCAATGACAATGAGAATCCCGTTTTCATCTGCGACTTTGCGCACCTCGCGCATATTTTGAATGGAGAACGGCTGGCCGCCGATGAGGTTGGTCCCGGCTTCCAGACGGATATACGGAACCTGTTCCTTTCCTTTTGCTTTGATGAGTGCGCGTAACTTATTTATATCCATGTTTCCTTTAAATGCAGCGCTGCTCTTTATTTGGAGGGCATCGTCGGTGTAGAGTTCCGATACTTTTCCGCCTGCAAGTTCAATATGCGCTTTCGTTGTCGTGAAATGATAATTCATCGGCACGGTCTGGTCTTTTTTTATGAAGACCTGCGAAATGATATGTTCGGCGGCGCGTCCCTGGTGAACCGGTAGAAAATATTTTGTGCCGAATACTTCGACAATTGCTTCGTACAACCTTTCGTATGATGCCGAACCTGCATACGCATCGTCAGCAACCATCATCGAAGCAATTTGCTGGTCGCTCATAGCGTTTGTGCCGCTGTCGGTAAGCATATCGAGAAATACGTCTCTGTTCTGGAGTAAAAATGTATTGAAACCCGCTCCTTCAATTGATTTTAATCGCTCTTCGACAGGCAGCAAATTTAACTTTTGAACAACCCTGACCTTATGCATTTCCAATGGAACATACTCTCCGCTGGCAAATTTAATCATGGAATCTGACATGGGATGCATCCTTTTTTAATTAGTGGCCGAATCATGAAAGGAATTTACTGTATTGAATACATAATTGATTGTCGATAAAAACATATTTATTTTTGATATAAACGGCTTTTCTCTCCGCTCCATTTCCTCATCGTTCACCGAACAGTTCAATTGTTGCAATGGAATAGCTTTCAAAACCCCAGTACTGGACAAAGAGAACATGTCCAAAAGAAAGGAAAAGCTTCCAGCGATGGGCACAGAACAATACTTTACTATAGTACGGATAGCTCATAATAATGTCAAGGAAGATCTTATGTACAAAAATGCAAAGGTTACTTCATGAGTACAATTCTCTTTGATACAAACCGGTGGCCGTCTCCATGAACGATGACGCAATATACACCGGTCGTGACGACCTGATTGTTCTCGTTTGTTCCCTCCCACAAAATATATCCGATCCTGGAAAGCTTTCAATAGGTTTTTATTACCCGGCCCATGACATCTATAATTTCCATGCGGTATATTCCTGAATTATCCGGCAAGGCATATTCTATTTTACTGAATAAATTGAAGGGGTTGGGTTGGGGTTTGCTCTATAACTGTATGGACTGATTGGAGCTGGTGATGCATTTATCGTTACTGTGAAATTCACAGCCCGCGGATATAATTGTACAGTCACAAGAATACTACATATAGGAAGTAAAATCAGTCTCATATTTTTAATAGATGCCTGAATTGAATACATGAAACTATCTCTTGATGCAAAAAGGAGAAATGATTTCTTTCCCGCCTGCTGATAAAATAAATTAAAGTTTGGAGGAGTCACTATCATGGAAGAATGAGAAAACTCTGTGCTTATGTGCTTCCGGTCACCACGATAGTGAAGAAAGTGCCTTTTACAATCTATAAGACGCGTTTCTTCCAAACAAAGAAGACTGGAATTCCTAATAGAACTATTCCCAAACCGGGCCAGGTGTACTGAGGTTTGAAGATAAGCAGATCAATCGAGATCGCGGAGGCAAGAAAAATATAAAGAGCAGGTACGACAGGATAACCAAACGCTTTATATGGCCGTTCTGCATTTGGTTGTTTCTTCCTTAGAATAAAAATTCCGACTACCGTGAGAATATAAAAAAGCAGCACAGCGAAGACAACATAGTCGAGGAGATCACCATAAGTACCGGAGAGGCATAGAATACATGTCCAGACACCCTGCACTATAAGGGCCGCCCCCGGGACAGATTTATTGTTGAGTACTCCTGCTTTTTTAAAAAATAATCCGTCTATTGCCATTGCATAATACACACGCGCTCCGGCTAGTATCAATCCGTTGTTGCATCCGAACGTTGAAATCATAATCATCATTGCCATGATCACTGCAGCACTTTCCCCAAAGACAACCGATGCGGCTGCTGTTCCGACCCGATCACTCATAGCAAATTGAATTCCCCTGCCGGTTGCGTCAGCTGCTTGTGGCGAACCCGTGAGCGGTAAGACCAGCAGGTATCCGATATTGGCAAGAAGATAGATGAGAATCACTATTCCCGTCCCTAGCGCAAGGCTGAGCGGAATGTTTCGTTTCGGATTGGAAACTTCACCAGCGGTAAATGTAATATTATTCCATGCATCAGCAGAGAAAAGCGAACCGACCATCGCAACACCGATCGCGGAGAGCAGCATCCAACTGGAAAGCGGTGTTATGAAAAGTAATTTTCCGTTTATAGATTGTGTCCATGCTGCATTCCAGAAGTTGCTGATGTTTGCCGTTATTGCTGAAGAGTTTCTTCCTACGAAGAGAGCGAGGAGAACAAATCCAAGAAGAGCTACAATTTTTACGGTCGTAAAAATGTTCTGCACAATCTTACCTTCCTGCAAACCGCGCATATTTAAATATGTCAGCAAGGCAACACTTGCAACCGCGAGTATTTGAGCAGCGCTCATATGGAACGTACCGATGGAAAGAAGAATATGCTGTTCACTGAACCACGGAATAAGAACGCCGGTGAATTTTGCGAATGCAACCGCTACAGCTGCAATCGTACCTGTTTGAATGACGAGGAACAGCGTCCATCCGTAGAGAAATGCGATGAAAGGGTTGTACGCCTCTCGAAGATAGGCATACTGCCCGCCAACATGAGGCATCATGCCGGCAAGCTCACCGTAACTGAGCGCTGCGATGAGTGTCATCACGCCTGTGATTATCCAGACCAGCAGGAGGTACCCGGGCGCTCCAACGATGCGCCCTATGTCAGCGCTGACAATAAAGATCCCGGAGCCAATCATCGATCCGATGACAATCATAGTCGAATCGAGCAGTCCGAGTCCACGCTTGAATTCGAGTTGTGTATTTTTTCTTTCCATACTTATAATTCAATTACGAGTGGTAGTAATTTTTTAACATTTGTTCCATAACCCATGTCGTTCGTAAAGCAGTTTCGCCCGTGCTTGGACTTTTTCCGACACCGTTCAATTCATCAACGACGATCTGAATGAGTGGCTGTTGTATATGTGGAGGATACTCGATAGAGAACTCTGCAGTTTTGTTTTGTGTCGTAAGCCGAATCGGTTGTGCATCGAATGTCGAGAAAGATATTTTGCCGCGATCTCCAACGATTTCTGTACAATCAAATTTTTGGAATCCGGAAAAACACCATGTCCCGATTCCCTGAACCCCCGATTGAAACACGAACGCTCCACTGACAATATCCTCAGCACGATAAAGCCTTAATTGGTTCGAGGCAAAACCTTGAACGGATGTAATCGGACCTAAGATGTAATCAAGGAAATCCAATAAATGCGAGGCAAGATCAATAAATAATCCGCCGCCGGCGCTTTCCGGGTGTAATCTCCAAGGAAGTTCTTTTTCCGGGTCAATCGAATTTGGTTGATAGAACAAGATGTTGACAAATCGGATTTCACCTATTATTCCAGAGTCGAGTAATTCTTTGATTTTCAAAAATCGTTCTAATGCTCTGCGATAATACGCGACAAAGAGAGGAATACCGGCAATTTTACAAGCATCAATCATCGTGCGGCATTCCTCCGAATTTAACGCCATTGGTTTTTCGACATACACGGGTTTGCCTGCTTGAGCTGCAAGAAGTGTGTATTCTTTATGGGAATCCGGGGGAGTCGCGATATACAAAGCATTGACTTCTGAATCATGGATCAATGCTTCGGCATTATCGTACCATTTTGGAACATTGTGCCGTTGCGCATAATCTTTCGCCAGATCTCCCTTACGTCGCATGACGGCAACAAGCTTGGAATTGTTTGCCTTCTGAAACCCCGGGCCGCTTTTGACTTCAGTCACATCACCACAGCCTATGATGCCCCAGCAAATTGTACGCATAGAATAAAACTCCGGATTACTTTCTCATCTGACGAACACTCGTAGAGTAATGGCACTTGAATACAGGTTCCAATTCCAACGAGGCCATAGTTTCTATCTAAAAATTTTTACAAATCGGCAGCCGGTGATTTTATACCCAAGTTCCTTATTGAAAGGATGCGCCTGTTCTTCTCTCCCGAAGCCGCTGACAAGCCATGTGCCGATACATCCTTTTTCGTGAGCTACCTGTTCGGCATACTTCATAAGTTTTTTACCGATTCCCTTTTTTCTCGATTCGGATTTTACAACAATGACCGATATTTCGCCAAACCGGCTATTCTCTTCTATGTTCTCACGAATTCTAAATGCCAGCAAACCGGTAATTTTA
>Ga0182027_10010526_pt1 | contig 13142 bp, 10 predicted proteins | sample 712E1DmetaG_FD_121300 | JGI IMG/M metagenome (GOLD analysis project Ga0182027, IMG submission 121300) | Permafrost microbial communities from Stordalen Mire, Sweden - 712E1D metaG (Illumina Assembly) | ecosystem: Environmental > Terrestrial > Soil > Wetlands > Permafrost | place: Sweden...
ATGAAAAGCGACGTCATCACGAGCCATATCAGCGGATTTGTCCGCGGTTTTGAACAGAAGGGCAAGGAAAAGTACATGAGCGACGGTTCGGTTGAGGTGACCATGTCGATTCCTCTCGACGGCATCGGCGGCATCGACGACCAGCTCTTAGGGACTTTCGTCGGGGAAAAACCGGCGCAAACATCATGGGAAGGGACAAAGGCGAAAAAACAGACGGTCTTTACGGGGCTTATCATCGACTGCAAAGGCCTCGGCATCAAGCCCGCTTTAAGCCCGCGGCTCCTTGACGAATCAGGAAAAGAAGTGTACGGTAGCGCGTATGTGTCGCGCGAGTGGGCCGTCAAATACGGCATCGCGGGTTATTCCCGCGAGGTAAAAGACGCGGCGAGGCTTGACAGAGTCGGAAAAGCGCCCGGCCAGATAAAGGCTTTAAAAGCCTCGGGCGACAACAGCACCGACATCGTCATTTCTAACGCCGACGCGGACGAGGTCAGGAGCGCAAGCCAGAACCTTAAGTTCCTGTCGGAATGCCGCGTCGTTTTCGTGGTGGATTAGTTTCCCTTGGCTTTTGAACGACAGACTTTTGTCGTTCGGAAGCTTAGAGCAACTTACCAGCTGCCTGCCGCAGGCAGCTGGTGATCGACACTCTAAACACTTTTTTCAGGGAAGGATTCGTCTATGCCTACACTCACCCATCTTAAAACAATCGGCGCATGCGCCTTATGCTTTTTGATGATTATCATGGTCGGCTGCGCCCCCAAGGCCCGCAAGGCCGGCGGGTACATGGACACGCCGCAGACGCACTGTAAAGAAGGAACAAAATACGTCAACGACGGTAAGTTTGATAAGGCCGAGGAGGAATTCAATCTTGCGGTATCATTGGACCAGAAATTCGCCCCCGCTTATGCCGGACTGGCCCTTGTTGAGGCGCATAAGAACAATTTTAAAGAGGCGCTCAAGATGGCCGACAAGGCACAGTCGCTGGATTCAAAACTTCCCGACGCCTACATCGCCAAGGCCATGGTCATTACCATGCAAAACGAAGGGAAACCCGCCAAGGAATGGCTCAAGGACGTTGAAAAAGAATATGACAAGGCGCTGAAAATCGACCCTCAAAACTCCGAAGCATATTACCGGCGCGGCTTCTGCTATAAAAAGGCCTACGAATTCGGAAAAGCCTCGGACGATTTCAAGAAGGTGCTCGAACTGAAAAAAGACTTTACCAAGGAGGCCGACGATGAGTGGCAGATCATACAGATGATCGAACGCGCCGCGCCTGGCACGGACGTGGGCAAGCGCATAGCGCTCGTTGAAAAGATTTCGCGCGCGGACATCGCCGCGCTGTTCGTCTCGGAATTGCAGATTGACAAATTGATTGAGAAGAAACGGCCCAAGCATTATGACACGGATTATAAGGCCCCCACGGACGCGCGCGAGATGAAGGTCGACAGCGCGGTGTCGATGGCGGCGGTGACCGATATCAACGGCCACTGGGCGAAGAACTTCATCATGGACATCGTTGACTACAAAATCCGCGGGCTGGAACCCTATCCCGACCATACGTTTCATCCCGACCAGCTCGTCAATCGCGGCGAATACGCGATGGTCGTGGAAGACGCCATCATCGCGATTCTCCGGGACCCTTCCCTCGCCACCAAGCATATCGGCTCGCAGAGCCGTTTTCCTGACGTCAACCCTTCGCACCCGGCGTACAACGCCATCTGCAATGCCGTTGACAAAGGAGTTATGAGCGCGGAAATGAACGGCGAGTTCGGGCCCAACAAGGGCGTTTCAGGGCCGGAGGCCCTTCTGGTCATCAGAAAATTGAAGGAATTGCAAAAGTAAATACGAAGTATCGTGCATGACAAGAAGGGGGCGCGCCGCATTAAACGCGTCCCCTTTTTTTACGGGCATGCTCAAAAGTCATCCCCATTGTTTCCACTATTTGTTGTATTTAACAAAAATCGCTCCCACAACCTATTGTATTTTTTCACGCTTTAAATGTTGTTTTTTCAGTGCATTTCATATATTATTATAGTTGATTTTTGTGTTACAATCTTCACACGGGGGTGGTTTCAGTGCAAATCGTACAAAAGCCGGAAAAAGTCCCGGTTAAAGACCTTCCAAAAGAAGCATCCAGGGAAAAAAATGGGAATGGCAAAAAGTTCAATCAACTTCGGTGCCTCGGTCCCGTACCGAACCTTGAGGAACACGTGCATCCGGACTGGTGGAAAAACATTTTCAATTCATTCTACCTGAAAACCGACGCGGACGTCGTGGACGACAGCAACATGACCCGTCAGGAAATTGACATGTTTGTCAGGATATTAAACCTTTCACCCGAAGATAAAGTTTTGGATTTGTGCTGCGGACAGGGCCGGCATTCCCTGGAGCTTGCGCAGAGAGGGTTCAAGTTCGTCGAGGGCATCGACCGCTCACATTATCTGATCCAGAAGGCAAGACAAACGGCGAAGAAAGACGGTATTGAGGCCAAATTCCGGGAAGGGGACGCCAGAAAGCTTCCCTATCCTCCCGATACGTTCGATGTCGTCCTGATCCTGGGAAACAGTTTCGGATACTTCGAAACGATCAATGACGATCTGCGGGTGCTCAAAGAAGCGTTCAGGGTCCTGAAACCGTGGGACCGCGTGCTCATCGACGTCGCCGACGGCACATACCTGAGAAAAAACTTCCAGAGCCGCTCCTGGGAATGGATCGACAAGTCCCTCTTCGTGTGCAGGGAACGGTCGCTGTCGCTCGACGGGCAAAGCCTCATCTCGCGCGAAGTCATTACCCACGTGGAAAAGGGCGTGCTGGCGGACCAGTTTTACGACGAGCGTCTTTACACAAAAGAAACGCTCACCGAGATCCTCAAGACCGCCGGGTTCAGCGACATCACCGTGCACGGTGAAATAGCCACAGATTCCGTGCGGAACCAGGACCTGGGCATGATGGAGCGCAGGCTCATCATTACCGCCGCGGTCAAGAAAGAATGGACGCCGGTCCGCCGCAAGCAGCTCGGCACGGTAAAAAACGTCGCCGTCATGCTCGGCGACCCGAACAAACCCGACCCCTTAAAACCCAGTTCAATATTCGACGAAGACGATTTTTACACCATCGACCAGTTAAAATCGGCCCTGCGCGAGTTCGGTGATTACCGGTTTGTCTATCTTAACGACCACAACGCGCTCATCGCCGACTTGACGAAGCTCAAGGGCAAGATCGATTACGTTTTCAACCTCTGCGACGAAGGGTTCAACAATGACGCCCGTAAAGAGCTCAACGTGCCCGCGCTGCTCGAAATCCTCGGCATTCCCTATACCGGGTCCGGTCCGCAATGCCTCGCGCACTGCTACGACAAGTCTCTGGTGCGGGGGATCGCGAAGGAAATGGGCATACCCGTTCCCAAGGGATTTTTTGTCAAGCCGCAGGACAAGGCTTTCGATCTCTCGGTGGATTTTCCGGTGATTATAAAACCCAATTTCGGCGATTCAAGCTTCGGTATTACGCAGAGCAGCGTGGCCAACACCGTCGAAGAACTCATCAATGCCATCGCAAAAATACGGGATTCCTTCGGCTACGATAAACCCGTTCTCGTTGAAGAGTTTTTAAACGGCAAAGAAATCACCGTCGGCATTATCGGCAACCCTCCCGAATCATACACGGTACTGCCTATTATCGAAGAAGATTTTTCCTCGCTTCCCGACTCCCTTCCCAGAATATGCGGTTACGAGGCCAAGTGGGTCCCCGATTCGCCTTATTGGGGCCTCAAATCGGTCCCCGTCGACCTGCCGGACGAGGTGCGACGTTTTCTGGAGGAGTGCTGCCTCAAGCTTTTTGAGCGGCTCGAATGCAAAGACTATTGCCGGTTCGACTGGCGGTTTGACCTTGACGGGAACCCGAAGCTCCTTGAGGTCAATCCGAACCCGGGATGGTGCTGGGACGGGCATCTTGCCAAAATGGCGAAATTCGGGGGCCTCAATTATAAAGGCATGCTTGAAGGCATTATCAAGGCTGCCGAGACTCGCCTGGGCATTTTGCCGAACGATGACAAGAGGGAAAAAGAAACGGCCGTTAAAAATTACGCGGCCGAAACAATCATCGTGTAAATTTGCCGTTCCCCGGTCCGGACGCATGGACGCTTTGACATTGGTAAAAAAACGTGCGCGGAAAAACGCGGACGTTTTTTTGCGTTTTAAACGAAACTCTTCAGCCGTTTCGCCCTGAATGAGTTCTTCAGGCGCCCTAGCCCTTTTTGTTTGATTTGCCTGACGCGTTCGCGGGTAAGGTGTATTCTTCGCCCGATTTCATCAAGGGTATAGCTTGTTTCGTGCCCGATCCCGAAGTACAATTTGATGACGTCTTTTTCGGAGGTCGAGAGCGTGTCCAGGATTTTTTCAATTTCATTCCTCAGCGACATGTTCATCGCCATGACGTCGGGCAACTCCTGATCGCTGTTGCGAAGGGAGTCGATGAGCCTCACCTCGTCGGAGTCCTGCTGAATAGGCTTATCAAGCGACACATGCCGGTTCCCTATTTTAAGAACGGTGTCGACGTCGCGTTCGCCTATTTCAAGCTCATCGGCGATTTCCCCGGTCGTCGGCAGGCGCCTGTATTCCTGTTCAAGTTTTCCCTGGACTTTGCTGATGTTTGAAATGGTTCCCACCTGATGGAGCGGGATATTGACAATACGGGATTGCTCGGCCAGGGCCTTGAGTATCGCCTGCCGGATCCACCACACCGCATAGGAAATAAACTTGAAGTTCTTCCTCTCGTCGAATTTTTTCGCGGCGCGGATAAGTCCGACGTTGCCTTCGTTGATCAAGTCGCTGAGCGGCAGGCCCTGGTTCTGGTAATTACGCGAGACACTGACGACAAAACGAAGATTGGCCTTTACCAGCTTTTCCAGCGCTTTGTCGTCCCCCTTTCGGATACGGGCCGCCAGCGAGGCCTCTTCTTCGCTCTTCAGTGGTGCATAATCCTTAATTTCACCAAGATAAAGATCCAAGGAATCTTTATCTACGGTAAGGTTATTCATGTTCATATATCACCCGGTTAATTTTATCCTTTCTCTGTTCCAACCATCTGTTTCGATTACGGTCTTTAAAAAAGATTATTGTTTATAATTCAACGTTTCCTTCAAAAACCCATTTCGCGGGGCCCGTCATATAAACAGGGTGCGAAAGTTCTCCGTCCCATTCTATGAAAAGGTCCCCGCCGGGAAGGCGGACGGTAACGCTTTTTCCGTGTTTTTTATTGATGACCCCGGACACGACGCTTGCGCAGGCGCCCGTGCCACATGCCATGGTCTCGCCGCATCCCCGTTCAAAAACGCGCATGCTGATCTCTTTGTCGGACAGGACTTTAACAAATTCAACGTTTGTCCTTTTTGGAAAAAAAGGATGGCTTTCGAGCTTTTTTCCATACCCCAAGACCATCTCATCGGTCAATTCGTCGACATAAATGACCGCGTGAGGGTTTCCCATGGACACCGCAGTCACTTGAAAATTTTTTCCATCGACGTTTAATTGTTCCATAATCGCCTGACCGCTCTGTTTTGCAACGGGAATAAGCGGAGCGTCCAGAATCGGAGCGCCCATGGTTACTTTTATCCGATCGCCTGAAATCTCCGTTTTGATGACGCCCGCGATCGTTTCCACCGAAAGCCCCGGTTTTTTCCATAAACCGGTTTTCTGAACGTACAGGGCAAAACATCGTATTCCATTCCCGCACATTTCAGGCTCGCTGCCGTCGGCGTTAAAAATACACATCCGATAATCGGCGGTTTTTGACGGCAAAACCAGAATAACGCCGTCGCCGCCGATGCCTCGCCTGCGGTCGCACAGCATGGGCGCAATTTTCCGTATGGCATCAATATTCTCTTCAGACACATGGTGCGTGAGAATGAAATCATTGGCCAGACCTTCCATTTTCACGAATTTCATCTAATTCCGGCCTTTCGGTTTTTCGCGCAGCCACAAATTCCGTTTAAATTATATGTCCACAAGAAGACAAGATTACGCATTGTTCAAGAAAATAGGTAACAAAATAAAACATGGTATGCCCCGAAACCACAAATACTCTGGTTTTATTTTTATTTACTATTTATTTTAATTTTATCATGAAAACCCTTAAGACTCTTTTTATTTTTGGAACAAGGCCCGAAGCCATCAAATTCGCACCCCTCATAAATGCTTGCAAAAAGCGGACCAACGTTTTTCAGGTTTTGACGTGCGTTACCGCCCAGCACCGCGAAATGCTCGACCAGGCACTGTCGTTCTTTGCGATCAAACCCGATTTTGATCTTGGCATTATGAAAGCAGGCCAGGGCCTCTTCGACATCACCTCCCGGTCGCTTACGGGGCTGGAAAAAATCCTGACCGCAACGTCTCCGGACTTGATTTTCGTCCAGGGCGACACCACGACCGCCTTTATCGGCGCGCTTGCCGGGTATTACAAACAAATCAAAGTCTGCCATCTTGAAGCGGGCCTTCGGAGCCTAAACAAATATTCTCCCTTTCCGGAGGAAATAAACAGGGTCCTGGCGGACCACATTGCGGACTATCATTTTGCGCCAACGGACAAGGCCGTTAGTAACCTTAACAAAGAGGGAATCGTTGAAAATGTCTGGAGGGTTGGCAATACGGTCATTGACGCATTATTTCTTGGATTGAGCATGATAGAGAGAAAAGGAGAAGCGGAATTTTTAAAGCATTTCAACTTTTTTGATTTTTCAAAACGGATTATCCTCATTACATGTCATCGCCGTGAAAGTTTTGGGGGACCCTTTGAAAATATCTGCAAGGCTTTAAGAGAAATTGCATTGTCCCATTCTGATATTGAGCTAGTTTATCCGGTGCATTTAAACCCCAATGTCCAAAAGCCCGCGTACAGAATTCTTAAAGGCTGCGCGAACATCCATTGTATTGAACCTCTTGATTATCCTCATCTTATCTGGCTCATGAACAAATGCTATCTGGTACTTACGGATTCCGGCGGTATTCAGGAAGAGGCACCGTCTCTAGGAAAGCCGGTTTTGGTAATGCGGGAAGTCACTGAAAGAACGGAAGGTATAGAGGCCGGCACGGCCAAGCTTGTCGGCACCAACAAAGAAGCCATAATTCGTGAAGCGAACATCCTTTTAAACGATGCAACTGCTTATCAATCAATGGCTAATGCGGTAAATCCCTATGGCGATGGAAAAACAAGCGAGAGGATTGTGGAGATACTGGCGGAATTGAAGCCCATTATTGCAGTTGGCGGGAAATAAACCTGAAAGAATTGAGGGGTTTATAATTTTGTCAATCGGGATAATTTTGACCTACACCTACTTGTTGAACATCTTCTTCAGAATATGAATAGTTTACTGCCTGAAGAATTAAGAACGGTTTTAAATATGTCACTTGCGGATCTTTGCGGGGGAAAAATATTCGAAGAAAAGAATGACTTTGCAGACGCTATCTGTTTTCTAAGATTGGAAGTGAATAGATGAGTATAGTCCTGTCTGCTCTTATATAAATACATTTATGTGCGCTCGGATATATTTTATTAATATTCTTTTTTTATTCCAGCAGGAGCGAAAACCATGAAAATTAAATATCCAAAGGAACGAGTTTTCAATGTGCTCATTGAGCAGGATTCGGAAGGGTATTACGTGGCGTCAGTTCCGGCGTTGCCCGGCTGTCATACCCAGGCAAAATCACTGGATGTTTTGACTAAACGCATTCGCGAAGCCATCGAATTGTGCATAGAGGTGAACGATAACCCCGCAGTGCCGCTTTCATTCGTTGGAATGCAGAGGGTGGCGGTGTGAGCCGGCTTCCTCGTGTTCCTGGAATGCGGATCATCTCCGCTTTAAAGCATGCCGGATTCGAGGTGATTCGTATCAAAGGAAGTCACTATTTTCTGCGACATCCCGATGGTAGGACAACCGTCGTTCCCGTGCATCGAGGAGAAGATATCGGGCCAGGACTATTGAACCAGATACTCCGCGATTGTGAAATAACTGCTGACGAGCTTCGAAAATCGCTCTGAAAATTCTGAACAAGGTGAAACTTTCCTATTTCTTTAAGTGCCTGATTTTCCTGCTCAATGAAATATACCCAAAATAATGCTAAAGTTTTCTCGTAATCTACCGATACAATAACAGGGGAAGTTATGAATGAATAGAAGGCACACAAACAGGGAGGTACAGTATGCAAATCATGGGAATGGGCGGATTGGGAATGGTCCAGGGGCAGGACCAGACGGCAAACAGCCTCAATAAAACCAGCAAAGACCTCAATAAAATCCTCGTAAGGCTCTCAACGGCCCTGCGTATTAACAACGCAAGCGATGACGCGGCCGGCTTGGCGATATCCGAGCAATTGGAAACACAGTCCCGCGGCTTCAATATGGCCCAACAGAACGTGACCGACGCCACGTCGGCCCTCAATATCGCCGATTCGACGGGGGGCCAGATAACGGACATGCTCCAGCAGCAGCGCGATCTCGCTCTGCAGGCAAGTAACGACACGCTTACTGACCAGCAGCGCCAGGGGCTTGACACGCAATATCAGTCGCTCACGCAGGAAATCAACCGCACAAGCGGTTCCGCGCAATTCAATACGCAGACCGTCGCGAACGGACAGGGACTCGCATCCGGCAACGCGGAAATCCAGGCGGGCGCGAACGCGGGCGACCAGATCCGGATGCCCGCGACAAACATGACGGCCGCGGCCCTCGGCATAAACGGCACGTCGATAGCGACGGGCGCCGGCGCCCGGGCAGCGCTTTCAACAATCGACAATGCGCTTGACACGCTCAATTCCCAGCGAACCACCGTCGGGGCCATGACAAACGCGTTCCAATCGGTCCAGAACAACCTGTCCGTCGAGGACATAAACACCCAGGCCGCGCAATCCGTCATTCAAGATCAGGACATGGCCTCGGGGCTGGCTGATTTAACGCAATCAAACCTGTTGCTGGAAACCGGTACGGAGGCCTTTGCCCGGTATAACGAAATCAGCGCCAATCATTTATTCGGGTTGTTGCAATAACTATGCCTTTATCCGCACAAGCCGATGTCGCCGAATACTATACTAAAGTGCAGATTGAAACCGCCTCAAAGAAAAAGGCGGTGTACATGTTGCACGAACGGTGCGCGTTCTTTATTTTAAAGGCCCAAAGTACGGCGGGCAAAAAGAAGTTCTATTGCGTCAAAGCGCAAAATATCCTCTCCCAGCTCCAGTCGTCCCTCAGAATCACCGATTCGATTTCCCGGGGGATTTTTTATCTCTACGATTACTGCTATGTTATTCTCGACCGGGGCAACAACGCCGACCTGGCGAACGCGCTTGAAATAATAAACGTCCTCAACGGCGCTTTCCGGCGCTTGCTTCGCAGGCCCTGACGGGAACGTATACGCAGGAATTATCTACGCTTTTAGCGTATCTAAATCAGATACAGTGTCTAATTATCTTGCCGATTATGTCCACTGGTGCTATTTTTTACTGGTCTTAGTCCCCTTGGTTTTTGGATGACAATTTTTTGTCGTTCGAAAACTTAGAGGTTTTCCTTATTATATTCTTCAAAAGCAACCATGCATGACAAAACTTTTTGAGCTTTTATCGGAAGATTCGAACAACGACAAGGTTTTTTCTTCCCTTAAGAAAATCGCCAAAAAGAAAATAAATACGCCCTCAAACCGGGGTGAATTGCTTGACACAAAGGCAACACGGTATTGCGTGCCCGACTCGGGAGTGTTCGACTTCGCGGCCATCGACGTGGAAACGACCGGCCTTGACCATAAAAACGACCGCGTCATCGAAATCGGCGCGGTTAAATTTTCAGCGGGAAAACCGGGCGCCGAATTTTCCATGCTCATCAATCCCGGCATCCCTCTGCCCGCGGCCATTACACAGCTTACGGGGATACGGAGCATTGACCTCAACGACGCGCCCGATTTTGAGCATGTTTCAGGCGTATTGATTGATTTTCTGGCCGGGCTCCCTCTGTGCGGCCACCAGATTGAATTCGACATCGGTTTCTTAAACGAAGAATTCAAGCGCATCGGCAGACCCAAGATTTCGGCCCCTGAAATAGACACCGCGCTTTTATCGCGCATCATCGTCCCTTCAATTTCACGGTTTTCACTCAAACATATGTCGCGGTCGCTGGGAATAGAGCTTGAAAACGCGCACCGCGCGCTTGCCGACGCGCGCGCCTCCGGTTACGCCGCAATCGTCCTGATCGGCAGATTGGGCGCCATTCCCCCCGAGGTCAGGCTGGCAATGGCGCGTTTTGCGCCGGCATCCCTGATTAAAGCGCTTTTATTCAAGTCCCTGGAAGGCGATCGGGCCCGGGCGGCCTCGACCTCCCGCGTCGGCGCCCAGCAAAAGCCGCCGAAAAAACTTTCGGCGGCGGATTCCTTTACGGCCCTGTCTCTTGACACTATACAACACTGTTTTTCCCCCGGAGGGAAGGTGTCGGAGGTCATGAAGGACTTTGTCGAGCGGCCGTCGCAGACGCGCATGGCCGTATGCGTCGCCGAAGCGTTCAATACCTCGACGTTCCTGGTCGCGGAAGCGGGGACCGGGACCGGAAAATCGCTGGCGTATTTACTGCCGGCGGCCTGCTTTGCCCTTAAAAACGGCCTGCGCGTTCTGGTTTCCACCCACACACGCAACCTCCAGGACCAGATAACGTCCAAGGACATACCTCTTGTCAAGAAGGTGGCCGGAGAGGATCTTCGCTATTGCGTGCTCAAAGGCAGGTCCAATTACCTCTGTATACACCGCTATCACCGTTTGCTGTCGGGCGAGCTGGCCGACCTTTCGTACCGGGAGCGCATGGGCATGCTTCCGCTTATCAGATGGGCCCAGGAAACGAAAACCGGCGACATTGAGGAACAGAACCAGTTCAACATCCGGTGGTTTTCCCGGATCTGGCGCCAGATCTGCGCCGACGCCCACCTTTGCCAGAGGAAACGGTGTTCCGATTTCGGGTCCTGTTTTTTGCAGAACGCACGCCAGCGCGCGCTTGGCTCGCACCTGGTAATAATCAATCATTCGCTTTTCTTTTCGGAGATATGCTCGGAGTCTTCGTTCTTGGGGAGCATCGGCCCCATCATTTTCGATGAGGCGCACCACCTCGAATCCTGCGGCCATCAGCATTTGCGGGTCGAAGTCGACACCAACCGGTTCGCCCAATTTCTCGACTCCATGACCGCCGTCGACAAGGAAATTAAAAAACTTGAAGGCCGCGCCGCCGCGGCCCTGCCGTCGGAAAAGGATTTTAAATCGCTCATAAAGCGCCTGCGGTTTTGCATCGCCGCTTTTCTTGATGATCTCAACGCCTGGGCCGGCGCGCATTCCCCCGATTCCGCCGAATATCAGATTGAATACCATCAGGACGCCTTCTCCGCGATGGGAAGCCGCATCGAATTGGTCGACGCGTTTTCGGACGTGCAGGACATGCTGTATCACCTGCTCCAATCGCCGGGGACCGACGAAGCCCCCGATAACGATGCCGCATCGTTTAAGCCGACGGTACGCCTTTTAAGCGACAGGACCTCACAGATCAAGGCGGACCTTGATTACGTGACCGGGGCAGTTACCGAAGGGCATGTGTTCTGGATTGAAGGGAACCTGAAAAAGGGATGGACGAAATTGTGCGGCGTCCCCCTTGATATAGGGTCGCTGCTGTCGGGCCTGTGGGAGAAAAACACGTCCGCCTGCATATTTACGTCCGCGACATTGTCCGTGTCCCGTTCCATGGAATATTTCAAGCAGAAAACTGGGCTTCTGGGCACGCATGACGCAAAAACGCGGTGCGAATCGTTTGAAAGCCCTTTCAGTCCCGACCAAGCCATGAGGGGCGCGATGGCAAACGCGCCCGCGTGCGACGCTCCGGAATTCCCCGACTACGTCGCGACCGTCATTTCCGCGCTCATGGCGGAATTTAATAAAAATATCCTGGTGCTGTTCACGGCGCACGCGATGCTGAATGCCGTGCACGCCCGGTGCAAAGACCTTTTGACCATGAACGGCTGCACGCTGCTTGCGCAGGGGGTCACGGGCAATCGGCAGGCAATGCTTGACGAGTTTAAGAGCTCCGGCCGCGCCGTGCTGCTGGGCGCCGATAGTTTCTGGGAAGGGATCGACGTGCCGGGCAAGGCCTGCGAAATCGTGATCATCCCCCGGCTTCCTTTCCAGGTGCCGACGCACCCGCTTACGCGGGCGCTTTCCCGGAAAATGGAAAACGAATCCGGCGATTCATTTTTTTCCTATACCGTGCCCGAAGCGATCATAAAGTTCCGGCAGGGCACGGGGCGTCTGATCCGAAGCCGCGAGGACCGGGGGGCGCTTATCGTACTTGACAATAGAATATTGACAAAGAATTACGGGAAGCGTTTTCGCGCCTCCCTCGAAGGGGAGATGCAATCATTTTCAACCATCGACGAGCTGCTCCCGGCGCTGAAAAAGTTCTTTGCGAACGGACAAAAACCGTCCCCGATCGCGTATGTTCCTTTCGAGGAGCCCTCATGAAACGATGCGTGTGCGCGGCAGTATTCTGTATGGCGTTGAATTGCGGGATTTATACCTTCAGCGGCTCAACGCTGCCCGCCCATTTAAAAACCGTTGACATCCCTCTTTTCAGCAATACGTCCCTGCAATCAGGGATCGCCGAAGAACTAACCGCCCAGCTTTCCCAGCAGGTGCTCTCCGCCAATTTACTGCGGATCGTGGCCTCACAGGGTGATGCGACCATAAATGGCCACGTGACAAGCTACAGCAATGAACCGCGAACCTACGGCAGTACCGGCTTTCGCGAGGTGACCATCAGCGAATACGTGGTAAAAATTTCCGTGGAAGTCGAATTCATGGATAATAAAAAGAACACGCCGCTTTTCAAGGGGACCCTCACCGGCGAAGGCGTCTACGATTTTTCAAAATCAACGGAAGCCCTGGGAAGGCAAACGGCGGAAAAAGACGTGGTCCAACAAATCCTTCAGAATTCCCTGCAAAGTTGGTAATTAGTTATCTCGGCGGATGGACGGCAAGTTTTTGTATCCCGCTTTTCACGATCACCGGCTGCGCCTGCGAATTGTCCTCGGCAATGACCTGATACAGGTACACTTTCGGACCCAGCAGGTTTCCCAT
>Ga0182027_10010527_pt1 | contig 13141 bp, 10 predicted proteins | sample 712E1DmetaG_FD_121300 | JGI IMG/M metagenome (GOLD analysis project Ga0182027, IMG submission 121300) | Permafrost microbial communities from Stordalen Mire, Sweden - 712E1D metaG (Illumina Assembly) | ecosystem: Environmental > Terrestrial > Soil > Wetlands > Permafrost | place: Sweden...
GCCAACGTTGAACCAGACCGGCGAGTTGAAGCTCATCTTCTGGTGGACGAGGAGGTGGGTCAGCTCGGCCTGGAAGGCGCGCAGGTCTTCGTCCGTGGCGAAGTAATGCTGCTGCTCGGCCCAGGTGGCGATCGTGTTTACGACGCGGTCGATCAGCTGGCGGACGGAGGTCTCGCGATCGGGCGTGTTGAGGTGGCCGCGGAAGTACTTGCTGACGACAACGTTGGTGGCCAGCTGGCTCCAGAAGGCCGGGACCTCGACGCCCTTCTGCTCGAAGACGTTGACGCCCTTCTCGTTGCCGATGGCCGCGGTCCGGATCTCCCACTCGATCTCGTCGTAGGGGTGGACGCCCGGTCTGGTCCAGCGGCGCGGGAAGTGCAGGCCCTTCACGCCGGTGCCGGTGAAGCGGCCGTCGGGCAGCATGGCGGCGATGTGCTCATCCATGACGGGGATCGCCGTGGTCGCCGTTTCCGTGGTCGCCGTTTCCGTGGCGGCCGCGGCGGGGGGCGTCGCCGATCCCGCGGAACTGGCGGTGGTCGTGGTCGCGGTCGCGGGGGACGCGCTCGAGGCGGCTCGACTCATTTCCTGCACCTCTCTGGGCTCTGCCGGTTCGTTCATTCATCTCTTCTGGTTCGTCTTGCGGGTCGAGGCGGCGTTGTCTGCGTTGAGCGGCGGCGTTGTCTGCGTTGAGCGGCGGCGTCGTCGTCCGTCGGGCGCCGCAGTCGTCCGGCGGGTCGGGACGCCGATCGGGCGCCGATTGGTCGCCGCGGTCGCGTCGGGTGGCCGGTCGGCGACGTTGCTTTGGGTGGCGGCGTGGCCTCGACGGCCATGCGGCTCCGGTTCGTTCCTCGGGCGACCGGACGCCACGAAAGGCTGGACACTGCTCGAAGGGGCGGTCGGGTCGAGTTCTCGCATCCGACCGGCTGACCTCCCGTCTGCCGCCGGCCTACCCACCGCACTCCGGTCCAACTCCTCGGCTGCCGCGATCCTGGCGACGTCCGAGTCTCGTGGTGCCGTTTCAGGCGGTTGTTATCGTAGCTGCGAGTACTTGGTCGATGTGCCTCCAACCAGGGTCTTGCGACGCCGACTCGGCCATCTCTCCGCGGCCGCTCCGGCGTCTCCCGGGCCCTCCCGGCGACCCGGCCGACCGGGGGAATGTACGCCTGCGACGCGACCACCGTCAAGTCCCAAAAACACAACATCTTGTGGTATCCTGCCCGGCGTAACCACCACATCTAGACCTCGTGCCGATCTCGGTGGCGATCGTCGGCTACCCGGTGGATCGGCCGCGGATCCTCGTGGACGCTCTGTGGATGGGTCTGCGCACCCTGGTAGGCGGCGTCGGGCTTGGGGCGCCGAGGACGGCTCGTCCGCCGGTCCCGCCCGCTCGATGAGAACGCGCGTTCTATTATACCACGAGCCGCGGCTGGACGCGACGCGGCTACCGGCCGGTGCTGCGCCTGCGGCGGCCGTTGCCGCGCTTGCGGGTGGCGCCGCGGCCGGGCGACCAGCGTGAGCCCTCGGCGTCGGCTTCTGCCTCGGCCGAGCGGTCGGCGGCATCGCGGCTTCCGGGTTCGGGTCGAGGGCCGCCGGAACCGCCGGCGGGAGACACGTTGGGACGACCGATCGACGGAGACATGGGTCGTCCGACCGAAGGCGCAGCCAGCCTCTGCCGTCCCAGCTTGTCGATCAGCCAGCCATTTCGAACGGTCCGACCGCCCACACGCCGGACCGAGCCGGCCAGCTCGAAGTCGTCCGTGACCACGAGCAGGCCCGCCGTCTCGGCCGTGAAGTCGTGCTCGGCGAGACGCAAAATGACCTCGTCGGCGGTGAAACGACCGGAGTACCGGACCTCGACGCCCGAGGCGACCCGGCGGGAGACGAGCCCGTGCTCGGGCGAGCCGTCTAGGACCACGACCACGGCCACTCCCGCCGGCACGATGGCCCGCAGCCGCCCGATCAGGGCCGCCGCCGGCAGCGCAGAGGGCGAGCGCGTGAGGGCATGGAGGACGTTCGTGCCGTCGACGACCAGTCGATCGATGCCCTCGAGGACCTTTCGATCGTCAGGCATGGAATCCGCCCGGGGTCGGCCGTCGGACGGCGCCGCTCGCCGAGCGCAGGCTCGACCGCAGGCCCGCGACCGGGGCGAACGCGGCGGCCGGGGCAGCCCAGGCATGCGGCGGCGCGGCCGTCGCCAGACGGTGCGGGCGCCGCTCCGCTAGCATCCTGACCATGCTCCTTCTCGTCGACCTCGATGGCGTCGTCTACCGCGGCGCGGAACCCGTGCCCGGCGTCGCGGCCGTGCTGGCCGCTCGCGCCGCCGCCGGCGACCAAGTCGTATACGTCACCAACAACTCTATGTGGTACCGCGCCGACTACGTTACCCGCCTTTCGTCGATGGGGGCTCCGGTCTCGCCCGATCTGATCGTTTCGTCGGCACGCGCCACCGCTCTCTACCTTCGCGACCTCCGCCCGCCGGTCGGTCGGGCTCTCGTGGTGGGCGGCCCAGGGCTGGTTCACGAGATCGGCGACGTGGGGATCGAGGTCGTCTACTCGGGCGACGCGGCCGAGCGCTGGAAGGCTAACGGTCGAGATGCGGCCGCGGCGGTCGGTCCGGTCGACGCGGTCGTCGCCGGGCTCGACCTCGACTTCTCGTACGCTCGACTCGCCTGCGCAGCCGAGGCGGTCCGATCGGGCGCCAGGTTCATCGCCACGAATCGAGATCCGGTCTATCCGCTCGAAAAGGGGTTGATGCCAGGGGCGGGGTCGATCGTCTCCGCCATCGAAACGGCCTCCGGGCACTCCCCGGTCTCGATCGGCAAGCCCGGGCCGCTGCTGCTGGAGGTGGCCGCCCGCGCGGTCGGTGGGGACGTTGCCGCCGCCGTGATGATCGGCGACAGCGTGGTCACGGACGTGCCGGCGGCTATCGCCGTCGGCGCGCGGTCGGTGCTGATGCTGACCGGGATCACGACCAGGGCCCAGCTGGCCACGCTGGCCGAAGCCGACCGGCCGACGGAGATCGCCGCGGATGCCGCCGAACTGGCCGCCGCGCTCGATCGCCTGGCCGCGTCCACACCCGGGACCTAGCCGCCGCCTCGTCTCCCGCCCGCGCCGCCGAGCCGCGGTCCTGAGCCGCCGCCTCGGGCGGGATTCGCGGCGACGCCCGGCCGGCGGCGTTCGCGCTCTGACACCCACCGCCCTGATCTGCGTAGTTCGGCGGATGCGGCGCGTCGAGAATCGCGCGAGCCTAGGCTCGCTGGACGTGAGTCCGGCTCACTGCTTCGTCACGTCGTGAGGGTGCCCGTGGACGATCGCGTTCCCGCACCGGATCGCGGCTCGCAGGGTCGAGCTCCACTCGAAATGCCGGCCGATCTGCGCGCCCGCATCGGGCAGATGGTCATGGTCGGCTTCCGAGGGCTGACCGCGGTGGAGGCTCAGCCGGCGATTCGCAACATCGCCAACCAGACCGTCGGCGCCGTCGTCCTGTACGACGTCGACGCGGAGAGCGGCGGGCCCCGCAACGTCCAATCGCCGGACCAGCTGCGCGGCCTCGTCTCGGCGCTCAAGAGCGCGAGCGAGGTTCCCGTCCTGGTGACCGTGGACGCGGAGGGCGGCTTCTACCACCGCCTGAAGGAGAAATACGGCTTCGGACCGGCGACCCCGGCGACGGAGATGGGCGAACGCAACGACCTGGGCTTCACGCACTCCGCGGCGGGGGCGATAGCCGCCCAGCTGGCGGACGTGGGCATCGACATGAACATCGCCCCGGTGCTGGACCTGCTCAATCCCTCGAACCTGACGGTGAGTGCTCGCCGGCGCAGCTTCGCCTCGGACCCGAACGTTGTCGCCGCGCACGCTCGTGAGTTCGTGCTCGCCCACCACGAGATGGGGGTTCTCACGACCGCGAAGCACTTCCCGGGCATGGGCGGAGTCCTGCGGCCGTACTCCGCCGGCCGAGGCGAGGTCATGGAGGGCTGGTCCCCGGCCGAGCTCGTGCCCTACCGGGCCCTCATCGCGGACGGCCTGCTCGATGCCGTCCTGGCCGCTCGCGTGACCACTGCCGAGCTGGACCCCGAGTTCCCGGCCTGCCTGTCGTCCAGGACCGTCGACGGTCTGCTTCGGCGAGAGATGGGCTTCGACGGCGTCGTCATCTCCGATGCGATGGAGATGCTGGCCATCTGGGACGTACACGGCTTCGAGCGCGGCACGATCCGGGCGGTGAACGCCGGCGTCGATCTGCTGCTCTTCTGCAACCAATCGGGCGTGGTGCCGTATCGCGACGACCGCGCGCCGCAAGCGGTCGACGTCATCATGCGAGCGGTTGAGCAGGGCGAGATCGCCGAAGCGCGCATCGATCAGGCCTGCGCGCGCATCCTGGCCCTCAAGTCGCGCCGCCTGCAGTAGACCGCCGCGACGAGGACGATCCGCCCGGCGGTCTGACTCGGCCGGCCCCGACCGGAACGGGCCACGCCCCGCTCTTGCGTCCATCGGCCGGCCACGACCCGAACCTGCTACGCCGCGTCCTGCTGCGAGCCACTCGCTCGATCTTTGAGGAAAGTGGTGATCGCGTCGCTCGGCAGCGGGCGGGAGTAGAGGTAGCCCTGCCCGATGTCGCACTGGAGGGACCGCAGCCGGTCGGCTTGCTCGACTCGCTCGACGCCTTCGGCGACCGTCTCCATTCGAAGGGTCTTGCCGATCCGGATCATGGCGTCGACCAGCGCGCTGGCCGTCGGCTCGGTCGCGACTCCGTCGACGAACGACTTGTCGATTTTCAGGATATCGACGGGGAAGCGGCGCAGGTAGGAGAACGACGAATAGCCCGTACCGAAGTCGTCTACCGCCAGCCGGACCCCCAGCGACTTGAGCTGGAAGAGGCGGTTGAGGGTTGCCGCGGTGTCGATCATGAGGACGCTCTCGGTTATCTCGAGAATGAGGCGGCTCGGCAGAAGGCCGGAGTCGTCCAGGGCGTCGGCGATGTCGCGGACGATGCTGGGGTCGCGCAACTGTCGGGCCGACAGGTTCACGTTGAGGGCGAGCGGCTCGTCGGCCGGTATTTCCTTCTGCCAGACCCGGACCTGCCGGCAGGCTTCCTGGATCGCCCACTGGCCGAGCTGGACAATGAGGCCGGTCTCCTCGGCGAGGGGAATGAACTCCATCGGCGGGACGATGCCGCGGCGTGGGTGCTGCCACCGTGCCAGCGCCTCGACGCCCGTCAATCGGCCGGTCTGGAGATCGATCGTCGGCTGGTAGTAGAGGACGAACTGTTGCTGCTCGATGGCCGTTCGCAGCTGCGACTCCACCTCGATTCGTCGGATGGCATCGGCGTGCATCTCCGGATCGAAGAGCGCGAAGCCGCCCTCCTTGAGCCGGGCCTGATGCATCGCCAGGGCGCCGTTGCGCAGGAGATCGTCCGCCGACTCGTTGCCGCCGATCGAAACTACGATGCCGATGCTCGGCTGGAGTTCCACCTGCGCGCCGGGCAGCTGCAGGGGCTGGCGGAGCAGGGCCATGATCCGCTCCATGGCGATCGTGGCATCGGCCGGTGAGACCAGCCGATCAAAGAGGATCGCGAACTCCTCCCCACCCATGCGGGCGACCGTGTCCTGGCCGCGGACGCATGCGCGCAGGCGATCGGCGACCATCACCAGGGCCGCGTCGCCGGCGGTGTAGCCCATGGTGTCGTTCACCCGCTTGAGGCCCGGGAGGGCGCAGTAGAGCACGGCGACGGTGCTGACGTCCCTCTTCGCCGACACGAGCGCGTGTTCGATGCGGTTCGTGAACAGGGCCCGATTGGCCAGGCCGGTGACGGAATCGTGGAAGGCCTGGTGGCGAAGCTGAGCCTCCAGGCTTTGCCGCTCTGTGACGTCGCGCGTGTTGAGCACGATGCCCTCGACCGCGGGCTCGTCGAGCAGGTTGGTCATGCGCGTCTCGGTGTGCCGCCACGACCCGTCGGCGTGGCGTAGACGGAACTCGCACACGCGTGAGGCGCCGATCTCCGCGGCCACGAGACGGAGTTCGGCGCTGACCACCGGCTCATCGTCGCGATGTATCAGCCTGGCGATGGGCTCCCCGACCAGTGCGCCGGGCTCGTAGCCGAAGATCGGCAGAACCGATGGGGACTGGTACCGGATGCGCCCGTCGCCCGAGACGATGCTGATGATGTCGCCCGAGGTCTGGATCAGGGCCTTGAGCCTGGCCGCACTCTCGCGCTCGACGGCGTCGTGCTGGAGGTCGATGCGGGCGATTGCCAGCGATGCCTGGGTCGCCAGCGCCCGGACCGCCGCCCGCAGCTCGGTCGCGACGGGTCCGGTCGATTCGACGATCAGGGCCGCTCTGACCGAACCGGCGGTGCCGATCGGCGTGACCATCGCCTTGCGCCGGAGGAGACGCGCCTTCGTCGGTGCGGCCGCCGTCGCCGTCGCCCGAGCGGGGGCCTCGGCAGCCCCGACGACCTCGGCCGCGCCGGGAACGGCCTGGACGGCCATGACGGCCCCGGCGTCGGCGGCCCCGGCGGCAGCGGTCTCTCCAACGGCTCCGGCGCCGCCTGCGGGCAGAGGCCGCTGCTCCGCCGGCGTCCTGCCCGCCGGGATCAGCTGGCCGATATCGAGGACGGCGCCGGAGATCTCGTCGGCAGCCGCTCCGGCTGAGGCGAGCACGGCGAATCGCAGAGGCCGGGCGCCGGGTTCCTCGGGCACGGCCAGGCTGACGCGTATGCCGGGCATCCCGGCGCAGAGAGCGTGGGCGCCCTCGACCGTAGCCGCGGCGATGGACGCGATGTCGCAGGCGGCGACGAGGTCGAGCCCGGTCGCGGCCAGCACATGTTCGTGTTGGGCCGTCCTCTCGTATCGGTCGACCGCCTCCACCAGGCCATTCAGCAGGCAGGCGACGAGCAACAGGCCGCCGATCAGGACACAGGTCGTGGCGAGCGACATGGCATCACTCCAGCTTTGCGCCAGGGCCACGGCCGACAGCAGGGCCGTTCGGGCGATCACCCGCCGTCGGGATCCGTACACGGATCCGAAGAAGACGCCGGCGGTGGGAAGGGCCATCCCGTTGGCGCCCCAGCGCCCGTCCACGGACAGGGCGAAGGCGCACATCGCCACGACGATCGCGACGTCCGCGGCGATCCCAAATCGGTCGCGCCGGTAGACCGAGAACCAGACCGCGGCCAGGACGGGAGGCGCGGCCAGTCCGCCCGCATAGAGAAGCGGCGGACCGGCACCGGATCCCGCCGCAACGACCAGCGCCCCGACCGTGTTGGCCAGGGCGAAGGCCAGGAGCAGCATCTGGACCCGACCCCGCAGGTTTCGGGGCCGGGCGCCTGCACGAAGACCCGGAATGATCTTCGTGATCTTCAGCCGGACCAAGACGAGCAGTTCCTCCGCGTCATCGAGCGAGGGACACGTGGGTATCGGGTCGCAGGACTGCCGATGCGTCTACTGACGGCTTCGGCTGCCCTCACGCGAGACTGAGGGCCGCCCCCTACGTAGAATTGGGGATCTCGCGCTGGGGCACTCGTTCCTGGTCCGGCCCGAGGCGCGGCGGTGTAGCATCGCCGAAACCATGACGACACCAAGCCTGCCGCCCAGACCTATCTCCGGCTTGAACCTGCGGCCGATCGAACGGAGCGACCTGGCCGGATACGGCTCTGCCATCGATTTCGAAGGCGGCGACCTCGATCTCGACTACGAGTACTACGAGCTCGGTTTGAGCGATCGAATCCGGGCCGTGGTCGGGCACGTGCTGATCCGCGTCGGTTGGGTCGTGCTCGCCGCCGCTCTCGCCTTCGGGTCGGCCGGGATAATCGCGGCAACGGACCACGTGCCCTCGAGCGGAGCCCGGCCGGAGCTCACCTGGAGCGCCGATCAGGCTCTTTCGGCCAGGCTCGACTCCGCCGTTCGCGATCTCGCCCGGCTTCAGGACGACGTCGATTCGCTGAGCGACATGGCTCGCCAGACCCTTGCGAGCATGGCCCAGCTGAACCAGCAGGGGCTGCAGACCGCCTGGAACGGCGGCTGGAATGACGTCAACTCGATCGATGCGGGGGCGGCAAGCCTGACGGCCGCGCTGAAGTGCTCAACCTGGGATGCGACCGTGCGGAACGAGATGATCAAGACCACGAGCCCGGCCCTGGTCGACCGATATCACAACGTCTGCGTGGCAATCACGTCCGTGGCGCCGCTCCACGACAACTGGCAGGCGATGGTCGATGACAGCGCGACGGCGCTTCGGGTCGTGCAGGACATCGAGAACCACGATTCGAACGCGGCGACCGCCCTCCAATCGGCGACGCAGGGCCGGTACTCCGATGCGCTTTCGGAGCTGGCCAGCGCCACGGCCTCGCTCGCCGACGCGACGACGATCGCAACGACGCTGGCCAAGGTGACGGACGTGTCGACGCTCACGTCGTGGCTCAGCCGGACACAGGCCTTCGACGACGCGCTGCGCCTGCTTTGGCAGACGATGATCGCCTCGAAAGGCAAAGTGACGGCCCAGGTAACGACGGCCCTTCGAGCGGTCAACGATGCCAAGGCGCTTCTGCCCACGGACAACAGCGCGCTGCAGGTGGTCGTCTACGAAGCGGCGGGTGATGTGACCGCCAACGGCATCTCGATCGAGACCGCCAGAGGAGCCCTGGCCGATGCCCTCGGGCAGCTGACCGGCGGTACCGTCGTCGGGCAGTAGCGGCCCCGGAGTGGCGCCGGTGAGTGGTGCCGGCGAGTGGTGCCGGATCGAGATGGCCGCGAGTGGCCCCGGTGAGTGGCGGTGAGGTGGCGTCCGGCCCGGGTGCCTGGCCGCGGCCCCGGCCGACGGCGCACGATCCTCGCTCGCGTGCGGTGTGGCGATCGGCGAGCGGGCCGGCCCTCGACGGAACCGTCCACGATCCCCGGGCGACTCGATAGACTTCACCGTCGTCACAGTGTCGGCGCACCGCACCGACGCCAAGGGTTAGCGGCACCCCGATGAGCCGCGCGGCCGGAGGGCCTGGGCATGCAGTTGCGCGTAGTCGGCGATCAGCCCTGGGACGTTCCAGCGGATGTTCTCGCCGTCCCATTCATCGGCGAGCCTCGGTTCGAGGGCGCCCTGGCCGAGCTGGACAAGCGCGCCGGCGGCGAGCTTGCCTCACTGGCTGCGTTTGGGGAGATGAAGGCCGAACGGTATGGGACGGCTCTCACGGCCGGGAGCGGACTGCGCGCCGGCCGCGTGATGGTCGTGGCCGCCGGGGCCGCCGACTCGATCACACGGCAGGTCGTACTGCGCGTCGGGTCTGCCATCGAGCGGCGCCTGGCCGGCCGATCCGTCTCGGTGCTCGCCGTCTGGCTCGGAGACCTCGGCGATCGGCTCGACGGGGGTGCGGTCGCGGCCGCCGAGCTGCTCGCGCGCGGCATCGTGGAGGGCGAGTTCGAGCCGGCGACGATCTACCGCCGTGGCTACAAGAACGCCCCGCCGGTCCTCGACGAACTGGTTCTGATCGCGCCCGGAGCGGACCTCTCCGCCGTCAAGGCGGCGGCCGAGCGCGGCATCGTCATCGGCGAGGGCTCCAACCTGGCCCGGCGTCTGGACAACCGCTCGGCCAACGACGTCACGCCGGAGGTCCTGGCGGGCGAAGCGCGCGCCCTGGCCGAGCGATACGGGCTCGCCATCGACGTGCTCGAGCCGGCTCGCGCGGCCGAGCTCGGCATGGGCATGTTCCTGGCCGTCGGGTCCGGCAGCGACAACCCGCCTCGGATGATCGTGCTCCGGTCCGGCGAGGAAGGTGCGAGCGATTCACTGGCCAGGCGCCTGGCCCTCATCGGCAAGGGCGTCTGCTTCGATTCCGGCGGCATTAGCATCAAGCCGGCCGACCGGATGGAAGAGATGAAGATGGACAAGACCGGTGCATGCACCGTGATCGCGGCCATCACGACCGTCGCTCGACTGGCCCCTGGGATGCCTCTGCTGGCCATCGCGCCGGCGGTGGAGAACATGCCCGGTCCGCACTCAGCCCGGCCCGGGGACGTGGTCAAGGCCATGAACGGCAAGACGGTCGACATCATCAACACCGACGCCGAGGGCAGGTTGATCCTCGGCGACGCGATGTGCTACGCGGAGAAGCTCGGGGCGACGCACCTCGTCGACGTGGCAACGCTGACCGGGGCGGTGGCGCGGGCCCTCGGCGATCAGATGACCGGGGCCTTCGGCACGCCGCAATCCTGGTACGACGCCGTGGCGGCCGCGGGCGAGCGAGCGGGGGAGCAGTACTGGCAGCTGCCGTTCATCGAGGAGTACCGCAAGGACCTCGACAGCTGGTACGCGGACTTCACCAACTCTGGCACCGTCGAGGGCGGCCTGATCAAGAGCGCACTCTTCCTGCGCGAGTTCGCGACCGTGCCGTGGGTCCATCTCGACATCGCCGGCACGGCCTACTTCCGCAAGAAGAAGGCCTACGCTCCGGCGGGCGCCACCGGCGTGGCCCACGCCACCCTCGTCGAGCTCGCCCTGGCCGGCGCCAGGTAGGTAGACTCGCCATTCGGTTTTGTGCCCGCGCCGCCGGAGCGCGGCTGCTCGCACGGCGGGCGCCCTCCGGGCGGCCGCCGATGCCGGGCGGGCGGTCTGAAAGGAGGCCAGGATGCCGTCACTGCCGGCCGGACTCGATCCGCTCGCCCCGTTGCTTGGGCTCGCGGGGTTGATCTGGGGAGTGGTTGCCGACCGTATCGCCGCCCGCTGGCCTGCCCACAAGGGCGGCGCCGTCCGGAGCGTGGACTGGCGAACCCCCGTCGTTGCCGTCTTCGGGGTGGTGGCGATGGCTGCCGTTCCCGTCCGCTTCGGCGATCCGGGCGAACGGCTCCTCTTCGGCGTCTTCTTCGCGGCCTGCGTCCTGCTCATGGCCACCGACCTCGACCAGAGGCTGATGCCGGACGTGATCACGCTGCCGCTCATCGTTCTCGGTCTCGCCGGGCTCGTCTGGGGAGCGGTTTGGGGCGGCGACACGCTCGTCTCCCGGTCCTTCTGGGTGACGACGGTCGTCGGCGCCGTCGCCGTCCCGGGCGTGCTCTTCGCCCTGTCGCTGCCGTTCGGCGAGGGAGCGTTCGGCGAGGCGGACGTCCTCTTCCTGGTGGCCGTCGGCCTGCTGACGGGGCTCATCCGGATCGTGCTCGCCGTATTCGCCGCGGCGCTCGTCGGCGGCGTCGTGATCGTCGGCCTCCTGGTCGCGCGGCGGGTGACGCTCCGAAGCTTCATACCGTTCGGCCCGTTTCTGATCGTCGGCGCGGTCTGGGCCGTTCTGATTCCGGCCTCGTCCTAGAACACTTCCTTCGGGGCCGGCCGCCGCGTCAGCCGGAGAGATTGGCCTGACGGGCGTCGCAGCTCGGACAGTAGTAGGTCGCGACGCCGTCCGAGCTGTGCTCGAATCCGAGCATCTCGGGAATCGGCTGCGGAGCCCCGCCCTGGGAGACTCTCCCGGCCGGGTAGCCGCACCTGCAGAACTCGACCGCTTCTGATTCCGGGTCGAACAGATGCTCGTCCAGCAGGAGGCCCTCGAGCCGGCCGCGTCGGTCCGCATCCTCGCTCTCTTCATCGAGAACGGAGAGAGCCCGCCGGACCAGATCGAAGCGGTAGAACGGGGCGCCCCGCGGCTCGTCCAGCGCGGCCAGGGCGTTCGCGGCCTCGACGCGGTCACGCCACCTGGGGGCGCGGCGGAGAATCGTGTCCAGGGCTCCGACCGCCGGCCGCCCGGCTTCGACGCACTTGTCCCAGCGGCCCCGAGACGCCCAGTAGTGGGCGGCAGTGGAGCCGGCTTCCTCCGGCTCCCAGTCGAGCTGGGCCAGGGCGGCGAGTATGTCGGCCTGCTGCAGGGCGTCGACGGCATCGAAGGACGACACCAGCAGCGGTAGGGCCGCGGGGCCGCACTCGGCGCATCGGCGCCACTCGCGCAGCGCGGCCCAGTAGCGAGCACCGGTCACGTCCGCAGGCGGCTGCCAGCCCATCTCCGCCAGGCCTCGGGCCGAGGCCCTGCGGATGACCGGGTCGCCGTCGGCCAGCGATGCCGCCAGGGCGGCCGCGGCCTCGGGCGAATCGATGCGGGCCAGCCGCCTGACCGCGGCCTCGCGGACATCGGCGTCTTCGTGTGCGAGGGCGGACTTCAACGGCTCGATCGCCCTGTCGTCGCACAGGGCGTCGAGCGCTCCCGAGGCCGCGCGCTCGACGGCCACGCTGGACTGGCCCGTCGAGCGCGATCGAGTCGCTTCGCGGGCCACCAGCAGGACGAGCGGCAGAACCGCCCGCATGTCGCCGATTGCCTGGAGGGCCTTGACCGCGGCCACTCGCACGGTCTCATCGGCATCCCGGGTGGCCTTGATCAGCGGCTCGACGCCGTCGGCTGCTCGGATCCGGCCGAGAGCCGCGGCCGTGGCACGACGAGCCTCCGCGTCGGGGTCGGTCATGAGGTGTCTGTACACGGCCGTGGCGGCGGCGGCTCGGACTTCCGCGTCGCCGTCGCCCAGCGCTCTGACCAGCGGCTCGACAACCCGGAAGCCGCCTCTGGCAGCTAGCGCGGCCACGGCAGCGCGCCGAACGTCGGCTGTTCCGTCGTCCAGCAACGCGGCCAGCGGCCCGACGGCATCCGGATCCTTCAGCGGCGCGAGCGCATTGGCCGCGGCCCTGCGGATCGCCGGGTCTTTGGAGGCGAGCGCCTTGATCAGCCCCTGGACGTCCCTCTTAGCCTCCAACTGGGCGATGTTGGGGGAACCGAAGAGCGGCATGTGGACGAGCCTCTTTCCCTCGCAAGAGCGCCGAGCCGGCCGCTCGAATCGGGAGCGTAGCTTGAGATGCCAGGCACCGAACCGCGCCGGCCGGAGGCGTCTGAGAGAGGCTAGCACCCTTCCGTACACCCGTGCGAGTGCTCGTGCCGAGGCTCTGGTGGGGGAGCCGGGGGAACGAAGGCCGGCCCGTGCGGCCTTTCAATCGGCGGCCGGTCGTGAGTCGGAAATCTGTCGCGAGCCCGAGACCCTCGGCCGCCCGGCCATGCTGTTACACGACGTTAGCCCGGATCCACCGATGAGCCGCCGCTGACGGCTCGGGGCTGCCCATTCGCAGGGCTCGACGGGCGAGCGACGACCCGTGGAGGTCCCAATAGAACCGATGAGGCGTCGACGGTGGGCCA
>Ga0182027_10010528_pt1 | contig 13141 bp, 12 predicted proteins | sample 712E1DmetaG_FD_121300 | JGI IMG/M metagenome (GOLD analysis project Ga0182027, IMG submission 121300) | Permafrost microbial communities from Stordalen Mire, Sweden - 712E1D metaG (Illumina Assembly) | ecosystem: Environmental > Terrestrial > Soil > Wetlands > Permafrost | place: Sweden...
CGCCGCCGCCACCGCCACCGCCGCCGCCACGACCGCCGCCGCCGCCGCCACTACTTCCACCGGAGCTGCCACCAGGCGCTGCATTTACAATCGCAAGCAGCCCGACGGAGTTATTATTACCACTACCACTGCTGCCACCACTGCCGCTGCTGCTACTACTGCTGCTGCTACCACCACTACCGCCACTGCTACTGCCACTACTGTTGCCAAAGCTCGAATATGAACTAACGTTTTCCAAGCCCTGATAGAAGGTGTTGGGATCTATTTTGAACGTCCGCGAATAAAGTTGCGGCGATCTGGGACCCAAGGCCGAAAAAACGACGGCGTAATCTTCAACGGAATATTTAATCTGATGATCAGCGACTTGCACAATGGCATCCAACACATCAGCCAGGCGCACATCCGTAATGGGTGGATTGATCCTGACGATGACGGAATTAACATCCACCGACTCCCCGCCGGTGGTCGGCGTTGTGGAAATTGGCAAACCGGTTGCGGGATCAATCTGCGGAGCAGCGCCGAAACCACCACCACCAGGAGCCCCACCACCAGGGCGTCCAGCAGCGGAAGGACTCGTCGCAACAGACGCAGAGTTATCCAGGTTGGGATTGATCAGGAAGTTGATGCCTTTCTTATCCGGATCAATAAGCTTGGCTTGGTCGCTCAAACTGCGAACCACTTCGCTCAATGGCAAGCCGTCGTACATCACCGAAGGGAGCCGCATGCGGTTTAGTTTGCTCATGATGGCCTCGCGTCCCGGACCGGTATGAATGATATTGGTGGAGGCATACGGATTGGGCACGGGCAGGGATATCTGCGCACTCTTTATCGGCGATTCCCACGCTTTAGCCACCTGCACCACGCGACTTTCATTGTCAGCCGTGTTTAAATGCTCATCACGGGCGTAGGCGCCCTGCTTGACCAGGCTTAAATAGTAAAATGCGCCTTGATTATTCGGATCCAATTTCACCGCTTGTCGCAACTTGGCTTCGGCTTCTTCGAATTTGCCCATTTCATAAAGCAACTTGCCATCTCGCACCAAGGTACCCGCCTCTGTTTTCTCATCAGCTACAATGGGAAGTTGTTGCAAAGTCGCTTCATCGGGCATTTGGCCACGCATCGCGGCGAGCATCTGGTCATTTTGTTTTTTAAACGCAAGCGCAGTGGGATTATTCGGATCCACTTTCAAGACGCGGCTGACCTCCGTGCCGGCTCCCCGCAAATCACCCTGGCGTTGCGCTTCGCGCGCCAATTCAAGCCGGATTGACACAAGTCCGAAAATGGTTTGCGCCGTCTCTGCGTCAATGCCGGAACCGATTTGCTGAACCAGTGAATAGGCGTCCTCATACAACTTGGCAGCAGCAGCCAAATCTCCACGAGCGGCGGTGTCTTTGGCCTGCGTGAGCTTTTGGCGCAAAACGATGGTGTTAGCCTGCCGCAACACCGCTTCACTGACGGCTATATCGGCAGGGGTTGTTGTTTGAGCTGATGTCGCAAGAGCAGCTGCCAGCATCAGAATGAAACCGAGAGGAATAGAAACTACTTTTGTCATGGTTCGTTTTAGGTTCGTCGAAATCAGCGCCGCCGGATGCCAGCGTCATCGCGTTCAAACATTATTCAACTCTTTGGGGATTGTAAGTCAATGTTGTTTTTTTCAGGTTCGATTTGGCGGATACTACCACTTCGCTCTCACTAATGGCAACGATAATGTAATCATCGCCCCCCAATCTTAGTCTGTCGTCGACACGCTGGTCCTGCCAATTCTTCCCTTCAGGATTATATTTCAAATCAGCCTTGTAGCCATCCACACGGCGAAACGGTTTGTCCTTGGACAACGTCGCCGCCTCGCCGGTATCTGTCAGCCGCAGAACGAGCGGCGTGGGATTTTCTGGCGATCCTTTCGCGGTGGTAATGGTGAAAGCATCATTTTTTTCACCGACTGTGGCGTAATGTTGCCGCCTGGTTCGCTGCCACGATGACGCCGCTGCCTGGCGCTCAACGCCAATGATGTAACGCGCACCAAACTCATTTGTCTCCACCGAGTCCAAGGTGAGTATGAAATACAGCGGCGAGATCCGCGTCACCACCACCGCTTGCGGCCCCACTTCCTTGCCGCTTTCAATTTTAATAAAAGTGCCATTCATCGCTTTTTGCCATTCAACGGGATTAAAAAGCCTGTTGGTCGTTTCGAAGTTAAGCTTGTAAGGCAACAGCAAGCGCTGAATGGCGTTGCTCTCTTCCGTCAGATCCAGCGGCAAAAGCGCTTCGGGCGACTGTGAGGTGATCCCCATTCGCGTTCTATCCAAAAGTTCACGATCATGCATTATCCAGTAAGGTAAAAATATCAATGCGCCCACCAGACCCAGCAACACAATGCCGAGCAGGATTTTTTCGTAATGTTTTTTGACAAAATCCATGCGCTTAAATTCCCGGCAATAATTTCACGACCACGATCTTCATGGTCACGCTCAAAAGCTGTTCTTTCAGCACCGTCTGCAACCCACCCCGACCGACGGGCGCGGACGGCGGTTGATATGCCGGTTGGGCGGGCTGCGCGTACAGAGACACCGGGTTACCCGGCCTTCTTTCATCAAGAGGAGAGGTTGACGGCGTGGTGGTGGTTGCTTCTGCCACTCGTACATTAATGTCTTTCACGATGAATCCGTGCGACGACGATGCAAAACCGGACAACACATTCGCCAAATCCTGACTAAAACAGCGGAAAGTCACTTCATATGGCGTGAAAACAGCAAGACTGTTGGTGACAACCGCCCCATCAAGATAATCCGATTGCGAGCCGCGAGCATCGTCATCTGAAACGCGCACTCGTCGAAGATCATCCAGGGAATTGATCTTGGCTGAAAAAAGGATTTCGCAAACTTCCTTGACCCCACCGAGTTGCTGTGCCAACGAATCGAGGCCGCCAGGCGCGAATTTTACCAACGATCGTTCCGCTTCAAACGAGAAATTGTATTGAGGCGGCAATGTAACGCTGGTGCCCTCGGCATCACGCTGTAATTGATCAACTGTCCGGCGCAGAGCGGTGGCAAAAGCCTCACCGGTCACGACACCATTGGTTGGATTCGGAATGGGCAGGATCGGTTGAAAGTATTGTTTCGTCTGCTGAATCCACTCGCGCAGTTGCTGTTCTTGTTTGCGAGCAGCCTGAATGTTATCGACCTTGTCATTACCCGGAGACGGATTTTCATTGTTCAGCGTCTGTAACGTCTTGTATGCCTCATTCAACGCGTTCAAAGCCGTTTCATTCCGCTGCCAACTCCCAAATCCATAGATGCCAGCAGCCGCCAGCAGCCCCATGGCTACGACAGTGCCGGCGAAAAAAAACAAATTTCTCTTAATCCAATCCATATTTATAACTTCAGGGGCTTTTTAAGCACCGCTGAAATTCCAAATGTAAATGTTCCTGAAGCTTCGTCCACGCTGATTTCACCGGAAAGCTGTGTTGCTTTGGGATCAAAATACGGGCTGGCCTGCAATTCTCTTTGCAGCGCGTAAGCGATGCCAGTGTTCGCCGATGGATCCACATTGGACAAACTCACCGCGCGACAAACCAGAGTGATACTCCCCACCTGACCGGTTTGACCCGGGGCAGCGGTTGGCGATTGCGCTCTTCCCGGATTGGATGAAGGTGAATTTCCTTCGCCTGCCGGCGGCGTGGTAATCATCTGCTCAATCCAAATCCCGGCCTGCACTCCTGGTTTTTGCGCAGACAATTCTTTTTGAGTGTCGTTCTCGGCACGAATAAAGACACCGCGCAATTCAGCCAGCACGTTGCCCCAATAATACCGATCATTCATCCATGTCGCGATTTGACCCGCATCCCGTTGTGCCACCTCAAATTTCTTGTGAACTTGATTGAATGTATTGGACTTGTCCTGCCGCTGCTGCACTTCCGGCCCGAGTTTCTCCAACTCACTCGCTTTCGACTTGGCCAGTTTTTCAAAAAGAAACCCGACTGCAAATGCCACCACGACAAGGCTGAATACCGTTGCGATGAAATACGGTTTCTTTTCATTGAAAGCCCGGCGACGCAACGTACTCGCCGGCATCAAATTCATTTCCACCGGGCAGTGCGCCAGATTTCGCAATCCCAAACCGACGACTTCACCCAGTGAATGCGCCACGCGCGCGAGTTCCTCCAGATTCACCGACGGGTCAATCCGGACGTTGCGGAACGGATTGAAGTATTCGACCGGCACATTCAGTTTTTCGGCGAAAAACTGCGCCGTGTAAGGCATAATGGCCGCGCCGCCCGCCAGGAAAAGACGCTGGGGGGCCGCACCGCCCATTTGGCCGCGGTAAAATTGTATCGTCTGATTGGCTTGAATATGCAGTTTCGTCATGAACTGCCGCGCAATTTTGGAAATGGCCGCCTGGTTTGGATTCTCCGGCTCCTCGTACGCGCCCCCGAGGCTGACGAAACCCTCACTCACTTTGATTTGCTCGGCGACTCCAAATTTTAATTTGGCCTCGTTCGCAAAATCCTGCGTGATGGAATTGGCGCCCAAGTTGATGCTGCGGGAAAAAACCTTGCCGTTTTCAAAAAACAGCAGATCGCTCGTCTTGGCTCCGATGTCCAGCAACATCGTGCAATCCTCCAAATCGCCGTAGTTGTAGCGGAAAGCATTGCAAAGCGCCGCCGGCGACACATCGCATAGTTGCAGCCGCAGTTTTGCCTCCTCCGCCAAACGGAACAAACCTTCGACGACTTCCGATTTGATCGCCACCAGTAATACTTCCAACTCACCAGTCGGGGTCGAACCCAAAATCTGATAATCCCACACTACTTCCACCAGCGGAAACGGGACATTTTGCTGCGCTTCGTATTGGATGATTTGCGTCACTTTGCTCGCATCCACGGGCGGCAGCTTGACAAATTTGGAAAACACCTGATACCCCGGCGCGCAGACATTGACGTCTCTTGCCCCGGTGTTTTTTTCAGCCAGTGCCTCGCGGAGCGCCTTAAGAACAGTCTCCTTGCGTGTGGCCTCCATTGAACCCTCTGCACCCAACGGCTTAAGAATAAAACTCTTTAAAAGCAAACCACCGGATTCATTGAGTTCAAAATGTGCCATCTTGAGGCTGCCCGCCCCAAAATCAACCGCCAGAAATGATTTCGCATTCAGCATTGCTGTGTCTGTGTCGCGCGCTGCCGGTAAAAAACGACTAAACTTTTACCGTTTTGTTTAAGGCAGTCCGTCCGTGCTGGTTACTGTAATTTTTTTGGACGGTCAAACATAAAACTTGGAAAAATGCTTGCGGCCAACCCTGTAATAAAACATTGCGCCCGGTCGTCGGCTCTGGCTTTATCCTGTCGTGCCGGCACAAACGCCAGCAATTACATGCGCCATGAGCCGTTGTCGCATGAAAGTTTTTTACTCGGGTCACGTGCAAGGTGTCGGTTTTCGTTACGCAGCGAAAACCGTCGCCGCCGGTTTTGAAGTTGTCGGCACGATCCGTAATTTGCCCGACGCTCGTGTCGAGTTGATTGCCGAGGGCTCGCGGGAAGAGCTTGAAGCATTCCGTACGGCCATTTATAATGCCGGGCTTTCCAGTTTCATTCGCGACGAAAATGTAAATTGGAGCGAGGCACAGAACGAATTTAGTGGATTTGAAATTGTCCGATAAAAAATGAAATACGCCATCATCGCCGACATACACGCCAATCTGGAGGCGTTTCAGGTTGTTTTGGACGATGCTCAAAAGCAGAAGGTCACGCACTATGCCTGCCTCGGTGACGTTGTCGGCTACAATGCCAATCCCAAGGAATGCCTCGAGATCGTCCGCAAAATGGACATCCCTTGCGTCAAGGGCAATCACGACGAATATTGCTCCACCGAGGATGCGCTCGAAGGTTTCAACCCCGCTGCCGCCGAAGCCGTCTACTGGACGCGCGAACAACTCTCCAGCGAAGAACAGCGATGGCTGCGCAACCTGAAATATTCCCGCATGGTCGCCAACTTCACCATCGTCCATGCCACACTCGACGCACCGGAACGCTGGGGCTACGTCTTCGACAAGCTTGCGGCAGCAGCCAGTTTTCCATACCAAAACACACAAGTCTGTTTTTTTGGCCATACGCACGTGCCCGTCGCCTTCATGCGCGACACCGTTGTGCGCGGCGGCACCTATTCCAAATTCAAAATTGACACGGCTAAAAAATATTTCATCAATGTCGGTGCCATCGGCCAGCCTCGCGACAACAATCCCAAGACCGCTTACGTGGTCTATGACATGGATGAAGGCACCATTGAACTGCGCCGGCTTGAATATGACATCCCCACCGCCCAGAAAAAAATTCTCGCCGCCGGTCTTCCTGAACGCCTCGCCGAACGGCTCGCTGTGGGAAGATAAACCAAACTCGATCTCCGCCGGCGGCCCACATTGGCGCGGAATTGGAAAAACGGCGGCATCCGGATAATCCGGGGCTGAAACAAGCCTTTGAAAATTCTCATTCTCAAACCCAGCTCACTCGGTGATGTCATCCAGGCGCTGCCCGTACTCCGGCTTGTCAAGTGCCACTTGCCAGCAAGTAAAATTTTCTGGTGGATCGATTCCAACCTCGCGCCTCTCATCGAAAACGATCCTGACCTGGCCGGTATCGTCCGTTTTGAACGCAAACGCTGGGCATCACCACGCCACTGGCCGGAAATGTTCCGCAGCATCCGCTGGATGCGCGCGCAAAATTTCGATTGGGTCATTGACCTCCAATGCCTCGCGCGCAGCGGCGCGTTCGCGTGGCTCGCAAACGGGAAATTCCTCATCGGCCTTGATGAAGTCCGCGAGGGAGCACGCGGATTTTATGACCTCGCCGTCCGGCGCGCCTCGTTTCACACACACGCCGTGGATTGGTATCTTGCCGTGCTGCCGCCGCTCGGCGTGCCCGTCCACAACAACTTTCAATGGCTGCCTGAACGTTCCGAAATCGCCGCCGCCATCAAATCCAAATGGCAAACCGCCGGCGCGCGGTGGATTGCCATTCAGCCCGGTGCGCGCTGGCCGAACAAACGCTGGCCGGCTCAAAATTTCGCCGAACTTGTTCATTTACTCGCGGGAAGCTTTCCCGACATGCGCTTCACCATTCTCGGCAACGATGACGACAAGCCGTTGGGTGAAGTCATTTCACGAGCCGAGCCGGCGCGTTGCCTGAATCTGTGCGGCCGGATTTCATTGCCGGAAATGGTCGAATGGTTGCGGCTTTCCGAATTGATGATTACCAATGACACTGGCCCGATGCACGTTGCCGCCGCACTGGGCACTCCGCTCATTGCACTCTTCGGCCCCACCGAACCACGACGCACCGGTCCATACGGCCAGCTCGAAAACGTTTTACAAATCAATCTCCCCTGCTCTCCGTGCATGAAATCCTATTGCGCGTACGAAAAGCCGAATGAGTGTCTGAAAGCGATTTCGTCCGCAGTGGTTTTTGAGCGCGTTCAAAGAAAACTGCTGTCATCCCCAGCGTAAGCACACATGACCACTTCAAACCAGATATGAACGATACATTGCTCTATAAATCAAAACGCACCGCCAAAAGCCTGTGGCAGCAATACCGCATCTACCGCGACCGGCTCGAACTTCAAAGCTGGACTCTCTTTCACACGATCGTTGTCCCGGTAAATGAAATTCAGGCCGTCGAAATTCGTCCGCCTGTGGTTCTCGCAGATGTTTTCAGAGGAAAGAGTTTTCTCTTTGCGTTCTGGGCATTCAAGATCGACAATGCAGACTGTTGCCGTCACGTTGCGATCGAAAGGAAGTCGGGATTCATGAAACGCATCCGGTTCTCGCCGGACGACCCGGAGAAGTTCGTCGAAATTTGCAAATCAATCCTGCCGAATGGGTAAAACCACGAAGGCACAAAACGTAAAGTAGATCAGGACTTCTTTGTGCCTTTGTGTCTTTGTGGTTCAATTTTTGGGATTTGCTTCTTCACCCACGCTTTTGCCTCACGAGGTGTTTTCAATTCATCCTGCAATTGCTTTTCGCGGATTTCATTCAACAACACTCCCATCGCCGGACCGGGTTTCATGCCCAGCTTGATTAAATCATCCCCCGTGAGCAGCGGCGGACGAATCGCCGGTTTCTTTTTTAATTCCTCCGCTTGCGCCAACAGGAATTCATAAAGGTCGAGCTGGCCGTGCGAGCCAAGACAATCCAGCCGGTGCAATTCGAGTTCCAGCGGAAATGTCTCACGCATCAGCAGCCGCCGCAGCGTCGCCTTCCGCATCTGCTTCACGTCCTTGAACTGCATGTGTTGCCGCACACACGCGACAACCTCCTCGATTTGTTTTTTGGGAAACCGCAGCCGCTGTAAAATTTCCCCCGCCATCGCCGCGCCGGTTTTCTCGTGTTCGTAAAAATGAATCGCTCCGGTTTGCGGATCGCGCTCCGCCGTCACGGACTTGCCGATGTCGTGCAAAATCACCGCCCACGGCAGCAACTCGTGCGTTCTTGCCGCGCCGAAGCTGCTTTTGAGCGAAGGCGGGGGCGACAATTTCTCCAGCATCAACCGGATGTGCTCAAACACGCTGCCTTCTGGATGATAATCCGGCGATTGTTCACACGAAATCGTCGCCGCCAGTTCAGGTAAAATTGGCTCCAGCAACCCGCTGTCGCGCAACAACACCAGCCCACGCGCGGCATGCGGCGGACTGAACAATTTGATGAGTTCGTCGCGAATCCGTTCGGCGCTGATGTTTTTGATCCTGGGCGCGTTGGCCTTCAACGCCGCAAACGTTCGCGGCTCGATTTCAAAACCCAGTTGCGCGGCGAATCGCACCGCGCGCAACAGGCGCAAATGGTCTTCGGCAAAGCGTTCGTCCGGCAACCCGATGGTGCGGATGATTTTCGCGCGCAAATCCTTTTCGCCCCCGATCCAGTCGTGAAGTTTTTCGGCGACCGGATCGTAAAAAAGCCCGTTGACGGTGAAATCGCGGCGTTGCGCATCGGCTTCGGCATTGCTGAAAACGACCTTTTCGGGACGACGACCATCCTTATAATCCGCCTCGACACGAAACGTGGCAACCTGGAATTGATGATTGTCCTCGACGACGACCATCACGCCGAACTTGCGTCCGACAGCGATGGTGCGTTTGAACAACTTCTCGATTTGTTCCGGGCGCGCGTCGGTGGCAATGTCGTAATCCTGCGGGTCGCGTCCGAGTAAAAAATCACGCACGCAACCGCCAACCCAGAACGCAGCGAAGCCGGCGGCTTGCAGTTGCCGCACAATGTTCGCAGCGGCGGGTTTCATTCCAACCCCCAGATTTTTTTGACGTGGGCGATGCCGGATTTAACCGCTTCCACGGGCAGTGACGGACTCAATTCGAAAACTTTGATGTGTTCCGGTTTCACCATCGGTTTGAGCGCGGCGAAATCAATCATGCCGGAGCCGGGCGCAACGTGATCACGCGCGGGAAATTGCACGTCGTGAATGTGAAAACCCGCCAGCCGCGCGGCAAGTGATTTGAGATACCGCGCGTGTTGGATGAACCCGAGGTTTTCCTTGATTTGGGCATGGCCGGTGTCATGCCAGTAGACAACGCTCGGGCTGTCAAACTCGCGGAAGAATGACGCGAAATCGCCATCCATCGGAATTTCCTCGAGTGCCTGGCGATTTTCGCAACCGAGTTTCAGACCGCGTTTTTCGGCTTCGGGCAGAATTTTACGGAGCGTTTCACGAGTGTGCGCGACATACTTTTCTTTTACGGCCTCGCGTTTGGCGGCGGCTTCGGCGCGGAGTTTTTCAAACCGGGACGATCTCCCCCCGTCGCGCCCAAGCATTTCGCACAACCTGCCGGTGTAGTCCTTCAAATCAATGCTGCCAAGGTGCAGCACAACGACCGGCGCCTTGACGCGACCGGCGAATTCAAACGTCTTGAGCGTGAAACGAACGGCCAGTTCGCGTTCATGAAGCTTTTGGGCTGAAAATTCGTAAAGGTTCGGCGCGGCATGAGTCACGCCCACCGGCAACGGACAAAAATTGTGCAGGCTGGAAATTTTGATGTCGCCCGCCGCCACTGCCTCGATGATGCCGGGCATGAGGCTGGCGGAAACGCCGTGGCTCAACTCGGCGTATTCAAAGCCCAGGTCGCGGATTTCACGCAACATCGCGCGGCCGTCCGTGTGACGGTGGGAATTCCAGCAGGTGGAAAATGAATACATATTTTAATTGCCGATTGCCGGTCGGCGATTGCGAATTGGCGGATAAAACAACAAACCGAACACGACAGAATCTTTGTCGTGTCCGGTCTGGTTGCAATGAAAAAATTACAGATCCGCGTAACGTGCGGTCAGCATTGCGGAAAAGCGCGCGGCCTTTTCCTTGCGTCGGCGCTTTTCACTCGGCTTTTCAAAATGCCGGTGACTGCGCACGGTCTTGAGCGTGCCTTCGCGATCGACTTTTTTCTTCAGTCGCCGCAATGCACGTTCCACGGGTTCGCCTTTTCTTAATTTTATCTCTGTCAATGCAACTCACTTCCTTTCTCGGGCGAGAGAACCGCACGGGCGGCTGCTCGCAGAATAAACGGGCGCGCAGCATAGTTTTTCCACGGCCGATGTCAATGCGCGAAACGGTCAAACAAAGCCTAATCCCGAAAATGGATTGGCGCAGATGAACAGTTCGCAAAGTGGAACAACAAAGCAACGGAGGCTGGAACCAATCCACCTACAATTTGCCCTTTGTACTCGGCAATCGTCCGATAATGCGCGGGTCCTGCCGACACGCCGTGTCCACAGCGCGGGCGAATGCTTTGAACAGCGCCTCGACGATGTGATGCGGCTCATCGCCGTAAAGCAGCTCCAGGTGCAGGTTGCACCGTGCCTCGTTCGCGAAAGCCTGGAAAAATTCGCGCGCAAGGCCAAAACGGAACGCGCTCGACATGTCCTGAAATTTCTCGGATTTGGCAACGCGCTTTTGAGAAAAAGCATCCAGCCCGCGCCAAACGAGGTGTGGCCGTCCGCCGAAATCCATGACACAACGGGCGAGACACTCATCCATCGGGACGTAGGCTTCTCCAGTGAACGAATTTTTCGGATGGAAGCCCGCGCCGTAACGGCGGATGCCGCGTTTGTCGCCCAGCGCGGACGCAAAAGCCTGTCCAAGTGCAATACCACAATCCTCGACCGTGTGATGCGCATCCACCGCGAGGTCGCCTTTGCAGCGGAGTTTCAAATCCACCGTCGCGTGCCTGGCAAACAGCGCAAGCATGTGGTCGAAAAACGGAAGACCGGTTTTAATCGAAGATTTTCCCTTGCCATCGAGGTTAAGGCTGACAGCAATGCGGGTTTCCCGGGTGTTCCGCGCAACTTTTGCCTGACGAGGTTTCATTGCCATCATTAAACCAAAGGAATCCGCAAAAAACAAAGCGCAATTGCGCTGTCAACGAGGCGGGGCATTTGAAGCGGGTGATTGCCCTGTAAGTTTCTGACGGGCTTCGTCAATTAACTTTTGGATGTCGTTTGGGTTGAGTGACACCGGTTTGGCTATTTCAAAATACTGGATGGCCTGCGACCCATTTCCGGCGCTTTCCTCCAAATAGGCAAGTTCCACCAATATCGCATCGTAAAGCCGCCTGTTTTCCACGCTCTTTTTGGCGTCATCGCTTTGCGCCTGCCATCGCTGCAAAGCCGCTGTCCAGACGTTTCGAGCACGCACGGTGTCATGATAGTCCTCGTTGTAAATCTGTCCCAGTGCAAACAGAATTTCGTAATTGCCCGGATTGTTGCGCAGGCCTTCACGCAGAAAAGCTTCAGCCTCTTTTGGATTATGAACACTCCTCCGCAACCAATAGGCGGCCACGATGTAAGTTTCTACCATTTGTGGATTCGTATCCGCAGCCAGCCTCAACCACGGCAGAATTTCCTGTGCCTCGGCGCCTTGATCCAGATGAGTATGTTGATTGACGCGAAAATGGCTGCCAAAGCGGCCAACCCAATCCTTGGGCGCGCCAAAAAAATCAACATTTGTGGTATCCTCGTCATTGTCACTTTGTCCACGAGCGGCCGTCAGGACATCTGATTGACCCTCCTGCCTGTCAAAAATGGATGGGTAATATCCGCTATGAAAATACACATCGCCCATCACATAAAATTCATTGGCAAATAATTGCTGTCCTTCACCAAACAACAATTTGAACGCGTTGTTCGATTGCGAACGCCCTGCCGGATTGCCGTTACGCAATTCAAGCGTAACCGCGAGTGTGAAACAAACGGCAACCAGCAAAGCCGGAATCCAATAAGGGGAAGCTTTCATGGCGCGCTCACAAACTTTTGCGGCGGAACACAAGCCACGTCAGCAGCAAAACCAGCCAGGCGTAAGCCGCCGCATAAAGCGTGGCCAGCCCGCAATCGAGCCAGCCCACCCCTCCCCAACCGTGAATCAGCCGATCCCGCAAATCGAACCATTCGAGGTGGGGAATGAGATAATAAATCGTGTAAATGATGCTCTGAACGGGTTCAGGATTGCGAAGGGCAACAACATTCAGATGTCCACCCAGAAACAGAATGCCGGCGATGACAATGAAACAAATCGTCACATTAGCCGAGGGCGCTGAAAAAACCACTGATCCCAGCAGTGTCATGGCAACAACAACGCCCAACATGACCCACTGCAACCAGAAGGCCTGAAAATAAACCTGCCATCGCGAAATCTCTTCGCGCGATCCGGTTGCGAGGCCGAAAAATATGTAGAAGACCAGCAGCGCGACGCCGGTGGCCAGCCAGGAACCCATAAATTTGCCAAGCACCACCTGCCAGCGCGTCACAGGTTTGGCCAGCAACGGAAAGATGGTGCGATTCTCCCGTTCAACGGGAATCTGCCGCGCTGCGGTGGCTATGGCGATGACCAACGCCGAAATCCAAACCAGCAACATGCAAAGGTCTTTTGCATAACGCACAATGTTGGGATCATTGAAAAAACGGTGCATGCCGGCCACAAGAGTGATGACGGCCGTGAGGACAAACAGGACATAAAAATCCTTGCGCCGATACAGCTCTTTGATGACAACGCCACTCAATGCCCGGATTGTATTCATGCGATGGATTGGGATTGATAGCCAATGATGTCCAAAAAAACTTTTTCCAGATTCGCCCCATGCTGCGCCACCAAATCACCGACACG
>Ga0182027_10010529_pt1 | contig 13140 bp, 11 predicted proteins | sample 712E1DmetaG_FD_121300 | JGI IMG/M metagenome (GOLD analysis project Ga0182027, IMG submission 121300) | Permafrost microbial communities from Stordalen Mire, Sweden - 712E1D metaG (Illumina Assembly) | ecosystem: Environmental > Terrestrial > Soil > Wetlands > Permafrost | place: Sweden...
TGCCAATTTCTTTGTATCCTCATCCATTACCTCATTAAACAGTTCTTTCAACTGATTTTGTTTATCAATTATGGATTGATCGATATCTTTAAATTGTTCTTCCAGATTGTTTTTCTGGTCATATTGTTTTTCTATTTTATCAAGATTTTCTTTGATCTTTTTTTGTTTATCCAAAAGATCATTAATCTCCTTTTTATCTTGCCATGAAAGGGAATTCTTCTCTACCAGCCTTTTATTCAATTCATCAATTTTTTTTTGAAGATCTTTAGCATCCTTTGAAGAGTTCTTTATACTTGCGGCAATATTTTGCTCTTGCTGTGACGTCGTTTTTTCTATTTCGTCCAGAGTAGGCGCTTTATATTTTAGTAATCCGGAACGAGCACATTTTGGGCCATGTAAGCCATCATTATCACAAACTTCAAAATAATAATCAATTTCATCGCCTGGCGTTTTTATCCAATCTCCAATTTCAAGTGAATAATAAAATGATTGCTGGTTCAAAGTTTTATTAAAAACAAGGTTTGTTGTCTTTGTTTCTCTTAAGGTTGTATCCTCACCATGAATAAGAGTACAATTAAAATCAAGTTTGGAAAAACCATAGTCATCACGTATCACTCCCTGAAAAAACATCCTTGATGCAAGTGTAGAATCCTTCTGTTGTTCAACAGTTATCATCGGATAAGCATCAGGAACAACAGTAATCGTATATGAAAGGGAATCTTGCTGCTGTTTAAATGAATTCCGTGCTTTCATTGAGTATGAAGTACTTTTTGTAAACACCTGAGAATACTCGAATGCGTTACTTTCTTGCTTATTTAAATCCGTTACTGCATTATCGAAATTTATTCTGATATCATCAACATCTTTTGTAAAAAACTTCCAATTAACATTTGTTCCTTCCGGTATAATCAAATCGCCTGTGTTTTCTAATATCTCGTTCTTTCTATTGACATAGGATGGATAAATTAATCCTGCCTCAAAGCTCAGAATTGTAGGTTTTGGGTAAACCTTTAGCTCATATTCCCCTGATTTAAATCTTCCGGTTTCTAACCAAAACTTTTCTGATTTCTGCAGTGTTTTGAAAGTATACGAAAAAAGTATCTTGCTAATTTGGTTCATTCTGTATGAAACACCTTCACAATTCAGAAACATTTCGTTTGGTAGTTTATCTCCAGTTACTTTCACATTCACCAAAAAATCCTCTTGTTGAAATGCCTCTAATGTTTTGTTTAAAATTAGCATATGAAATGGCATTTCCTCGACATAAACTTTTGAATGATTAATAATTCTCTCCGATGGCTTCACTATTGTTGATGGTGCAATTAGTAAAAGCAATACGAAGATCAGTAAAGGAGGAACTGTATATTTTAAGAATTTTTTATTTCTTGAAAAGTCGATTGCCCTGATAAAAGGAACAGGTTTCAGTTGGGTTATCTTCTGATCAATTCCAGCTTTTAGAAGTTCAATATTTTCCTCTCCCAAGTCAACAAGCTTGCTCAACTGAAGTGTATTAAGAAGTTTATCCTTAATTTCTCCGAAATGCTTGCCTATTATAATAGCAGCCTGTTCATGGGAGATAACTTTTCTGATTTTTTTTAGTTTTAAAAAAGGCTCTGCAATCAAAGTAAGCAAACTTGTTCCATTCAGAAAAACAAACAAATAAAACAGAATCGATCGTGTTATTGTACCGAAATGAAGGAAGAATTCAAGAGTAACGAAGATAAGGTATGAAATTAATAAAATTGCAACGAAAATCAAAAAACCTCGGATTAGCTGGTTTCTATAATATTTCCTGATAAATTCATCAAGTTTCCTGATTAGTATCTGATAATTGTTGTTCATCTTACCTGTTTTCAATCAAATAACGAAAAATTGAATTACTTTATTTTTAATGCAAAGGTACTTCATTCTGAGGTCATCCAATATCCTTGTTCATCCCCTTTGAATGCCGCGAAAATTAATCTATTTTTGCTGTACTAAACCAACATCGCATCGTTCACATGGAACTCTATTTTTCCGAAAAAAAACCAGTTAGCCGTTCTGAAAAAGAACAACGTTTAAACCAAAATGCAAAAGTTTTGTGGATGACCGGTCTTTCTGGCTCTGGAAAGACAACAATAGGACTTGCCCTTGAAAAAGAACTTTACAAATTGGGGTTTATTGTTATGCTTCTTGATGGTGACCTCGTTCGAACAGGTATCAATAATAACCTTCAATTTTCGGTTGAAGATCGCAAAGAAAATATAAGGCGGATCGCGGAGATCAGTAAACTATTTGTTAATTGCGGTATTGTCACAATCAACTGTTTTATTAGTCCAACAGATGAGATAAGAACCCTTGCAAAAAACATAATCGGAAAAGATGATTTTTTGGAAGTTTTTGTGAGTGCACCCCTTGAGGTTTGTGAGAACCGGGATGTAAAAGGATTATATGCAAAGGCCAGGAAAGGGGAAATCTCTGAGTTTACTGGTATCAGTTCACCATTTGATATTCCATATGACCCTGACCTGGTGTTAAAAACCGATCGTTTTTGTATCGAGGAATCAGTGCAATGCGCATTGGATTTTATTCTGCCTAAAATTACAATAAGAAGATAATCTATGAAAAATCAAGAAGTGCGTGTACGGTTTGCCCCAAGTCCAACAGGTCCTCTTCATATTGGTGGCGTCAGAACAGCATTGTATAATTTTCTTTTTGCACGTAAACATCGAGGGACTCTGATCCTCCGCATTGAGGATACTGATCAGAACCGTTATGTGAAGGGTGCTGAGGAATATATTCTTGAAGCACTTAACTGGTGTGGTATTAATTTTGATGAAGATATTCAAAAGGGCGGACCTTCCGGACCATACCGCCAATCAGAACGAAAAGATAGTTATCGACAATATGCTGAAATACTTGTTGATAAGGGTTATGCTTATTATGCATTCGATACTCCAGAGGAACTTGAAATAATGCGGGAAAAAGGGAAAGGGAAGGAAATTCATTTGTCACAATACGGGCCTTTTACTCGGTTAAATATGAAAAATTCGCTTACGCTCTCTTCTGATGAAGTTAAACAGCGACTATTTGCAGAACCCTTTGTAATACGCATAAAAATTCCTGAGAATGAGAAGATTCATGTAAAAGACTTGATTCGGGGTGATGTAGTTGTTTTGTCTGCCAGTCTGGATGATAAAGTATTGTTCAAATCCGATGGATGGCCAACTTACCATCTGGCCAATATTGTAGATGATCACCTTATGGGAATTACACATGTAATCCGTGGTGAGGAATGGCTTCCTTCAGCACCTTTACATGTTCTTCTTTACAGGTATCTCGGATGGGAAGAAACAATGCCGGAATTTGCCCATCTTCCTTTATTGCTGAAACCAGATGGAAACGGTAAACTCAGTAAAAGGGATGGCGACCGACTGGGATTTCCAGTATTTCCTTTACAATGGACTGATCCTGAAACAAAAGATGTTTCTTCTGGTTATAGAGAATCAGGTTATTTGCCAGATGCATTCATCAATATGCTGGCATTCCTCGGCTGGAATCCAGGAACAGAGCAAGAAATATTCTCTATGGATGAACTCATCCATCAATTTTCATTGGAAAGGGTCGGGAAGCATGGTTCGAAATTTGATCCTGAAAAAGCAAAATGGTATAATCATCAATACCTTGTTAATAAACCTGAAAAAGAGCTAGTTGGTCTTCTGAGAAAAGAACTTGATAAAAGAAACCTTAATTTTGCTGATTCTTACCTGGCTTCTATTATACATCTAATAAAAGATCGGTCAAATTTTTTGCCTGATCTCTGGAACAATTCTTGGTTTTTCTTTACTCCACCCAAAAAGTTTGATGAACAGGTTATTCAGAAAGTATGGAATCCTGCTTCAGTTGTTTCAAATCTAATCAAATCCTTTCTTGAAGAAGCGGCAAAAGTTACTGATTGGGATCATGATCCAGTTTATTCATTAATCCAGGACTTTATAGTAAAGAACAATGTAAAAATGGAAATGCTTATGAATCCATTACGGCTCATTTTAGTAGGAAACAATAAGGGGCCTAGTATCATTGAAATTGCAACGATCCTTGGTAAAGAAGTTTTTCTAAAAAGAATTGAACAAGGGCTTGAATTACTTCCCATATAGAACCAAAAATCTTTTAAACTTGTAAAATTTACTACTCAGATGAATCTAAAATATTTTCAAAATATTTCTCTATATATATTGATTTCCAATTGTTTTTTATTAAATTTGACCCCGGATAGTCATATCTTAATTATAAATAATATTCTGTCTATATACTTATTTTGTACATTAACAGAATTGCTGCTGATGAAAAAATTGCTTTCCTTCATTTTTCTTTTTATTTTTGGGTTATCTCTAATAACAGGTTGTAGTAAATCATCCAAAACTGATGTCCCGATAAGTTTTACCGATAAGGATGGAAATATATTTATCCCCATCGATACTGTAACAAAAAGATTTGATGCTTATTCAATAACTAAAATAACAACAGGCCACCTAAAAGGTATCTTTAATGATACCTTATGTTCGTCTTTTTACCTGGCTGTTCTCACAGATCCTTTTTGAGATACAACTTATCATCAAAGTGACACAGTAATATTTCCTGTACACTTTATACGTCCTAGAAGAACCTTCGAGACTGATATTGACCTTAAAGGTTTTTCAATGCCTTATCACTTCCTTCTTACTGGAATCTCCGGATCAGAATTTAAAAGCATTCTTCATGGAAAACCAAATGTTCTTATAACAGTTGATTTAAGTACTAATTAATTTATTTCAGATTAAAAATCGCAAAATATTATTTTTTACCACCCCAGCCGTTTTCCTTTTAAAGATTCCTTCATTTCTTTTTTGAATCGGAATATATTCTCTTTTATGCCCGCGAAATTAAAAGGTGTTTATACGGGTGAAATAAGGTACAATCACGCTTGAGAAAAATCTTAATAGGTTCTATTTTTGTTCCCTGTAAAGAAGTTCAGTTAAAAAGTAAGGATTAATTTATCATATTGTGTAAAAATCGTAAACACTCATTAATAACCAGTATGATTACTAAAACTGATTAAAATAATCCTTTAACAATCAAAAAAATGAAACTATGAGAACAAGAAATAAAATCCTACTCTTTTGTTTATTTGGGTCGATCATCATGTGGGGGTGCAGGAAAGAATCAGAAACACTGAATGTCCCGATTAGTTTAACAGATAAAGATGGTTCTGTGTTTATCCAGATCGATACCATATCCAAAAGCTTCAATGCTTATTCGCTTACAAAGATTACAAAATGCCATTTAGCAGGTATATTTAATGATACTATAAGGTCCGCCTTTTACCTTGCTATACTCACTACTCCGTATTGGGATAGTGCTTACCATGCCTGTGATACCATTCTTTTTCCAACACATTATCCGAGCCATTCCATGCTGATTAATGCAAACATTGATCTCACGCAATTTACTTCACCTTATCATTTTCAACTTGTTGGATTAAAAGAAACACATTTTAAGAGTGTTTCATTTGGTGCTCCGACTATAAAACTGACTGCAGATCCTATCAGTAACTAAGATAAATGCTTTATACCTAAGAAAAAAGCCCTGAAAAATAGTTTCAGGGCTTTTTTTGTTGTCCGACTAGGGGTCGAACCTAGACTCTAATGATCCAGAATCATTTGTGTTGCCAGTTACACCATCGGACAATCTGAGTGCAAAATTAAGATTTTTTTTAGGAATACGTCAAATTTTATTTAAGATTTCCAATTTTTGCCCAGGAGTCTTTCAAAGAAACTACCCTGTTAAAGATAAGGTTGTTTGGTGTTGAATCCTTATCCACAGAAAAATAGCCTATTCGTTCAAATTGATATTTTTCCAAAATCTTAGCTGTTTTTATAGAAGGTTCAATCTTCGCATGAATGACTTTCAACGAGTCAGGATTCAGAAAGTCTTTAAAAGTTTTACCCTCTTCAACATTATCAGGGTTTTCAACAGTAAATAACCTGTCGTAAAGTCTGATTTCGGCTGAAACAGCTTGCTTTTCAGATACCCAATGAAGTGTTCCTTTAACTTTTCTGTTACTCTCAGGCATTCCGCTTTTGGTTTGTGCATCGTAGGTACAATGTATTTCTTCGATTTCACCCGTTTTTAAGTCCTTCACAACACTTTCACATCTTATAATGTATGAAGCCTTCAATCGAACCTCACGTCCCGGAGCAAGCCTGAAAAACTTATTTGGAGGGTCTTCCATAAAATCGTCACCTTCGATGAATATCGTCTTAGAAAACGGAACAGTTCTTTTGCCTTTCGATTCATCTTCTGGATTGTTGTTGGCTTCAAGTTCTTCTACCTGATCTTCCGGATAGTTGTCGATAATTACCTTAACCGGGTTCAATACAGCCATAACCCGGTTTGACCTTTTGTTAAGATCTTCCCGGATGCAGTATTCCAGTAAACTTATATCAATAATATTATCTCGCTTTGCCACACCAATAGTTTCAGCAAAATTGCGGATTGATTCCGGTGTATAGCCTCTTCTCCTTAAACCACAAATAGTCGGCATTCGGGGATCATCCCATCCATTTACACGATTTTCCTGAACCAACTCCAAAAGTTTTCTTTTGCTCATTACGGTATAACTTAAGTTAAGCCGTGCAAATTCAATCTGTCGAGGTGCATAAATTCCAATCTCACGAATCAGCCAGTCATAAAGAGGTCGATGGACTTCAAATTCAAGCGTACAAATAGAATGTGTTATTTTCTCAATGGAATCCGATTGACCATGTGCAAAATCATACATAGGGTAGATACACCATTCATCACCTGTTCTGTGATGTGTAGCATGAAGAATGCGGTAAAGCACCGGATCGCGAAGTTGCATGTTCGGTGATCCCATATCAATCTTTGCCCTTAGCACTCTTGAACCATCTTCAAATTCACCAGCCTTCATCCGTTTAAACAGATCAACATTCTCATCAACTAAACGACAACGATATGGACTTTCTTTCCCGGGACGGGTGGGAGTACCCCGCGTTTCACTGATCTCCTCTGCCGTCATATCACAAACATAGGCTTTTCCTTTCCTGATTAGGATTAGAGCGAATTCATAGAGTTGTTCGAAATAATCAGAAGCATAAAAAAGCCTGTCTTCCCAATCAAAACCCAGCCACTTAACATCCTCCATAATGGAATCCACATATTCAACATCTTCCTTTATTGGATTCGTATCATCAAAACGGAGATTGGTCTCCCCATTGTATTTTTTTGCCAATCCAAAATTCAGACAAATTGACTTGGCATGACCTATATGCAAATAACCATTAGGTTCAGGTGGAAAACGAGTATGTACTCTACCTTCATTTACCTTGTTTCTCAAATCTTCTTCGATGATTTCTTCAAGAAAATTCAAGGATCGCTCGATTTTTTCTTCCGGTACTTTTTTCTCTTCCATTTAATTGAATTTATTGCAAACTTACTGAAAATAACGCTAAAGAGGAGAGGAGTTCATCGGAATTTGATAATTTCGCTTTCTAAACACCTTTACAAAATGGGTAAAATTTTATTGGAAGGCATGGAGTTTTTTGCTTACCACGGACATTACAAGGAGGAGCAGATAATCGGTACGAAATTTATCGTTGACATTGAGATAGCGTTTGATACTACAAATGCAGAACAATCTGATCATTTAGCTGATACGATTAATTACCAGGAAGTTTTCCAGCTTATTAAGAAAGAAATGGAGATCAATGCCCATCTTCTTGAAAAAGTTGCCCGGAGGATTCTGGACGCAATACATCAATCTTTTCCAGCAGTATTATCAATGCAGATAAAGATCTCGAAAATCAATCCACCACTTGGAGGAAAAGTCAAACAGGTTAGCTGTATTTTGACAAACTGATTTTTTTCCTATCTTTGCTGCCCTTTAAAGGGTATCGTGGCCGAGTGGTCAGGCAGAGGTCTGCAAAACCTCGTACAGCGGTTCGACTCCGCTCGATACCTCCCAACCCGTTCCAAATTTTTGTGAACGGGTTTTTTAATATTTAGCAGTTTGAAACCAGAAAACTTTAATCTGATGTAATTTTGCTTGCACTTGTAAGCAAACAGTAGGTTACAGAAAGGAAATATGGAAGAAACATCAAGATAAAGAAGTATAAATTCAAAAACAGGAATATGAAATACGTTGGAGCTCATGTTAGCGCTTCCGGTGGTGTTGAGAATGCCCCGATAAATGCAAATGCCATTGGCGCAACAGCGTTTGCATTGTTTACAAAGAATCAGAGACAATGGGTAGCCTCACCCCTTACAGATAAGAATATTAGTCAGTTTAAATCAAATTGTAAGAAATTTGGTTATTCACCTGAAACAATCCTTCCTCACGATAGCTATCTGATCAACCTTGGGAATCCGGATCCAGACATGCTTGCAAAATCCAGGAAGGCCTTTCTAGATGAGATGAACCGTTGTGAATTGTTGGGGTTAAAACTTTTGAATTTTCATCCCGGAGCTCATATGAACCTGCATTCATTGGAAGATTGCCTCAAACTTATTGCAGAATCTATTAATCTCGCATTGGAGAATACAAAAGGTGTAACTGCCGTTATTGAAAATACAGCCGGACAGGGCAGCGCGGTTGGATACAGGTTTGAACATCTGATTGAAATAATTAACCAGGTGGACGATAAGAACCGTGTTGGAGTTTGTCTTGATACCTGTCATACTTATACGGCAGGATATGATCTTAAAACAGAAAAAGGATATAAATCGACCATGAAGGAATTTGATAAAATTGTTGGATTTTCATACCTGAAAGGCGTTCATCTTAACGATTCGAAAAAAGATCTTGGAACACGCGTCGACCGTCACGACAACCTGATGAAAGGCTTGATGGGAGAGGAGGTTTTCCATTGGATAATGAATGATCCAAGGTTTGATAATATGCCCCTAATTCTTGAAACACCCGATGAATCATTATGGCCAGAAGAGATCAAATGGCTCAACAAGCTAGTGATTTGATCAATAAATTAGTAATTTTTATTACTATTTCTTCTCAGGATAAGAAAGGTACTCGGCAATAAATACGAGTAACAGAGTAAATAAACTACTGAGTAAAACCCGAAGTAAGGTTTGAAAGAATTCCGTAAACCTGAAAATTTCTAGGTAAAAAAGCGTAAAGTGATGAACAAGGACAAGGATGATTGAATAGTAGGCAAACCATTTAATTCCCTGATTTTTAAGAGATGGTGAATGACCTATCATAAATTCTGTACCTGTAGAGATGGATGTGATTACGAACGGCCTGATAAAAGCAATCAGTACACAGGCGGCCGCATTCAAACCAAAAGTATTAGTGAAAATATCCAACGAAATTCCTAGGAGGAAGGAAGATATCAATAATAACCATGGCGGGGTTTCGAATGGCAGCAACAGGATAAAATAAATGTAAAAATATGGATTGATATAACCATTGAACTGAATAGTATTCAGGATCAATACCTGAAAAAGAATCAGAAATACAAATCGTCCGATATTTTTTAAAAAAATGATCCTCATTAACAATCCTATTTTATTGTTCTCTGCTTTTGAATGAGTTCTGTAGATTCTCTTTTTCTTTTCGCATCATATCAATAAGAACTTCAACAAAACTTAAGCTATTAAAATCAGTTGCAAAGCGTATAGTAGCATAATTGAAATTTTCTTCCTGTGCTATTGTGTAATGGTCAATGGTTCCTATCAATAATCCTTCCGGAAAAATATCAGAATTCCCACTTGTAATGATAGTATCACCTTTTTGGATCAATACATGTTTTGGTATTTCTTTTACTTCTCCCAATAAATAATTTCCTCCTTCCCATTCAATGTTGACGAGCTGGTTATTTTTCTTGAACTTGCCGGAAATCCTACTATCCTTATTCAACAGCGACATCACCCAGCAAAAATGTTCCGAAACACTAACAACCTGGCCAACGATGCGATCACCCATGATAACTCCCATATGGTTCACAATCCCTTGGTGGTGCCCTTTATTGAGCATGATAAAATTGTTTCTTTTATTGGTGGAGTTGTTAATGACTTTAGCGCTAATATACCTGTACTCAAGTTTATAGAGGGTGTCATTATGATAGAAAGACTCGGTATCTGCCTTATAAAAGGCTTCTGAACGGTTGGAATGAAGCCGGGCGTTATCTTCTGCAAGAATACGATTGACCCTAAGAAGTGAAAAATAATCTGAAACGTTACTTGATAAATTCAGGACAGATCCTGCAACACCATTAGATATATAGGCCAGAGCGCTGTTCTGGTAATCATTATTGTTAAATAAAATCAAAAGTGACAATCCCTCCAATGCCAAAAAAAGGAAATAGATGTACTGTTTCCTGAGGAAAAAAAGTAAGTAACGCATAGCTTCCCTTACTTAATGAGGAAGGTAAATTTATCGAAATTCTTTAACGCAATCCCTGTACCCCTGGCAACAGCCCTTAATGGGTCTTCAGCAACATGTACTTTAAGTTTCGTTCTCAAATGTAACCTTTTATCCAAACCTCTTAACAGAGAACCACCGCCTGCCAGATAGATACCTGTCTCAAAGATGTCTGCCGCCAATTCCGGAGGAGTCATTTCAAGTGCATTAAGAACCGCGGCTTCAATCTTTGATATAGATTTATCGAGTGCATGAGCAATTTCTGCATGGTTAACGATAACTTCCTTCGGAATTCCCGTAAGCATATCACGGCCATGAACCGCATATTCAGGCGGTGGATTATCAATATCTGCAAGAGCTGCGCCAACTTCAATTTTTACACGTTCTGCAGTACGCTCTCCGATGTTGATATTATGTTGTTTCCGCATGTACTCTTCAATATCGGTGTTAAATTCATCTCCGGCGATCCGGATAGATTTGTTATTAACAATACCTCCCAATGCTATCACAGCTATTTCACTGGTACCACCTCCAATGTCAATTACCATATTACCTACGGGTTCGAGTACATCAATACCAATCCCGATAGCTGCAGCCATCGGTTCATGAATCAGTCTTACTTCTTTTGCTCCTGCTTGTTCCGCCGAATCTTTAACTGCCCGTTCCTCCACCTCTGTGATACCAGAAGGAATGCAAATAACCATTTTTAATGCAGGGGGGAACCAGGATTTACGAATTTCGATCATCTTGATCATCTCCCTGATCATAAATTCTGCTGCATGGAAATCAGCGATAACTCCTCCCCGCAATGGACGGATGGTTTTAATATTCTCATGGGTTTTACCATGCATCATCTGGGCTTTTTTCCCTACTGCAATTATTTTTCCGGAGCTGCGTTCAATGGCCACAATTGATGGTTCATCTACAACAACTTTATCATTATAAATTATGATGGTATTCGCAGTACCAAGATCAATAGCTATTTCTTTTGTAAACAAACCCATTTTAACTCCTTTTTAATGTTTAAAATGCCTGATTCCGGTAAATACCATTGACATTTCGTGTTCATCACAAAAACTGATTGAATCAGCATCCCTGACAGACCCACCCGGTTGTACAACAGACGTTATTCCAGCCTTGTATGCTATCTCAACCGAATCACCAAAGGGGAAATATGCATCCGAGGCCATAACAGCGCCTTCCAGCTTAAAGCCGAAATCATGTGCCTTCTCAATTGCCTGTTTTAATGCATCAACCCTTGATGTTTGACCTGTACCTGATCCCACCAGTTGTTTTCCCTTTACCAGTACAATGGTGTTGGATTTCTGATGCTTAACGACTTTATTGGCAAAAATCATATCGGAAACTTCTGTTTCTGTTGGAGCTTTTTTCGAAACCTGATGAAAATCAACTCCTGTTTCAGTTTTCAGATCTTTTTCTTGCTCAAGTGCGCCATTCAGAACCGACTTGAATTGTACTTCAGAAAAATCAGCGGATTTCTTTTGCAAAAGTATTCTATTTTTCTTTGACTTTAGAATTTCCAGGGCTTTTTCGTCAAACTCTGATGCAATCAATATCTCGAAAAAAAGTTTGTTAAGTTCTTCTGCAACACTTTGATCGATTGGCCTGTTTGCAATGATCACCCCTCCATAAGCCGACATCGGATCACAGGCAAGTGCATCAATCCATGCATCCTTCAAATTTGTACGGCTGGCAACCCCACATGCATTCGTATGTTTGATGACAACAAAAGTGGGCTCTGAAAATTCTTTGATCAGGGCAAACGCGGCATCAATGTCTACAATGTTATTGTATGAAATTGCTTTTCCATGCAACTGATTAAATACCTGATCCAGGTTTCCGTAAAAAAGTGCCTGTTGGTGTGGATTTTCACCATACCGGAGTGGAAAAGATTGAATGATACTTTTTTTGAAAGCAGGTATGTTTTGTTTCTTATTGAAGTACTCAAATATTTTTGTATCGTAGTGAGAAGAAACATTAAACGCTTGTGCTGCAAAATATTTCCGTTCTTCAAGATTTGTCATGCCCCCCTTGCTTTTTAGCAAATCTATAAGAGGTCTGTATTGTGAGGAGGAGGGAACGATCACTACGTCATTAAAATTCTTGGCTGCAGCCCGGATAAGAGAAATGCCGCCAATGTCAATTTTTTCAATAATTTCATCTTCATCCGTAGTTGTTGCTACCGTATTTTCAAAGGGATAAAGATCAACAATAACCAGGTCAACAGGTGGGATTTCATATTTATCAAGTTCCTGAAGATCATCTTGATTATCCCTCCTGTAAAGGATTCCCCCGAGAACTTTCGGATGAAGTGTTTTCACCCTTCCACCAAAAATTGAAGGATAACCTGTAACGGATTCAACGGATGTGACGTCTAATCCAAGGTTCTGTAAATAATCAAAAGTTCCTCCAGTGGATAAAATTTTTACTCCAAGCTTACTCAACAAATGTGCGATTTCATCGATCCCATCTTTTGAATATACGGAGATTAATGCGGTACGAATTCTGACATCCATAAGCGTTTAATGAAAGAGTTGACGATGCAATGTTACCAAATTTTAGGCTAAGATACAATGATTTCTTCCGCACCCGAGAACAATTTATATTACTTTTACGTTTGTATTATAGATATTTAGCATCGCTCCAACATGTTTTTACTAATTAGACTTATTCGTGAGAGTTACCTGTTTGCATTTCAGGCA
>Ga0182027_10010530_pt1 | contig 13140 bp, 15 predicted proteins | sample 712E1DmetaG_FD_121300 | JGI IMG/M metagenome (GOLD analysis project Ga0182027, IMG submission 121300) | Permafrost microbial communities from Stordalen Mire, Sweden - 712E1D metaG (Illumina Assembly) | ecosystem: Environmental > Terrestrial > Soil > Wetlands > Permafrost | place: Sweden...
AGGCCCGGAGTTTCCGTGGTGTCCGTCTTTGTCCCGAACACGGGTTTGCCGTCCTTCGCTAGCGGCTCCGGTTTTGCCTCGGCGTTCATTGAGGGCGGCCTGGAAGTTGATCCCTTTCGCCTGTTCTCGATGTCCTTTTTCTTTTCCGCTTCGACTGCTTTGATTGCAGTCGCGTGAGCAGCTTCAATTTCGGCGAGGTTGGACCCGAGCTTCACAAACGCCTCGGTGAACCCGACGAGCTGGCCGGCGAACTCGCGGTCCAGTTCGTCCGGCGCACCAGTAACGGTCAGCGGCGTTGTTAGAGCGTCGTCGCAAGGATCGCTGTCCTTTGTGCGCTTCGGAATCACGTTTACTCGGATGGTGTTGTCGCCCACCAGAGCGAGGGTCAACATTAACGGTCGGTTTCTGAGAATCGGCAATAGTTCAATGAACATGGTTCTCCTACTCGGTCTGTCTGGAATTCGCTGGAGGCAAGGCACAGTCCGTCTATTCACTGGCGGGCGTAGTGCCCTGAGGCCTGCGGTTGAGACACGCTCGTTCCTTTTCAGCCTGCGCCCGCAACCGCAACCATGTGGCCGGATCCACGGGCAAGGGTGTCACGCGCCCCGTCGCCAGATTCACGAAACCTCCGTGATACGCGATGCGGCCGTATCGGAATAGCCGAGCCAGCAGCGCCAAGACATGGTTGGCGATGGTGCTGTTGATGTAAGGCTCCTGGCGTTGAATCGCCTCCGCGGCGCTGCACGCCGGCAGGCGATCCCTCCGGTCGGCCGGCGCGTGAACGATGGACGGGAAGAGCTCGTGAGCGCACGGCAACCGTTTGGCGCGATCTTTGCGGTCTTTCCGCAACGGCTCACCCAGCACAAACTGACCGCGATCAGCCAAGTTGCCCGTGTCCAGCCAGTACTGAAACCGCCGCGATTTCAGGCTCACCACGCGGGCGATCACCGCGCGAGCGGCGCGCGTGTCAACACAGGAGATCAGGAAGTCGGAATCGGGCACGTCCCGCCCGCAGTGAACGAAATGTGGCACTGCCACCCAGTCGAGGCCCCAGAACATGTTCAACCGGTTGATTAGGACCACAGCTTTGTACAGCCCGATTTCCGAACGGCTGAAAGGTTGCCGAACGCAGTTTGTTTCGGTGATCCGATCGCCATCAACCAGGAATACCCGCAGCCCATACGGATGCCCGGAGGCCAACAGCGCTTGGTGCAAATACGGCATTCCCGTGGCGATCTGCGACCCGGTACCGCCGCACCCGACGATCGTGATCACGATACAGCGATTCCGCCAATTCACCAGAGGCACATGCTCGGTCAGCTTCTGCGGCACGACCACTCCTCCAACGTCCCGGCCGGTATCAGCCATTCCGGCGGGAGCGCTTGTCGTCCGGCCAAGTCGCGCCAGAGCCCGAGATGGCCCTCGTGGTGGCTGGTGATCTTGACGGCTCCAGCATGCGTGAATTCGCTTTGGAAGAAGGCCTCGACCCACTCCGCCAGGCTGGCCAGCCCGGCCGAGCGCGGTGTGACCATTGAGCCAAGACAAACTTCCCCGGCTTGGTTGACGTTCCAGTAGGGCGCAATCGCAATGGCGCTCCGCGGCCCCGGCCGGCGGTCTTCGAGTAGGGCGCGCACGCTGAGCCCATGCTCGCCGTCAACCACAAACACCAGCGGCGGATGCGGGTAGGATTTGCCATTTAGCGTTTTGCCGTCCGACGCCCCCGAAAAGAACATCGGCCGGACGGTGGCCGGCACCCACCACGCCGTCACCTCCGGCGTTCGCATCACGACCGTCTCCGGCAGGATCTCCGGCGCCATCCCGAGGCCCAGCCCGCGAGCCAGCGTGCGCAACAACTCCATGCTGATCGGCCTGCCGGCATCGAGGTAGGGCGCGCCGCCTTGCGGATCGCGACACGGCTCGTGCACCGACGCAAATGTTATCCTCTTGGCCCCGCCGTACAGCAGGATCGCGGCTTTCAACTGAACCGCTTCGGCATCGCCGAAATGAGCGTCGAACCTCATTTTTGCTCCTCCAACAAATCGCAGCCGGGCATGAGCGCCAGCAGTTCGGCCAGCGCTTCCATCATGCGCAAGAAGTGGCGCAAATCCTCAAATCCGGCGACAATCGAATCGCGGTCGTTGGGACTGAAAGCAGTTGCGAAGGCGGGACTCTGCTGTTCCCCGCCGTTCATCCAATCTTCTTCGTCACTCTGGAACGCCTGGCAGACCAGGTCCTGCTCGTGGAACGCCAGGATCGTGAATGGAACCGAGAAACTGCCGTTGGGATAGTATTCGTCCCACACGTCGCAGTAAGGGCGTTTGCGTTCACGCGCTTTCGAGAGAGCCTGGAGCCGCCGAGCGGCCTCCAGAATCCGGCGTGCCCGCGACCCCGTTTTCAGGGACTCAATGGCCGCCTCGATTTTGGGCGACGGTAGCGGCCTAAACCGCCTCGCCAGCGACGGCCCCTTTGCAGTCGTGATGCTCTGCGGTTTCTCCAGACCCTCCTCGCCGCTCTCCTTGGCCTCTGCAAACGATTCCATGCGCCACTCATAGAAAGCCTCGCAAGCGGACTCGTCGTAACAGAGGATCCAGGACGCCACGCTTTCGAGCAGCATCCGATAGAAAGTGGCCGGCAGCCGGGGATGCGCCTTTCCGAGCAGTTCAAGCGTGGGGCGCAGGTAGACGATCGAAATCTGAGTGGCCTCAACCGCCAGGAACACCCGACCTGGATCTTCGTGTTCCTTCTCGTGCCAGCTCGATATGTAGGGGCTGGTCCCGAAGAGGATGTCGGTGTGGGCAACCGCATCGATCGCCTTGCGGTTGAAGTCGGCGGCGGCGTGCTCCACAGTATGGAGCATGAACGCGACCGGACCGCCCTTCGACCGCTCCCAATCCTCGGGCCGTCCTATTCCAGCCAGCAGCAGGTTACGCGCTAGATCAAGTGCCCCCGAATACGTGTTGGATGGCAGGAAAGGTTCCAGGCATCCAGCCGCGAGCCGTGGGACAGGCAATGCCGGCCCGGACGCCATCAGTCTGGCGGCACACTCGCGGGCGGCGGTGCGAGAGAGGCGGACCGGCGCCTGTCGGCGTATAGAGGATCGCGCCTCCGAAGATGTTCGTAGGCCTCGGCTAGAAGCTGGACTGCCCGTCGTGTGTCGTAGCATGGGATCTCCTGTTCGCCTGCCGGTGGTTTGGTGAGCCTGGCGCGGCTTAGCGTTTCGATGTCTGCCAATGCTTTGGCCAGCGTCATTACGATCTCCTTCCTTGCTTCCGGGGCACGTTCAGCGAGTCCCAAACGCCCGCGACAACAATCGCGGTCTGCCTCATCTCCCAGATCGCGACTTGGGGACAAACGAGAGGGGCCAAAGACGGCGAGTCTCACCGATTTCCAGATGACTACCAGCCGGCGGTTTTGCCACGGGTTCTTCAAAATACAACTCGTCGTAGAATAGGCACTGGGTGGTCCCCGTGAGCCCACTGCGTGTAGCATGATCGTCTTCACAGACAAGGCGCCGCTTCTTCGTCAGCTCGTTAAGCACGGCTTGGAGTTCGATCAGAAACTCATGCGTGCATTAGAGGTTTCCGCCAGCAATCCGGACCTTGCTCGCGAGGACACGGGATTTCCAGATTCCTATCTGACCCTTGCCTTGTACAGACTGAATTCCGTTCTGACTCAGATCGTGGATTTGAACGAATCGCGATACAACCTATTTCACGAATATAAGCTCGCACCGGCATGCTCTCCTGCTGATGTCCGGCCAGGCAACCGTCTTTGCCGAGTGCTGCAACGAGCTGCTGAGCTCGCATTCCCCGGAAAAACCATTGGGGCCGATCACTTCCTCAAAGCGGTGGTGTCCTTGACACTGGACCAGGCGGCCATGCCTGCTGATGGATTTCCAGGGATGGTAATCCACGAGACGTTCTCTGCGGAGACCCTGCTCTGGGGACTGGGCTACACCGCGTGGACCCCTGTCGAGCAAGCGCCAGAAGTGCAGGATGTGCTGACGGCTCTCGATGGACGCAGCCCAATTGACGATGTCCAGTATCTCATGGCGATCGAGAACAAGCGGCTTGTGCTTCGCCCCACGAGCGTTTTAGACACGTATAGAATGGCTGTGTCCCCGACCCGCGCCTCGGATCGGCTTGCGCTACTCACTCACCTTAAAGACCGTTACGCTGCGGTTACGCCTAATGAGCTGCTTGAGCTTGAGGATTTGATCAATAGCCCTAGTTCAGCAGAACAGGATTTGCAGCGTTTTTTTGAGCTTCATCCACAGTTTCTCCGATTGTGGGACCACCGCGAGGTCTTCTCTCAGGTCTACCTGACCAGGGAAGATGATGGCCCGCTGATACCTGATTTTCTTCTGCTCGACCGAGAGCTTCAAAAATCAGTCGTTGTAGATTTGAAGCTGCCGACGGCTAGGATCGTGACCGCAAGGAAGAATAGGGAGCGATTCTCTGCTCTGGTCGAGGCGGCGAGAGCCCAGCTCTTGGAGTACCGCGACTGGTTCGAAGATGCCGGCAATCGCCGAAACATGAAGGAGCGCTTCGGGATGGAAATCTATAGGCCTAGGCTTGCAGTGATTATTGGCTCGACGGCGCAGTTTGAATCTGAATACCAGCGCCAGAAATTGCAGTCCCGGTGTCCTGACGTAGAGATCGCGACGTACGATGACATCGTCAAGCACGCACGCCGACGTCTGTCCATCATCAAGGCCGCAACGCGACCGTGACGCGAGACTGCCGTCGATGATGTCTCCCCAACGGATTTATGGCTCCTGGCGCAGGCTCGACCGAACCCAGCTTCCGGCTGGCACGTAAACCTCGCGCGGTGCGGAGAGCGACATTTGCCAGGATACGGTGCTGGGGATCAGGTCACGGGCGCCGTTACCCAAGACATACGCCGGGGACGGCGGGACCCTGAGCATCCCCGCCACCCAGATTTCGCCCATCGGTGGAATCGGTAATTAACGATGTCGTGCTTGTTCGTGCTGCTTACTGCCTTCACGGATGTGCTCGACCAGTTGCTTGCCCCGGAGGAGTAATGACCATGGGCCGTATGCTGCCAGGGAACTGAGGCCGCCCCCAACTGACGCTACTAGGCCGTAACCTTCCAGTGTTCGACAAAGCGATGGAAGCTCTGACTTCTGCTCGGAATTCAATGACTGCTCTAGTCTCGTCCAGCATTCGTCTATTTCACCAGGGCGAAGCAGTGATCTGGCATTCGCGAGAGCAACTCTCTCGAACACCTCGTTCTGGGTGTCGTAAATGATGCGCAACACTGCCAGTTCTGCTTCGCCGAGCTCTAGGGAGATGCGGACTAAATGCTCCGTGCGGTCGCTTGAAAAGGGGTCAGCGACCTGACCAGCGTGCGCCAGTATGGCAATAACCCGATCAAGTCGACGCTGGTCTCGTGCATATCGGCTGTCTTCAATCGCCTTCAGCACCAGACCGGGCCAGTCTTCGTCAAGGAACCTGCGGGATTCTTCCGCGACGCCTGTGTACTGCTTATTCAGCCATTCGATTTCTATTAGGACGCCCTCAAGCATGTATTCGACATTTGACTGGCCCCACTGATCTCGCAGGTCGTTGAACATCTTGCCTAACGCGGACAGGAGATCGAACGGCCGCAGCTCAACCTTCGCTTTCAACACTCGCAGAACGAATTCGGAAAAAGCAGTGAGGGTCTTAGCCAGTCTCGGCGGAATCAGCCGTTCTCGTTCCTGCGCTGCAATCTGCTGTTGCCGGGCCTTTAGCTGATTTTCTATCGACATGACGAGATCAATTGCCTTCGCGCGCCTCTCACGCCGAGCACGCAGAACAGAATAGCAACATTTGGCCGAAGCAATACGAAGCTAGATCCGGTCGTCAACGCAAGGCGGAGGCAACGGCAGCCCGGCGAGCTTGATTTTCTCCTTTTCTTCGCCTATGCTGGAGTCGTGCCGAACACCCAGACCTGCCGCGTGTCCTTCACCGATGGCGAGGGGATCATGCACGCCGTGCAGGTCCCGGCCGCGTCTTTGTTCGAAGCCGCCGCGCTGGCGGTAGCGGAATTCCGGCGATGCGGTTTCATGAACGACGCCACGCTCGGTCCGGCGACACGGTTGACGGTAACGGTCAAAGCACCCGTGAGTGTCCACGAACTTCCGCTAGGCAAGCTCATGAGCTGGTTGGAGAGCGGTGTGAAGTCGCCTAGGGAGGAGGTGTCAAGGAATCGACTGCGGGAGCTCTTGGCTCACCGGCAATGAAGGACGAACGCGCGATGCCTACTCTACTGGCGGATCTACAGATCGTTCCAACGCCTCAATCTCGTCTCCGCGCTGCCCATGAAGAAATTGCACAGGCACTCGGTTGCGGCGCGCCGCGTTCGTCATCCAGTAGAAAGTTAACCCAACGGCGTCAGGCGGAACTACCCCGCTGTGCCCACCAAGAGTCAGCAATGCGCGTTTCGCGTCCGAGTCTTTCCTCGGGATCCACGCCCTTCTTCGTTGGGCTTGGCAACGATGCTTCCACCAAGCCAATCTCGAGGTCACGAAAGGTCAGCCCATCGACGGTTAGCGTTCACGTAGGTTATATTGCTCCAGCCCGTGAGGGACGTTAACATCGAGTTCACAATGAAGCTGAATCGCGAAATCGTGGTCCAGGTCGCTGAGGCCAGCATTATCGAGACTATTGAAGCGTTTGTGCGTTTCCGGCCGGGTTTTCATGGCGACACAGGCATCCGTGACTATCTTTACCATCGGCTCATGACTAGGCTTCCCGACGGAGGAACCCATACGCGCACGGATGGAGGCGGAACCCTTCTGGCGCAGGCCGAATGGTACACAGTTCTCAAGTACCGCAATACGGGGACTGGCGCTTCACGCGGCCGCTTCGATATCGGCGTTGCCGATCCCGAAGATCTCGATTCCGCTGTACCTCGCCCTCTGATGACCTTCGAGTGCGGGCGCAACAAGTTCGCCGCGGGCCTCCTCGGCGACGTGGACGCCGCCGCCGAGCACGAGGGACCAGCACCGGCGGACATAACCAAACTGGCGCGGGAAATCAGCCATGCAGGCCTGCCTCTGGGATATGCCCTCGAGTTCTACGACGAGGACCCTTGGGAAGCCGAGCAACTGATCGACCGGGTCCGCGAATGGATTTCCACATCTCGATGCGATGGCCTCCGCGTCGTCGTGCTGTCGTGCAGGGGCGGCGACAAGCCTTCGCTGACGTTTTTGCCGAAATCGTGGAACGAGCGGCTCAGGCTCGGGTTCGGGGCCGAACTGAAACGGATTGAAGCCGTCTCGTGCGCAAGGACCGGCGTATTGACCGGGCGGAGCGCAAAGAACGGGGAGGGTCACACAAACCGGGTCAGCAGGGAAGAATTCCTGTCTTCGTCTTCGTCCGAGGTGCGTTTCCTGATCGAGTCCATCGAGCGCCAATTCCAAAACCGCGTTAAGTTGGTCTTCGGTGGAAGCAGCATGACCGTCAACCTACGGCCAAGCGGCAGGCTGCTGAGGATCAACAAAGGTCCAAACTGCATTTCGGACTTCCATCCGGCGGTTGGTCGCGAACTGGCCCTGTCACTGCACGAATCCACTACGCGCTCAACCTATCGGGTTGCGGAGACTAACGCCCTTCTCGACGCCGTTCTCGCCGGCATCGGTGAAGCGCTCAGCGCTAGCGGGACCCCACTCGTGAAGGTGCACATTCGGCAACCCGAGCCGTCTTCAGAAAGCGAGAGCTAAGGGGCTGTGAAATGTCCAAGCTGGGGCCGATACCGGGGTTTTACGGTGCGCCCCGGCGAGTGGCGTGGCTGGGCCATTTCTGCGGCAACATTTAGTTCAGCGCCGCGCGGGCGACGTGTACGTGCCGTACCGCAAGGGCACGGCGCTGCGCTGCAGCCAGACCTTGTCTCTGACGGGATTGCTTTCAGCTACTCGGACTGGAAGCTCAAGCTAACTGCGAGCACTCGTGAGGAGTCCCCAGTAGCACCGACTTTAGGAGACCACCGGCTTCAGAATGATGGCGATAGCATCGGCGGGTACGTTTGTTCCTCGGCGCGCTTGCCATAACACCGCACCCGTCTCTAGATCCACCCGGACGTGTAGTCATCTCGGACTTTGGCCTCGCAGGTGGTCCCGAACCTGACGTTCTGGGTCACAAATCGTCCTGGTTGCGATGCGTTTACCGTTCGTTCAGTTGAGCCGGATTAGTTCAGCAAGAATGGATGGCCTCCGCGCGGTGCCGAGCGCCACCAACCACTTCTGCAGCGAGGTCGCCGCAGCGAGTGGCCAAGTTATGTCCCTACGGATTGCAGGAAGCCTGCGAGCTTCGCCGTAGCTTTGAACTGCGGTATCGGATCGAGTTCCTTGAACGCCGAGGTGAAGGCGTTCGACAGGCTCCACAATGTGCGTGGTTCGAACTCCGGGTGAACCGGCCGGAAGTAAAGGTCGTGGACTTGCCGGGCCAGGTGCTTCGGGGCGTCTAGATCCGACTCCACGAACGCCTGGTAGATGATCAGTTTTGCTGCAACGGTCGAGATCTGCTGGGAGCGCCACTCGTCAACCTGTCGCCGCATTGGCTCAAAGTTCCGTTGCATCCGGTCGACACCGATCGCCAGGCTATCTTCCAGCGAGAAGTTCTTCGAATGCTTTGCCAAAACCGCCGTAAAGTCGCCGCTGAACGCCAGGTTTTCGCAGACAAAAACTCTGACGCCGACGGTGCAACTCAGCCGGAATGACTTGTCATGGCTGTTGCGCAAACCGATGGCGAAGCGGCACCCTTCGAAGCCGGTTTCGAGATCGAGCACCCCGAACATCCGCATTCCATCCTTGGATACGGCGTATTCCTCGGCGACAACGCCAATGTGGCGAAAGCTCATGCTCTCGACGAGCGCCTCGACCACACGATGGTGTGCAATCGGTTGATGTGTTTCGGTTGCAGGTGGCGTTGGCAGTTGTGCCAGTTCCTCCCGCGTGATTCTTCCATTGCAGGAAATTAACGTGCTGTTTTCTGACATGGTTTCTCCTGTCGAATTTGTTACGAGCTGCGGCTGTATGCGCTTGGGCGCACTGGTGATGAGGGGGTAGGTAGGCCGAACGGAGAGCCGTTAGGCGTGATGGTCGATACGCGCGGCGTGCTGGCCCCCCCAATGCTCCTCCGAGATGGCCTGTCGCTGGCGCAGTAATGTGGGGCCGCCACCCTAATGGTGGCGTTCTCGGTTTATGTGTAGGATGCTCTGATCAATCGCCGGAAGGCCGCAGATCTGGGGGCCCGGCACTCCAGGCGACCGGGCTTAGTCCGTGTCCCTGACACGTCCATCGGCTCTCTCCGGAATGCAATCTGGCTCTGCTTCAGCAGCGTGGCGTCGGACGATTTGGCGCCGGTCACGCTGCCAACCGTCTCTCTCCGGCGTCGATGGCCACAACCGGCGATACAGGTGCACGGTAAGCAACACGGCTGCGAGCGCCCCGAAAAAGGCACTGACGGCGCTGGCCTTCAGCCCTTGTGAGAGCAGGACGCAATAGACAATAAAGAGGCAAAGCACCAACATTGCGTCTTTGGCACGGTTCATGGTCGGCTCCTTCTCGATCTATGCGGGCTGGTCACCTCAACCGATACCAACTGCGATTGGCTCGTCGCCCTTCGTCGTCTCGCCTTCGTCTGCCGGCCGCTGCTGCAGTCGCCGCGCCGGTTCGACGAGGAAGTGCGGATGGGAACAGGCCGGACAATTTGTACCAGCCACGACAGCCTGTACCGCATCCACAAACTGAGCCGGCAATTGCCGTGGTTCTCCAGCCCTGGTGAAAAACTCGGGCGCGATCTTTCCCGCGACCGAGCGGTCTTTCTCCACGAGATCAAGCGGCAGTTGCCCTTGCCAACCGCGAAATACTAACTGCGACCAGATCCGCGGACGCGCCCCTTCCTTCGGCGCGCGCAGTTCGTGTCGCGCAATCAGCAGCTCGTACGTGTGTTCGACACGGAGCGCCTCGATACTCACCAGCGCGCAGGCGAGAACAATAGCGTGGTCACCGTTGCTCGTCAGCGAATCAGGTCTGACAAACCACGGCAGGCTCTCTCCACCCTCTCCGCAGAAGGTTACGTAATGGCCAAACTGCTTAATCGCTCCGCCGGATTCCCGGCCGCGCAGGACGTGTCGCTTCGTCGCCTGCTGAAATTCCACCGTGACATTGGGAGCGCAGTAGATTCCGGATTGACGAAGCCGCTGCACCGCTGCTGGCGGCAGGGTCAGCCGCAGTACGGGATTGGTGTTCTTCTTCATGCGAACCTCTTCTGCGCGATTGGCCGACCGAGCGCTTCCCGGATCATTTCCTTCGTACACCCAGCCCAGCAGATGTATTTTCTTGGCTCCTCAACTGAGATGGCGAGATTGTCGCCGGTCCTGTCCCTACCAGCGCGCGCGCAGGATGGGCATCGTGCGATCCAATTCCTGCCAACTTGGCGCTGCACTTGGACGAAATCGAGAATCCGAAACTCGCTGGGCGCAGAGGTGTAGTACCGTTCTGGCACCTCAGGCCGCTTCGAATGCTGAGCGAACTCAGCGGGGATCTCTTTGCCAGCGACGAACCTGCCCAATTCCGCTTCGGTCACCTTGCGGAGCCGCTGAAGGTACGCCAGTTGATCGGCGAGCGTGTAGTCGGCGTTGTAGAACCAGAATCTCCAGCGTCGGCTTTCCTTCGCGCCCCGATGAATGCCGAGCGGCGCGCGAAGTGCATTGCCAAACTCACCGGGGCCGATCTCATCCTGACGCGGGAAGATTTCAATTCCTTCTGGCAGTCCCGCACCCTTGATCGGGAGCCCCAGTTTCAGGGCGGTGTGATAGATGTAGACCCGGCAGTCTCTCGCGAGCGCCGGCTTCTCAAAGAAGATCCACAGATGTCCGCCGCGGTTTGATTTCTCCAGCGCAGGCTCTACGCCATCCAGCGTCAGTTCGTACTGCAGTTTCAGCAGGTGCTCGATGGCGTTCTTGTAGTCGGCGTCGATGGCGACCCACTTTGACCGCTGTGTCTTCGGATTGATCGAGTACAAGCCGAGCGTTAGTTCGCCGGCCAGGTGCCGCCGCAGTGTTTCCAGGCTCAGCGCCGGAGGATGCCGCCCTTCTTGCGCTTTCGGCCGGAAATAGTAGTGGCGCTCCGTCTCCGGATGCGGCTTCATCGATTGAAGTGTGTACGCGCGACGGTTCACGAACAGGTCATGAAATGCAGCGGCCATTTCCGCCGTGGCGTGTAGATGGAGGTTCACGATTGCGCTCCTCTGCTCTGTATAAGGCATGCGCTGCATTCCTCCAAAAACCCTCCCGGCATTCAGGCCCTCAACGGTCGCGGATTGCTCGCAAGTGCCTTCAACCCAAATGCTTGGCAGAGCCCATCGAATTCGTCTTCCCGGAATCCGCCAAACCGTCCCTCGATCGGCAATGCGAGGGAGTAGAACGCCGCGCGGCCGCGGTCGTAAATGTACAGACAACCCGACTCTGGATCGTCCGGAACCATCAGCATCAAGAGCGCGCCCTTGGCAAAGTCCAGCCAATGAGCGATTCTTGCCTCGGCACGCTTGGCGAAACCCACGATGGCTTCATCCTCGTCGAGCCGCTCCAAACCAAAATCCTGCAAATGCAGGACGTCATCGATCTTTACTGTGTCCATGCGAACCTCCTTCCTTTCGTGTCGTGAATGCATTGCCAGTTTGCGAATACTGGTGTGCTTTTCCTAACAGAGTTTACGGATAAGCTTCCTGGAGCTGACCTCGCGTGTGCACCTATATATAAGGAGGCAGACCCGGCCCGATTTGCCGCTTCAGGACGTCAACCTCCCACGAGTGACTCAGGTGCCGGCCGGCTGCCTGCGGCCGTTTGCGTTCCGTTGCAGCGACCGATCGTTGCATTTGTTGGAGTGTCGCCGTTGCGCGCGGGCTGTGTTGTCTGTCCGGCGCCATTCTGCCGTTCACCCACTGCACCAGCTTCTCTCTCAAGAGTTTCGATCAGTTGCCGCAGCACGCTGCGATTTGGAATGTCGTCCAGGCAGTCGCCGGCCAGATTCATCTGCTGGCAAAGCTGCGAGAGCTTCGCCTGCCCGACAACTCCGGTGGCTGTACGAAGCCGTTCCACACCGCGGCGGGTGTCTTCCAGTTTTGCCGTCAGTGTGCTCAGCACCGCCGCGTCCGAGATCTGGTCCGGATCGTCAGTGGCGGCGATCGACTTCGTCACCGATCTTGCCAGACCAACCCCCACCTGATCGCGGAGCAACTTCACCCGCGCCTTGAGAGATGACAGGTCATCGGAAGCCGCATGCTTGTGCTGCATGTGCCCATTCGTGCTCGTATGAGCATTTCCGTTTTGGCTGGTCGTGACACCCGGTTTGCGCTTCGGAAGTGCCCAGTCGGGTAGCCGGGGTTTGGACAGCGGCTGCTTCCGGTTGTCCAGATCGACCCAGTTGCCGCCCAGGTCGTAAAGGTACCGTCCTAACCCGAAGCAAGAACAAGCCCGCTTGAATGCCTGCGCCTCCGCCGCGGTGCCGGCGTTCTCGTTATCGGCCCACTCCTCGCCGAGGCCGCTGTGTGATCCCAGACCATCGATTGTTAACCGGCAGGTCACGACAATCTTTCCGGAAATGACGCATTCTCGTTCCCCTCGCTCTTTACGCTCGAAGTTTTGGATGACCTGCACGGCGTACTCCCGTGTCCAGCCACGCACCGTGAAGAGCGCGTTTAGCCGGTCGGTGTAAGCGCGAGGATCGGCGTAGGCAATCACTTGCCCGCGGCGTTTGTCCGAAGTCGTATTCGTCACCCGCCACTTGATCGCACCCGGTTCAAACGGTTCCTCGAGCGCAGCGACAAACTGGCGGACCTGCTCATCGGTGTACTTCTCCATCACCGACCCGTACTGCGGTGCGATCGCGGGCGACGACACGCCGGCGGTCCCCGCTCTGACTGTGTTTGTCTGCATTTCATCTCCTCTCCTTGTTTGTCAAGAACAGCCGAACCACAACGACGCACCGGCGGTGCGCCATGTGGCCGAAATAGAAGTGTTCCGCCTGGGCACATTCTGCCCGTCCTCCTTTGCTTCGGCTTTCCAATCAGGCTCACTTGTCCAAATCAGATTCACCGTCTGAAGATGTAAAATGGTGAACGCACAAGCGCA
>Ga0182027_10010532_pt1 | contig 13139 bp, 9 predicted proteins | sample 712E1DmetaG_FD_121300 | JGI IMG/M metagenome (GOLD analysis project Ga0182027, IMG submission 121300) | Permafrost microbial communities from Stordalen Mire, Sweden - 712E1D metaG (Illumina Assembly) | ecosystem: Environmental > Terrestrial > Soil > Wetlands > Permafrost | place: Sweden...
CAGCCGACCGCCGAGCAGATATGATCAAAGCTGTGTAAATATTTGGTATCGCCGGAATGATTATTATAAGAGGAACAGCCCAACATATATTGCGGGAAAGGATTGCCGCTTTCATCTTCATCGCAGGAAGCCGGTGTAGCCCAGGAATTGTCAATTAAATAATTTTGATCAGATGTTTTTATTAATTGGACGTTGTCAATAAACACGCCGCCGGTGGTGGTGATAGTTATGGTTGTTTCATTCTGGGCAAGCGCCGGTAAATTCAGAGAATAAAGCCCCCAAGATCCGCCGGCAACCGAGACGGAATTATTAAAAGCCGAACTGCCGGCTGACGCGGTAATCGTCACGTTGCCGCCATCGCCTTCTGCTAAGAAAGATAAATTATAGGCCGAACCTTTCGTCAGTGAAACGCCGCTATTTTTTGCAGTTGATCCGGTAAATTGCAGTGAGTGGCCGCCAGCAACCGAAGAGGCCGGTGCCCAAGTACCGCTCCAGCTGCCAAGAGAGTCTTCAAAAGTATCACTGAAAATTGTTTGCGAGTTGGCGCCGCCATTGCCGGAAAAATCCGAACAGCCGTTATCGCCGGCGCTGCAAACCGAGCTTTCCGAAGTGAGAGCTTTATAAACGCAGCCGCCTTGCGTGCCATCCCAAGTGCCGCCGCTCAAACAAGTTTGCGCCGCACCGGCCGGTAAAGACGAATCAGGAGTTAAGCGCAAAGAAGCGCAAGCCGCACTGCAAGTAATGGTTTGCGAATATAACGCGTAAGAAACATTGCCTTTTTGATCATAAAATTGCCGGCAATCAGCATTGTAAGCCGGATTGGTTGGCGGCAAATTATATTTTGTCTGATCGCAAGCGCTCGCCGCGGTCGGATCGTTGATAGCCGGCTGAGTGCCGTTGGCTTTCAAACTGTATTTGATTAATTGCTGGCCTTCCGTGTTGCTGCCTTGCCAGGAATAAAAATCAGTGCAGGCGGCGGAAGGCTGATCGCATTGTCGCAAATAAGAATAATATTGTCTTTGTTCGCCACCGCTTGTGCCTGCCGCCAAATTCGTGAATTCATGACAACCAACCGCAGCCAGCGAGCAAGTTTTCGCCGTGGACGGAATTAAATAATCAAGTTTGGAAGGGAAAAAATTATCCTGGCCGCGAACGTAAGTATTGTAGCCGTCGCATTCCGAAGGGCAAACATTGGAATCATTAACTACTGCCGTAATCACCGCTTGCGCCGAGTTTTCATTATTTTTATAACTATCACAACCAACATCGTCCTGATTGCATTGGAGAGCGAATTTACTGCAAGCCGCGGGGGCGCCGGTTTTTAAAGAATAATCGCCGCTATCCGCATTGGTGTAGCAGGCGTCTTTAAGATAATCCGGCATGAACTTTTCATAAATTGCGTTGGAGGCGTAGGAACTGAAAGCGGTCGGCGAGGTGCCGACTTCAAATTTTATATTCGCCACATAGCCGGAGCCGGAAATTTTTATTTCATTGGCGGCCACATCGGCATTGTTGGCCAAGGTTGTATAAATCGTTTGCCAGCCCGAACCAGAGTTGACGGAATTTGCGCCCGCACTCCAATTGCCGCCGCGGCCAATCGCGACTGACATTGTGCCGGAGAGCGGATAAACATCAGCGCTTAAAGTATAGGAAACTTCCGGTTCCATCACAAAACCGGATGGGAAAACCGAAGTGCCGCCGCCCGCTGACCAATCCATTGAATGAAGATCAGAACTTATCTGGACGACGTTGCCACCGTGACCGGTCGTGTCCGGACTGATGACTTTAGCGTCGTTGGACAGCCAATTGGCCGGAGCCGCGCCGGACAGATCATCGATAAAACTACCATTCGTCACTAAATTTACGCCCAAGCCGCTGGCATAGCGCAAAAATTGATGGCAGCCTTCATCGCTTTGGCCGCAAGTTGCCGCGTTTTTATTTAACCAAATTTGATCAGTACTTTTTGTCCAATCCAGCCTGCCGGTGAGAGCGGTATAACCGTCAGCGGAAGGTATTTCATATTCATGGCAGCCGGCTTGCGAGGCGTCGCAGGACTGCAAAGTATTTTCCAAATAAGAAACCTGGCCGCCTTGTCCGCCGCCGAAAGTCTGGCAAGTATTAAACTCGGCGTTGCACGAACCGTTATCGCCGAATTTCCACTGCCGCTTATCCGAACTGCAATAGCCGAAATATTTGCAAGTGCCGTCGCTGTTCTCGCTGATGCAAGACTGCTCGTCGCCGCAATAAGTATCAGAACGAGTGACGGATAATTTTGGCGGTAATTTATTGTTATTGGCATCGGTGCCGCTGTCGGTCACTTGGCTATCCATAATTTGCGGGCCATAGCCTTGTTTGGCGCAATAATTTTGCGGCGCTTTCAAAACCCAAGTCGGATCAACCAAGCCTTGGCACCATTTCTGCGCACCATCATCATTATAGCCGGTGTAGGAATCACCGGGATCAAAACAAGCTACTAAATCATTAAGATTGTTGTGTATTTTAACATTTGGGTCGCTGGGATTCGTTTGAATATATTGCGCGGCCAGCTCCCAGCCCACCGGAATAATGCTATATTTTCTTAGAATAATTAATGAGCGGTAAGGGTAGCCCTGGTTCCAAACCGGCTCTATTGGTTTGGTATCGCCGCCCAAAACAAAACCGAAAGTCGCTTGGCCATTGAGCGATCCGTCTTTGATGGCCTGAGCGACGGTTTCGTGATTTTCGATCGCCTGGCGGAATTTATTATCAATAACACAGTCGGTCGGACCAACGCCGCCAAAAACGCTGTCGTTGCAAGTTGAAAGCGCGGCCAAAATATCATAATCGGCGTTAGTGCTGAAATTCGGCTGAGCAATCTGCAAAGAAACTCCTTGCGCCGCAGCCACGCCGCCATTAGCCGGCTCAGCATTAAAATCGGTTAAAGAATCATTTCCGGAAGAATTATTGCCGGCAGAGGTAAGATATTTGGTAAAATTTTGCTGTAAATGATTAAGATAAGTAGTGGCTAACTGATTAACAAAAACACCGGCCGCATCCACCAAAGCGTCTCCGGTATATTTAACATAGTTGTTGGCCTTGAGATCGGTGGCTAACTGTTGCTGCTCTTTTGCCTGATTCGGAATACCTAAAATATCTCCGGCAATATTGACGTTTTCCTTATAACGCCCGTTCATCTGCATATTCATCTGACTGTTCAGTTGGGCGTTCTGCTGCGCCGTCAGAATTGAGGTTTGCGCCGAAAGAGCAATGCCCAAATCGTTCTGCTGGATGTCGAAATATTTACTGAAATCTTTCAAAAAATTCTTGCTGCTGACCGCGCTGGACCAATTATCCAGCATCTGACTGGCTGTACATTCCGGATTCGGCGGCCGCTGTTCATTGACCAATCCCAAACCGATGGATATTTTCGCGCTCAAACTGGGCTTGCAAAAATCAAGTCCTTCCTGCTTGCCAAAAGCCTGGATAAAATCGCCGGCCGCGGCATTGCCCACGTTCTGCCATTCACTCAAAGGCGAACCGGTAAAATATTGTGGTTTCTGGCCGGTACCGCCGGAGCCGAGCCAGGTGGCTGTATCATAAGCGATTCGATTTAAGCTGTTGGAAACGGCCGAGTTCAAGGCGATTGAACCGGCTTTACCCAGCAAATCTTTGCCAATGTTATAAACCTTATCGCCGACATATTTCAAACCATCCCACATCGCGATGATTGGGGTAAAAGGATCAAAAGCGTAAGTCGGTTTTGGCGCCGATATTAAGATAGATAAAACTAAAAATAAAAGCGCGACATATTTTTTCCAGCTGTAGCGGCGGCGAAATCCTTCCCTGATTGAAATCGGGCGAAGCTCGGAAAATAATTCTTGTTTGTCGCTTTTATTTTGTGGCATAAAAAATAATTATTGCGAAGGATTTGTTGATAATTGATCTTGATAGGCTTTTAGCAAATCCGCATCGCTGATTTTGTCCAAATCGGTTTTATTCACTTGTCCCGAGCTTATTAATAATTGCCGCAGTTGAGCCGCAGTCAGCTGACCGGAAAGCAACGCGCTACTCGCGGCATCGGCATCACTGGAGGAACTTTCAACGGCAGTACCGGCGGTCAAAGCGCTTTCATTAATTGCGTTTGAAGTATTGGGAGAACTAATAGTGGTGCTGGTGGAAACCGGCGCGGCGGCAATCGTGGTGGCGCTGCAATCTTTGCCCTGCGGGCAATTCGGATCAGTACCTTTCGCAATTTCAATACCATGGGGAATTCCGTCGCTGTCCGAATCGGCGATATACGGCGAAGTATGATAAACATTTATCTCATCATAATCCGATAAGCCGTCGCCGTCGGTATCTTGTCTTTTTAATTTATCATCGCTAGTTTGCGTTGTGGCGGAAGCGGTATTATCGGCCGCGGAAACTTTCGGATTAAGCGGCCCCCTAATCTCATTATTTAAATTAAAAACCCAAATTACAATCAAACAAATGCCAAAAAAAGTTAAACCGATCAAAGCCAACTTTTGATTTTTATCCAGATTTTTATTCGATTCGGACATGCAAAAAGCATCTTATCATTTCTGTGCATAATTATAACATAAATTTTGGAAAGATGACAATAATATAAAGTCTTGTCATATTGCTAAATTGTTACATTGCTTCATTGCTACGCAACGATGCTGATTTTTTTCGTAGCGCAACAATTTAGCAATTTAACAATGTAACAATTTTCCGCCAATCTTCCACGCTTAAATCTTCGGCTCGCGCCTTGGGATTAAATCCGGCTTTGACTAAAATCTTTTCCGCTTCCGCTGGAGTGATATGCAAGCCGCCAGCCAAATTATTTTTCAGCATTTTCCGTTTCGCCGAAAATCCGAATTTCGCAATTCTAAAAAATTCTTTTTCCTCAATATCCTTAATCCTTAATTCTTCATTCTTAATTCTTAATTTAATAATGGCGCTATCAACTCGCGGCGAAGGATAAAAATCTTCTTTCGGCACTTTGGCGATAATTTCCGGCTCGGCAAAAAACTGCACGCTTAAAGCCAATAAAGACATATCGCCGGGCTTGGCGCAAATGCGCTCCGCCACTTCTTTTTGCAACATCAAAACCATTTCGCTCGGCTTATTTTCAGAAGTCAAAAATTTGCGGATAAAAACCGACGTTATATTATAAGGTAGATTGGCAACGATTTTATATTCCCCTCCTCGGAGAATGGATATTCCCCTCCCTGGAGGGGTGGCACGCCCCTGGCGTGACGGGGTGGGTAGCGAGACGGCCTGCCCTGAGCCCTGCCGAAGGGGGTGGGTTAGTGACTTAATTGAAAATATTTTTTCAATATCAAAGTCTAAAACATTTTCATTGAACACTTTTATATTATCGACTTCACTATTCTCTAAGCCATCTTTTAAATATGCGGCTAATTTATCGTCAAGTTCTACAGCAATAACTCTCCCCGCCTTTTCCGCCAATTTGGCGGTTAAAATTCCCAAGCCCGGCCCGACTTCCAAAACCGTATCATCTTTGGTTAAATTCGCCGCCGCGATAATTTCATCATAAACTTTTTCGTTAACCAAAAAATTCTGCCCCTTACTTCGCGAAGGGTTGATATTATATAACTTACATATTTCCTTAGTATTCTCCAAGAGGTTCATAAAAAATATATGGTTACGATTGTTACATTGTTACATTGCTACGCAACGAGACAAAAAACACTGATAAATTTTTCAATTAATAAAAAACGAGGCCAAAACGTAGCGCAACAATATAACAATTTAACAATGTAGCAATTTTTTTGCCTATTTAATAACGATATTTAACAATTTTCCCGGCACGAAAATAATTTTCATAATCTCTCTTTCGAAGAGCCATTTTTTAACATTCTCATTTTCCTGCGCCAGCTTCATCGCCTCATCCTGTGAAATTTCCGCCGGCACTAAAATGGTCGCGCGCAACTTGCCGTTTATCTGCACAACTAAATTAACGGTTTCATCTTTAATTAATTCCGGATCAAATTTTGGCCACGCCGCCGCGCCGGTCCCGGCAGAATCTCCGCCTCGGGATTCTGACGAAAATATGCTTTCTTTATTACCCAGCTTCTCACGCCAAATTTCTTCCGCCAAATGCGGCGCGAACGGCGCGAGGATTTGGATGAACTTAGCAAAGTCTTCGCTGGAAATCCCCTGCTCTTCAATTTTGTTAGACAAAATCATCAAGGCAGAAATACAAGTATTGAATTTAAACTCAGTAATATCTTCGGTAACTTTTTTTATGGTTTTGTGGAGAAGGGATTTAATTTCTTTATCGCCTTGATATTTTTTTAACACTTCTTTAGTAAACTCCGTAACCTTTTTATTTTTTAAAGCTTCATCAAGACTTAATTCAACTATACTTTTTCCCTCTTTTAATCTTAAACCGTTTTTATCGAAAATTTTGATATAAAAAAGTTTAATGAATTTTCCTTTTTCAATATGACTTTCGAAATCACCAATCTCTTTGGCGTTATCAAGAGTTAAATCAATTTCTTCTTTTAATTCTCTCTCCATGGCTTTTTCAAATGATTCGCCTTCTTTTATGCCGCCGCCGAAAGGGGCTATCATTCCCGGATTTCTATCGGTATTTTCATCTCTTTCTTGAAAAATAAAATTCCCATTTTCCAATTGAATTAAAGCGCCCACGCCGTTTATTCTTTCGTCAACGTTATGCGTTATGTGTTGTGCGTTATGCGAGATTGCCCAAATTCTATCTAAAAATTTCCGCGCGCCGGTCAAACCATTTGTATTCCAAGCGCAAGCCGCGCCGAACGGTCCCATAAACATTTCATAAACGCGCATCGCATCCGCGCCGAATTTCTCAATAATGTCGTCCGGATTAATGACATTGCCCCAGCGCTTGGACATTTTGCGGCCGTCTTCCGCCATAATCAAACCGACGTGCTGTAAGCGCGTGAACGGCTCATCATAATTTACCACGCCGATATCAAATAAAAATTTATGCCAAAAGCGCGCATATATAAGATGTCGAGTGGCATGCTCGGCGCCCCCGACATAAAAATCCACCGGCGACCAATATTTTTCTTTCGCCATATCAACCAGCGCTTCATTATTATGCGGATCAATGTAGCGCAAATAATACCAAGAAGAACCGGCCCATTGCGGCATCGTATTAGTTTCGCGCTTCGCGGGTCCGCCGCATTTCGGACAAGTTGTGTTCACCCAATCAGTAATATTTGCCAGCGGCGACTCCCCTGTTCCGGTTGGTTCATAATGCTCAACTTGCGGCAACTTAACCGGCAAATCTTTTTCCGCCACCGGCACTGTTCCACATTTTTCGCAATGCACAAAAGGAATCGGCTCGCCCCAATATCTCTGCCGCGAAAAAACCCAATCGTTCAATTTGTAATTAACTTTCTTCTTGCCAAAACCTTTTTCTTCCAGCCACTCAATCATTTTTGTCTTCGCTTCAACCGTCGGCAAACCGTTCAAGAAATCTGAATTTATTGAAAAACCATCATCATCAAAAACAAATAAATCCCTTGAATAATTCAATAAATCAGCAGCAACAATTGGAAGTGCTATTTTTTTATCGATTATTAATTTTACTATCCTTTCATTTAAAATTAATTCGTTTAATGCGTTTTTAGAATTATTTTGCAACTCTTTCCACAATGAATTTATATACTCTTCTGGAGCGTTCTCTGCTTTAGCTTTATTAAAATTATCCCAATCTTTTTTATTTTTTTCAGAATAACTGCTCCACCAAGTTACCAGTTCAAAAATGTAATAATTAACTTCATGCTCTGGCAAATTATATTTAGTTGTTTGCCGAGTAAAGTTTCTATTAAACTCTTTAAATTTAGAAGCCCAGATAGACAATGTTGCTATTTTCACTTTCTGTTCTTCAGTAAAACATTTCAAAAAATAAACAATATCACCCAGATTCGACCAATCATCCTTTTCTTCTGAATTAAACTTGCCATATTTATCATTATAAACCTCAAAACAAAAATTCAGCACAGTTACTAATTCTGGCTCAACAACAAATTTAATTTTTAATTTTTCATTTTTAATTTTTAATTGATTTTGGACGAATTCAAAATCCCGCTCATCGTGCGCCGGCACCGCCATCACCGCGCCCGTGCCATAATTCGCTAAAACATAATCGGCGATAAACACCGGCACTTCCTCCCCATTCGCCGGATTGATTGCCGTCACGCCATCCAATTTCACACCTGATTTATCTTTATTTAAATCAGTTCTTTCAAGATCGGATTTTTTTTTGGCTTCATTAATATATTTTTTAACTTCTTCTAAATTCTTAATTCTTAATTCTTCATTCTTAATTAATGGATGTTCCGGAGCCAGCACAACATAAGTGACACCAAAGAGAGTGTCTGGACGCGTAGTAAAAACTGTGAGCTTTAAGGGGTCCTTCGACTCCGCTACGCTGCGCTCAGGATGACAAATTATGGGGGAATTTTTCTCCAAATCGTAATTCGCAAATCGTAATTCGAAATTCACCTGGGCTCCTTCCGACCGTCCAATCCAATTCCTCTGCATTTCCTTAATTGAATCTTCCCAGCCGGTTAATTTATCCAAATCGGCCAACAATCTGTCGGCATATTCAGTAATTTTTATCACCCACTGGCGCATCGGCTTGCGCTCCACTTCCGAGCCGCAGCGTTCGCATTTGCCGTCTTCCAAATCTTCCATCGCCAAACCGGTCTGACAGGACGGACACCAAATTATCGGCTCGAAAGATTCGTGCGCCAAATCTTTTTCCCACATTTTAATGAAAGCCCATTGCGTCCATTTATAATATTCCGGATCGGTCGTATTTATTTCGCGCTCCCAATCGTAAGTCAAACCGATTTTACCCAATTGGCTTTTGAAGGTGGCAATATTTTTGGCGGTCTGGATGGCCGGATGAGTTTTATTTTTCAAAGCGAAATTTTCCGCCGGCAAACCAAAAGCGTCCCAGCCCATCGGATGCAGAACATTAAAACCTTGCATCATTTTCATTCTGGCTAAAATATCGGTGGCAATATAACCTTTGGGATGGCCGACATGCAATCCGGCGCCGGACGGATACGGGAACATATCCAAGACATAATATTTGGGTTTAGATTTATCCTCGCCAGTGCGATAGATATTCTCTTCTTGCCATTCTTGATGCCACTTGGCTTCTATTTCCTGATGATTGAATTTATCCATATAGTTGCTTCGCACACGCTAATCTACGAATTAATACTAATCTACTAATTTGCTAAATAGCTTATTAGAACATTAGTAGATTAGCATTTTATTTGTAGATTAGCGTGTTATATTGTTATTTTATCGGAAAAATCATAAAAAAGCAAACGCGTTATCTAAACAATTTGGCAATAAAAAAGCGGGCGATTTTAAACCGCGCCGCTTGACTATTCTTTGATAAAAAATGAACTAATCGCTCTGTCCGCCGCCGTATTTTTGCTCATAGTTATGCACCACCGGCCAAAGAATCAGAATGCAAGCCGCTAATATACTGATAAAAAAATATGTCTCTGCCGCGCTTTCGCAACCGGATTTATAAAGCCATGTCAGCGCCAAAACCGCATTGGCCGCGAGTAAAACTTGCCGCTTCCAAGTTATCTTGTTTAAGATGTAATTTTTTATCGGCGCCCAAACATTTTTTGCGAAAAAGATAAGCGCGGCGATAATTCCGATGACTAATCCCAAGGCGCCGACGCCAAACCCGAGAATAACTTCCCGGACCGACAGCGAACTGCCGTTGCTCCTGCCGAAAAAAAATTTCCGCAGTGAAAACGAATTTTTGTCTTTCATTTTTTTCTCCTTATTTTATGACAATGCCGACCGGGGCGTGGTCAGAGCCTTGAATTTTATCCATTATAAAAGAACTTTCGATTAACTTAAAAAGATAGCGCGAAACGCAGAAATAGTCAATGCGCCAGCCGACATTCCGCTCGCGAGCTCGCATCCGAAAGCTCCACCAGGAATATTGAATTTTATCCGGGTTTTGTTCGCGAAAAGTATCAACAAAACCGGCTTGCAAAAATTTCGTCATCCAATTCCGCTCTTGAATCGTATAACCGGCACTCCCCTCATTTGCTTTCGGATGAAACAAATCAATCGGATTGTGCGCGACATTAAAATCGCCGCAAATAATAATAGGCTTCGTCTTTTCCAACTTTTTCAAAAATTTTAACAACCGGTCATTAAAATTTAATTTAAAATCCAGCCTTGACAATTCCGCGTTGGCGTTGGGAAAATAGGTATTCACCAGATAAAATTTCTCAAATTCCAAGATTTGCACCCGTCCTTCCGGGTCATCGGGAAATTTTACGAGCCCGACAAATTTATTCCCCTCCTCAGGAGAGGTGGATCGCGCCTCGCGAGACGGCCTGCCCTGAGCCCTGTCGAAGGGGGTGGGTTTCCCATCAACAAGATTGTCTTTCACTAAAGTCATCGTGCCGGAATAGCCGGGGCGCACAGCCGAATGCCAAAATTCCCGATAACCGGCAAAATCAAAAGTTTCCTCGTTGCGCGCTGAATCTGAAATCTTAATTTCCTGCAAACATAAAATATCCGGCTTTTCAGCCTTTAAAAAATCGACAAAGCCCTTTTTAACAACCGCGCGTATTCCGTTGACGTTCCAAGAAAGTATTTTCATAATTTTTAATTTTGTAATTTTTGAATTTTTAAATAAGCCTCAATTTTTAATTTTAAAAATTAAACCTTAAAAATTCTTTAAAAATTTAAAAATTATAAAATTCACAACTCTATTTGTCTTTATTTAATATTATCCTGTGCAACTGTTTTACCCCCGCGCCCGAAACCCTCATCTTCGGCCTTCTCTTTTTTTCCCGCAGAGCGGCTTTCTTTAAAACCTTATTTTCCAATTGTTCATGATTAACTATCGCCATAAAAATGAAAAAATGATATAATATTATCAACCGCTTATACTTATATATTATAGGATATTTTATCCCTGCCGGCAATGAATAATAAAAAAATCGCAATCATTATTTCCGCCGTTATAATAATTATTGTCGTTGTGCTGGCGGTTATTTTTACGGCGGCCAAACCGCCGGCCGCTTCCACTGCCACCATATATACCGTGCCCATGCGCCTCAATGATTATTCTTTCGGCACCACGACGCCCAAAGTGACAATCGTGGAGTTCGCCGATTTCGCCTGCCCATATTGTCAGGAAGAATATAGCCCGAATAATGGCGCTCTCATATCAGTCATAATTAAATATAAAAATTCAGTAAAGCTGGTTTTCAAAGATTTCCCACTACATGACACTTCACTTGATCTGGCGATGGCCGCCCGCTGCGCCGGCGAACAAGGTTTTTTCTGGCCGATGCACGACAAATTATTTTCCGAACAAGGCCAGTTCGCCACCTCCGCACTCCCCGATATCGCCTCGTCGCTCGGCGCCAACAAAACAATCTTTAATCAATGCGTTAAAAACCAAAAATATTTACCCGACATCAAAAACGATTATCTGGATGGCCAAGGCTTGGGCGTCACCGGCACCCCGACATTTTTTATCAACGGCTACGAAGTCGTCGGTGAAATTCCGGAAGATAAATTGGATCAGATGGTACAACAATTCCTAAAATAAAAATAAATTGCCACATTGTTACATTGCTAAATTGTTACGCAACGATTTTAATAATTTTGATTTTAAACACATTGCGTAACAATGTAACAATTCAACAGTGTAACAATAATATTTTGATATGAAACAGATCAGACTTCACGGAAGGGGCGGCCAAGGCGTTGTGACGGCCGCTGAACTTATCGCCATCGCCGCTTATGCCGACGGCCATCAGGCGCAAGCTTTCCCCTCTTTCGGCGTGGAACGCACCGGCGCGCCCATCCAGGCCTTTGCCCGCATCGACGACAAATTCATCCGCAACCGCGAACAGGTTTATAATCCTGATATTTTAGTAATCATTGATCCAAGTTTAATCGGTCTGGTTGACATGACTTCGGATTGCAATGCCGGCGTCAAAGTCATCGTCAACACCGTGCAAAAACCGGAAGAATTAAAATTAACCTACGGACAGAAAAAAACCAAAATCCCGCTCGCCGATATTTACGCGGTTGACGCCTCCAAAATCGCGATGGAAATCCTTGGCCGCAATTTGGCCAACACCACCATCCTCGGCGTCCTCGCGCGCGCCATTGACCTGGTCAGCATTGCCGGCCTGAAAGAAGCGATCCGCGAAAAGTTTGAAGAGAAGGGTGAGGAAGTGGTGAGAAAAAACGTGGAAGCGATTGAGCGAGCTTACAATAGTTAATTTTCAATTTACAATTTTAAATTTTAAAATAATTTTCAATTAACAAATTTTCAATTTTTAAAAAGCTTAATCTGTGGTATTTTACAAAGGCTATTTTCAAAAAATTTTTAAATTTAATAATTTAAAATTATTTGAAAATTGTAAATTGAAAATTTAAAATTAAATCATGTCAAAAGATACTACCGTCAAACCCGGCTCAACCACCGTCAACAAGACCGGCGGCTGGCGCACATACATTCCTCACACCGACAAGGAGCATTGCATTTCTTGCGGCACTTGCGCGCGTGTCTGCCCGGAAAATTGCATTAAAATGATGTCCCCCCTCCTTTCCAAGGAGGGGTCGGGGGGTGGTTCTGAGCAAGGAAGACCAAAACCGGAAACCGATTATGATTTTTGCAAAGGCTGCGGGCTGTGCGCTGAAGAATGTCCGGTCAAGGTGATAAAGATGGAATTAGAAAAAAAATAAAGGTATGATTGAAACAAAGAATAATAACAAAATATTTTTAGTTACTTTTTTGGCGACAGTCATTTTTACTATCGTGCCAGCGCTATTTTTCAGATTTATTTTATCGACTTTGGAACCCGCCAACCAATACTGGAACGATTTCGATTATTTATTTGGATATTATTTAATTTTTTTGTTATTATTTCTTATTTCGGTGATTGCTTTTTTCTTCGGTTTTAAAAAAAATGAAATAAAAAACAGGAAAATATTTTTGATTTTTTATTTTTTATTATTTCTGATAACTTGTTTTATTTCTTGGAATATTTTAGTTATAATTAATCCATCACCGGTTTTTCATCAAACTCTATAATTCTATTTATTATGAAGCCACAAATCCTTGAAGG
>Ga0182027_10010533_pt1 | contig 13139 bp, 9 predicted proteins | sample 712E1DmetaG_FD_121300 | JGI IMG/M metagenome (GOLD analysis project Ga0182027, IMG submission 121300) | Permafrost microbial communities from Stordalen Mire, Sweden - 712E1D metaG (Illumina Assembly) | ecosystem: Environmental > Terrestrial > Soil > Wetlands > Permafrost | place: Sweden...
ATAGGGGGGCATTGAGCGCTCGATATCCAAATTGATGCTTCCTTCAACGTGGTTGAGCATGGAGCCAGTGGCAAGTTGCGACCGGGCTTGAAAAGCTCCCTGCCCCAGGGAATCGAGGCCGGCCGCTTCCGGAATCGATTCAAAATTGATGTAGGTTTGCATGTTCTTGGGGTCGGGTATTTGGACGACGGGCCAGAATGACGCTACACGGTAAGTCCCGGGAGCGCCTTTAAACTCCCTCAGCACGGGAGGAGTGTAGGTAAAGAAGGTCTTCGGGACCGTCGGGTTTGTGTTGTAATTCGCCGTCAGCAGTTGGCCCATGGCGAGTAGAGCGAAGGCATATAGTCCCGGCTGGGACCAGGCCTTCCTTTGTTCCAAACCGTAGGCCAGAACAATTCCGCCAAGGCAGAACCCAACGAGGCCGGGAAATTGAAAGCGCAGCATGGTAACAAGAAAATCCGCCATCTGGTTAAGGTCGAATGGGGTTTCTCCCATCCTGCTGAGCGCCCAATGGGTCGGGATTTTAATGGCTGCGGGCAGCAACCACGCCACTGCCAGAACCGCCAGTACGCAACCCAGGAAAACTTTAAGGGGGGCCAAAAGGCGGCGGCCATGAGTCTTCCACGGCGAATCGGTCAAACGTAAGGCATCGAACCCCCAGCCCGCCAGAATCGACAGAAGGAACGTGACGAGAATCAGGAGTTTGACCGGATAACGCACAACGGTGAGCGGCGGGAGCAGCAGGTAAGCCAGGGCGAAAACCGGCGTGAAATTGCCAAAAGAAAGCAGTAGGAATATTCCCGCCGCGCCTGCCACGAAGTTGCGGCGAAGCGGGCGCGCCAGCCCCCACCCCGCCAATGCGCAGTAGAACGGCACAAAACCGAGGAAAATCGAAAGAAAATAGGGGAGGTTCAAGTTCGACATCAACCAGATCCAGCCGCTAGTCGAGGCAATCTCCGAGCCGAAGAAGTCGGGCACAATCATTTGCAGGATAGAAAACGGATTCACCGCCCAATTGGCGGTCTCACGGAAACGTAGACCTTGCAGTCCCCGGCGCGACTGGCTAAGCAGGTCGGAGGCAGGCAGGAATTGCGCCGCGCAAAGCAACATCATCCCCGCGCCCACCAGGAAGAAAATCGTGAGCAGACGAAAGTTGGGCTTCGACCAGAGCTTGCTCCAGGTACCGCACCGATAGAAAGAGTAAGCAAAGCAAAGGCCGAACGTTGCCAGCATGGTGAACGGCTCACCAGCCACCCACTGAAACGAGAAGATCACGATCAGCAAAATCCACAAGCGAAGCCGCGTGCTGGCCAAAGCGCGGTCGGTAACCAGCACCGCCCAGGGAATCCATGCCGCGCAGGCGGACTCGTTGGTGAAATTGCCCAGTGAGAGCACCGGTCCGCTAAACATGAAGACGAAGGCCGCAAAAAAAGCTCCCAAGTACGACTGCTTCCACGAACGCGCCAGCACGTAGACGCCGATTCCCGCCAAGGCAAAATGCACCAGGAAGTGCATCGTGTACGCGATGTCAACGGGGAGGAGAATAATGAGCAGCGTAAAGGGATAAAAGAAATGCAGGTTGGGATTCGACAGCAACGGCTGGCCGTAATTCAAATAGGGATTCCAGTAGGGGAGAAAGCCCTGACGGCAGATGTCGTGGATGAAACGCGCACTGGGGAAAGTGTAATTGTAGACGTCGCGATAGAAGAACATTGCGGAAGTAAAAACGACTTTCCAAAACATGCCCAACAAACTCGCGACGAGCAGCAGCACTGCCGCCAGGTCCGTGCGCGTGAACGGAACCGGGCTTGCAGCCTCGTCATGAGCGTCCGGTGAAATGTCGGAACGAGTTGGCGTCATATCGATATGAACTTCGCGACACTAATATAGCATGGGGATGTAGTGCCTGCCTTGAGGTCGGCACTCCAATGCGCCGGTGTGATTTCGGCGAAGGCCGGGGGAAAAAGACAACCACAGTCATTTAACTTGGACGGCAAGGGAAGTGCCAAAGATTACATCTTTAGCTTTTTGAACAGCCCTTCGGGTATTGAACGTACCAAGGCCATTATCACCCGCCAGAACCAGGGAACGTATACTACATTCTTGCGAAGCTTAATGGCGCGGTAAATGTCCCGCGCCACGGCCTCGGGGGAGGCGACCAGGGGTGACTTCGTCTTTCCGAATACCATGCGCGTGTCCACAAACCCAGGCTTGACAGTGACAACGTGGACGCCGCTGTGGTAAAGCCGGTTGCGCAGGCCTTGCAGATAGGTGGTCAGACCACCCTTGGCAGATCCATAGAGGTAATTGCTCTGGCGTCCGCGGTCCCCCGCCACGGAAGAGAGCGCGCAGATAAATCCCTTGCGCTTCTGTTCAAAATGCCTGGCCAGGATTTCGAGGGCCAACGCCGATCCGGTAAAGTTGGTGTCCAGAATCCTGCGTGCTTCGTTAAAATCTTTCCGCGCAGTTTCGGAATCTCCCAGGTAGCCGGTGCAGAGAACCACTCCATCGAGCGAATCACCGGCGGCAGCAATGCTCGCCGTAATCGCCGCTTCCAGTGCCTCAAAATTCACTACGTCGACCCACGCGGCCTGGGCGTTCACATCGTGGCGAAGGTTCAAGTCAGCGGCGAGAGCTTGCAACTCTTCCAAGTCGCGCCCGGCAAGGATAAGGCCGTAACGGTGTGAGGCAAATTCCGCCGCCAAAGCCCGGCCGATGCCGGCATTAGCCCCCAGGATTAGAACAGTCGGCACGAAGAAACCCCCAAAAGGCAGTGGGCAGATGGGCAGTGCACGGCTACCTGCCCCGCTGCCCACTGCCTGCGTGTCCGTTGCCACTCGTCATTGTTTTTCGACAATTCCCAGCCGCCTCGCCATAGATGATGATAGCAACCCCTGCGGGTCCAACTTCCTTTGGATGGCGCGGAAGGTTTCGAGTTTGGGATACATCGCGGCAAAGTCCTCGGCGCGCAACAGAGCATCCTTTGCCAGGTAGATTCGCCCTTCATGATCCAGGGTCATCCGGTCGAGTTCATGGAGAAAGGGAACGATGCCGGGAGCGGCAGGAATGTCCAGAGCGAGCGTGTAACCACGCACCGGGAAGGATAGCAGTCCGGGGCCCGCATCGCCGAAGCGCTTCAGGACCGCCAGGAACGAAGCCCGGCCGGAGCGTGCCAGGCGGTCAAGAATAGTCCGAAGACCCGCGCGACCGCTCGCTTGCGGCAACGCGATCTGGTACTGAACAAATCCGCGTTTGCCGTACATCCGGTTCCACTGGTTGATGGCATCAAGTGGATAAAAAAACTTCTCAAAGTTCACCAATTGCCGCGGTGCAGTGCGGTGAGCGGCGTAAAAGACACTATTGAATATCTTCACCGTCAGCTTATTCAAAGCGCCGGAAGGGAAGTCGATGAAAAGATTCCCCCGGGGGCCAGTGAGAGGCGCGAGCGGATTTCGAACGCGTGCTGGCAACTCCGCCGCCGCCGCGTGATTGCCCCGCATCAAAACGCTGCGGCCCATAGACTTGTCCGTAGCCAGAACGTCGATCCAAGCCACTGAGTACTCATAGCGATCATCGGAGGCTTCCATGACCGTCAGGACGTCTTCGAGATTCGGAGCTTTGTAAAAGTCCACGAAGACATAGGCGGAATCCACCCGCCGCAACCGCAGTCGCGCACTCAGGATAACGCCTGTCAGGCCCATGCCCCCCACTGTTGCCCAAAAGATTTCGGGATGGGCCGCCGGAGAGCAGAGCAGGACCTCGCCGGTGGGCGTCAAGAGCCGGAAATCGAGCACAAAGTTGGAAAAGGATCCATCCTTGTGATGATTCTTGCCGTGAATATCCGTGCCAATGGCTCCGCCCACCGTCACGAACTTTGTTCCCGGAGTCACGGGAAGAAACCAACCACGTGGCAGAAAGTATTGAATGATTTCAGCGAGACTTACCCCACTTTCGCATTCGAGAATGCCCGAGGCAGCGTCGAAGGAGAGAAAACGGTTCAGCAGGAGGTGCCAGATTACGCCGGCATTTTCATTGAGAGCGGCATCGCCGTAACTGCGCCCCAAGCCGCGAGGAATGTAGGAGGATTGTTGGCCCGACGCCAGCGTGGCGGCCACTTCTCTGCGTTTCTCCGGCCGATAAACATGGCACGATTCCACCGGGTAGCGGCCCCAGCCGGAGAGTGGCAATGTCGCGAATTTGGGGTGATGAGTCATCAGCGGTCAACTGGCAGCTATAAGTAGATTATCAAAATAACGGGGGCTGCCCAGAAAACCACCACCGAAAGCAATACCGGGTCTGTAAATAAGGACCGGGTGGGATCCCCCCCCTGCTCGCCATGGTGGATGAGGTAGAGATAACGAAAGATGCCAAACAAGACGAACGGGATGGTCATCTCCAACCGTTTGCCGGGAAATTTGCTCTGGACGTCTGGCGACAGTGTGTAGAGCGCATATGAAACCACCGTGGAAGAGGTGACGATGCTGATCAACTGGTCTAGAAAATAGGGCGAGTAATCCGCCAGGATGGCCCGGTGATCAGAGGCGCGCCTGCCCAACAGAACGAGCTCATGGCGTCGTTTGCTGAGGGCAATAAAAAGGGCCAGCAGCGTGGTACACACAATCAACCATGGGGAAATGGCAACGTGTATCACCAACCCACCAGCAATCACTCGAAATAGGAAACCTGCAGCCACAATAAAGACATCCAGCAGGGAAATTCGCTTTAGAAAAGCGGAATAGAGAATATTGATCGCGAGGTATGCCACGACCATTCCAAAGAAGCCGCGACCAAGCCTCCAGGACTCGATCAGGCCGATGCTCCCCAGAATTGCGCCAACAACTGCCGCCGGTATTGGGCCGACCCGGCCGGAGGCGATCGGTCTGAGCTTTTTGATGGGATGGTGGCGGTCTTCCGACGCATCGCAGATGTCGTTCAGGACGTACATGGCGCTGGAGGCCAGGCAGAAAACCATGGCGGCCAGCAGGACCTGGCGGCAGCGGTCCCAGCGTGTGAGGCTCTGAGAGAAAATCAGGGCGGCAAAGATGAATCCATTCTTTACCCACTGCTGCGGGCGCAGTGTTTCAATCAACGCCCAAATCGTGGATCTGCGTGTGGCGGTGGCGGTCTCGTCCGAAAGTGAAGTTGCCGGTGAATCCATTCCAACCCTCGGGTGGTGGTTCAGTTCGATCTCGTAGCGGCGAGTTGATCTCGCCACATGGCGGCGTAAAACTTTCTCGACATCAAACTATACCGCTACCGACTTCCAAGTCACCTCTCGCAGTGCAAGCCAAGTTGGTCATGCTGCCAAGGTCAACTCAGGGTAACTGAACGACCCTGGTTTTTCAACGCGAATTGGCTTACCGACGCGGTTTGGGAGCCGGAGACTCGATGAAATCACGGGACCATCCAACTCAACCAGTAAGCTTGCGCAAAGGCGATCAAGCAGAGCAGCAGCGCCAGGAATAAGCTATGGCCGAGAGTGGAGCGCACCACGTCACCCTCATGCCCGACCAGGCCAACGGTTGTCACACCCACGGCAATATTCTGCGGGGAGATCATTTTTCCCGTGACCGCCCCGGAGGTATTGGTGGCGGCCAGCAGGATCGGGTTCACACCAATCTGATGGGCGGCAGCAACCTGAAGATTTCCGAAAAGGAGATTGCTGGAGGTATCGCTGCCGCTCAGGAAACAGCCGACCCAGCCCAGGAGTCCGCTGACCAGGGGGAAGAATTTCCCCAGGCCGGCCAAAAACGCGCCCAGCGTGTAGGCCATGCCGGAATAGTTGTAAAGATACGCCAAGGCAACAATAGGCCCGACGGTCAACAGGGACATGCGGAGCTGGCGGAGAGTTTTGGTTGCGGATTGGGTAACGGCGCGCGGTGGGACGCGGAAAAGCAGGGCGGTCAGGAGCACCGCCACGACGCCCGCGGTTCCCGCCGCCAGGGGTTGAAAGGGGAATACGGCGGCGTAGGCTTTGTGATAAAGCGTGAGGAAGACGGCGTTGTGCAGGTGAGGAACAAGCAGGTTTTGCTGGCCCTGAGTGAAAAGGTGAGCATAAGACCAGGAAACCATCACTGCTGCCAGCAACCCCCATGGTGCCCAGGCGGCGAACGATTGCCTTACAGTCAGGCTGGCTTCCTGCGTGGGCGGATTTCCGGCTCTCGCGGCGATGGCGTCAACGGGAGGCGGCACGGGTTTCCAAATATGCAGAAATCCAACTACGCAGGCGATGGAGAACATGGCGGAGACGATGCCCGCGGCGTAGGGTCCCCAGTAATTCGAGCAGACGAACTGAGCCGTCGCGAAACTCGCGCCGCCCACCAGTGCAACCGGCCATACTCTCTTTAATCCCTTGCCACCGGCGGCAACCCAAGCCATGTAGGCCGGAAGGATCAGGGAAAGGAAAATTAGCTGCCGCCCCACCATGGCGGAAAGCTTCATGAGGCTCAGGCCGGTCACGCCGGCCAATGCTACGATGGGGATTCCAAGGCCACCAAATGCTACCGACGTGGTGTTGGCGATCAGCGCCAGGGTAACAGCCTTGCGCGGCGTGAAGCCCAGGCCGAGTAACAAAAATCCTGCCACGGCGACGGGAGTGCCAAAACCCGACGTGCCTTCCAGTAAAGCGCCGAAACAGAACGCTACCAGGATGGCTTGAATGCACGGGTCCCCCGAGGCATGTTCACTCATCCATCGGCGCAGCAGATCAAAATTCCCAATGTCGACTGAAAGATTGTAGAGCCACAGGCCTGCGAAGACCATCCAGAGGATGGGCCAGACGGCATAGGCGAACCCATACAACCCGCTCAAGACCGCCAACTCCACCGGCATGCCCCACAATAAAATGGCCAGGAGGAACGTGGTCGCCAAGCCCACGGCGGCTGAAAGCGCCCCGCTTTTGCGCAGTCCACCCATCATGATCAGCACCACGGCCAGCGGCAAAGTGGCAATGAGCGCGGAAACCCCGAGACTGTGCACTGGCGCCAGGGGCTGGGGCCATAAAAAAGCCAGATCGAGTGAGTGACGAGAGAAAAGCAGCGAGGGAAGAGCAAAAAGCTGGCTTGCGCATTGCATGGCTCTGGGGTCGGGGAAAAACAAAGGAGTAATCAGCATGAGTAATTCCACTTTATGAAAAGCTATAGAGATGTTCCAGTTCCGGTTTGGTAAAGCCCACCAATTCCGGCTCAATGGCGATGGTCATGCCGGTTTGCGCCCGGACTGTTTTCCTGACGTGCCGGGCCAGCGCGATTACATTTTCCGCCGTTGCGCCCCCCTGGTTAAGCAGCACCAGCGGTTGGGTCTCATTCACCTGCGCGGCGCCGATGCGATGTCCCTTCAATCCGCAGGTTGAGATCAAGAAGGCCGCGGGAACCATAATTCTGTCTGCCGAGGGAAATCGATTCCGTATCTCTTCCAGTCGCGCCAAGTCGCGCGGTGGAAAGTTGCGTTGGAACTTCTCTCGCAGTTCCTGATATTCGTTCTCGAGCAGCGACAGATTCTTGAAGAATGATCCCGCATTTCCGCCCTTCTCCTCGCGCGGGAAGGGAAACTTCCGGTCGCGGATAGAGATAATCGCCTGGCGGATTTCACCGAGCGAGGTCTGCTTGATGCCTCGCTCTTCGAAATAAGTCCGCACATCCGGATAATCAACCTTGGAATTCCCGTGCCTGGCGAGGCGAAGGGTAAGCCGCAGAATGATCAGTTGGCCTCGTGCGGTGGTGTTAAAGATGCTGCGCCGGTAGCCAAATCCACAATCGGCGGCGCTAAGTGCCTTTGCCTCGCCGGTGGAGATTGGCATCACTTGCGCCGACTGCACGACGTCGCTGACCTGCTGGCCGTACGCCCCAATGTTCTGTACCAGTGCCGCCCCCGCTTGTCCGGGAATATGAGAGAGGTTTTCAATTCCCCACCAATTGTGCTCCACGGCATAACGGACCAGATCGTCCCAGGTTTCTGCAGCGCTCACTTCCAAGGTCACGGCCTCGGAGTCTTCATTTAAGGTTTCGATCCCACGGCAAGCCGGATGAACTACCACGCCCTGATAGCCACGGTCGCTGACGAGAATGTTGCTGCCGCCCCCGAGGACGAAAAGTGGTTGCGAGCGCATGCCGGCCAGTTCGCGCACCCTGCGGAAATCCTCCATCGAGGCGGCGCGAGCAAAATACCGGGCCGGTCCGCCAATCTTGAAGGTCGTGTAGGGCTTCAGTGGTTCCGCTTCTTGCATCACCATGCCGGTTGCGTCTAATGGAGAAGACATAAGGCGTGATTGTAGCAGGTCGATGGAGGCGTCGCTTGTGGCCTGTCTATATTTCAACCGCAGCACTTTCTTGAAGATTTAACCCGCACCGCTTCCCCGTTCGTTCATGCCGGTTCGATCCGATACCGCTCGCCGGCTTTGGTGGAGAATTGAACCGTGTTGCCTTTTGCTGAGACCTTCGCCGGCTCCTTTTGTCTCACGGATGTAACCGTAACGCGTTTCCCCGGCCAGGGGTTTTCCAGCTTGGCCGTTGCCCCTTTCTCGCTGATCAGGGTCACATCGGAAACCGATTTGCCGTCGTACGTGGCGCTGAGCAGAAAGGCTCCGGCAGTGCGCAGGTTGCGGAAGCTCGTGCGTCCCAGGCCCTGGGTATTGGGGAACAGGCGCAGCGTGCCGGTGTAACTTTGAATCATGCACTCATTGAGCACACCGGGCAGAGAGAGGTTTTCTGTCCAGATTCCCATGGGCATCATGAAGTCGAAATTGGTGGTGTCGGAATAGCGGCCATCAATCTGCCGGACGCGGTCACCAGCGGTGCCATTGGGCAGCCGGGAATATCGAACTTCTTTCTTGAACGATTCAACGTCCAGCATCCCCAGGCGCGCGAGGGTCAGGGGCAGGTAAACAAGATCGTTGCCACCTTCCAAACGAATTGTGCGCGCCGTGCGCCTGGCGATTTCCAGGTGCTCTTTATGGTGGTCGATTCCCACCTGGTCGCCGGGAAAAACGGGCGCAAGGGTGACAGGGATGTTGTAAACATGTTCGACCGGCGCGTTCAGCACATCGAGCCAAACTTCGCCCTCGGGTCCCTGCGCTTTCGGATAGGGCGCCAGATTCTGCCGTACCTCAATCCACTTGGCGCGGTCACCCGCATCGCGATCGAGAATTTGCGATGCCTCCATCATGGCGTCGAGCAGGAATTCCGAAAGCGCCAAATCCATAATGCAGTCTTTGTTGAGGCGAAAGTCAACGGTGCAGCCCCAGTTTTCCGGTGAGGCGCTGGGAACAATGTGGTACTTGCCATCGCCTTCCTTCCTCACAAAGGCGACGATGAAATCGGTGGCGGCCCGCAGCAGGGGATATACACGGCGAAGAAAATCTTTGTCGAGGGTGTACTGATATTGCCACCAGAGGCTCTGCACCGTCCAGGGAGTCTCACAAACTTCGTAACCCCAGGGCGGAGCCGGATAAGGCACCACCTGGCTGGGAACGGGGTAGGCTGAGTGCGGAAAAAACGCGCCGGGCATGCCCAGCTTTTCCCGCGCATAGTTGCTGGCCAGCGGGAGAAGGTTTTCCACCAGTTCCACATAAGGAAGATTCTGGTCCACGTGGTTGCTGGAGAAGAGTCCCCAGAAAACCTGCTGCGTGTTGTAATTCATGTGGTAGTCGCCGTGCCACGCGGTACCGATCTTGCCGCTGGTCCAGTTGCCAAACAGTCCCGGCGCCACTTTCCCTTCACGCAGGCAGCACGCCAGGAAATACTGGTTGTGGTACCAGATCTTTTCCAATTCCTTGTCTTCAAATTCCACCGCCGAGCGTGACCAGAAGCTTTTCCATGCTGTTTCTGTTTCGCGGGCAAGTTGTTGGGGAGGAATCCGTGAAAGGCGTGTGGCTTCTTTCCTGGCGAAATTGATGTTGTCCTCATGGTCGCGAGGCGTAAAGAGCGTCAGATCCAACCGCAAGGGCTGCGCTTTTTGGCTGCGGAGAAAAACGGAGAAAGGGCCGCGCACCTGATCGGCCGCCTTGTTTCCCGGTTGAAGTTGCCTGAGCCTGTCTTGAGCTTCGGCAAGACCCTCAACTGACCATGCGCCTTGCACGCGGCCGCACAGCGCGAAGTTGCGGTCTTTGTCAGTGTGCGCAGGATTCGGATTGTCTTCTGTTGGTACCGTAGCGGGAAAGTGCTGGTAGCCGAAGAATTCCGCCGAACCTTCACCCGCGCTCCCATCCAGTTCTGGCGGCGGAAGCTGGGCCTGCACGTCGATGTTGGGATAGTAAGCAATGGAGACGACCGGCGCAGGCACATCGCTCCAAACCAACACGTGGCCCGAGTTCCAGTTCACAAAGCACCACATCGTCACTTTCCGGCGATGGCCGCGAAGATCATCGTGATCAAGTTCAAGGGTGAACATGCCGTTCGAGGGGTCAAGGGCCTGCCGGCGGATGCGTACCTTGCGGGCGTCCCAATGTATCCACACGATTCCGCACGGCCAGGGGCGCGGCCACGATTTCCAGTAGGAAGAAACCACCTTCTCGGTGTAGTCACGGAAAAAGTCGATGTGGGACTCGAGATCGAGCATGTCGGGCTTTCCCTGGCGCTTCGCCTCTTCGCTGGCGCGCTCCCAGAGTTTCAGTAGTTCGTCGAAGGGCAGCACGTTTTGATAATGGTCTTCGCTAACGCGGATGTCCCACGAGTCTTCTTTGCCCAAATGCAAACCCAGCGCGTCAGGCCGCACCGTGATGCAAAGTCCGAGGTCGCCATTGCCCAGCAGCATCCCTTCGAAAAAATCCGGCGTGGGCAGATCACGAACCAGGGTGTGGCGCTGGGCAATCTGAAACCCGTCCAAACTGGGGCGGTCGGAAATTGCCCGCATCTCTGCGGGCAGAACCCCTGCCGTCGCCGTTGCTGCCGTGACTTGGAGGAATTTTCTGCGATTGGTTTTCATTGTGGGCCTCGTAGCCGTACTCCCGAATTGCCCTCACAAGCTTGGCGCCGCGAGGGTTCAGGTTCAATGACTGGTCTCAGCTTTAGGGATTCAATTCCGGCAACACGCAGCGGAATCCAAGGTCCTCGTTGCTGAAATCCGGTTTGTTGTAGTTGCGATAAGTAACACGGGCAGACTTGGCAGGACTGCTGTTTGCCGCGCCGCGCAAGACACGGTTGTCCCCAGTCGCGGGGCCGGTAGGATCTTGCGAAGGGCTGTTCTGGTAGTAATTCTTGTCGTACCAATCATTCAACCATTCCCAAACATTCCCCAACATGTCGAAGAGCCCGGGAGTGTTGGCCCTCTTTTGGGCGACATCATGCGGCCGCTTCCCGCTATTGCCATCGTACCAGGCGATGTCATCAAGATTTCCGTAGCGTGATTCAGTGGTTGAGCCGCGAGCGGCAAGCTCCCACTCCGCCTCGAAAGGCAGACGGCCTCCAGTCCACGCACAGTAATCAAACGCGTCATGCCAGGTCACCACGGCCATCGGCATGTTGTCATCGGTCCATCCCGTGTTCGATCCAGGGGCTTTCGGCATTTGCCTGCCGGTCGCCGAGGCGAATCGTTTATAGGCACCGACCCTGACCTCTGTACGCCCCATCCAAAAACCCTTCGAAAGGGTCACGGAGTGCTGGGGTTTCTCGTCAACATCACAATCACTGTCGCCGGGGGAGCAACCCATCATGAAGGAACTGGGTTGGAACCATACATAAGAGAGACCGTCTTTGGGATTCTCACGCACTTCGCCGGTGCTCAGCGAAGCGGCAGGCGCCGGGGCGCTAACTTCGCGCACAGCGGCAATCAGGACTTCGTCCGCGCCCACAACGCGCATGGTATCAAGATATTTCGCATCAGCGATGAAGTCGATTCCGTGGTGCCTGACCAGTGCTGCTGCGCGCTGACTGCTAACTCCACCAGCCACTAGCTGCAGCACTTGACTCTTGGCGAGCGGTTTGGGCTTGGCGTCCCGTACCGCCTGGATCAGCACATCCTGCGCGCCCGCACGCTTCAGGGACTGCAGGTAATCTTCCGTAGGTTCAAAGTCGATGCCGCGCTCGGCGATTTTCTTTGCCAACGCGCCATTGTCCATTCCGGCCTGAACCAGGTCCATGATTTGGTCTTTTGCCAGTGGCGCGTTGGCCTGCGGCGAGGCCGCCGGGCGTGCCACGGAGGCGAGCATGAACAACACGATGAGGAGGTGAAATTTCATAAAACTCCTGCGAATCAAGTGGCGATCATGCCATTGTACATGCCACTGGAGGTATCCGTGAACGCAACTTTATAGGGGAGACGTAAAATAAAGTCGGGAGCCATGATCCCTGCAGGTTAGCGCGGGTGTTCTGCCTGGGCGCCGCGGTAATCCAACCCAGATTCATTGCCCTTCACTGCGGCCGGGACGCCCGCGCCTTCATCCATTGCAGGCATGCCGGGGTAGACCCGATATTCCTGCGCAGAGGCAGGCTATTCCAGCGGCCACAAGTAGACGACCCCAAGCTGGGGAAAATCCTTGTGGTGACCCTGGGCGTCCGTGTAGATTTCGCTGCCACTGGCCAGCATCTTGCCGTCCGGCGAAAAGGTGAGCGAGCCGACGTGGCCGGGTGGGCCTTTGAGCCTTCGTTTGGGGTACCCCGTAGCGACATCCAACAATTCAATTTCCCCTGGCGCGTCATCAAAATCAGTGCCGACGGCCAAGGTTCCAACGTCCGGCGAAAACGCCGCCGAATAGGTGAATTCAGCGAACACATCCCGTGTGGTGCCGGTAGGGATGTCAAGCAGACGAACGGTTGAATCGTTATTCAAGTTGACCATCGCGAGCTGCAGGCCCTTGGGGGAAAAAGTCACGCGCGGCACTTGGCCGTTGCCCACGGACTGGCCCGTCAGGGTTTGCTTGAGTGTCCCACTTCGGGGGTCCCACAATCTCACTGTCTGGTCTCCGCCTCCGCTGGCCAGAATTGCGCTATCGGGCGAGAACGCCAGGGAAAAGACCGCGTCGGTGTGTCCCTTCAGCAACCCTCGCGGATTTCCGGAGGGCATATCCCACAGCTCCAGGTTGTTTTCGGGATGATCGTTATTTCTTCCGCCCGAGGCCAGCAGTTTACCGTCGGGAGATATCGCCAGAGCAAACACACCGCAGTTGGTATGGATGGTGCTTTTTAGCCTGCCCGTTTTCACGTCCC
>Ga0182027_10010534_pt1 | contig 13137 bp, 10 predicted proteins | sample 712E1DmetaG_FD_121300 | JGI IMG/M metagenome (GOLD analysis project Ga0182027, IMG submission 121300) | Permafrost microbial communities from Stordalen Mire, Sweden - 712E1D metaG (Illumina Assembly) | ecosystem: Environmental > Terrestrial > Soil > Wetlands > Permafrost | place: Sweden...
GAAGCTTTGGAAATTGCCAAACTTGCCAACTGGGAATACGATGTTGAACGCGACCGTTTCCTCTTCAACGATCATTTCTATTCGATCTTCCACACGAATGTCAAAGAGATGGGCGGGTATGAACTGTCATCGGCGGAGTATGCGCAGCGTCTAGTCTATCCGGAAGATTTGCCTGTGGTGGGTGCCGCAATCGAGAAGGCGCTGGCCTCCACTGACAAGCATTACAACACTCAGTTGGAGCATCGCATTAGATACTCTGATGGCGAGATGGGTTACATCTCGGTAGAAATCCATATTGACCGCGACGATCAGGGAAAGATCACCCGCTACTACGGAGCCAACCAGGATATAACCGAGCGTAAACTGGCAGAACAAATCGTTGCCAAACGGGCTGCCGAGTTGCAAACAGTAGCTGAAGTAAGCGCCACGACGGCTAGGACTCTCGAACCTGATCGCCTGTTGCAAGCCGTAGTGGATATAACAAAAGAACGGTTCGACGTTTATCACGCTCACATCTACCTGGCTGATGAATCATGGAACACCCTGCTCCTTGCAGCAGGTGCGGGTGAAATAGGCAGGCAGATGGTTGCCACAGGTCATAGTATCAGAATGGATACGGAAAAATCCCTTGTAGCCCGCGCTGCCCGTGAACGGCAAGCCGTCATTGTGAATGATGTTCGTGATGATCCGGCATTCCTTCCTAACCCGCTCTTGCCGGAGACGCGTTCGGAAATGGCTGTCCCAATGATCGTAGGTGACAAGGTGCTCGGCGTATTCGATGTTCAGTCGAATATAACAAATCACTTCACCGAGGAGGACGCTTATATTTACACTACGCTGGCTTCCCAGGTCGCGGTTGCCCTGCAAAATGCTCGATTGTATACTGAGCAGGCCGCCACTGTGACTCAGTTGCGCGAACTTGATCGCTTGAAGACATCCTTCCTGGCAAACATGAGCCATGAGTTACGAACGCCGCTGAATTCTATCCTCGGCTTTTCTGATGTGATCATCGAGGGATTGGATGGCCCTGTAACGGAACAGATGGACAACGACCTTCGGCTGATCGGGAAAAACGGCCAGCATTTGTTGCACTTGATCAATGATGTGCTTGATATGGCTAAGATTGATGCCGGACGCATGAACCTTCAGCCTGAGAAATTTAAGCTGAACGGGCTCTTTGAAGAAGCGATCAACATCACATCATCCCTGGCAGATGCGAAATCGCTCTCGGTTGTTATTAAAGAGGATTCTGATCAGGAGGTGGAAGTATTTGCCGATCGAACCCGCATCCAGCAGGTGATGATCAACCTTATCAATAACGCGATCAAATTCACTGAACAAGGCGGAATTTCCTTAAGCGCCAGACAAGCGGAAGATCATGTTTTGATAGAAGTTCATGACGCGGGTATTGGCATTCCATCAGAACAGCTTCAAACAATCTTCCAGGAATTTACTCAGGTGGATTCCTCGCCCACGAGAAAAACAGGCGGTACAGGCTTGGGTTTGCCAATTAGCCGCCGTCTGGTCGAATTGCATGGCGGTCGCTTATGGGCAGAAAGCACGGGCGTATCAGGCGAAGGCTCAACCTTCTATGTTGAATTGCCTCTCATTGCGAAGATTGCCACACCAACTGAAATAAAGGAAAAATAAGTGGCCGCGCCTCAATTTCTAAAATGCGTTGTTTGTGGACAGCAACAGCCTTACGAGCCGTTTGTTCCCGCTGTATGCAAAAATTGCAGTTCACAATGGCTGGAAGCGCATTACGATTACGATGCTTTCAAACGGGAGATCCTGCGCGGCCTACCTGAACGGCCTTCCAACATGTGGCGCTATCAGGATGTGTTACCGCTGAACAACCCGGGAGCTTTGAATCTCTACCCTGCCGGCGGAACTCCCATCTGGATATCGAAACGCTTCGGGCCTGCGCTTGGGCATGATCGCGTTTATATAAAAGACGAACGCTGTGGCCCGACCAGTTCGTTCAAGGATCGTCAGGCCGCGGTGGCAGTTGCCGCCATGAATGAAGGCGATATACGCGAAGCGGTGATCGCTTCCACCGGCAACGCGGCAGTCGCATATGCGGCGGCGTGCGCGCGGGCAGGCATCAAACTATGGGTCTTTATGACCAGCCTCGTACCGCAGGAGAAACTGCGCGAAGCCGCCCTCTTCGGCGCGGAAGTCATTCGCGTCAGCGGTAATTACGACCAGACAAAACAGATCGCGTCCCAGTTTGCCCAGCGCAAGAATTTGTTTTTGGATCGGGGGGCCACTTCGATCCCTTCGCGGGAGTCAATGAAGACAATTGCCTATGAGATTGTTGAACAATTCGGCTGGCGCGCGCCTGATTGGTATATTCAGTCCGTAAGTGGCGGACTTGGACCTTTAGGTGTTTACCAGGGATTTAAAGAAATGTTCAACATGGGTTTGATAAATCACATTCCCAAGCTGGCGGTCATACAAGCGGAGGGATGCTCGCCCATGGTCAAGGCTTTCAAAGCGGGAAAGGAAACGGCTGAACCGGTTATCCCTGATACGCGCATCATCATTTTGGCAACAGGTGATCCTGGAAAATCATATACCTATCTTTGGAATCTTATTCAACAATATGGCGGCGTCATGGAATCTGCGACCGATGCCGAGGCTTTTGCTTCCATGCGCGCCCTTGCCAAAAGCGAGGGAATGGCTGTAGAGCCTGCGACCGCGGTGGCATTTGCAGGCTTGGAAAAGATGCTGAAAGAAGGAACGATCAGCCAGGATGAAACGGTGGTCGTCAATTGCACAGGGCATACTTTCCCTGTTGAGAAACATGTTCTGGGCGATCAATTTGCGGTAGATGTTCATCTTAGCCAGGACCAATCTCCAGCCCCGCGCGAGGGCTTACAGGCCGCCCTTGAAAACCTGGATGAGAAAACCACTTCCATTTTACTGATTGACGACAATGCGGATGATGCCCTCTTGATTCGCCGCCTGTTGGAAAGTAAAAAATCGTATCGCATCTATGACGCTAGAGACGGTTGGGAAGGTTTGGCGATTGCGCGTCAAAACCTACCGGACTTTATTGTTTCTGACCTGATGATGTCGGGCTTGGACGGCTTTGCGCTCGTGGAAGAACTTAAGCTCGACCCGCGCACCAAAAATATTCCCATTGTGATTGTCAGCGCCAAAGATATTACACCTGAGGAACGGAAACGTTTGAATGGGCATATCAGAGGTGTATATCAAAAAGGTTCTCTGCCCACAAGAAAATTCGTGGACCAGGTGATTCACGTTATCGAAGAAAAATCTGAGGTGCAGGATGGTAAGCTATGAAGTCTGCTATCCTCTGCATTGAAGATAATTCTGATAGTATGGTGCTTATCAAACGAGTGCTCCAACCACGCGGCTATACTGTGCTCGAGGCCAAGAACGGCACCGAAGGGCTATCCTTAGCCGAGGCTCAGGATGTAGATATTATTCTACTGGATATCAATCTGCCGGATATGGATGGCTACGAAGTAGCCGGCCGATTGCGTCGCAGCGCAAAACATACATTGGCCCATGTCCCCATCATTGCGCTTACTGCCAACGCGATGAAGAGTGATGCTGATAAATGTCTTGACGCAGGATGCGATGTATGTATATCCAAGCCGATCAGTATCCAGGAACTTTTGGAAACAATAGAGACTCATTTGTCATCAAAAGATAAAAGCGTTTTAAATAGATCAGTCAGGAGATTGACCATGGCAAAGAATATTTTGTACATTGAAGATAACCCAGACAATATGCTACTTGTCAAACGGGTTTTGGTGGCGAGCGGCTATAATTTTTTTGAAGCTGAGAACGGTCTGAAGGGACTTTCCGTTGCAGAAAACCAGGATCTGGATCTAATATTGCTGGATATCAATCTGCCTGATATTGATGGCTATGAAGTTGCGCGCCGGTTGCGTTCAAACGCGAAACGGACGCTAGCCTATGTTCCAATCATTGCCGTCACGGCCAACGCGTTGAGAGGCGATGCGGAAAAAGCTCTTGAAGCAGGATGCGATGTGTATATGTCCAAGCCAATCAATGTCCATGAGCTTCGGGCAAGGGTCGAAGCTTTCGTGCCCTCTCCGAAATAGTATTTATAGAAACATCAATTCAAAAAAAGCCAAGGATGATTATGCATGCCAAGCCTGCAATCAACGCCGCTTTTAATTCAGGAACAGTTTCGTTTATTGTAGAGCTTGAATGTTCGGGTTGTGGGGAAAAATATTCACACGATGAGATTCATACTTTTTGCCCTGCTTGTCAATCTCCATTATTGGTGCGTTATGACCTGGAAGCAGTGCATAAGCACGTAGATCGCGATGCTGTCCGTTGGCGTCAGGGGAGAATGTGGCGCTGGCACGAATTGCTTCCGGTGAAAGATCCCGGAAATTTTGTTTTTCTGGGAGAAGGCGATACTCCTTTATTGCATCTTCCACGTTTGGGAAAGGAGTTTGGATATCCTTATCTCTTCGTCAAGGATGAAAGCTCAAATCCCACCGGCTCGTTCAAGGCGCGGGGACTTGCCGCGGCTGTTTCCAAGGCGAAAGAATTGGGCATCAAAAAAGTGATTATTCCTACCGCGGGGAATGCCGGTGGAGCCATGGCTGCTTACGCCGCGCGCGCTGGAATCCAGGCTCTCATCTATATGCCAAAGGATACTCAACGCTCTAATATTGAAGAAAGCCGCATCGCAGGCGCAGAGGTTGTTCTGGTGGATGGGCTAATCAGTGACGCCGCCGGCATGGCTGGAGAAAAAGCGCGTGCTGAAGGCTGGTTCGATCTTTCCACATTTAAAGAACCATATCGAACGGAAGGTAAGAAGGTCATGGGCTATGAACTGGCTGAGACCTTTGACTGGAACTTACCCGATGTAATCATTTATCCGACAGGCGGCGGTACCGGACTGGTGGGTATGTGGAAGGCCTTCGCAGAACTCGAGCCGTTGGGCTGGTTGAGTAATACAAAAAAGCCGCGCATGGTGGCGGTTCAAGCAGATGGCTGCGCACCGGTCATCAAAGCTTTTGAAACGGGCGCAACCTTTTGTGATTTTTGGACAAACGCACATACGATGGCATCCGGACTACGCGTGCCTAAAAGTTTTGCTGATGTGCTTATTTTGAATGATTTACGCGACAGCAAGGGAACTGCTGTGGCGGTGAGTGATGCGGCCATCATAGAGGCCCAAAGTCAATTTGGTAGGATGGAAGGAATTTTTCCTGCACCGGAAGGCGCAGCTACTCTGGCGGCGCTCAAAATCTTGATTCAACAAGGGTGGGTTCATCCAGAGGAACGCATTGTCCTGTTTAACACCGGCTTAGGTTTGAAATATCTCGATCGGTTGGGCCAAGCTACATAAGTTGTTGGACTCATGGAATATGGCCGAAGAATTGGCAGTTGGTTTATATTTGTCAATCATCAACAGCATTAGCGACGGTATCATCGTCGTGGATGAAAACCACCGGATCGTGCAACTGAATCCGGCGGCTGAAAGATTCGTAGGCAATTCTGCCTCCCATGCAATTGGCCAACCGTTGAAAAATATTGTGCCAGAGATGAAATCATCCTTGACTCAGTCTGCCGATGAATGTGGTGAGATAAAAGTTGACCGCGAAGGCATTGTGTACGCTTATGACGTGCGCGTTTCCACCATTCAGGATTGGCAAGGACATGAGATTAACCGGGTCGTTGTCTTGCGCGATGTCACTGAGCGCAAGCGGGCGGACGACAAACTACTCCGCTCAGATTCCAATCTAACCGAAGCCCAGCGGCTTTCTCATGTGGGTAGTTGGGAGTGGGACTTGAAGAGGAATAGGATACGTTGCTCCGAGGAAATATTTCGTATCGCTGGCCTGTTACCACATGATGAGGAAATAACCCGGGAGGAGTTCAACGGTCTCCTGCACTTGGATGAAGCGGGGGAGCTTTTCCAGAGAATCCAACAAAACACAGATTATCCAACCACGAATATCGAGCATTTAATACTACGTCGGAACGGCGAGACTAGGAATGTGTACAGCCGGATTAAAGCATACCGGGATGAAAATGGCAAACCCCTTCTCCTGCTTGGATCCACACAAGATGTTACGGAGCGCAAGCGTGCGGAGGAAGAAATCAGGCGCCGCACGGGACAACTGATCGCATTACATACGATTGATTTGGCCATCATTCGTCGCTACGATCTGCGCAAGACATTGAACATCATTCTTGGACACGTGTTGGCACAGCTGGAAGTTGATGCTGCGTCCATTCTGCTGCTTGATCCGTCTGCGCAGACATTGAAAATTGCTGCCACGCGAGGCTTTCGTATCAACCATAAGGCAAATATACGTCTCCCAGTGAGAGGGGAATTTATGGAGTACATTGTCCGGAAACAAGACACATTGACTATTCTCGATTTGCCTCAAGCCGCCGCCGGGTCAAGAAGGTCTGCATTATTGAATGAGGAGGCATTTATCTTTTACTGCGGAATGCCGCTCATGGCAAAAGGGAAAGTCGTCGGCGTGATCGAAGTTTTCAAGCGCGCCGCTTTCGATCCGACTCCGGCGTGGTTGGGCTTTTTTGATGCGCTGGCGATACAAACGGCAATTGCGATTGACAGCACGAAATTAATTAAAGATCTTCAAACATCCAATGCCAGCTTGATAAAAGCCTATAACGAAACACTCGAAGGCTGGTCGCGGGCGATGGGTTTTCGCGATAAAGAGACCGAAGAGCATACACAACGGGTAACAGAAATGACCCTGAAGTTAGCCCGGATTATGGGCATGGACGGAGAAAGTTTGCAGTATATGCGCTGGGGCGCGCTCCTCCATGATATAGGAAAAATCGGCATTCCCGACGCCATCCTCTATAAGGAAGGCAAACTTACCTTTGATGAAGAACAGCTTGTCATGCGAAAACATGCGGAAGTTGCTTATGAAATGCTTTCGCCCATCAGTTTCCTGCGCCCGGCATTGGATATTCCATACTGTCACCATGAAAAGTGGGACGGCACGGGTTACCCGCGCGGACTCAAAGGCGAACAAATACCGTTGGCCGCGCGCATATTTGCCGTAGTTGATGTATGGGATGCCCTTCGCTCTGATCGTCCATATCGCAAAGGATGGTCTGACGAAGAAGTATATAAATATATTAGCGACCAGACGGGAAAGCACTTTGATCCGCAAATAGCAGAAGCATTCCTGGGGTTAATGGGCAGGAAACAATAACACACGCTTCGTTAAGTGATCTGGTAAGCTTGGAGTAACTAAATTTCCCAGAACGTCCCCGACTGACCTGAAGTATACTGAAGGGGTGGCATCGTTAAAAAATCAATTTCTCTTAAATCCAAAGATTCATTTTCTGAATCATGGTTCGTTTGGCGCGACGCCGTATCCGGTCTTTCGAGAATATCAGCGCTGGCAGCGCGAATTGGAATATCAGCCCGTTGAATTCCTGGGACGACGCGCCACAGCGCTGATGGCGGACGCCCGCCTCGCACTTGGAAAATATCTGGGCGCGCAATCTGATAATTTGGTCTACACTCAAAACGTTACCGTCGCGCTCAATATCGTTGCGCGTTCGCTTGTGCTGGAACCCGGCGATGAAGTCTTAACCAGCGATCACGAATATGGCGCGCTCGACCGGACTTGGAGATTCTTATCCAAGGAACGCGGCTTTAAATATATTCGACAGAAAATATCCTTGCCGCTCTCAACGACTCAACAATTTGCTGACGACCTTTGGCAGGGAGTAACCGCTCATACGCGCGTGATCTTTATCAGCCATATTACGTCACCGACAGCAATCCTGTTTCCGGTTGCGGAGGTGATTCGCCGCGCGCGCGATCAAGGCATTCTCACCATCATTGACGGCGCGCACGCACCGGGGCAAATCCATCTCGATCTGAATTTGCTCGGCGCGGATTTTTACGGCGGCAACTTGCATAAGTGGTTGTGTGCGCCGAAAGGCGCGGGATTTTTATATGCGGCACCGGAGGTTCGGCATCTGCTCAAGCCGTTGATTGTTTCGTGGGGCTATGAAAGCGAGACACCGAGCGGCTCAACGCTGGTTGATTATCATGAATGGATGGGAACGCGCGATCTGGCCGCGTTTTTGTCGGCGCCGGCCGCGATTGAATTCCAGGAGAAACATGATTGGGATCGCATTCGCGCTGATTGTCATGGTTTGGCGCGTGAGGCGTTGAATCAAATCGAAACGCTGACCGGCATTTCATCGTATTATCCCGATGACAGTTGGTATGTTCAAATGTTTGCCGCGCAATTACCCGATTCCATTGATGTTTTGAAATTCAAAACTCGCTTGTATGATAAATATCGAATCGAAACGCCCGTTCACGAATGGAATGAAAAGAAATTGATACGGATTTCGATTCAAGGATATAACACAGAGGAAGATATTAAGGCTTTGATTAATGCTTTGAAACGTTTGCTTTAAGAGCGCGTATAATTTATGGGTAAGGTTTCTTTGTTGCACACGATCAGGATGGTGGCATGGATATTTCTTTGGCATTAGGTGCGGGCGGCGCAAAAGGTGTAGCGCACATCGGAGTTTTGCGCCAGCTTGAAAAGCACGGGTTTCGCGTCCGCGCCATCGCGGGTACCAGTTTCGGCGGCGTGGTAGGCTCGATCTATGCCGCTGGATATCCGATGGATGAACTGGAAGAAATCTTTGCGAGCGTGGACCAGCGTCACTTATATGGACTCCGTCCGCAGGATACTGCCTCCTTATATGGCTTGGCGGGGATCGAGCAATGGCTGATCGAAACTCTTGGTGATCGCACCTTTGCCGATCTCAAAATTCCGTTTGCGGCTGTGGCTGTTGATTTGAACAGCTCTCGTGAAGTGATTTTATGTGAAGGCTGTGTGCGCGATGCCATTCTTTCGACGATTGCACTTCCTGCGATCTTTTCGCCTTTTCGCGCAGACGGAATGGAATTGGTGGACGGCGGAATCTTCGATCCTGTGCCGGTTTCAATCGCCCGCTCTCTCGCGCCTCATGTGCCGGTTGTGGCTGTGGTTTTGGCCAACCCCGTTGGCGAACCGACGCGCTTGCCTTATTTCAAACTGCCTCTCCCTGAACCCATCGTCCAACAACTGACTCGTTTGCGCATCACACAGGCATTGAGCGTGGGCATGCGCTCATTGGATGTTTCTGACCGTCTCCTGACAGACTTGCGTTTGAAGATTGAGAAACCTGATGTAATCATTCGCCCGGATGTTGCGGACGTTGGTTTGCTGGATGTGGTGGATATTCGTGAAGTAACCAAGCGCGGCGAGGTTGCATGCGAGGCGGCTTTGCTTGAACTCAAGCGCGTCACCGCGTGGCCGAATCGTTTACGGCGCCGATTGCGCGGTGATTCAATATGAAACGCGATTTGCGTGCTTATGCAAAACGAACAAACATCCAGTTTGCGGTCGGTGCGTTCGTTCTGCTTTTTGTTTTTGGGCTCGGCTTGATCTGGCTTTTCTATGGCAAAGGCGCGGCTTTGATAGGCTTCTTGTGTTTGCTGGGCGCGCTTGTGCCGATTGCCCTCATTCTGCTCGTCTTCTTTGGCATGGATTGGATCGTAAAGCATGCAAATTCCAAGTGATACCGGATTGATTACATTTAATCAATGGACATTACGCGTGCGAGTTGCATCGGAGCAGCCTCCGCGCTTACTGCTTCTGTTGCATGGCTGGACCGGTGATGAGAATTCAATGTGGATTTTCGTACGAAACTTTTCTTCGGACTATTGGATCATCGCTCCGCGCGCGCCTCATGTGACCGAACCGAGCGGCTATTCATGGCGAACATCGCGAGTGCATCAATCCGAACGCCGCAGTTGGCCCAGCCTTGAAGATTTTCGTTCCTCCGCTGAATCATTGATCGCTCTTGTCGATGATTATGCCGCGCAAAATCAAATTGATGCGCGTCAATTCGATGTGATCGGATTCAGCCAGGGCGCGGCATTGACGAATGTCGTCGCTTTGCTTTATCCAGAACGCGTTCAACGTGCCGGCGTGCTGGCAGGTTTTCTTCCAGCGGAATCAGAGTCTTTGATAGAGAAACGTCCATTAAACGGCAAGCCGTTTTTCGTCGCGCATGGAACGCTGGATGAAATGGTCAACATTGAGTATGCGCGTCAATCGGTCGAGATGCTGGAACGCGCTGGCGCATCCGTCACATTTTATGAAGATGAGATCGGTCATAAGCTGGGCACAAATGGCCTGCACGCATTGGAAGAATATTTTTCTTAACACATTCTAAGTCGCACGTTGACGCATCTTCTCTTTACGAGTATCCTTGTTCAATCTTTTCAAAGGTGAATGAATATGAAACCAGATTCTTTATCGCGCCGCGAATTTCTTAAACTAGCTGGCCTCGGCGCAGGCGCGCTTGCGTTGAATCCATTTTTGGGTGCGCGTGATTTCAGCATACCCGCGCTTGCCCAGTTTCCAGCCGGAGATCGTTTAGGCAGAATTGCCGTCTCGCCTGATTTCTATTCCACGCCGCTTCGACCAAGTCCGAATGAAAATGCCACAATCATCCGTCAGGTTGGGCAGGACGAAGTGGTTGTCTGGCAACGCGCGGTAGTGGGCTCGACGGCCGTTGGAGGCATCAGCAGACAATGGGTTGAAACTCCGAATGGCTATATCTATTTGCCGCATGTCCAGCCTGTTCAGAATTTGCCAAACACTCCGATCACTGCCGTTCCGGCGGGCAAGCCGGGCTTTTGGGCCGAGGTGACGGTTCCATATATTGACTTGCAAGATCCAAACCCGCCAATTGCCCCAGCGATAAAATATTTGATGGGCCTAAATCAACCCATACGGTTATACTATGGTCAGGTGGTGTGGCTGGATCAGATTGCAAAGGATTCGACAGGAAAAATTGTATATCGCTTCAATGAATCGCCGGGTCACGGTTACGGATACGGCGATGTGTTTTTTGCCGACGCGGCCGCCTTCCGCCCGCTGACGGCGGATGATGTTTCGCCGATCAATCCCAATGTTGATCCGGCTACCAAGAAGATTACCGTGGATTCAACCCCGGAACATCAGACGCTTTCGTGTTTCGAAGGCAAGAACGAGGTGTATTTTTGCAGGATTTCGAGCGGCGATGACAATGCTCAATATTCGACGCCAGTCGGTGATCAGGCAGTCGCGCGAAAAATTTATTCGATTCATATGGCTGCAAATTTAGGCAAGGCCGCGGGTGGCAGCAACGGTTATGATACGATGGGAGTTCCGTGGCCAACGTTTTTCAATCTTACGGTAGGCGCAGCCATTCACGGGGTCTTCTGGCATAACTATTTCGGCCAGCAAAAATCGCATGGATGCATCAATGTCGCGCCGGAGGATGCCAAGTGGATTTTCCGCTGGACTTCGCCCTTCGTTTCTTTGGATCAAAGCGAAATACAAATGCAGTGGCCGAATGTTGGCACGAAAGTCTCGGTGGCTGATTTGGATACAACGAAGACCGGATAGATTTCTCGATGAATATTTCGGAAGTCACGATGGGCCTGGCGTTTCTTGCCGGACTCGCTTCTTTTCTTTCCCCTTGTGTTTTTTCACTGGTTCCGGCTTACATCGGCTATTTAAGCGGGCGCGCAGCCGGCGGAGAAAACACCGCATCGAATCGCTGGATCACTTTTACGCACGGTCTGGCGTTCGTGCTGGGATTCAGCTTTGTCTTTATTATTCTGGGTGTGGCCGCTTCTGCGGCGGGCGGATTGCTTTTCGACATCCGCAATTGGCTGGCGAAGATCGGCGGGGTGGTCATCATTATTTTTGGTCTGCACATGATCGGAGTCTTTCGCATTCCGTTTTTGGAATATGATGCGCGCGTCCATGAACTGCCGGATCCCAAATTAGGATATCTTTCATCGGCGCTGATGGGCGTGTTTTTTTCAGCGGGATGGTCGCCGTGTGTTGGCCCGGTGTTGGGCACGATCCTGACGTTCGCCATCAATGGCGGCTCGATTGCGCTGGGCGTGAAATTGCTTTCATCCTATTCCGCCGGACTCGCCGTTCCGTTTCTTGCCGCGGCGCTGGGCATTGGCTGGGTGACGATGATTTTGCGAAAATATAACAAGGTCATGCGCTATGTTGAAATTGTCATGGGCGTGATTATGGTGATTGTGGGCGTGATGCTTTTGACGGGCATGTTTGAATTGATCGCACAGCAAGGCCAATTCTTCTATTTCAACTTTGGTATTTGATGAGGCAGAATGCTTAATGTAACTCTTTATACGCGTGACCATTGTGAATTATGTGATCAGGTCAAAAAGGATTTGAAGGATTTGGAAGATAAATTTCCGCATCATCTTGCTGAAGTGAATATCGATTCCGATCCGGCGTTGAAGGAAAAATACGGCGATCAAATTCCGGTGGTGGAGATCGGACCGTACAAACTCAGAGCGCCGATCACGCCTCAGGCCCTGGAGATGACGCTTGGGGCGGCGAATGACCGCCGTGGTCAGTTGGAACAAGTAGGCGGTGAAAAATATCAGGAGCGTGTTCGCAAGGGAGAAACGATTTCACGAAGCGACCGCGTTTATTTTTGGATTGCCCAGCATTATCTGGCTCTCATCAACTGGATAGTTTTTATTTATGTCGGCTTGCCTTTCCTTGCTCCAACTTTGATGAAAATCGGCGCTGATATTCCCGCGAAAATTATTTATACGATTTACAGTCCGCTCTGTCATCAATTCGCGTTCCGTTCGTTTTTTCTTTTTGGCGAACAGCCTTATTATCCGTTGAAAGAAGCGGGCATGGTCGGAGTCAAAACGCTTGAGCAAGTGACCGGATTTCAGAATCTGGCAGATCCATTTAACATTTCGCGTTTGTATTCCCGCCAGTTCATCGGCAACGCAACGCTTGGATATAAAGTTGCTCTCTGCGAACGCTGCGTCGCGATCTACGCCGCCATCGTTCTCTTTGGCCTGATTTACGGACTGGTGAAACGCAAGCTTCCGTCTCTGCATTGGGCGCTATGGTTTTTAATTGGCATTGTCCCCATTGCCATTGACGGCTTCTATCAATTGCTTAGCCAATTCAATTGGTCGTGGCTTTCGTTCATGCCGTATTACGAAAGCACGCCGTTCATGCGCGTGTTGACCGGCGGCTTGTTCGGTTTGATGAC
>Ga0182027_10010535_pt1 | contig 13137 bp, 12 predicted proteins | sample 712E1DmetaG_FD_121300 | JGI IMG/M metagenome (GOLD analysis project Ga0182027, IMG submission 121300) | Permafrost microbial communities from Stordalen Mire, Sweden - 712E1D metaG (Illumina Assembly) | ecosystem: Environmental > Terrestrial > Soil > Wetlands > Permafrost | place: Sweden...
GTTACAGGACATCGCGCACAACGCCGCCGGAACGGACCCGCTCTGTGGTATAGTGTGGGCTGAAAAGGTTTTGGACACCACCGGAGGGCGGGAGTAATTCAGTGGTAGAATGCCAGCTTCCCAAGCTGGACGTCGCGGGTTCGAGCCCCGTCTCCCGCTCCATGTTTTCATAGACTTACGGGCCATTTGGGATACCCCACCAATTCCTCGTTACTCCGTTTACTCCATTAAGCCGACTTCGCCAATTCTGACGGCTGCTGCGGTTGCGGTTTTCGAAGCACGGCGGCTTCGAGTTTCTTGAGTGCGGCTCGCTTCTGTTCCATGTCCGAACTCGTGTAGACTTCCATGCTGACGCCGAGTCCGTGGCCCCTCTGGTCGGAGGCAACCTTCGGATCGACGCCCGCCTTCTTCGACAGGCTGGCGTTGGTCTTTCTCAGCACCTGGAACGTCGCCCAGCCCAAGCCGATGTCCACCAGCTTCGGCTGCATGTGCCGCCGCCACAGATTGTCCAGCGACATCGGCGTGACGACCTTCTCCGAGGGAAACACGAACCCATCCGGCGACGGGTCCTGCGCCAGCCCGGCCCACTCCTTCAACAACTCGAGCGTGCCGTCCGACATCGCGCCCTCGCGGGTCTTGCCGTTCTTCGGCGTATTGAACACCCGCTTGTAGACGCGCTCCACCACCCGGATCACTTCGTCTGCCACCGATTTCCACCGGAGCGCCAGGATCTCGCCCGGACGCATACCTTCGAAGATCGCGAGCCTTGCGATCAACTTCTCCCGGAGATCGAAGACCTCCAGATACGTGTTCACCTCCTCTTCCGTAAGCGGGCGCATGTCGCGGCCCGGTTGGCATTTTCTCGGAATTCTCAACTCGGCCGCCGGGTTGTTGAGCATCAGCCCGTCCGACATGGCCAGCTTGAAAACCCCACTGAGGAACCACCGCAAATGGGCTACCGGGCTGGAGGATAAGTCCAGCGCCTTCCGGTCGAGGAAGTCCTGCAATTCCTCGCGCCGGATCGCATGGAGCAGTTGCTTCCCGAACTCCGGGATGAGATGCGATTTGACGATCTGCTCCGAGGTGCCGGCGGTCGATTCCTTCCAACTGCGACGGCAGAACGGCAGGTACACGCCGTTGATAAACTGCTCGAACGTGTACACCGGCTTCGCCATCCGGGTCACGCCGCTGTTGATATCCCTGAGCATCGCGGACAGAGCTGACTCCGCTTCCGCCTTGGACATCTGCGAGCAGCGCCCCAGTACTTTGGATCGCCGGCTGCCGTCCTCCCACCAGGCGGCAACCCACACACGATGACGCCCGTGCTTGCGGGCTTGCAGGCTGCCCTTCTGGAAACGCTTTCGACGCATTTTGTTGCCTCTTTCCTGCGTCAAAGGCGTTGACTCTTGGCATGACCCGGATATTACCATTACCGGATCGCCTCCAGGTGGGCCGTTTCCATCCATTCGTCCACCCACTCGCGCTTGAAGAGAACGCGGCGTCCGACGCGAAAGCAGCGCAGAGTCGGCACGCCGGGCACCTTGCCGCCGATCACATTCGAAAGGTGCGCCTTCGAGACCTGCAAGTAGGCGGCGGCCTGCTTCAGCGTCATCACCGGCGTTTGGTCTTTCGTGTTGATCATATGTTCCATCCAAGTGCTCGTTGAATCTGTCTGGCTAGCAGATTCCGCTTGATCCGGGGCGCCACCCGATCAATGAATCGAGGTGCCATGAACCTCGAATTTGGCGTTCCGTACCACCACAAGACAATCGACCAGTGCCGCGTGATTGGGGCTCGCGGGGGCAGGCGCAGCGGCATGACTCGCCGGGCTCACCGTCTGGCCCAGGTGGCGGCGCGTGTGACCGACTGCCCGGAGCCGGAGTTGGAAACGGCGCATGAGGCCAGCGTGTTGCTCGACAAGCAGTTCCCGCATCTGAGGAACGCCTGGGCTCGGACGAACCGGCGGCCAGCCGCATAGAAGGCCTCACACCGCGCACTCCGGCGCGGCAGGGCGGCCCGTTAGCGCAACCCACCCATGTACTCGCGGTTGGTGAGTTCCGCGCGCGGCGGCGCAGGCTTCGGGATGACCGGAACGCTCACACGGAACCGCACCCGGTGGCGTCCTTCCTGGAGATCGGCCCGCCGCCAGCCCGCGTTGACCGGGTGGCGCGGATCGTTCAGATCAAATTGCGGCTGCCGCCGATCGGGCGGACGAAATAGGTCTTTCAAAAACGTCAACATATTCCCTCATTTGGGCGGGTGCGAGGGAAAGGAGTAGCCTTGGGACCGCCCTCCCGGCGCTGACGAAGGAGGAACAGCAGCCGGCCCCAATCTCCTTGCCAGCACTCAGCGCTCGATGATCTGAATGCCTGCTGCTCGCAGCGTGTTCACCAGAGTGCGGGCATCGTGCTCGGCCCGGTAGCGCGCATAGAGTTCCGGATCGGCTTCCAGTGCCCGCGCGATGGCCTGTTCTTTGGTCGGAGCAGCGATAGCGCCGGGCACATACAATGCGGGAAGGCTGGCCCCGCGGAACTTGAGCGCCACCGCATCGCGCATGGCCTCGACTTCGATCTGTTTGAACGTTTTGTTTTCCACTTCGACTCTCCTTTCGTAATCCAACTGCTATGCCAGCGCCGCCAGTTGTTCGGCCAGCGGGCGAAGGTGTTCATGACCGCCGACGAACGCCGTCTCGATGTAGGGCCGCATGCCGGTAGCAAGCGTCGCCCGCGTCGTACAGCCCTTGAGCGAGCGGTGGAATGCTCCACCGGCCAACCGGTATTCGTTGAGCAGGCCTTCGATGACCTGAAGGTGTTCAGCGGCCTGATCGAACAGCGTATCCACCGCAGCGGCACGTTGCCGGATGTTGGCGGCCACGTCCGCGCGCCGGACATGCTGGGCTTCCAGCTTCGCGCGATGCTCGGCGTCCTCCAGTTTCTTGAGCTCACCCTGGCCGAGTTCGACTGCCGCGCGGAGCGAATCGGCGCGCCGCTCCAGTTCCCGCTCTTCCACCTCGAGGCCGATCGCCACATCGGTATCGCCCCCGAAAACCAATGCGGCACCGGCTGCCGTGCGGCGCTGACCGCGCTTCTCCACGAGCGCCTGTTCCGCCCCGGCGGTCTCCCGTTCCAATTCGCCGATCCGCTCGCGCCACTCGGTGACGGTCGAGGGCGGCTGCATCACAGGCTCATCCGTTCTTGCTTGTTTCGTTCTCATCTGCACTCTTCTCCTTTTCAAAACTGTCCGACAACATGTTCAACACCGTTCGAATCTCACCCGAGAGGATGCTCTCCATAGCGGCCAGATTCAGCCTGGCCGACATATTGACTACCATCTCGCCGGGCATGCCGGTCTCCCCAATGGCGGTGCGAATCTCGGCCGCGACCGCCCCGCAGCAGCGCGTGGGAATGTTCATGCAGGCGTCGCGGATGCGCCTGGATGCGTTGAAGGCGGCAATCTTCACCTCGGCAGCCGGCAATAGATCGCCGGAGAGTTTCTTGACCTGCATGTCGGCCAGCCTTGCCTTCGACACCATGTAGATGGTTCGCGCCCGCAGCAGTTTGCTGCCGTCGCCCTCCGCAGTGATTGTGTTCTCGGTCCACTGCCTGTCTGCCAGCGCCGGATCGATTCTCCCGTCCGGCAACGTCGTGATCCGGCCTTCGGAAATGGCGCGCTGGACGGCGGAATGGCGCACGCCGCGCTGCCGGGCGTATTCCCGTTGGCTAACTGGTTGCATCGTTTTTCCTGCCTCATGTCCTACCGCCTATCGCGGCCACTGGCCACGCGATTTCGAGGCCAGACACAAGCGATACCGCGAGACCTTTCAATCCGCGCGCGGCATCGCGAAGGAAGGACCCATGCCTTGCACCGGGCTGCTTCCTGTGACGGGTTTGAGCCTCGTGACGACTTGTGACGGGTTTTTCCGGGAAGTTTCCCTATGAACCCGCGGCATGGAGAAAGTTTTGAACTAAACACATCACAACCCGTCACCGCGAACGAACCCGTCACACGGCCTCTCCTTCTCGCTGCTCGCTGACGCGCAACCCGATGCCGCCATAGACCGAGCCGAGGCGGCCATGTTGCTTCTCGAAGCCACGATCCTTGAGCCGGCGGCCAAACAGCGTCTCCGTGACAGCGTGCTCACCCGCGCCGTCGGCCCAAGTTCGGTAAGCTTCGTACAGCGGTCTTGCCTTCGCGCTGACGCAATCGGCGACCACACAGCAGTCCGCGATGAAGCGGCCGAGTTGGTCGTTCTCTTCTTTCCAGTCATCGCCCGCCGCACTCACCTCAGGCGGCTTCTGCAGTCCATGCTGCCGCCAGAGCCGCGCGCCCTTAGCGGCCCACGCGAGGATGCCTTCAGCCTCGCCAAGGAGTTTGCGCGGCAGCGTCTTGTCGATCTCGCCGGGCGGGATCGTCACCGTGAACGGGACCGGATGGAGACGGTTGAAGGTGGCCTGGTCATCGCTGGCACGGATCTGCGGCTTCGAGTTGGTGTCCATCCACAACTTGTGTGTTTCGGGAAACTCGATGGGGTTCTCGTACTTCCGCGTGGCCTTGATCTTGCCCATGCCCTGCGTGATGCGCTTGAGCTTGCCCTGTGCCAGCCGTTGGCCTTCTTCGGTCTCCGACGTCATCACGAAACGTGCGCCGCGAAGGTCGGCGAGATCGGCCTGCGTGTTGTTGCTTTCCTGCCGCACCATCAGCGTGTCCACTTGAAGCAGCACCGCGTACTCTTCGAGCAGTTGCAGGAACGTCGCTAGCAGCGTGGTCTTGCCGTTGTTACCGGAGCCGAATGGAACGAAGACAGCCTTCTCCTCAGTAGTCGCGGTGAGCGAGTATCCGAGCGCCCGCTGCAGGTACGCGATCATGCGGTCGGCGCGGTCGAGTTCGGGCTCCGATGCATCGGCATGGCCGCCCATGATTCTGCCGAGGAACCCCAGGAACTGCGGGCACCGCGCTTCGGGATCGTAGTTGAAGTGCACAAGCTTGGTCAGCATCTGTGCACGATCATGCGGTTTCAACTCGCCCGACGCGAGGTCGAGCGTGCCGTTCAGGAAGTTCAGCAAAAACGGATACGTATCGAGTTCGGCTGGCATCACGACCAGTTCGCACTCGGCCAGCGACAGCAGTGCAGCGATCCGCCGCGCATCGAGCGAGCGATAGGCAAACTTCATGAGATCCAGGTCCCCCACCGCATCCGCTTGCGCCAGGAATTCGATCATGGCCTTCTTGGCAAGTCTGCGAACCGCACCCTTGTCGTCCACTGCCCAGCGCTGGCCGTCCCACACGAGCCACTTGCGCAGCGCCGGGCAATAACGAATGTTCTCGCCGCAATAAGCGATCAGCCGCTCGGCGTTGCCGGTGTCATTCATGAGCTGCGTGATCAGGCTGACCTTTGGTACGGACGCGCCGTGTTTCTCCTCGGCCACAGCCACACTCGGTTTCTGTACGTTCACGGAATCGCGGCCAGCCGCCGGCGGATTTTCAACCGCAAACTCGATTGGAGTCTTGGCAACGATCTCATCGAGCCGCTCGCGCGTGCCTCCGGCTTCGATCCAGTCCCAAAGGTCGCCCTTCGGAGGCAAGCCCGGCAGACGGATCACCTTCAGCTCTCGCACGTGCTTCACGATTGCGGCAGAAACCACCGCACCGTGCGTGGCACCCTTTGCGTCGTGGTCGATGACGATGCGTACGGCTTTGCCGATGAGCGGTCTGGTGTATTCGCCACGCCATTTGCCTTCACCGTCAGGCGTGCAGGTCGTCACAATCCCCAGTTCTGCCGCACCACGATCCGCCGCCTTCTCGCCGTTGACCACGAAGATCTCGTCAGCCGATGCGAGTGTGTTCATGCGGTACAGGATCGGTGCCACGCCTGCTCTGTTGCGCGGCACCCAGCCGAGGTTTTTCGAGGGTGCGTATTGGCGGAAGGTCTTGTCGTTCTGCTTATCGAGGAAACGGACCTTCACGTAGGAGAGCCCGCCGTCGGCATCGAAGTATGGATATATGGCAGTGTGCCGCCACTGGTTCTTGTGCTCGACCGTCTCGATGCGGTCTTTCAAATACTCGTGCGACCACCCGGGCAGCCCCCACTTCATCTCCGGCTCACGTTCGAACGGACGCGGATCTTCCGGCCTGCCGATGATCCGCCGCACCTCTCGAGCCGCAGTCCGGAAATCAGCGTTGGTCAGCGCCATCTCCAGGTCGAAGACCGAGCCGCCACGATTGCACTGACTGTGGCAGCACCACAATCCGGTTTCGGCATTGACAGAGAAGTTGTCGTCTTTGCCTTGATGGATGAGGCACCACGCGCGCCACTCGTTGCCACGTTGGACCAGGTCGGGATGACGCCTGGCATAGTAGATGGACACTTCTACTGGCGACAGTTCGGAATGGGAGTGGACGGCAAACCCTGAACTCATCTGACTGCCTCGCTATCGTGGTCGATTGGGCATGTGCTGTTCTGCGCGCGATAGGGGGTCACACCGCACCTCCGACGTTGCCGGTGTTAAGCTCACCGTATTCGAACAGCAGCTTGAGAATGCGCATTGCGATTGCGACCTTGGTGGTGAACGGGCAGTCGTGAACCCGCGAGCACAGCATGCATCTCAGGAATTTCCTAAGATGGACTCCCTTTACGGCGATCGGGACGCCGGAGGACTTTCGCCCATCAAAACGACGGCCCGCCAACGCCGATGCGCCGTGCGGGCCAGTTAGCTTGCTGCCGTCCTGTTTTCTAATCCGCCGAAACTTCTAGTTCTTCCAGAATCCTATTGAAAAGCATCGTCGTGATGGAGTTGATGTCCAGCACGACGGCGGATTCGAGATTCAGCGAACGCATCCAACCCTGCAGACCACCGCTGGGGATGGGATCGCATCCGTTAATCCCGAACCACTGGTTACGCCATTGCCCATCGAACCGATACAAAACTACGAAACAGTCCGCCATCTGATCGGTGTGCCGGCCCATATGCACGGCCGCGACCTGCCGCGGGAAAAGTCCGGCAGCGGCGTCAACCATGTCGGCAGCCAGCAATGCGGCTTCATCGAGTGGAGCGTCGGCTTCCGCCAAGATCCGAACGGTGTTGATGTAGATCGCATCGCGTACCGAGTAAAGGCGTCGGTGGCCGCGGCCCTTCGCGGTTCTTGCATCGGGAAGCAAGTCGCGGCGGTGCCAGTCCAGGAGGTTGTCCCGCTCGACCCGGCAGATACGCAGCACCTGCGGCGGGCGGAATCGCGGTTCCCGGAAGAACGCTTCGTTAATCGTAATCGTGGCCATGGCCTATTCCGTCTCGAATCCCCGCGCAACCGGCGGCCTCACCGGGCGGTTCGAGGCTTTGCATGGTTGTGCGTCGGGATTGTAACGATCCCGGCGGAATCCTTCGTTGCCCGCCCAGTACACAAAGCTACCCGTGGCCGCGTGGTATCTCTTGAGGACTTTGATCCTGCTGGTACCCAGGTTCTCCCGGTAAGTGAAGCTCCAGTTGTTCCACGTCGCTGCCGCGCCACTGTGCTCGCCAAGGGCCCGGAATGCCACATCCGGTGGGACCAGGAGTTGAACGTACCGCAGCCGTTTGCCTCTGACGATTCCGACGATGGTGCCGGCCGCGATAAGGGCTTCGAGTTGAATCAGGTCTGCCTGGAAGCAGGCAGCACCATTCGAGTCGCGTACGCTGACCGTGGTCATCGAAGGATCAAGGTATTCGGCGATCATGTGGGCTGGTGTTGTCATGCAGGTTCGGCGCGGGAATGCCCCGGTCAGTCTGCCCAAGTGGTAATGCGGCTGGGAACCGCCTGGAATATCCTACTGAGAGAATGATAGAGCAATCTCAATCAATTGTCAATGAGATTTCTCAATCATCTGTTTCGCTTCGTTTCGCCCGTGCTCTCAGCCGGTTGGAGTGCCTTAGCCAAAGACCGGAACTGCCAGACAATGGCGTTGTCCCCCATTGAGAGTTGATACACTGGCATTTCCCCGTGAGCATCGCACGGTTCGGTCGGTCAGAGATCGGCGCGGCCATTTCTGAGAGAAGTGGGGAGATGGCACCGAGCTTGTACGATGCGGCCCTGGAAGAAGGCGTATGACAGTGGCGTCTTTTGATGCATTCTTCGCGCAGGCGCTCGGTGGCGGAACCAGCCGCCACGATTGGCAGGCGCGTTTGGCGATTGACAGCGTCTGCAGGAACCGGCTCATTCGCATTCCCACTGGGTTTGGCAAGACTGCCGGAGTCACAATCGCTTGGCTCTGGAACCGTGTGCATCAAGGGAAGAATGAGTGGCCGCGACGCATCGTGCTCTGCCTACCGATGCGCACTCTTGTGGAGCAAACGGAACGTGCCGTCAAGGAATGGCTCGAACGCGCGGATCTCGCGCGGGAAGTGGGCGTCCATGTTCTCCTCGGCGGATTGTCGCCCTCTGACTGGCACCTTGAACCGGAACGTAACGCAGTCCTGATTGGTACCCAGGACATGCTCCTTTCTCGGGCGCTCAACCGGGGCTACGGCGCGGGTCGCGCGCGATGGCCGATGGAGCATGGGCTGCTGAACGTTGATTGCCTTTGGGTGATGGACGAAATCCAACTCATGGACGTCGGTCTCGCAACCAGTGCTCAGCTTCAAGCTTTTGCCAGCCGCGACGAACATGACGGCAAGCTACCGCGCCCGCGTCGGACATGGTGGATGAGCGCAACGCTGCAGCGCAACTGGCTGTGTCGAGCACCGGCCTTGACCGATGTAGATTCGCTTCCGATCGTCAAGCTTGAGCCGCCCGAGCAGACGGGGCCCCTTTGGACAGTGGAGAAGGCGATTCGCGTCGAGCCCGTGCCGGCAGTCGACGACTCCAAAGGGCAAACCTGGGCCGAAATCGTCGCCAACACCCACAAAGCTACCCAGGGCGGGATCACTCTCGCGGTCACGAACACGGTGAGAAGCGCCCGTGACCTGCATACGGCACTCGCAAGGCTTAAGAAGAACGATCCCACTCTCGAAGGCATGGATCTCCGGCTCGTCCACTCAAGGTTCCGCGGGGCAGAGCGGAGGCAGTGGACGACCGAGTTTCTCGCGCGCGAGCACTGCAAGCCAGGCAGTAACAGGATTATCGTGGCGACGCAGGTTGTCGAGGCCGGTGTGGACATCTCCGCCGACGCGCTTGTGACCGAACTCGCGCCGTGGGCGTCCCTCGTCCAGCGGTTCGGGCGTTGCGCACGGTACGGAGGAAGCGGCCAGATCGTCATCATTGATCGGCGACACACCGATGAGAGCGCGAATAAATTTGATGCCGAGGAGCGTTCCAGTAAACGTGCCGAGGCAGATCGTAAGACTGCGCTCCCGTACGAACTCGCGGAGATCGAAGCCGCGGCCAAAGCAATCATGTTGCTGAATGGCGCAGCCGACCCGTTTGCACTGGATAAATTCGAGAAGGCCGAGGAAGAAAAAAAGGAAGACAGCCTTCTACCGCGTCTTTATCCCTATACGCCGCTACACATCGTGACGCGCCGGGAGTTGCTCGATCTTTTCGACACCGGACCTGATCTCACGGGCGCGGATATTGACATCTCTCGGTTCGTGCGCGAGGGCGACGACCGAGATGTTACTGTCTGGTGGTGGCCTGTTCCCGAACGTCAACGGCTGCCGCACGAGCGACTCCGCCCCGCTCACGACGCTCTCTGTCGCGTTCCGGTCGGCGAAGCTCGGAGTTGGCTCGTGGCCACCGGGGAGCGGAGTGCCGAGGAAAGAGAGCCAGAGGAAGAAAAGTCCGTTTCTGGCTCTCAAAAGGCTCGCCCGCGTGCCTGGGTTTGGAGCTACCTCGACGGCAACTGGGAGCGGCTTGAGGACCGCCACATCTTTCCTGGACAGACTATCCTCGTCGATGCCAGCGCGGGTGGCTACGACGTGCGGATCGGCTTCACCGGAAAGCCGGGCACTGTTACGGTCAAGGTCGGGCATGCGCGCGCGATGAGTGCATCTGATGCGGCCGATGAGGCAGACGAGCAGGAAGAACTCAGCGAAGGACTGGGCACCAGCGATCGCCAGTACAAGACAATTGCGACGCACGGAGCCGAAGTCGCAATCGAAAGTCAGAAAATCGCCGCCGCTCTCACTCCCAACGACCTCGCCATTCAAAAGCTGATCGAGTTGGCGGGGGCCGCACACGATATCGGCAAGGCACACTTAGCTTTTGCCGGTGCGATCAGGGATCGAAACGGCATCCCGCCCGGTATGCCGTTGGCCAAGGCCCCCAGGAGACGCTGGCATGGCGTTCGTAATCTTTACGATCATAGCCCCGCGGGAAAGCGCCCTGGATTTCGACATGAACTGGCCAGCGCCCTGGCGCTCTTCGAGCTCGTCTGGCGCGCGCATCCTACCCACCCTGCCCTTCAGGGGGGCCGCGAGGAAGTTCTCGACGCGACCGTCGGCCGGGAACTTCCGGAACCCGAGGATCGCATCCTTCAACCACAGGGAATTCTCGCCGACCTCATCGGGCTCGATGAGACTGCCCTCAATTTGGTTCTGTATTTCGTGATGTCCCACCATGGGAAAGTTCGTGCGACCTTGCCGATGAGCCCGCGCGACCAGGAGAACGCCGGCAAGGACGGCAGTTTACCTCTTCGCGGGGTGCGGGAGGGAGACGAGATCCCCGCGCTGCTCCTCGCCGATACAGCACAGAACGAATTCGAGTTTCCCCATGTCAGGCTCCGCTTAGATCCGGCCAGGCTCGGTCTTTCGAAACGCTACGGTCCGAGCTGGGTGGAACGTGTGCTGGCCTTGCGCCAGCACTACGGTAGTTTCCAACTTGCATGGTTGGAGGCTCTGATGCGGGTATCGGACGTGCGCGCTTCGCAGATCGCCCGACCGCTGGACTCGCGCCTGTCTCAAGATTTGGTGGAAGTGCAAGAGACGCCGGATGCGCCAGACCGGGATGCCGACCTCCGAAACTGGATCAAACAAACCGTTGATGCCTCGGTATCGCGTCCGGAGGCGGCCAGCGTCACAGAGCAGGCGAAAGGGCATGCTGTGCCACGGGCATCCAGTAAGCGGAGCCGACGAGGTGCTTCATGACCAGGATCCACGTCCATCCACTGCCGGGGCTTACCCCTGACGCGCTAGCAACGTACCTCGCTGCGCTTGGGATCTTCCGACTCCTGGCAGAGCAGAAGGACGCGTGCGTTCGTGGTTTCTGGCGCGACGAACATTTCGTGTTGGTCACCGAACTCGACTGGGACTCCATCGAGCAATTCTTCATTCAGGATTACAGGCCTACTCCGATCCTGGCGCCGTGGAACATGGAGAGTGGGTTCTTCTCCCTGAAGCCCGCGACGGCGGCAGGACATGAAGCCCGCGAGAGTGCTGACGCGTCCAATCCACCCGGCGCCGGCGAAGGAGAAGAGAGCGGTGATGCTGACCTAGCGGATGCGGAGGACGGCGACGGCAAGGAAGGCGAGACAGAGGAGGCTGTTGGCGATCCTCTCCTCGATCGGATCGGCGCTTCTGCCGCGCCGCGGTTTGCGTGCTTCCGGCGTGCCATCGAGGTTGCCCTTGCGAATATCCCTGCCGAGTTGCGAGAAGCGGAGAGAAACTCGCAGCGCGCTCATGACGAGATGAAGGCTAACCTGGCCGATGCGAGTTTGACTCAAGCCGAACAAGACGTTGAGAAGCTGAAGGCCGAGATCGATGCCATCAAGGCCCGCGCCAAAGGAACCGAGAAGGGCTCTCCCGCCCAGGAAGCGCTTGCGGAAGCTCAGGCTCGCTTGAAGCAGACGAAGCAGCATCTCAAGGATCAAAAAGCGAACCTTCGAGGAACGCTGAAGGAGAGATCAAAGGGCCTGAAGGCCCCGATCGAAGAGGCAAAGAAACGCTTCAAGGATCTGCAATCCTTGACGAAGGCTCGCTTGATAGCCGACCTCCGGGCGCGCTGGGGAGATGAAGGCCAGCAGTGGGTGGATGCTGCTGTCGGTCTTGACGAGACGCAGAAGAAAGGCTTCGAGTTCACGTCGCTCTTCGGCTCGGGTGGCAATGACGGTCGGATGGAGTTCACGCGGAACCTACGTCGGCATCTCAATACGCTTTTCGATATCGACACCGGTCGCGCACACGAAACGACCCGCGATCGTTTGCGGGCTGTGGTTTTTGGGAAACCAACAAATCTCCTCCTCAACGAGTCCGTCGGCCAGTTTCTCCCTGGACGAGCTGGGGGCACGAACATGCGCGCGGGCTTTTTCGGTGGCGCGGCTGTGAATCCCTGGGAGTTCGTGCTCATGCTCGAAGGGGCGGTTGCACTCGTCGCGGGCATGACTCGCCGGGGAGACGTCGGTCGCGCACGAGTCTCTTCACCGTTCTGGGTTGAGGCTGCATCGGCCGGTTATGGGAGCGCATCCGAGTTGGAAGGCGCTCCCCGGGGCGAGCAGTGGCTGCCCCTCTGGTCGCATCCGCTGCAGTACGGCGAGTTGGTCGAGTTGATCCGCGAAGGACGCGCGCAAGTGGGGCGCCGAAACACGACAAAAGCTGGGGATCTGGTGCGCGCGACAGCACGACTCGGCCTTGCGCGTGGAATCGACTCGTTGCAGCGGTTCGCGTACCTCGAGCGCAACGGCCAATCGAACCTCGCGGTGTCCGTCGGTCGGTTCAGGGTAACTTCGCGGTCCCATCAAATGCTCCTGGAAGAGGTTGCGCCCTGGATCGATCGCCTCACGTGGTTTGCCAGACGAACCAAAGATAATAACGTGCCGGTCAGCCTTGGCGCGATCGCACGGCGAACTCAGGAGGCTCTCTTCGCCGTCTGCCGTCACGATGCGACGCCAACGGAATGGCGTGAACTACTCATCACCCTCGGAAGCGCCGAACTTGCGCTCTTGCGCTCGGGTAAGAATCCGGCACGACGGCCCCTGCCTCGACTGAGTTGCGGCTGGATAGCGGCTGTGGACGATGGCAGCGAACACGGGAGAACAGCGCTCCGGTTGGCTCTGGCGCTTGCGTCTCAGCACCGGCCACCAGAGAAGAACGACGGGACTCTCAAGGACTCTGTTCGGCAACACTTCGTCCCGCTCGTCGATCCTGACGGTGACCGACCTCGTTTCCGGCTTGACGATCATGGGCGGGCCGAGCCTGATCCCGAAGACGTCTGCATGGGTCGGGATCTGGTTACCGA
>Ga0182027_10010536_pt1 | contig 13137 bp, 14 predicted proteins | sample 712E1DmetaG_FD_121300 | JGI IMG/M metagenome (GOLD analysis project Ga0182027, IMG submission 121300) | Permafrost microbial communities from Stordalen Mire, Sweden - 712E1D metaG (Illumina Assembly) | ecosystem: Environmental > Terrestrial > Soil > Wetlands > Permafrost | place: Sweden...
CCCGTTGTGTGGGTTCTAAATCTTCCTCCCTCTCAGGGAGGAATGAAAGGAGAGTGAATATTTCTATAAGCCGGAGGCTGTTCGACTCATCCCCCATTGTCATTCCTGCGGAAGGTTGAGACTGCAGTCGAAATATTGAACGAAGTTAATGTACAGGAATCCATCCTAAGTAAGAGATGGGGTGTTGTGTATACATTAGCAGCGGAAACACTAAAAAATCTGGTGTTTTTAAAATAAAAAGAATGGGAATGAGTCCTTATTTCGCCGTTAATGCCGCCCTCAATGCCTCTTCCGAAGCGGAGGGCGTCACCGCAATCACCTGGTCCCCTGCCAGCAGCACCATCGCCGCCACGGGCACAATCGGCTTCTGGTCTTTCCGGATAATCAATGACAGCATACTACCGGCCGGTAACGAGAGGTCTTTCACCGACTTGCCGGCGCTGGCCGAACCCGCCGGTATTCTCACTTCCACCACTTCCAGTCCACCTTCCGGGATTTCCATCAGGTGGGTCAGCGGGTGCGTGGGGACTTCTTCGGTGATGTGCTCCAGAATGACGTTGGTACTGCAAATCGTCACATCAATGCCCAGTTTCTTGAAAAGCCCTTCATTTTTGGGATTTTTAATCCGCGCGATAGTGCGCGGCACTTTAAATTTCGTCTTGGCAATCTGGCAGGCTACCAGGTTGTGCTGGTCTTCCCCGGTCACCGCCACGAACATCGCGGCCCGCCCGGTGCCGGCGTCCGCCAGCGTGCTGACCTCGCAGCCGTCGCCGCGGTGGCAAATACTCCCCATCTCATGGTTAATGGTCTCACAGATAATATGGTTCTGTTCGATAATTAGGACTTCATGGCCCTCTTCCAGTAAAGCTTTGGCCAGATAATAACCGACGCGTCCCCCGCCGACAATTACGATGTACATATTCTCTCCTCAGTCCTCGACTCGTTTTTTCAGCATATCGGCGAAAATGGTTGTCGGGCTGATTGTTTCCAGTCCTAGTGTTTGATAAATCTCCTGCCGTAGCGGGTCGTAGATGCGGCAAATTACCCGCGGCACATTAAAAATATGCTTGGCCCTCTGCGCTGCCATGATGTTCCTGTTATCGCCCTGCGTCATCGCGATAAAGATTTCTGCCTGTTCGACGCCGGCTTTCTTCAGCACTTCCTGGTCCATGCCGTTGCCGACTATTGCCTTACCTTTAAATGCCGGCGGCAGCCGCCGGAAACTGTAGGCGTCGATATCGATGACGGTCACGGTGTTCCCATCGGCATCGAGCATCCCCGCCAGCCGCCCTCCGGTCCGTCCGCATCCCATGATTACTATTTTTTTCATCTGTCTGTCTCTCTAATGCGCAGTTTTTTTACTACGTCTGTGGATTGTACTCCCATCTCTATATTCTGTCAATAATGCTGGGTACGGCTGATGTCTGCCGTTATAGGGTCAGGTTTAAAACCCTGACCGCCCATGTTCCTCGCTTTCAGTCTAAGGGGGTAAAAAAGATAGGACCTCGGTTTCTTTCAATTGGAAAGGGCTGTTTTGTGCGTGAATTATCATACGGTGAATCCTCCCCACACAAAATAAACGATCACCGCAAAAATAAAGATGCAGCCCAACCCGGCCGGCACCCAAAACGAATTGATGTGATACAGGAAAACGACCGTGCTGCCGATGATATACAATCCGCCCGCCCATATTAATATGTCGTGAAACCAGGCTCTTTTCGTTTTCATTTTTTCTTTGCCTTTTCAAGCGCATTTTTCGAGGTGTCAACATGAAAACAATTCCAGGCGTTTTGCCCCTTCTCCCTTGAGGGGAGAAGGTCAGGATGAGGGTGAAATATCTGGTTTTTCATCCGCCGCCATCGGTTCCTCTTCCAGCGGCACCTTATCCACGATGACCTCGCAGTTTGCCCGCCGCATGATTTCCAGGCTGGTTTTACCCCATTGACTCGAGGCCCGGGATTTAACGCCCACGCCCAGAATAATCGCGTCCACGTCTTCCTCCTCGGCGATATGCAGGATGGCATCCGGGATGCTGCGGTTCCGCACCGTGCGCTTGGTAACTTTATAACCGTACCGCTGGGCGATGGCCGCGCCCATGTCAAGCGCGTTCTCGGCTTTCTTCTCTTCCTCCGGCGCCGGGTCGTCCAGCGCCATCGAATACGGCATCAGGATGACGTTCAGCAGCAGCATTTCGGCGCCCTGTTCCTGTCCCAGTCGGCACCCCAGCCCGATGGCCCGTTCCGAAGGAAAAGCGTCGGTGATTGCCACCAATACCTTATGCACGGCGCTCAGCGAACTGTATGCCCGGGCGGCCGACATCGTCGAGCCTTTCGGTACGCGGAACATCCATATCAGCAGTCCCCCCACCGAAATGACAAACAATGCCGCCAGCAAAATGCCCAGCGGCTCAATCTGCACCATTTGTTTTCTCCCTGTTGGCTTTCAGCTGTTTGAGTCGCGTACACCCGAGCCAGAGTCGGTAACTTCCAAAGCCGAAAAACGCGAGGCTGACCAGCACCGCCGGCACCGAAATCGCCACGGCGATGGCGCGCCACAAAATCACCGCGCCAAGGATCAGCGCGATGGCGCCCAGCAGCAGCTTGTATTTATCGGTTATCGTGAATTTTGTCGGTGGGGGCAGCTTTCGAAACATCCCGTTTCACCTTCTTATCCCTTTGTGCCAGCGCATTCTTATACGCTTCTACCAGGTCGTACTCCTCGGCGCTGGTTAGTACGTCGATTTGTTCCTTTTCCCAGTTGTGCTTCACGCTGCCGAATATCGGCAGATGGTTGCGTTTCCTCCAGATAACATAATAAATCAGGCATAAAATCACCCAGGACGGTCCGGCAATCCGCCCGATTTTGTGCGTAAAGATCACTTCAAACAAAATAAAACTGACGCCGATGAAACCCAGGATGCCGAATATCGGGAAGTCCACGGTATTGCCACCCGATTTGATTTTAACGTTGACCGGCATTTTATACGGCCGCGGTGAATACGGGTCGCGGTACCGCAAAACAATCAGGGAAACAAAAACAATCATGTACCCCAGTGTCGCTCCGAAGGCATACATATTGCCGAGGGTGTCCATTGCGCTTGGGGTAAGGAACGCCAGCAATGCTTCCAGCGCCCCCATCATCGAGAAAATGACAATTGTCCGGACAGGAGTGTGGAAACGCGGGTGAATTTTATCCAGCCATCCCGTCACCAGGTGCAGCTGACTCATGGACAGGGTCAGGCGGGAGGCGCCCATCACGCCGGTATTGGCACTGATGAGTAATATGGTTGCCCCGAGCACAGCTGTAAACGGCCCGGCGATAAATCCCAGGTAAGGGATGGATTTAGCGATTTGCGCCACCGGGTCGCTGACATTGGAAGAAAACTGCTGCCACGGCAGGATGCCCAAACCCACGGTGGAAAAACCCACCGCGAATATGAAAACCGTAAAAATCAGCGCGATGCTGGTACGCGGAATAATCGTCGCCGGGCGCCGGGTTTCCTGCGCAGCCTGGGAAATCGATTCCAGCCCCACAAACGAAATAATCGCCAGGCTCGACCCGTACATAAATTTGCTCAACGGCAGGGAATGCAGCGCTGCGTTCCACTGACTGGCCAGCATCTGCGGGTGCCAGGCCAGAATGAATCCCAGCATCACGACGGTGGTTTCCAGTATCAGGTCCATCGCCCCCAGGATTTCATTAAGACGGGAAGAATGGCGCACGCCGCGGATGTTCAGGTACATCAGCGAGAAAATCAGCACCATCGTTTCAATCAGCCAGAAAATCTTGATATCGTGCAGCGGCCCGATGGCCACCGCCATCCCGATGTTCAGCCCGTGAAAAAGGAGCGGTAGGAAAAAGTTGATATAACCGGCGGAAGCGACGGCAAAGAGCGCGATGTCGATGGTATAGTCCAGTAACAGCGCCGCGCCGGCCACGAATCCCCAGAAATCGCCCAGACCGCGCAAGGCGAAATAATGGCCGCCTCCTGCCACCGGATAAGTCGAAGAAAGCTCTGTATAACCCAGCCCGATCAGGATGTAAATCACCCCGGCCAGGGCAAAAGCCAGCGGCGCCAGTCCTTCGGCGGCGGCAATCACCAGCCCCAGCGCGGCGTAGATATCGGCGCCCACGTCGGCATAGCCCCAGGTGTAGGAGCCCCAGACCGTCACGTCCCGCCGTAATTCCTGTTTCCCGCCGGTGTCAGCGCTGCCGTTGGTGGTCATGCTTCCCTCTCGACAGAACTCAGCACATCTTTGTTATGTGCTAAGTAAAGAATTCTACTCTGTCAATCACATGAAATCAAGCCCAAAAAAGGCGTAGCGGAAACAGTAATTTCCCGGCGTTATAAAGACTTATAGTAATCTCGCCTATTTGAGATCTTTTAAAAGTTGTGAGTAAATTAACTGTGTCTGCTCGGGATTTTTGCTGTTATAAAAAACTGTCAGGTTATCCAGAATGATTACGAGGAAAGGTTGGTCTGCGTCGTAGACATACATTTTGGATTTTCCATATCCGTTCAGGGTGAAATTACCCAGGTTGTATGTTCCGGTAGAGATACCGTTAGTTCGTGTTCCGCCGGGCAGAGTATCTATCAGTTTCACTTCACGGATTCCGGATAACGGGAAACCGGTTGCGTAGAATGGTGATTGTATGGTGACGTTATCTGTGCCAATGGATAGTTTGAATGGATTGAAGAGGGGCAGTAAAAACATCGATATTACTGCTAAAAGGATAATCCCTACGGCAATTAATGTGCCGTAGAAAAAGCGCTTACCCTTGCGGGCCCCGATATTGAGGGTATAGCCGACGCCGTAACGTTTCGGTACCCAGACCCGGGGGTCGTCGGGGTTGTTGTATATCCCGTTTTTCCAGTGTTGTTCGTCATCGTTAATCTGGTTTGGTTTTGATTCGTCCATTTTTCTGCTCCCCGCACGCTAATGTTGTTCCCGAATTCTCCCTCTTTTTAAGGCACTATGCAAATATACTTGTTTTAGGCAAGGCTTGTGTTAGAGGGGCTCAGCCCCTCTCAGTAACCTCCCCCCTCCCCATGTATGGAGAGGGGGGAGGTTTTAATTGGAGTTAAGCAACCATCGTATAAGTATTTTAGCTATAACTTGAAAGGGAAAAAATACTGGAGTTTTCTTTTATCATTATATTAGTATTTTATCGGAATTTGCCTATTGGCTTTTGGAACTTTACTTTTGGCATTTGGGACAGTAATAAGTCCCTCTTCCGCGCACCACAATCCGTTCCACCGGGCCGCCGCAGACTGCGCAAATCTTCTTCTGGTTGTGCGCCACGTTAAAATGCTGGTGCGCCGTGCCCACCGTCCCGTCCGGGTGAAAATAGGTCACCACGCTGGCGCCGCCGTACTTGATGCCCGCCGTAATCACCTCACGGATGGCGTCGTAGAGGCGTTTGATTTCAGCCTTTTTCAGCGAATCAGCCGGCCGCCGCGGGTCAATCCGGGCCGCAAACAACGCTTCATCGGCGTACATGTTCCCGATGCCGGCGATAAACTTCTGTTCCAGGATAAATGCCTTGACCGGCGCCGTGCGTTTCGCCAGCCCCTCGCTGAAATATTGCAGCGTAAAGTCTTTATCCAGCGGTTCCGGCCCCAGTTTGGCATCGATTTCGGCCGTATTTTTCAGCAGTTTCAGCACCCCGAACTTGCGCGGGTCGCGGAAAAAGATTTCCTGTCCGTCATCCAGGTGAATCACCGCGCGGGTGTATTGCGGCACCTCGTCGCCTTTTTTGCCCAGCAGCAGCGAACCGGTCATTTTCAGGTGGATAATCATCTTGTTGCCGCTGCTCAAATGGACGATGAGGTATTTGCCGTGACGGCCCAATTCCAGGATTTTGTGCCCTTTCACTAATCTGAGAAATTCGGCGGGGTCCTGCCCCTTGACCATCTTTTCCCAGAGCAAAGTTACATCCGTTATCGTGCGCCCCGTAATCTTCGGCGCCAGTTGGTTTTTAACGGTTTCGACTTCTGGCAGTTCAGGCATTTATTTCTCCATTTCTCCCCAGTTTTTGCCGGTTTTGGTTTCCACTTTGAGCGGGATGCTGAGTTTGATGGGGTTGACCATCATCTCCGGCACCAGTTGCCGCATTTCCGCCATTTCGTCCTCCGGCACTTCAAAAACCAGCTCGTCGTGCACCTGCAGCAGCATCTTGCTTTTCAATTGGCGGGATAGCATTTCGCGGTGCAGGTTGATCATCGCTTTCTTGATGATGTCGGCGGAAGTTCCCTGTACCGGCATGTTGATCGCCATCCGTTCGGCGGCTTCCCGTACCTGGCGGTTGGAAGAGTTAATATCTTGAATCACGCGTTTCCGTCCCAGGATTGTCTGCACGTAACCCGTCCGGCGCGCCTGCTCTTTGGTCGCTTCCAGGTATTTTTTGACGCTGGGATATTTTTCAAAATAGGCGGTGATGAATTTTCCGGCGTCTTCCCGGGAGAGTTCGGTGGCCTGCTCCAGCCCGTACCCGCTCATGCCGTAAATTACTCCGAAATTCACCGTCTTAGCCAGGCGGCGCATGTTTGATGTCACTTCCGCCGGCGGCACGTTGTAAAGCTGTGCGGCTGTGGCCGTATGGATGTCTTCGTCATGGCGGAAAGCATTCAATAAATTCTCGTCCTGGGAAAGGTGCGCCAGCGCGCGCAGGTCAATCTGCGAATAATCCACGCCCATTAACATTGAACCGGCCGGGGCGATAAACGCCTCGCGGATGCGCCTGCCCACTTCGTCGCGGATGGGGATATTCTGCAGGTTGGGGTCGCTGGAGGAAAGCCGCCCGGTACTAGTGCGGGTCTGATTAAAACTGGAATGGATGCGGCCGGTCTTCGGGTTTACCAGCATCGGCAAAGCGTCAACATAGGTCGATTTCAGTTTGCTCAACTGCCGGAATTCCAGGATATGTCCGATAATCGGATCGACGCCGCGCAGCCCTTCCAGGATGTCCGCTGCCGTCGAATAGCCGCCGCTTTTCTTTTTCACGGCGTCCATGTGCATTTTGTCGCCCAGTATCATTCCCAGCTGCGCCGGGGAATTGATATTGAACACCTGTCCCGCGCAATCGCAAATCGTGGTTTCCAGCTTCCTGATTTTTTCGCCCAGGTCGCGGGACATCGCGGCCATGATTTTCGTATCCACGGCAATGCCGTTTTCTTCCATTGCCAGCAGCACCGGCACTAAAGGCATTTCGGTTTCGTCATAAAGCTGCCACAAATCCTGAGCCAGCAATTCTTTCGTCAAAATGTCGTTCAGGCGGCCGGTCAGATCCGCGTCGGCGCAGGAATAATCGGAGGCTTTTTCAATTTCCACTTGCGACATCGGAATCTGTTTGCTGCCGGTGCCGATGAGACCGGTAATCGGCGTCATTTCCACATTCAAGCGACTGAAGGCCAATGACTTCAGGTCGAGCGCCGGTTCGCTGAGCAGGGAGGCGGCAATCATTGTGTCCGAAACCAGGTTCGTTACGGTAATCCCGGCTCCTTCCAGCACTTCCATGTCGAACTTGCCATTGTGGGCGATTTTCGCTTTACTGTTATCGCTGAAAATCGGTTTCAGCCGCTCGACTACCGTATTCAGCGGTAATTGCGGCGACTGCATCATGCCGGTGTGTCCAACCGGCACGTAATACGCTTCGCCGGGGGCGGGTGAGACTGAAATCCCCACCAGTTGGTCCATCATCGGCCTGGTGCCGGTGGTTTCGGTATCAAACGTAAAGGATTTAACTTCCAGTAGGCGTGAAATCAAAGATTCCAGTGCCTCGGCGGTATTTACCATATGATAATTTATGTTTACTATCGGTGCGGTTTCATTTGTCGCGGCCGGTATTATTGCCGGCGTGGGTTCGCCCGTTTCCGGCAGTTTGTTCAGCAGGCTGGAAAATTCCAGTTCCCGGAAAAGTTCGACAACCTTGTTGCGATTGAAATGGCTGGCCTGAGTTGCCTCCATGTTGAGCGTCACCGGGGCGTCGGTCACAATCGTGGTCAGGATTTTGCTCTGGCGGGCAATTTCCGTGTTTTCCCGCAGCAAAGCCTGCAGTTTCGGCGGCTTTACTTCATCCAGATGTTGATAAATCTGCTCGATGCCGCCGAATTGCTGAATCAGTTTCACGGCCGTTTTTTCCCCGATGCCTTTGACACCGGGGATGTTGTCCGAAGGGTCGCCTTTTAAAGCTTTGTAATCGGCGATGTGCTCTGGCCCGATTTCATATTTTACCAGCACCGCCGCGGCGTCGTAAAGGTCGGCATCGCCGAAGGTGCCGCGCGGCTTGGGGTAGAACACTTTGGTCTTGTCGGTCACCAGCTGCATCATGTCGGCGTCGCCGGTCACGATGACGGTATCCATGCCCTGCGCGGCCGCCTGTTTGCTCAGCGTGCCCAGGATATCGTCGGCCTCGAAGCCGTCCATTTCAAAAATCGGGATGTCGAACGCACGTACCAGTTCCCGCACCCGTCCGAATTGCCCCGCCAGTTCCGCCGGGGTTTCCGGCCGCGTCGCCTTGTAATCGGCGTACATCAGGTGCCGGAAGGTCGGTGCTTTGCGGTCGAAAGCGACGGCATAATTGGTTGGTTTCAGGTCGTTGATGGCCTTCAATAAAATGGAAGTGAAGCCGTAAACCGCCCCCACCATTTCGCCGGTCTTGCGCACCGTGAACGGTGGCAGGGCATGAAAAGCCCGGTGAATCAACCCGTTGCCGTCGAAGAGCACTAATAAAGGTTTTTCTGGCATGGCTTCATTATACCAGAGCGGTCTGCCGTCAGCACATAACTTTCAAAACCTCGTCATTCCCGCGCACAGTTGAGACCGCAGTCGAAATACTGAACGAAGTGTATGTACAGGAATCCATTTCCTGTAATCCAATAAATCCTAAATCCGAAAAACCAATGAAAAAGTGTTACCTGTCACCCCGGTTTAAAATGTAACCCATCATCCCGTTTGCACATTTGGAGGAAGAAGACGCGATTAACCTATCTCAGTTTCCTCGCAAAGCACCGAGTTTACAGGGATGAATCCCCCTTTGTCGTTCCTGCGAAAGCAGGAATCTATCAAACAAGCCTGTCATCGATACTAACCACGAAATACGATTCATGGCCCGACTCCTTCTTCTCTCCCCACGAAGCGGGAGAGTGCGGGCCGTAAAAAAGCGATAAACACCTCCCGGTGTTGGTCGCTTCTCCCTCCCTCTCAGGCCGTAAGCGAAGCTGGAGGTCTCGGAGGTACGAACGGGAGAGGGATTAAAGGAGAGTGATTATTGCTATCAGCTGAAAGCTGACCGCTGATTGCTCAGGTAATCTTTCTGCCCTCTTTATCTTTCCTCCTTATTGCAGTATAATCTACTGTGTACGCAGTAATAAACACTGCTAAAACAAAGGGGTTCAGATGCTGGAAACATTATTCGGGTCAAGATTGAGGCTGAAGGTTCTGGGGCAGCTTTTTACCCACCCCGGTGACCGTTATTATGTGCGTCAGCTGGCGGCCGCAATCGGGGAGGATTCCACTAATGTCAGCCGCGAACTCGCACATTTGGAGCAGGCCGGCTTGCTGGTCTCAATTACCGAAGGCCGGCAGAAATATTATCGGGCCGACCGGAAATCGCCGCTGTTCAAGGATATCCGGGGGCTGCTGGCTCATCTGCCCGCCCCTCCAACCGGAACACGTCCGGAATCTACCGATCCGTTTGACCGCCGCCTGAAAATAAACCGGCCGGAATTGGCCGGATTTTGCCAGCTGAATCACATTCAAAAGTTATCGCTGTTCGGGTCTGTCCTGCGGGATGACTTCAAGCCGGAAAGCGACGTTGATGTGCTCGTGGAATTCCAACCAGGGAAAACACCAGGATTCCTGAAAATGGCCGGCATGGAGGAAGAATTATCCAACTTGATAGGTGGACGTAAGGTTGACCTGCGCACCCCGCAGGATTTGAGCCGGCATTTCCGTGAACGCGTCCTGACGGAGGCAAAAGTGCTATGCCCGTAATTGATGACGTTTCCCGTATGCGGCATATTCTTGAAGCCGCGCAAAAAGCCGTCAGGTACACTAAAACCCGGAAACGCGCCGACCTCGATAACGATGAGCTGTTGGTATTGGGGCTCATTCGTTTACTGGAGATAATCGGGGAAGCCGCCTGGGGTATCTCTGAAGAGTTACGCCGAAAGTACCCGGAAATTGCCTGGCGGCAGATGTCCGGCATGCGCAACCGCCTGATTCACGGCTATTTTGATGTCAATAACGACCTTGTCTGGGAAACCGTTACCATCGAACTGCCGCCGCTGATTACCCGAATCAAGGCCGTAATTAAAAAAGAAGTTGGTAAAAAAGGGGAAATTATTTAACCCCATAAAAAGAAAAGAGAAGCATTTCTTCGGGTCAAAACCCTTGGTTGCTTCTCAATGTCTAACTTTCATTATTATAACATGTCTCTAAACGACTTGTCAACACTTCGTGCCTGAAATCGAAAAATTACTGCGATAATCATTCTCTGCCCCGCGTCTTCCATTGCGAGGGATACCTCTCTTGTCGTTCCTGCGAAGGCAGGAATCTATCAAACAAACCTGTCATTGATACTAACCACGAAATATGATTCATATCCCGATTTCCCTCGATTTTCCAAGTCAACCCGTTCGTCTCTTCTCGCCCCACGAAGCGGGAGAGAGCCGAAGGTACTTTGCTTCGGTAGACATACAACGAAGCAAAAAGTGTAGAGTGAGGGGTTTCACAAAAGGGGACAAAATCTTGAATAGTACACCATGAGTGCAGCCGGAGGGGAAGGTACTCGAGTGCAGCCGAGAATATCTCCCTGCCTGTATATCATCGCTCTTTTTCATTGTTGGGCCCACAGTCGAAATCTTCCGAAAGCCGCATCTGAAGGTGCCGTTAACCTTAGTTGAGATGTATTTGCATTAGCCCAAAACGGTCAGAAACAAAACTATGACTATAGCACTGAACACAGCGAAAATATCAGGGTGTAGTTGTGGTCTGTGTATTTGTTGCCGGTACCACTACCGTAAATGTGGTTGAGGCCGTTGTCCCTTTATCGTCTGTGACTGATATAGTGTATGTGCCCGGCGCAAAGGCAACATTAGTGGTGGTGATATCAGATTCCTTTAATGCCCCTTGATAAATAGTAAGCCAGAATCCGCCTGAAGCGTTCACATCATATTGGGCAGTGCCTGAGAAAGTCACATCATCGCATGTTATTCCGCCTGGCAATATTGTTGCGTTGTGGGAAAAATTATACCCTTTTATGGTAAATGGCTCCCCTGAAATAACCGGACCGGGCGCCACAATGATAGTGGGCATACCTATAGTGGTTGTAGCGGACAAAGTTGTGCTCGAGATTATGGATGATGTCACTGTCGGGCTCGAAGTCTGTGTCGCAACTGGCGCACTTGTGCACCCTAATGGCACTGAAATGAGAAAAGCCATGAATACTAATAAAACGTATTTTTTCATACTTCTTTTATTTGTTAAATATAATATGTTTTCCGGCTGTCAGATTCATTATTCATCACACCATGATTATATCACCAATCATAAAATATTAATAGATTCTGGTATGTATTACATAACTTTTGATAGAATTTTTATATGAAGGATTCGACTAAAAGCATTTAACGTTAGTCGAATCCTTCATCTGGTTTGAACTTTGCTATCTAATTATAAGTAAAAAGAGATTACCGCTGAAAATTAAGGCCCTTGCATAATGGCAGTTGGGATTTCACTCAAGGTCCAGATCGTTGTTCCAAAATTTGTTAATGATCCAGTCATTGAATAATTGGGAAGGCAAAAATAATTATTCGCCCACGGCCCGTCTGGGTATCCGCCATCATAGGCATCGTTAGCTTGAACCGTGCTACTTTGGAACCCGGCATACCAGTTACTATTTACATTATGATTTTCAAAAAAGACACTAGTGTTCGGATTATAACTAAGAGAAGTTCCTGTTGCATATGTTTCAAGATGATATGCCCAAGCGGATGTTGTGATATTAAAACACCACATCATCCATTCTTGGTAACCATAGTTACCCGCTCCATAATATGAGATTGAGTGGTCATATGTGTCTCCTCCATAATACGGTAGATAAAAGGTCTGGGCTCCACATCCTGTTCCAGTATCTGCCCATACAAGCCGGCTTGAACGTTAGCATATATTTCTCCAGATTGAAGAAAATAATTAGTATTAGTAAAAACATTGTCTCCGAAGTATGTATAATTGTCTTCATAATTCCCTATTATCGTTGGTGCAATAATATTACAAGATTGCATATCCAGATAAGGTTCATTGTTAGGATCTCCGTTCTCATCGACTTGAAATGAGGGAATTATTGTAATTGTATCTGGAGAAATTCCAGTTTGAATCGGACCTAGCTTTATTACGCCATGTTGCTTTTGGAAAGTGTTGTTCGATGCCGCCAAACTAATAATTTCTTGTGCCGTTACTCCAGGCTCACCATAAACTTCAAAAGATACATTCTTTGGCAAAGGATTATTTTTTAAATAGTTATTGAGATTTAATTTTGTCGAAGATTCCTGAATTGTGGAGGAGGTAGTATCAAGAAGAACTAAAGTTACATCACCGCTGGGTATTGCGATATCGTTCGCGTTAGTTTCAACTAAAATAACAGGTAAACCTGGATTGAAGTGGGATAAACAGAAAAAGACGAATCAGCCGCGCTTACGCTTGAAAAACTTAAAATACTTAAAACAAGTGCAACCACTATCACAAGTGAAAACAATTTTAATTTGGAACAGTTTTTCATCATTTCACTCCATTTTATTTATTTTTTATTATTCTTTTCAAAACAATTATTAAATCTTAACGCCCCATCCGAAAAGCGATGGGGCATACCTATGATAAATGGCCAGATAGAATACAACTTAAAAAGGGACAAATTTAACCTCTTGTTAGCTTCCATTCAGTTATAATTTTGAAAAACAATATATTTAATACTATATATATCATTCATATATTAATATAAATTGTAAATAGTGCTTAAGTACTAAATAGTACCGAATAAGGTTAATGAAAGTTTAAGGTGTTATTAGGTTTGTGTTAACAGCGGCAATTTCATTCCCATTTTGGAAAAATAGTGACAAAAATCGCCCCATGTTATTCA